>ERZ1031467.724-NODE-724-length-10409-cov-8.353197_pt1 | contig 10409 bp, 10 predicted proteins | sample MGYA00517105_ERZ1031467 | MGnify/ENA primary metagenome ERZ1031467 (study PRJEB33719, sample SAMN04261155) | wastewater metagenome | biome: rural village; feature: human; material: feces | host: Homo sapiens | place: El Salvador | collected 2013-01-07 ...
AATTTTTATGCCTAATTTTTTTAGTTTCGTGTCCAATTTTTGTTGACAAGTGCAATAGCATCAGACTATTCAACATGGAGCGTCATACCGTTAGCATGCCCCTATTGCCTTCGGCACTTCCCCCGAAGGGGGAAGCAAGTCGTTACGGCGCTAACATTTTCCTTAACTTAATAGCATTGCCCTTCGCAGGACGCCTGCCCTTTTAGGTTTCCAAACTGAAAAGTCATCTTGTTTTCTGATGGCTTTTCAGCTTGACATTTTCCTCATCATCCGATACAATAAGCACATATTACAAAAGTGCTGATGGAAAAAAGTACGTATTTCTGATTTTTCACAGAGAGCCGGGAATGCTGGGAACCGGTAAATAGGAAATAGGGAAGTTCTTTCCTGAACTGTATGACTGAAATCGAAGTAGGTCTTGCCGGGGTGGCTTGCGTTAAGGAGCCGAGAGTTGATCTGATGAAGATGAATGAGGGTGGTACCACGGAGAATCCGTCCCTTGGTACCGCCCTTTTTGTATTCCTTAGATAAATTGGGTGGTACCGCGATGAGTCCCCGTCGTCCCTTGCTGAGTATAGCAAGGGACTTTTTGTTTCAGTGAGAGGAAGAGCGGCGCGGCCATAGAAAGAAGCGCATAAATCTCTGTCACGCAGAATCATATTTCTGAAAGCAGCATAGTAGAAAAGTAGAAAGGAATATCATCATGAACAAATGGGTAAAAGCAGGGCTTATCGCAGCATTGGCAGGAATGACACTGGTCTATGGAGGATGTGGCGGCAATTCGGCAGGGAGCAGTAAGACTTCCGGCAAGAAACAGGTCGCAGTCGTGCAGATCATGCAGCATGGTTCGCTGGATGCAGCCAACCAAGGGATGATCGATGGGCTGAAGGATAAAGGCTATGGACCGGACAAGGTCGAAGTCGATCAGCAGAATGCACAGGGCGATCAGTCGAATCTGAAGAGCATCACGGCACGTTTCAAGAGCAATAAGCCGGACATCATTTTCGGGATCTCTACTCCGGCAACGCAGGCGGTAGCCAATGAGATCAAAGATATTCCGATCGTCGGCTGTGCCATCACCGACTTTGAGACGGCGAAGCTCGTCAAGTCGAATCAGAAGCCGGAAACGAATGTCACCGGCGTCAATGACCGTGGTCCGGTCGAAAAGCAGGTAGATATGGGCAAGGTCTTCCTGCCGAATGCCAAGACCATGGGGCTTCTTTACTGCTCGAGTGAAGTAAACAGTGAGATCCAGGCGAACCAGGCGAAGAAGCATGCCGCTTCCATTGGCCTCACTGTTGTAGAAAAAACGGTTTCCTCTGTGAATGATATCCAGCAGGTCGCAGAATCCATGGTAGGGCAGGTCGACTTCATCTATGTCCCGACGGACAATGTTCTCGCTTCTTCCATCCCGACCCTCGTCAAAGTGACAGACCCGGCTAAGATCCCGGTCCTCGTCGGTGCTGACAGCATGGCCAGAGACGGAGCGCTCGCCTCTCTCTCTGTAGATTTCTATAAATCGGGCGTCCAGGCCGGCCACATGGCGGCCCAGATCCTGGATGGAAAGATCAAGCCGGAAGAAACTCCGGTCGAGGATCCGGAAGTCTATGAGGTCATCATCAATAAGAAAAATGCGGAGATCCTTGGTATTAAGATCCCGGATGAATACAAGAATGCCACGATGGTGGACTAGGGATGAGTAGCTAGGGATTAGGGATTGGTGATTAGGAGTGACTGGTGACTGGGATTCGGCGGCACCATCATTCCTAATTCCTCATTCCTAATTTCTCATTCGAGCAAAGCTTTCATTCACAATCAAGGGACAGCACGTCCTCGGGGCCAACCCTGAACCCTGAACCTTGAACCCCATATAGTATTGTATAAATAAAAGAAGGCAACATAAGATGAAAAACTGGATGAAATGCAGTATAGCGGCCGCGCTCGCAGCGGCGGCTCTGATCTCCGGCGGTTGTGGTGGACAGAGCGGAGATGCCTCAGGCAAGATCAAGATCGGTGTCGTACAGATCGTGCAGCATGGCTCACTCGATGAGGCCAATAGAGGATTCGTCGATGCATTGAAGGAGCGCGGCTATGGGCCGGATAAGGTCGAGATCGAGCAGGAAAATGCACAGGGCGATCAGTCGAATTTGAAGACCATCGTTTCCAGGTTCAAAGCAGAGAAGCCGAAGCTGATCTGTGCCATCGCGACACCGGCGGCGCAGGCAGCAGCGAATGAGATCAAGGACATCCCGATCGTCGGTACTGCGATCACTGACTATACCAGTGCAAAGCTGGTACAGAATGATGAGAGACCCGGCGGTAACGTGACCGGAGTCAGTGACTTCGCATCCATGGATGCCCAGATGGAGCTTGCTGCCAAACTCATCCCGCAGGCAAAGAACGTCGGTCTCATCTACTGTTCTAGCGAAGTAAACAGCGAAGTACAGGCGAACCAGATGAAGGACTACTGCAAGAAGCATGATCTTGCCGTCGAAGAACGTACGGTGAACAATGTCAATGATATCCAGCAGGTGGCGGAGTCACTCATCGGCAAGGTAGACTACATCTACGTCCCGACGGATAATACGCTGGCTTCCTCCATTCCGACACTGATGAAGATCACGGATGCGAATAAGATCCCCGTCATCGTCGGGGCGGACATCATGGCGAAGGACGGTGCGCTCGCAGCGCTCTCGGTCGATTACTATCGCCTCGGCAAGCAGACAGGAGAACTGGCGGCGGATATTCTCGATGGCAAGGTAAAGCCGGAGACGTCTCCGATCCAGCATCAGAAGGACTATACCATCGTCATCAATAAGCAGGATGCGGAGATCCTGGGACTGACGATTCCGGAGGAGATCGCAAAGAAAGCGAATATGGTATAAGGAACAAGTGATAAAAGCCTCGATGGCTCAGATGAGCTGTCGGGGCTTTTGCGTATGAGGTTCAGTGTTAGCCAAAGGAGTTAGAGAAACGCTGATTAAATCTGACAACGATTGAATCAGTGTTTCCCTAACTCCTTGATGTTTGAAAGTTGGGATGGGCGGCTAGGAATTAGGGATGAGTAGCTAGGGATTAGGTTTACGATATGAGAAAACTGCTAGTTTCAAAACTTCGCGGCGCTTCTATATTCTTATGCGCCGCACCGCCCCCGTTGAACCCACTGACCCCATAGACCCCATAGAACCTGTCAACCTTTTCCTTTTTCCCTATGGATTTCTGTGCTATAATAAATCATAAGTATAACTATTTCTACCAGAAGAGCTATGCTGAAACTACACAAAGAAGGCGGGGCTATGTCAGAAATCAAAGAACGATTAGCTCATGTCATGGAGCGGATCGAAACAGCGCGGGAGAAGTCCCCGTATCATCAGCAGGTCACGCTGGTGGCTGTGACGAAGTTCCATCCCATCAAAGACATGGAAGAAGCCATTTCTCTCGGTATCACCCATGTGGGTGAGAACCGTGTTCAAGAAATGGAAGAAAAATACCAGGAGCTCTCGCTCCCGGTGACCTGGCATCTGCAGGGACATTTGCAGAAAAATAAAGTCAAAAAGGCAGTCGCTATGGCAGATCTCATCCAGTCAGCGGACTCATTGTCCATTCTGCGGGAGATCGACAAGCGGGCGGCAGAGATCGATAAGGTGCAGGACGTACTTCTGGAGTTTAATATTTCCGGAGAAGAAAGCAAGACAGGTCTTTCACCAGATGACATGAAAATGGCGGTCGATGAAGCAAAGTCGCTCTCTCATGTGAGGGTGCTTGGACTGATGTGCATGGCACCGAATTATGAGGATGTGGAGATGACGCGTCCCGTCTTCCGCAAAGCCCACGAGATGTGGGAGGATATGAAAAAGCAGTTTCCCGAGGGACAGATTTCCATCCTGTCTATGGGAATGACCCATGATTTTGAACAGGCTATCGAAGAGGGAGCCACGATGGTGCGTATCGGCACCGCGATCTTCGGTTCTCGCGTATACCATTAGGAGGAGAAAGAAATGAGTTTATTGGATAAGTTTAAAGATCAGTTCGTCGATCGTGATGATGAAGATATGGAAGAGGAGGATCTTGGCGAGGAGACGGCTCCCGTCAATCCTGCTCAGCCCGTCCCGCCGCGTCCGGCAGCTGTCCGCGGTATCGGCAGAAGTGCTGTCCCGCGTCAGGCTGCCAAGCCATACACCATGGTTGTTGTCAGCCCGAAGAGCTACAGTGATGCGGAAAAGATCGGGGATCATCTGAAGGCTATGCGTCCGGTCGTCATGAATATGGAAAAAACGGATGCGGATGAAGCCCAGCGTATCGTGGATTTCGTTCAGGGCATCATGTATGCTTTGGACGGCCGCATCGACCAGATCTCTGAAAGCATTTATCTCTGCGCGCCGAATAATATGAGCGTTTCCCGTGAGAATTTCGCTGCCTATGCGGATCAGCAGGCAGCCGCACCGGCCGGTGCACCGCAGTGGAATGCCCAGCAGCCGCAGGGACCCTCGGCTCCAGAGGCTTGATGTCTTTCTGGGAAGGGGGTCTGGGCTGGCTGAAAAAGCAGTTCAGCGATCAGGACGAGGATGTCTATGACACACAGGCAGAGGAGAGGGAGATACTTCCGGAGGCAGGCGCGCTGCCGGCCCGAAGTCTCCGTCCGCTGGAGGTGGTGATCATGGTACCCGGCACGTATGCAGATGCACGGCATGGGGTGGATGCTCTTGAAAAAGGGCTCGCCGTTATTGTCGTTTTGAATGACAGTGTGGATGATGAGACAGCCAGCCGGTTTGTCGATTTCATGAGTGGAGCTGTTTATCTGGCCCACGGAAGCATCGAGCTTCTGAATGATGATGTCCTTATCTGCCTGCCGGAGACTGTACGGCTCGATAAGGATCGACTGACCGATTTCCAAGGCATCCCTGCCTGGAAAGGACCGAACCTATGAAAAAGATACTGATCATCGGATGCGGGGCGATGGGAGGAGCGATCCTCTCCGGCTGCCTTGCCAAAGGTTTATGGAAAAAAGAAGAAGTCTTCGTGAAGGAGCATTCCCTTGCGGCTTCGGAAGAAAAAGCAGCACGATACGGAGTCTCTGTCTCCAAAGAGGGGGGCGAAGCCGGTGAGGCGGATTTGGTCATTGTGGCCGTGAAGCCGAATGTGGTTCCTTCTGTGCTGGAAGAATTGTCCCGGCATGCGCCCCGCCGGGTCCTTTCTATTGCAGCCGCTGTCACGATCAAGACACTGGAAAAGGCTCTTCCGAAGGGGACAGAAGTCATCCGCGTCATGCCGAATACCCCGGCCTCTGTCGGAGAAGGCATGGCAGCGATCGCTCCGGGGACATTCGCTTCGGAAGGATTCATCGCTGAGGCAGAGGATATTTTCCGCGCGCTGGGCAAGGAAGCCGTCGTGACGGAGCGCCAGCTCGATGAGCTTGGTGCGCTCTCGGGGGCAGGTCCGGGATATGCGTTTGTCATCATTGATGCCCTGGCAGATGCCGGCGTCCTGATCGGTCTTCCCAGAAAGCTTGCCATCGAAGCCGCTGCCCAGACGCTGTATGGCGCAGCCAAGATGGTGCTGGAAACAGGGAAACACCCGGCTGAGCTGCGGGATCAGGTCACAAGTCCCGGCGGTACCACCATTGCGGGGATCCATGCCATGGAGCGCGCGGGTATCCGCGCTGCGCTGATGGATGGCGTAGAAGCATGCCTCGCAAAATCGGATCAGATGGCGGGGAAATAATTAGAAATGATGAGCCAGGAATCAACATATGAAAGATAGAGAAAAAATCATTCGTTATTTTGCGGCCACCAGTGACGATGCCAAAGACATGGCGATCCGTCTGCTGGATCTGGCCGATGTTGTCGACCGCGGACGGCCATTTGCCGTCGGCCCGTTTATGTCGCCTTTTGCCGCGCAGATCGGGCAGACTATCGCAACCCATATGAAGACGGTCACGGTGAAAAGTGAAGGCGGCTATCATGAGGCAGAGCGCGTGCGCATCGCCTTTTCCAGAGACGACTATGACGGCCCCATCGACTTTGGCATGACACTCCTCTCCGTCACCTGGGATGATCGTTACCGCCTGATCGGGCATCGGGACGTCTTAGGCTCGCTGATGGGGCTTGGTATCGACCGTGCCGTTCTTGGCGATATCCTCATGCAGGGCGCCGGCTGTCAGATCGTAGCAGACAGTACCATGGCCGGGTGGATCAGAGATAATTTCCATAAAGTCGCCATGGTCCCTGTCACGGTCAAAGAGATCCCGATGGAGGAGATCGAGCCGCCGAAGAAAACGGCCAAGGAAGTCCGTGCGACAGTGGCCTCTCTTCGCCTCGATGCCGTCGGGGCAGCGGGCTTTGGTATCTCCCGCTCCAAGATGGTGCAGGCCGTCGAGGACGGGCGCACGGAAGTGAACTGGCAGCCTGCCAAGAGCGCGTCCCAGACGGTGAAGGCAGGCGATATCATCAGCATCCGGGGACGCGGCCGCATCGAGATCAAAGAAGAGACCGGTACGAGCCGAAAAGGACGGACGGGGCTTTTGATCGACAGATATAAGTAAGGTTTCGGGGTTCAGGTTAATAGGTTCAATGGGTTCTGTAGGTTCGACAGGTTCATAGATTTCTCATCTTTCGTGAATACCCTAGGGAAACGCTGATTAAATCGCAGAGTCAGATTTTACAAGAATTTTTATACATAGCTTCGTCATAACCTTCCTTAAATAGCTCGCTATTCGCGTCAGGTTATTCCTTGCTATGCATAAAAATCCAAGAGTAAAATCTGACAACGATTTAATCAGTGTTTCCCTAGCCTTGAAGTTTGAAAGCAGGGATTAGGGGTGCAAAGTAACTGGTGACTGAAATGCCACCTTCGGGCATCGCCCTATTTATACTCTGCGGCGCTTCTGATTTTTATGCGCCGCACCACCACTCCTCACTCCTAACTCCTAACTGGCGAGTAGAGCTTTCACACGCAATCAAAGGGCGGCACGCCCGAGGGGCTAACCCTGAACCTTGAACCCTTGAACTCATAAGTAAGAATATCATTAAAGGAGCATAGATCATGATCACACCGATGGATATTCATAATAAAACATTTTCCGGTCAGATCCGCGGCTATTCGAAGGATGAAGTGAATGCCTTTCTGGAAGAGCTTGCGAGCGACTATGAAAAGATTTACCGCGAGCACCGTGCGATGGAAGAAGAAATGGACATCATCCGCACGAAGCTCCGCAACTACGAAAAGATGGAGTCGACCATGTCCCACACGCTGGTCATGGCGCAGGAAACCGCAGATAATGTGAAGAAGAATGCGCACAAGGAAGCCGCGCTTTCCATTCAGGAAGCCCAGAGCGAGGCGCAGAAGATCGTTTCCGACGCCGAAGCAGCTCGCCGCAAGATGAATGCGGATCTGCTGAAGGCAGAAGGCGATATGAATCTGTATATCGAAAAGCTCTTGTCAAATTTCAAATCTGCGCTGGCGCTGATCGAAGCAGCCAAAGCCGCTCGTGCGCCGCAGGCGGTGCAGGCTCAGCAGCCGGTAGCTTCTGAACCGTCTGAACCGACCGCTGAGGCGGAGCCTTCTGCCACGGAAGAAGAAGCAGCACCAGCTGTAGAAGCAGAGGAAGCCGCTCCTGCGCCTGCCGGCGGAAATCTTTTCGATGAGGCGGCTAAGACAGTGGCTCCGAAAGAAGAGAACTAAGCCTATGGAAACGAAACAGACCGTGACTGAGTGGGCCAATGACCATCTGGGGCTCACTCTGGCGATCACCAAAAGACTGCATGAAGAGCAGACCCCCTTTCAGCACATTGAGATCGTCGAGACGGAGCAGTATGGACGTCTTCTCATCTTAGACGGTGTTTTCCAGACTTCCGTCAAGGATGAGTGGACGTACCATGAAATGATCGCGCATGTCCCGCTCATGATGCATCCTCATCCGGAGCGTGTACTCATCATTGGCGGCGGAGACGGCGGCGTCGCACGCGAAGTCTGCCGCCACGAGTGTGTAAAACAGGTGGATCTTTGCGACATCGATGGCCGCGTCATCGAGCTTTCTAAGGAATATTTCCCGACGATCTCCAAAGTCCTCCTGGATCCGCCGAAGAAGCTTCATGTCCATGTGGGAGATGGCATCGCTTTTGCGGCTGCGGTGAAGGATTTTTATGACGTCATCATCAACTGCTCTGACCCCATCGGACCGGGCGAAGGCCTTTTCACGAGAGAATTCTACAAAAGCGCCAAGGCGGCTCTTAGAGAAGATGGGCTCATCGTCCAGCAGACCGAGTCCCCGATTGTCCAACAGAAGACCGTCCACGATGTCTTTGTGGCGATGCGTGACGTATTCCCCATCGTACGCATGTATTTTTCACACGTGCCGATCTATCCGGAGTGTATGCACTCCTTCATGATCGGATCGAAGAAATATGACCCGCTGACAGCCAAGGTCCGTGAAGACGGCCCGCAACCGATGAAGTACTACAATAAAAATATCCAGAAAAGCTGCTTTGCCCTTCCGAATTTCATCAAAGACCTGATCTATAAGGGAACATACAGCTTTTAACGAAGGAGACGTGCGAAAGCACGTCTTTTGTGGTTGTCGGGTTCAGGTTGATGGGTTCAGGGTTGTGGTGGCAGCTTCGCTGCAAAATATATATTTGCGGCGGAGCCGCCACCTTCATTCCTAATTCCTCATTCGAGCAAAGCTTTCATTCGAAATCAAGGGACAGCATGTCTCATGATCTAAGTCTGAAAGCAGTTGTCGGGTAGCCATCTCTCCGTTTCGTCATCCCGAGCAAAGCCGAGGGATCTTTGTTGCAGCGGAAATCCGTACATTGTGCGTTGTTTCTCTTGCGTGAAACACCGTACCCCCTGCCTTTGAAAGCAGGCTTCCCATTTGCGTTCTTGAGCTTACCCGGCGGTATGCCGCAAACGAAAAAGATTCCTCCACTTCGGTCGGAATGACGATACGAGAGTACGGTTTATCTAAAATTTACGGCGCTTCTATATTTTTATGCGCCGCACCAACACTCCTAACTCCTAACTAGAGAGCCGAGCTTTTACTCAAAATCAGTGGACGGAGCCGCCCCGAGGGCTAACCCTTGCCCCCTTTCCTTCCTGTGATATAATGAGAAAAATGATTTCATGAAAGGAGCGATTTCCATGGAAATCCGTGTGTTGAAATATTTTCTCATGGTCGCGCGTGAGGAGAGCATCACGAAGGCGGCCAGCCGCCTCCACATCACGCAGCCGACGCTTTCGCGCCAGATGGCGGACCTCGAAGCGGATATGGGCGTCCCGCTCCTGGATCGGAGCGGACGCAAGATCGCATTGACGCCGGAAGGCATTCTTCTTCGCCGACGCGCCGAAGAGATCGTCTCTCTGGTCGACAAGACGGAGATGGAAGTCTCGCAGGCGGCAGAAAATCTGGAAGGCACCATCAGCGTGGCAGGAGGGGATCTCTCGCAGGCACGTGATTTCGTGCGTCTCATTAAGGAATTTCAGACACTCCATCCTTTTGTACATTTCCGCTATTACACGGACATCACGCCCTACATTTGTGAATATATGGATCATGGCTGCGTCGATGTGGGTCTCCTTGTGCAGCCTTTCGATAGGGAGAAGTATGAGTCATTCCCCATCGGAAAACCGAGCCGGATGGGGGTGTACATGCGTGCGGATGATCCGCTCGCCAAGAAGCCGGAAGTATGGATGCAAGACCTGGAAGGCCGCCCCCTGCTGCAGGGGCTTCGTCCAGATCTTGATGCGATGCTCTTTGCGGAGCATGCGGGTCAGGAGAGCCATCCTGGCACGATCGAGTCTGACCTCCCCACGAATCGAGTCATCATGGTAGATGAGGGCATGGGCTATTTTATCGCCGGGGAGGGGGTACTCCCCTTTCTCGATGAACATCGGATCTGTTTCAGGCCGATCGGAGGAAAGCCGCAGTATATCCACACATTTCTTGCGTGGCGCAGAAATCAGCCCTTCAGCCGCGTCACGAAAGCGTTTATAGAGTTTTTGAAAGAAAAATTGAAATGAGGAAAAGCATCTGCGAAAGCAGGTGCTTTTTGGGTTGTCGGGTTCAAGGTTCAGGGTTCAAGGTTCAGGGTTCAGGTTGGTGGTGCGGCGCAAAATATGATAGAAGCGCCGCAAGTTTTGAGATTAACGTAAAATGCGTCGCCCCTTCTCTAAGTAATGCTATTAAGTTAAGGAAATCGTTAGCTACATAGCGTCTTGCTTCCCCCTTCGGGGGAAGTGCCGAAGGCAATAGGGGCATGCTAGCGGTATAGCGTGCTATGTTGAATAGTCCGATGCTATCGATATTCCAACACTTTCATGCAATACCGCTACGTAGCCCCCTCATCTCGCTTCGCTCGAAATGGCGTCTCACTGGATTTTCGCGTCGCTTCGCTCCTAAAAATCCAGTTCGC
>ERZ1031467.725-NODE-725-length-10409-cov-6.182538_pt1 | contig 10409 bp, 8 predicted proteins | sample MGYA00517105_ERZ1031467 | MGnify/ENA primary metagenome ERZ1031467 (study PRJEB33719, sample SAMN04261155) | wastewater metagenome | biome: rural village; feature: human; material: feces | host: Homo sapiens | place: El Salvador | collected 2013-01-07 ...
AATATGTATATTAAAGATTTTTACGGCAAATATACACATCTTTTTCCACTTAGACGTACTTGAAAGTGGATTATTTGCAATAAAAAGGGCGATAGCCACTTATTTTTGTTGATGTTTGGCTTATCTGTAAGCTTGGTTGCTCTACCTACTTGTTAAAAGAAAAGACAACACTACGACAACTATTAGTGTCATACGGTAAAAAAAAGGTTCTATTCGTACAAAAGTGTAACTTTTCCTCTACATTACTTTCTCTATTGCAAAAATTATTATAACTTTGTGGTGTAACACCTCACTTTCACTCAATAAATCACAAAAATCGAGACAACTCGCAATCACCCTAACCATATAATATATTAACCACAGAAATCTAACTGATTATGACAATATACAACCTTTTCCAGACAGGGGCAAGCTGCATCTTATATGGTCTTCTTGTCACAGCCACACTTATGGCTATTATGTATTTCTTTCTGAAAGAATACAATAAAAACATTGTACGCACTATTCCTTTCTTCATTACTGGTGTGGTGCTCGCTGTATTACTCACTATTCAGTCGTCGTTACTGATAGGTGCCGTCAAGGCAAAAGGTATGATAGACTCTGCCGAGATATACATCACGCAACTTACCGAAAACGAATATGGAACAATCTCCACAAACGAGTCGCAATGGGTTCTCGACAAAGTTGGAGAAGAGTTTCCTATAATCAGAACATATTGTGGTATTTGCGACTTTGGTGGCAACGACTATAGTCAATTGCCTGAACGTATGGCCGAAACTATGCGTAGCTACCTCAGTTCTTTTATATGGCACCGTGTATGGTGGATGCTTGGAATGATAGTAGTAGCATTATTCGTGGTGCTCATTGTTCCGGGTACTGGCAAGGGAAGCGGAAAGAGCTTGTCGTCTAATACAGACGATTGCTTCGGCTCATCTGGCAGCAGTGGTACTGACTGGGGCTTTTAAAGCCCCTACAACCTTGCTTCAACACTCTAACAACTCGGTATTAAATTCAACAACCGAGCTTTAGACATTCTGAAAATTATATATACACGCACTATACTGATTTCAGACAATTCTACAAAAACTGTTCAACACTTGCAACAAATAAACAGAACATAAAACCGAAAAAAACATGGAAAATCATTTGCTTATCGGACTAGGAGGTACAGGCGGACGTGTTCTTGCTGCTTTCCGAAAACTAATGTACGAGAGATTCAATGGCGAAGTAAAGCCTAAGGACCTTTGGCTCGACTATTTGTATGTAGACTCAAGTGAGCAAGATCTCAAGATGAAGGATCCTGCACAGTGGAGTGTTATGGGCAACAACATAGCTCTCGATGCCGACAGCATCGTGAAGATACCGGCTGCTAACCTTGCCGACTATGTTAATAACCGTTCTCGTTTCCCTTATCTTGCTCCTTGGCTTGGCAATTCTGATGATTGGCGCAATATTATCAATGATCCTAAAATCAGTGAAGGTGCAGCTGGACAGAAGCGTCGCCTTGGACGTTTGCTCTTTGCCAACGGTGCTCCCGAGTTCAACCGTATGGTTGGCGTTAAGGCGCGTAATCTTAGCTATAATCCAGATGGACGTAAGATTACATATCATGTTATAGCTGGCTTGGCTGGTGGTACTGGCTCTGGTAGTGTTGTTGACGTTATTGCGCAGCTAAGACGCCAGTTCCCCGATTTGTCAAGCAACAAAATCATTCTTTATCTTCTCCTACCAGAAGAGCATCCTAATCCGTCATGGGCTTCTACCAATAATTATCAACCCAACGGATATGTTGCACTTACCGAGTTGTCGGCTATGGACCTTGGACTATTCAAACCTTGGAACCTTAGCGAGCGCGACTACGATGTGGAGCGTCTTGAGCTTGAGTTGCCATTCTACTCAGCTTACCTCATTACCGACACCAACCGCGAAAGCGTTAGATTTGATGTTGGTAAGGTTATTCCGTCTACTATTGCCGATCTGATTTATCAGAAAACTGTAGGCGTAGCTTTGAGCGACCGCCGTATCGGTGAGAACGGAACTGAGAGCGCAGCCCACTTCTTTAACGATGTGGAGAAGGGTGAGAATCCTAAGTATTCCGACTATGATACACCTCATTGCTTCAAGTACAACAGTTTCGGCATAAAGCGTCTTGCTATACCTGAGCAGGAGATTAAGGAGTACTTTGGCTATACATTTGCCAATCAGGCATTGCTCAAGATGCTCTACAATAATCTTTCTCGCGAGTCGGGTTATGTATCTGAGCCTACTGTCAACGACGATTATGCCTTTATCACAAAGCCTGAGCAGAAGCAGAAGTGGTGCATATCACGCGAGCATCTGTGCTTATCTAAGCCTATACTACCCGATCATAAAAAGGAGGGTTGGTTGCCTATCGCCGACGAGTATGCTGTTGTTGATACATTCGCACGCGAGGTTCTTGCCAACAACGAGATTGAGCATAAGGATAAGTTTGTTGCCATACGCAACAAGACCAAGCGTTTCTTCGATAAGGACTTCCGCCCAATAGCAGAGGTAGGACAGAATGGTGTTACTACTTTCTATGAAAAGAAGGCTCGATTTGGTCGCGAAGCTATTGTACAGGCTATTGTTGAAAACATCAACAAAGACTTGCTTCAGCTTTGGGAGAGCGGCGAACGTTCACTCGTACAGCTAAGTGGTATAGTACAGACATTGCTTGGTTACTTGGAAGAGGAGAAAGCCAACCTTGTTAAGCTTGCTGCTTCTGCCGACGACGAGATTAAGCGTCGCAATGTTGCTATGGAACAGCTCAACAAGGATTGGTGCGACATAGGTCTTGGTGGTAAGCTTATTGCTGCCATGGGTGGCAACAACAAGAACGTTCTTTCGCATAAGTTCACCGCTGCCGTTAAGGAGAAATACATCCTTATGACATGGAAGGAGAGCTATGGCTTTGCCAAACTGTTGATAGACGACCTTATCAATGCTCTTATGGTTACAAAGAGCGATATCGACAATACAATTGCACAGTTCAAGAATGCTTACGAGACTCTCTTTGGTGCTATTAACAGCCGCTGCATTGCAGAAACTGAGGAGAACCAAAGCCTCAAGGGTGTTGTCATCAAGAACTATGACCCGCAAAAGGTTCACACAATACAGCAGGGTTGTATAGCCAACGAGCATGACAACGACGAGCGTATCAAGATAACCACTGCAGGCATCATGGGCATTCTTAATCCTGACAAGCGCAACTTCCGCGAGGTATCCGAGAAACTTAAGACGGGCAACATAATCAGCATGCTTGAGAACGAGGGTCTGCGCGAGGCTTCCAACTTCTTCATTAACGAGGTTGGTCGCGACTACATACCGGGATATGAGAAGCTTATTGGCGTTAACATCATACAGAAACTGCACGATGAGTTTAGTGGCAACGACGAAGGTCTACGCGAGAAACTCGGTCGCCTTGTACGTCATGCAGCGATACTTAACAAGCACCGCGATGTAGAGGTCAACAACGGTCCTAAGGTTCGTTCTACTATGTTTGTCATCTTGCCTGACTATGATGTCGACAAGGCTTTCCTCCAGAAGGTAGAAGACATTATTAAGAGTCTCACTCCTGAAGGCAGCATAAAGGTGTCAAGGGGTGGAAACAGCAACGAGATTGTAGTTATCACTCTCGAGACAATGCTTACTCCACGCTATTTACAATCGGTATACACACTCAAGCAGAACTACGACAAGCTCATGGCTTCTAAACAAGGCAAGGTCGCTCGATTCGAAACTCAGCTTGAGGATTATAAGGGATTCCTCCCTGCCAATAAGCAAACATGCGAGAAACTGGGATACTTGCCTTCGCTTTATGTAGCAACTGACGCGGAGAAAGTTGAAATAAACCAAATGCTTGAGGCTTTGGAGCACCCAGCAGGTCAGCAAACTGCCACAACAACTCAGACTACACAGAATGTTGGTCCTACAACTGGTGGCGGATGCCCACCTCCTCCACCACCAACACAGCAATACTATGTATATGCCAACAACCAGCAGTCGGGTCCGTTTGATGTTGCTCAGCTTAAACAGCAAGTTGCTGCCGGCACTCTTAACAAGCAGACATACGTATGGAAGGATGGTATGGCAGGATGGGCTGCAGCTGGTACTGTGCCCGAGCTTGCTTGCATCTTCATGACAGGTACTCCTCCCCCACCGCCACCTCCAATGATGATGTAAAATCTCTGGAATAAAACATTATAGCAAAACATATAAAAAGCACTTAGAAATGGAAAGAAGAGCTATGTGTAAAAATGTTGGCGTGTGTTCACGCGCCAACAAAGTACAAATAATTACAGACGACGACCAGGAACTTAAATGTCCTGAGTGTGGCGAAGAGATGGAATTGGTGCCAACAACACCGCCACCACCTCCTCCAGGAAATAAATGGAAGAAGATTGCCATTGCAGCTGTAGCCATTGCTGCTATTGGTGGCGGAGCCTACTTTGGTCTATCTTCTGGTGGCGATAACTCTAAGAAGGCTGCTGTCAAGGATACTGTTGCCACTCAGCCTGCCGATACAATCAAGCCTGTTACTAAAGATTCTGTTAAAGCAGAGCCTACAGTTAATGAGCCTAAACCTGAAGTTGACAAAACAAACCCAGAGCCTAAGCCAGAACCAAATCCAGGTCCCAAACCTCCTACGCCTAGGCCATGGTCAAGCTATGCATCATTCGACGGCACTACTATGACATTCAAGAAGGCTCACCGTATTCCAGGTACAAGCCGTGTAGCTCAGCCTGGCGACAAGGTGCAAGGCAAATGGGTTGACGGTGAGGTTAATCTCGTACGTTGGTATCATGCCGATGGCTCACAGAGCGAGACTCTTACACACGAGTAAGACTCCCATCTCCCCCAAAAGAGTAATACTTAACTTTACAAACACTCCGTATGAATAGACACTTCAATATCTTCTATAGGTTGCTAACCGTTATGCTGCTCGTTACGAGCAGCATAACGGCGCATGCCGAAAACTATACAACTCGACGGCTGCAAACAATAGACCAGACGTTGAAGCTAACTAAAAAGAACTACCATATACACCGAAGATACAACAGCTACGGTGAAGTAGAACACATCGGACTGGCACTATTTCCTACCAGTCTGCCTTACGAGTTGCGCCCTTCGTGCGACTTTCTCGAACGCTACTTGCTTGAGGTTAACCTTACAAGCGGTACCGAGAACGCCCTTATTCTTGCGCAAAAGCCTGTATATTATAATGTAGGCAGTCCACGCACTGCTCTCAATATAGACAGTCTGTGCGACTTCAACATCAACGAGATTGAATATCATAAAAGTCGTGTAACGTGGAACAAGAATGGCAAGAAACTGCTTGAGATTATATACGATCTCGACTGGCGCATGATGAGCGGATGCGATACACGCGAACTTGAACAGAACCTTATACGCAATCTTAAGCGTCATAAGGCATCTACATTCAATCCTCTGCCCGAATCGGGAACCTACATCATTGGTCCGGCTTTCAACAACAACCTCTATCTTGAGAACAATAAAGACGGCAACACACGCCAATATGTGTTCAACAAGAAACAAATGCCACACTCTGTGGCAAATCTTATGCTTGCCGACGATATGCCCAACGAGGCCTACGCCGACATTACATTCAGTCTATACGACAACACTCCAACAAATATCACGCTTAAATGGCGCGACGTTCTCAACTACTTCCGCAATGTTGAGCACTGCACTCCTTTCTTTGCCATTAAGAAGAAGCAAGGCGACAATATAGAAGGACTGCTGTTGCTTGCCAACAAAAACGGCGGATACATGCATATGATTTCAGTAAGCATTACGCCCGACATCATAACCGACAAAGGCAAGGGCACCTTCAAAGCCCGACTTACTGCCTACATCCCTATGCACAATGTTAAACAAGAATATTTAAATCTCACCGAATATGAAACATTACGCTAAACTCGTCATAGCTTTGTTTGCTATACTTTGCCCTACTGCAGGCTTTGCCCAAAAGGATTATGCAGCCGAAAAGGCTCTTATTACAAAGGTTAAACGCTCACCTGGCACATACGTATATGCAGAGGCTACATGCCGTACAGAGGAAGAAGCCAAGAGCATAGCCGAGGATGTTTTCCTACAGAACATCAACGAATATGTTGCCTCACAGAAGAAGCTACGTGGTGCAAACAATATTGTGGTTAACAACCAAAAGGGATTGCAGCAAACCGTAACTATGCCACGTGGCTCAAATATGCACCGCGTTTTTATGTATGTAAAGAAAAACGACATCATTCCTGCCGACAACTCGGTTGTTCTTTCTAAGGAGGAAGTGGCTAAGACCGAGACTCCCGCACCTAAGGCAAACACTAAGACTGAGGCCAAAGTTGCCGCACCAACAGCCGATGTTACAACTCCGAAGGCAGATGTTGCCGAGGTAAAAGCTAAGTCTGCCCAACCTAAGACTGAGGTTGCTCAACCTAAGACCGAGGTTGCAGAAGCTAAAGCTGAACCAAAAGCCGAAGTTAAAGCTGAAACCAAAGCCACTACAACTGAGGTTGCAGCCTCAACATTAGATAAGATAATACCCGAGAAGCCGCAAGCCATACCCGAAGCAGCCAAGAAGATGGCTACCTTCACTAATGTAAAGACAGCCGCTGTATGGCTTAAGGACATGAAAGCCAACGGCACTGTAACCGAATATAATAAGTATAACGCTGTAGCTGACAAGGAGGCTTATTGGCTCGTTATATACGATTCGCATGGCGATATAGCTGCTGTGCTTACAGATGGCAAGCAGCGTAGAAATGCTGCCACACAGAAGCCCGACCACGAGCGCAACTATCCCAACTGCGCTGCTCTCTGTGTTAAGTTTGCCAACAAATAAATATAGTATACATAATAACAATAACAACGATATCGCAATATGAAACACTTCTTTATGACAATACTGCTTGCCTTGGCAGTGTTCTCCACACCGGCATCAGCCATAAATGTTAAGGTTAACGCCGACCCTGGCATCAACGACAAGGCTGTTATAAGCCGTATAGAGCATAATCTCTCTGCGCTGCTTACCGAGATTAACAGCGCCAAGGATGCCGACCGACCGCTTAGCTATGAAGGTCTGAACGTTAGTGCTGCGGCTAAGGAAACCCTCAACACCCTATGGGTTGTGGCACACTTCTATTGTTGCGACGACGAGGTTACCGACCGCCTATGGAACTTCCGCAAGAGTTATATGGTGCGCAGCATTCCTCTTATCATTGCTACAGACGGTGCCTATGGCGATGGCACATATCAGGAGGCTGTTGTAGAGTTTGACAAGACGGGCAATATATCCGACTTCCGTTTCTCTTTTGGCTCGCAACTTGGCGAAACTCTTGAAAAATGTTCTAAGGGCGACCCAGTAGACACCGAGCGCAAACTTGAGATATTGTCTTGGTGCGACCGCTTGCGCACAGCTTACAACGAGCACAACTTGCCGTTTATGCAGAAGATATTCTCCGACAAGGCTCTTATTATTACCGGACGCGTGGTAGAAGAAACCAACAGAGAGTTTGGCACAAGCACACAGAAGATTGTATACAGCAAGCAGAATAAACGCCAGTATATGCGCAACCTTGCCAATTGCTTTAAGAACAACAAATGGATTGACGTACAGTTCGACGAGGTAGGCATCGATGGTATGGACGGTGGATGCGGCACTGTTACACGTTCGGATGTGAACAAGAACTTCTATGGCGTGCGCTTGCATCAGAAGTGGCGTTCAAGCAACTATAGCGACGATGGCTATATCTTCTTGTTGTGGAACTTCACCAACAACGACAAGCCGCAGATTGAGGTTCGCACATGGCAACCGGATATGCTTAATGGCAAGAAGCTCGATACCGATGAGGTATTCTCGTTGGGCGACTTCAACAACGACATTATGCAGGTTAAATAACCCTGCATTACATCACACACTGGATATAGCACAACTTAACAGTAGATAATGAACAGACATCTTTTTGTATCAATCGTTACACTCCTATCTGCATCTGCCCTTCAGGCTCAAACCATAGAATGTAAGAAACAAGGGGCGGCAAGTGCTGCCGACGTTCAATCTGGTACGGCTGCCGTGCGCTTTGTGTCTACACAGGGCGATTGGGTTATTACTCCCGAGACCAACGATAAGGCTCAGCCCGTTACACGCAAGGGCAACAAGTACATTTACGATTTCAGCACACAGCTTACAGCCAATCGTGAGAGCTCTTTCCAAATGGGACGCAAGGGCAGTGCTATTACCGAACGATGCGTTGCCAAAGGCTTGCGCTCGGGATTTCGCACAACATTCGAGCTTGAGGAGATTGCCGACACATTGCGCCGCATAGAGGTGCAACACGACGATAGCCCCGGTGGCTACTTTGTTGAAGGCAAGGCTTACGTAGAATTCTCTACTTCTATTAAAGACCTTAATATCGAGTCGGCTTGGCCTAAGACCGAGAAGGCTTCGGCTACTGGTGCACGTATCGTGTCGTTTGTTATCGATGTGGCACAGCTTGACAAGATGTCTGCCGACCTTGCCAATGCCCAAAAGGAGCTCGAGGCCTTGGGCGACGACTATCTCAACCCTAAGATGGACGAGCTCGACAATAAGATACAGAGTATTCAGGAACAGCTCGACCGCTATGCCGTTATTCATCTTGGAGGCAATGGCATTAAAGGTGTAGACATTCAGCTTGCCGGCATCAAGGCTAAGGAGAAGCGCCGCTATCCAGTTATTGCTCTTACCGATAGCTACGACGGTTTGATACAGCAAGCTAAGGATATGTGGGACCAGCGCTCACAGCATACCGATCCTGCCTTCTATGCCAAGATATGCGAAATATACGAAAAGGCGATAAGTCATAAGGATGCGCCCAAGGACAAGCTTGATGATTTGAAGTTTGAGCTTGACATGGTTAAGTCGATACGCAAGGACTTGTTCATGGCCGAGCGATTCAGTCAGGAAATTGAGCGTGCCAAGGCTCAGTATGGCAAAGACTCCGAACAAGTGTACAAGTTTCTTGGTGGCCGATATCGTGCATTAAGTATGGTTAACGACCGATTCCCCGAAGTAGAGGGTGTAGACAAGATGCGTGCCGAGGTGCTTGAGCAGATGAAGAGCCATCCTCTCGGAACCAATGCCGAGCAGGTAACAATTACAAGACATCGTCAGCACATAACTGGACGTGCCGTAAAGGGCGAGAACTTCATTCGCGACCTACATGGAATTGGCATCTTTGCAGTAGACAGTCCCAAAGAGGTTAAAAGCTCCACCAAGCGCATGCGTCTTGGAGCGGTAAAAGCCGACGGTACATTCGACTTCTATCTGCCAAAACCCGTAGAGTACATCTACTTTGACGGCGAGACTTATCCGCGCTCTATAACCAAGGAGACATCGGATATGGGCACCATAACGTTGGAATGCAAATAATAACTAACCAATTTATAATTACAAAAACAAAAACACTATGAAAAAGTTAACTTCATTAGCACTTATTGCAATGGCTATGCTCATTGCATTCCCAATTGCTGGCGTGGCAAAGGACAACAAGAAGAAAGAGAAAAAAGCTTACGAATGGAAGTGGGACGGAACCAAGAGTGGCAACGAGACTGTTGACGCCTACCTTATGTCGGTAGACAGTATCTGGAACAACATGAGCGAGTTCCACAAGATGGTTGACACATACCAATACAAAGAGGACACTCTTTACGTTAACGGCAAATACTATGTTCAGGCTTATATGAAGGACGATCAGGGCAATCTGCTTACACGCGGCGCCGTTAACTGGCAGTTTGTTAACTGCGGTATGCTTTCTGCCAACATCATCTCTCAGGCTGCTCTTGCTGCCATGCAGAGCGCCAATGCCACACTTGCTCTCCCAAATCTTGGCCTTAAGGCTCTATCGTTTGGCAAGTATGTAAAGGCTGGTCCGGTTATCTGTACTAAGGCTCCTAAGGAGATTGGCTTGATATGGAACATCCGCAAGCAGCAGATGAAGAGCTGGCGTGGCCTTAAGGCAGAGGCTATCGACGCTACTAAAGTATATCCTAATATGACCGCCGAGCAGAAGAAGCTCTACAACAAGTGTGTGTTTATTCGTGAGGTTAAGGAGACTGCTCCCGATTACCAAGAGATCAAGACTGTGCTCAGCGCCAAGAGCGAGGACGAGTTGAAGAAGGAGAGCCAGGCAAGCTTCGACAAGTTGGCTCAGAGCGTTATCCTTCCAGAAGAGGCTGGCAAGTCGCTTGACGACCTTAGCGACGACGCTATGAAGGAATACATGTAATGCTATATTAGAAGTTATAGAATTTAAAGAAGTTATAGAAAAAGAAATTATAGAATTTAAAGAAGTTATAGAATTTAAAGCCGTATGTCTTATAGCTGAATA
>ERZ1031467.726-NODE-726-length-10401-cov-5.310072_pt1 | contig 10401 bp, 10 predicted proteins | sample MGYA00517105_ERZ1031467 | MGnify/ENA primary metagenome ERZ1031467 (study PRJEB33719, sample SAMN04261155) | wastewater metagenome | biome: rural village; feature: human; material: feces | host: Homo sapiens | place: El Salvador | collected 2013-01-07 ...
ATTATTTCGTTAATTATTTCATTAATTATTTCATGTAATTGTCGTTAATTTTTCTCTTTTGGTAATTAACGAGATAATTAATGAAATAATTAACGAGATAATTAATGAAAGAATTAATGGATAATTAATGATAATTAATGTTCCCCCCCAGAGCGCGAAGCGCGACCTTAACGTCCACCGTGTTAAAGTATTATACGTTCACATGTCAAGCAATTTAATTGGTGTTTTCGATTCAGGTTACGGCGGACTAACGATCCTCCGTCAAATACGTCAGCTCCTGCCTCAATACGATTACCTGTACTTAGGCGATAATGCGCGCGCCCCCTACGGCTCGCACTCCTTCGACATCATCTATCGTTACACCCTTCAGGCCGTCGAAGAACTTTTCCACCGTGGCTGCCGCCTTGTCATCTTGGCGTGCAATACCGCCTCTGCCAAGGCCCTACGCACCATTCAGCAGTGCGACCTACCACAGTTGGGTGAGGAGCGCCGCGTACTGGGCGTGATACGTCCCACCGTCGAGGCCGTAGGCCCCTTGAGTCACACCCGCCATATTGGCCTATTGGGCACACAGGGTACTGTCAACTCGCAGTCGTACGACTTAGAGCTACACAAACTCTATCCCGACGTGACTGTCACTTCATTGGCCTGCCCCATGTGGGTGCCATTGGTCGAAAACTTTGAATACGACTCTCCTGGTGCCGACTACTTCGTGAAGAAGCGCATCGACGGCATCATGCGTCTCGACCCTCAGATCGACACACTCATTCTCGGTTGTACGCACTACCCCTTGTTGATGAACAAAATCGTCAAATACGTGCCAGCTGGCGTGCGCATCGTGCCTCAGGGCGAATACGTAGCTGCCTCCTTGCGTAACTACCTCCAACGCCACACCGATATGCAATCCGCCCTCAGCCAACACGGCACGTGTCACTACCTCACCACCGAAAGCAGTGAGAAGTTCAACCTCAGCGCGGCTATGTTTATGCACGAACACGTTGAGAGTGAAAGCATCACGCTTGAGGGATAGGATACAATAGAATAGGATATTGCGCTTCATGCAATATCCTATTTTTTTATAATCAATGCAACAAAACCCTTCATTTACTTCTCACTTTGTAAAACAAACCGTACCTTTGTTTTACAAACTGTAAACAATAAAAACAACTTTTATGAAAAACCTTTACATGCTCATGGCCACTGCCTTGTTGGCCACGGCAGCTACAGCTGCTACTCCTGTGCGCAAGACCGTTCATCGCGTTGCGCCCAAAGTTACAACCCCTGCTACACGTTCCCTCTATAAAGCTCATGCCTTATCGAGCGACAACGTCTACACCCCCACGGTCGACACGCTCATTAGCAACCAACCTGCGGGTACGCTCCACGCTAACCAATACCGCTCTGGCGTGAGCTTTGTCAATAACATGGGCTATGTAGAAAAAGACGTCGCACGCGACGGCATTGTAAGCCACGTAGTAGAAGCTGGAGACGGCAAGACGGTCTACATCTACAATCCGCTCTGCGCTTTCTCTACAAAAGCTTGGATTAAGGGTACACGCACCGTGGGCGACACGATTGAAGTGAAGCTTCCTCAATACCTCACGCATTACGACAATCCCGAAATGGGCGATGACTCTTTCCTCTTTAGAATGCGCCCCGTCAAGAACGATGACAATCAACTTACCTTTGTGCCCGATGACGACCAAACGGTTAAGTTTACGTGGCGCAACGACACGCTCGCCTTTGTCAATACTACAGCTGATAGCCGCATTCTCGGTATGGCCACTACGGCTGGCGAATGGGGCGGCTTCGGCGACTACGTATGGCAGCAGACTTCATTTGACGCTACGACTATTCAGCCTTCTTCTACCGAAGGGAAGCAAAAGTACGCAATGGAATACTTGGAGTCGGGCCAAGTTTACGGCCGCATAAAGGATGTCGTATTTGAAGGCGATAAGGTGTACATTCAGGGCATGGACCCTACACTGCCAGAGGCTTGGATTGTAGGTAGAATCAATGGTACAGAAGCTGTATTTAAGGGGAACCAATACTTAGGCATCGACCCTAAGAGCGAAACGTTCCGTTTCTTCGAACCTGCTGCTGTCAACCGCGTTGAATTTGGCGAAGGCGAAGACGACTACTACCTTGAGGTTACGGGATTAGCTGACGAGATGACGCTTACCTACAATGCCGACACTAAATCGCTCTCATCGGAGGATATCATGCTCATCAATCAAGGAAAGAATGCTTTAAACGCGCTTTATACTTACGAGGAACCTGACTTCTCTTTCTGGCAGGAGAAGGCTATCCAGCCTGAGGCTGTTACCGAACTTGCTTACGATCGTTACGACGAATCGGTTGGCTACGGCGTCATTCGTTTCATTCCTAACGAATATGCTTATAATGAAGATACGAAGGAATACGACCGCTTGCTCGACACGCGTAATATGTACTACAACATCTACATCGATGATCAGCTCTACGCCTTCACGCCCGACCAATACTTTGGTCTTGACAAGGTGATGACGGACATTCCTTTCGACTATTCTGACCAACTCGACTTCGTTATCTACGGGGGACAGTACAATATCATGACGCACTTTAAGAACGAGGTGAAGTACATCGGCGTACAGGTAGTCTACAACGTAGCTGGTCAGCAACTCAAGTCTGACATAGCCTACATCGGTGGCGACGGCAACGAAATTAACCCTGACGACGTTCAGGGCATCAATCAGACTACTATCTCTCTCGACAAGGGCAATAACGTACTCTACGACCTCACTGGCCGCCGTGTCGTTCGTCCCGTCAAGGGTGGCATCTACATCAATGCCAACGGCAAGAAAGTGGTGAAGTAATAGTCCTGATTGGGGGGCGGGTTTTTAACCCGCGGCAGCAGCAAATAATACTTACTTATTGCTAAACGCGGGTTAAAAACCCGCCCCCCAATCAACCCGCCCCCAATCAAATCCGCCCCAAAAACAAGGAAACAAAGCCACATTTTCAACTATAAAATCTAATACCATGTACACACCAAAAAGCGTTACCCATGGAGACTTGCCACATTGGCACATGGGTAACGCTTTTGTTTTTATAACCTTCAGACTTGCCGATTCTCTGCCCGTAGAATCTCTAAGACCTTGTAAAGCCTTAGAAAGGCAATGGAATGAAATATTTAATGCTAATCCTACTAATGATACTCTTCGCAATCAATATTATAAAGAACGCGCTGAATTAGTAAATAACCTGCTCGACCAATCTCTTGGTAGTTGCATTCTTAAAGACGAATCCATACGACAGATAGTGGTTAATGCCATACATTATTTTGATAATAAACGCTATCACGTTTGCGATTATGTAATCATGCCTAATCATGTACACATGCTCATCGAAACATTTGAAAACATTCGTGTGCAAGATGTTTTACATAGCATTAAGCGCTTTTCTGCACAAGAAATTAACAAGCACCTTAACCATACAGGCGAAGTTTGGCAACGCGAATCATTCGACCGCTTCATACGCAACTCACAACATTATTGGAATGTATGGCAATATATTATGAATAATCCACGCAACCTTCCTTCATCTGAGTTCACATTGTATACCACTAGCCTCAATAATTTTAAATAATTACATTGGGGGGCGAGTCTGATTGGGGGGGGGGTTTTTAACCCGCGTTCAGCAATAAGTAAGTTTTACTTGCTGCTGCCGCGGGTTAAAAACCCGCCCCCCAATCAAACCCGCCCCCAATCAGGACGCGCCCCCCAATGTGGATTTATTCCTCCGTCCAGTTCGCAGCGTCCCAGCCACGTTCATTTGAGCGGAATGTGCCGTCGTACGTATCGTCAGAGATAGTGATGTCAATGTTATCGCCACCATCAGTGCTCAGTTTTGAACCTGTGAGCATCGTGTCCTCCATAGCCAAACGAATGGCTGTAGCACGTGGCGCAATGTATTCTTTTTTCATGACTTATCGTTTAGTTTTTGTGTAGGATAGTTTTTAAACAAGCAGCGCGCTCACTTAAAAACTATCCTATCGCAATTCAATTACTTTACAATCACCTTTTTGCCTTGCATAATGTAAAGGCCAGTGGGTAAGTTGTTAGTGCCTCGGTTGCTCACCTTAATGCCCTGCAAGTTATAAACAGCACCTGCGCTCTGAGCTTGTGCGCCATTCACTTGGTTAATGCCAGTTACCTCGCCACCGTCAAAGCAGATACGAAGGCCATTAGCGTTCAGTTTTTTTGTAGTGAAGTAAGCGCAAGTAGCAGGTAATGTGCTATTAGCAGTGCCCAACATAATCTTCTGTACGTCACCCTCTGAAGCTACACCATACAAGCAGTCCATGCTCTTGCTTGCCTCGTAGTTACCTACGAAAGTGAAACCGTTGTGTTCAACTGATGTAGGCTGATATGAAGCTACGTTTGTAACGAAGTAGAGAGGTTCTTCTGTAGTACCAATCGTAGTCTCAGTGGGGAAGTATACCAAGTAAGGTACATTTGCCTTCAACACACCGTCATTTACAGCTTCAAAGGTCAAGCTATAGCCATTTGAGCTAACAAACTCTTGTGCCTTAGCCTCAGCACTCAAGCTGCTCAAGCTATAGTCGAAAGGCATGCAGTAAGTGTTCCAACCAGCAGCAAATGTGCGGTTCATTACTACATTTGTCAAACCTGTTGCATTTGATACTTCAAGAGAGGTTGAGGGAGAGATGGTGAGCTGGGGAGCGAAAGTTACAACAATAGGCATTCCATCCAAATCAATGGTTATAATCGCAGTCATATTGCCAGCCTTTGAAATTTGGGCATCAACTGTAATAGGCAATTTTCCGTCCAAAACAGGAGTGAGCTTATTCTCTGCTGTAAGCGTTAAAGTTCCATCTTCGCTTGTTGAAGGTGTTAACTCCTCAACAAGGATATCACCCACGTCAAGACCACTAAAAGAGAAATCCTTTAAAAGCAAATCATAGCAATTGTTGCTCTCATAATGAAGTACACTAATGGGAGAATTTGGTGTAAACTGAATACCATCTTCATGTGCATTCACTAAGAGTGAATTATTATATACAGATTCTTTAGCGGTTTCGTGCTTAAACTGAATGGTGTAAGTTGTAATGCTCTTATCGTTTGCAGCGTAGTCATTGCCCTTTACATTAATGGTTAAGACACCTGTTTTTTTATCATACACCTTTTCAGCCGAAGCGCCTCTTCCGTGAATTTCGTACGCAACCTTTGTTTCGTCATACTCCACTGTTGACAAATCGTAGTTCAGTTTGTTTTCGCTAAAGCCTGTCAACTTTGTGTTGTTGTATGATAAAGAGGAAAGACCATGATAGTAAATAAACTGAATATCATCAACATATAATTCATCACCACTGCTTTCACCTGGATTGGGATTCGTGGTCAAAGAGGCCAACAAATACTGCTTGGTAGGCTTGCTCTGATAATAAGTAAAATCTGATTCAAAATAAGTCCAATCAGTTGTTGCAGGAACCAATATAGTAGCTTCACCAATCAAGTTTTCCTTCATATCAGGGAAGTATTCACCATTGCTCTGCTTATCGGGGTCGCGGTAGTCAACATCACCGTGAAGTATAAAACGTCCACTGCCATTTGGGCTACCACCACTTTTGAACTTTGCATAGAAAGAGATTTTATCAGGAGTGCCATCAAACAACATATAGCCTCCCTCTTTACTACGCATGGTTTTATTATGATTCTTTCTACTTCCTTTATAATCATCTACGGGGTTAGTGCTACCCATCATTATCACACCCGTTGTAATGTTACCATTAGCTTTCTTATTACCAAACGGTACATTTGAATAGATTTTAAGAGATTTACTCCCTGAATGTGGATCCGTTATTTCTTGCTGAGGCTTAGGAGACTTCTTTTTTCCTGTATCAAAACCAATGCTAAGCCCATTATTTTCAGCCGACTCAAACGAATTCCAACCGTTGCCAGGCTCATTAGTACTCTTCCAGTTTTCAAAGCCTGGATCTTTGAACTGATAAACGCCTTGAGCGCTTGCTGAAAGCCCTACTGCAAATAAAGCCGAAGCTATAAATTGTTTCAACATAATATTCTTTACTTTATAATTTTCTTACCGTTAATAATAAACACACCCTTGCTTGCCTTATTTACGCGGAGGCCACCGAGTGTGTAGATAGCTGTTGGTTGAGTGGCGGGAGTTACCTTCACCGATTCGATGCCCGACACCACCTTGCTTGACTGACCTACTACAACATTGATCATTTGCTCAAGCGCTTCGCTCATGTCAATGTCAATGTTTACGTAAAGGGCGGTGGGAGAAAACTTACCTTCGAGCACAATGGGTACTTCGCCCAATTCAGGACCCATCCAATCATCCTTGTTCACCGAGGGGTCGTCGCCAGCTGAAATCTCAATGGTTTGCTTGGTCGAAATATGTGATACGCCCTCTTGTTCCTTCATGGCTACGCCCTTCAGCACAATGTTGCCCACAGGCAGTACATCCTCGCCAAGCACCATCTTGAAGTCTTTGAGCATAAAGTCACAAGTGCCATTGCCATTGTCAACAACAGTAATGGCAGCTGGAATACTATCCGTGCTTACCTCATTAATTGTCACTACGAGCTTTTCGTTGTAGTTAGTTTGCGTTTGCGCCATGCCGCAGAGGGCACAGAGCGAAAGGCAAAACGTAAGTAAAGTTTTCTTCATAATTTGTATTTGTTGTTTTGTTTATTTTTCCTATCAGAGAGTTCTTGTTCCAATTCTTCTATTGAAGGCAAACTATCTTGCAATGAGCTAGGCAACAATTTACCTAATTTATATTGCGAAATGCCTATTGGCTCTGAAATGTTTCAAGACTATAACGTGCTACTACTTCATTTCTACTTTTACAAATGATAAGACCTATTGTAGGAGCATCGTCTTTATGTCGGAGCTGATGATTTACCGCCGACACATAAAAACTTAATTTTCCAGCATATTCAGGTTCAAAATCGCCAGTCTTTAGTTCAACTACCACATAACAGCGCAATTGCAAATGATAGAAAAGCAAATCAATATAAAAATCTTTATCGCCAACTACTATATTTACTTGACGGCCTACATAAGCAAATCCTTTACCTAAACGTAATAAAAATTGCGTTATATTGTCTGTCAAAGCATCTTCTAACTCTCGCTCAGAATAGCCTTTTTGAAGAGTTAAAAAATCGAATGTATAAGGGTCTCGCAATATTTGCTGAGCTAAATCACTCTGTGTTGGAGGTAAACACATTGTGAAATTGTTTACAGCCTTTCCTTGGCGCTCGTATAAATCAGTGTCTAACATGTTTAGCAACACATTCCTACTCCAACCATTTTCCACTGTTTGTTGTAGAAAAAAAACTGCTTTTTGGGGTGAATTCTTACACGTATCAAGTATTAATCGATGGTGTCCCCAAGGAACGCTAAAAAATAGGTTTTTGATTTTTCCCACAAGTTGTGGGAATTCTTTTTCCGCCTCACTATAAAACGCATACCAACGTCTCATATAATAAAGGCTCTTTTCTGAAAAACCCTTTATATTGGGAGCTTCTTTATGCAAATCTTGTGCTATCTGCTTAAGAATGCCACTTCCCCAACGTTGCTCAACTTTTAACTTTACAAGCTCTTCACCTATACTCCAATATAATTGCAGCATCTCTTCGTTTACTTTCATTGCAGCCTTTAGCTGACTGCTTCGTAAACGCTTCTTTAAATTACACAACCATAACGAATAATCATTATCTATATACAATGTTGTATTAGTTGTCATTGCTGCTTATTTTTTAGAACAAGTAGTTAAACCCTAACGTGCCGTAAATGGGGTAAAGCGCAAAAGTGACTGACTCGTAGTCGGAGGGGAATATGCTATTTAAGCCCCACGTCAGGTTGAGCGATACGCTGAGGTGTTTGTAGGCTTTAAACTCTCCCCCGACTTGGAGGCCCCACGCAAAGCGGCGAAGGTCTTTCGAGAAGTCGTAGTCGGCACTCGTCACCTCTGTGGCGGGGCCAGCGGGATTGGGCTGACGAATGTAGCTTACATCGTCGTCGCTCTTGCTATAGGCCGAACCGGTAAAGTTGCCATTGATGAGGTAAGAGAAGTAAGGACCGGCTTGCACTTGCCAACGATCGTTGAAAGAATAGGTGGCAAGGATGGGGAAGGTCAAGTAGTTATTATTTACCTTCGTCTTAACATTGCCCCAATAAGCGCCTTCTATCTTACCCGAACCATCGGTGTTGTAGGCCACGAGGTGATAGTTCTTCACACGCGCATCGGTCTTCATGGCCTTATTCTCAAGACGAATACCAAGCATCGAACCCCAGTGTTTGCCATACTTACGGTGTACCAAACCCTCAAGTTCAATATTAAGCATCGGGTGATAAGCATTAATCTGGCGTATCTCAGCAGGTAGGGGAATAGGTGACGTACCACCAATGTTAAATCCTGCGCCTAAGCGCACATGCCAACCCTTCAAGGCGGCCTTAATCAAATTTGTATCTGTTTCCTTTGCGGGCTCCACTTCGCGCTGTGCCATGCCTTGCATGCCAACGCTCAGCAAGAGCGTAAGGAGTAGGAGTATGCGTTTCATTTCTTTGTTGAACGATTAAAAAAGATCAGCGTGTGAACCTGTGTCGGTCATAAGGAGAATTAACTCGCCCTCAATCTCTTGCCATACAAGCAACCAATCGGCTTTGATGTGACATTCCCATGAACCTTCATAATTACCCGATAATTTATGAGGACGATAGCTTGCTGGTACTGTTCCTGTTTGCTCCAACAAGTTTAACACCTTTAGCATTTCATGTATTGGAAATCCTCGCTTTTCGCAACGTTTTAAGTCCTTCTTGAACTTTTTGGTAAAAGATAACTTATACATTGACTCCACATGATTTTAAAAGGTCATCAGCTGAATCAAAAGGACCATATACACGTCCGTGCTTAATATCGTCCATGGCCTCTTCCATGCCCGACTTCTTTTTACGTCCAATCTTCCAACCGAACTTCTTAACCAAGTCCTTGAATAATTTAATATCTTCTGAAGGGAGGATAAGACGAAGTTCCTCCATATTGGGATTTAACGTTGTTGTGCTCATATTTATATACTCAATAAACTTATTAAACTTATTAAAACTCCCTCTCTACTCATACACCAATCTAAACTGACTAATGTCGAGTGTGGAGCCAACTGCACCCTCGAAGTAAGCACCTTGACGGCTTGAGGTAGCTACTACGGCTATGGCGTAACCTTTGAGCGCGAGGCGGTTGGGGTCGATAGCGGTGTGGCCGTTCTTAAATTTGAAGGGTTCACTAAAGTGGGTCCACTCAGTGGGTTCGCCCGGATTGTCGATGCGTGCCATCATCACGATGCGGTCGGAGGTCAACACGTCGTCACCATTCAAGGCTACAAAGTTGTTGGGATCGCATTCATATACGACGGCATAGATGTCGGCTGTATCGCGGCGTTCGGGACATACTTTTTTGTATTTGTCGGTAAACGTTTCGCCTACCGAGTAACGGTAATAACCTTCTAAACTTTTGGGGACCTTGGCCAATACTTGCAGACCGAAGGCAGTTGCCTCGCGCGGACGCTTCATGGCTATCTTATTGTCAAACGTGCCAATGAATAAGCTACCTGCGGCTATCGGCATCTTTACCATATCGCCAAACGAACCCGTTCGACAGGTCTGTAGGCGCACGCAAGCGCCCAACGCGTCATCGGTAAAGGGAGCTGTAGGGAAGGCCAGAGGGGTCTTTGCGATACCCACCATGACATAGCCACCATTACCTGACGCCCACCAGTTGAGAGGTTTGTCGGGGTCGCTCTCGTCTTCCTTGGCTTCCACCTCGTTCCAGATGTAGTACTTATTATTGGAGTCGAGCTGGTAGTGGTCGAAGTTCATGGCTGCAAGGCCATTGAAGTATCCAAAGCTTACGATGTAGTCTTTCTGCCACTTGCCGTCTTGCGAGTGAGTTGTATAAGTTTGAGGAGTCTTGAAGTTACGTGTAATGCCGTTGCCATTGACCGTCTGTCCGTCGACTTCAGCAGTAATCGTAGCAGCGTCGGAAAGTAAGAAACGGGGATTAAGCGCCGTACGGTCAACACCTTTCTCAAGCGTAAAGTCGATAGTGCGCTTCTCTTGGTTCACCAATGGATTACCAATCACCATGCCAGGGTGTTCGCCCAACCACGTAGGGTCAACGCCCTCGATGTCGCACTCTGCATTCAAATCTTCGTCTTGAATGCACGATTGCAGCGTAAAGAGAAGTACGGCTGCTTGTATAAATAACAGGAAACGTTTCATGCGTTTAGTAAATAGTGTAATCAAGTTACATTTAGTTTTGCACAATTTATCGAGTGCAAATTTACGAAAAATATTGTCAACACTCGGTGTTTGT
>ERZ1031467.730-NODE-730-length-10384-cov-6.867461_pt1 | contig 10384 bp, 6 predicted proteins | sample MGYA00517105_ERZ1031467 | MGnify/ENA primary metagenome ERZ1031467 (study PRJEB33719, sample SAMN04261155) | wastewater metagenome | biome: rural village; feature: human; material: feces | host: Homo sapiens | place: El Salvador | collected 2013-01-07 ...
GTATATCCCTTAAAAAGTAATATATATTAAATGGCAAAGTAATATATATTAAATGGCAAAGTAATATATATTCTCCCTTCCTCCGTGAAAGAGGGAAGGGAGAATATACCGTTCAGCCAATTGGCAGAACGGCTATAGCAATTCTGGCAATTCAAACAACTTGGTAGAGTTGCTGCCTTTTACAAGAATATATTTTCCATGTGGTTTGTCGGCTGCAATTGCCTCCTTAACCTGCTCCACATTGTCGAACAGACGGAATGACTGTGGTGTATCACAATGCTCAAACTCGGCACCTACGAGCCAAATTGTCTCTATATCCAATGCTTTAAGCATATCCACAATTTTCTGATGCTCGTCGTGACTAACCACTCCAAGCTCTTTCATATCACCAATAATCACCATTTTGTGCTCGGCCTTGATATGGGCAAAGTTGTCTAATGCCGCAGCCATACTTGTTGGGTTGGCGTTGTAGGCATCTACTATAAGTCGGTTGTCCTTGGTCTGCTCAAACTGTGAGCGGTTGTTTGAAGGCACATATCCCGATAGAGCATGGTTTATCTGCTGTGCGCTCACGCCGAAGTATAGGCCTATAGTGGCGGCAGCAAGCATATTTGCAATATTGTATGTTCCTATAAGATGGGTGTTCACACCGTACCATGTGGCGTCTGCCTCAGATTTCCACTCAAAGTTGAGTGTAGGCTCGCACCCCGTAACACGTCCTTGCACATACAGATTGTCGGCATCGGCACATCCATAGCGCACAAGGCGCAATCCGTTGGCAATACTGTTGAGATGAGGATTATCATTATCTATAAACACCGCGCGCTCTGGCTGCACGGGCGCATTATTGGTTGCAGAAGCAAAACGATTCTCTCTCATAAAGTCGTATAACTCGCCCTTGGTGCGAATAACACCCTCAAACGAGCCGAAACCTTGCAAATGGGCACGACCTACATTTGTAATTATTGCATAGTCGGGCTCAACTATGTCTACCAAGGTCTTTATATCGCCAGGATGAGATGCTCCCATCTCCACCACAGCAACCTCATGCTCAGGCTTAAGGCGAAGCAACGTCTTAGGCACTCCAATATCGTTGTTGAAGTTGCCTGCTGTATATAGCACATTGTACTTTTCCTGAAGCACGGCAGCCGTAAGTTCCTTGGTTGTAGTCTTGCCGTTGGTTCCGGTTATGCCTATAATGCGGGTACCGAGAGTGCGACGATGCATCAATGCAAGTTGTTGCAAAGTATGCAGACAATCGTCAACAAGCAGACAGCGAGGGTCTGTGGCATACTCACTCTCGTCCACTATTGCATAGGCGCAGCCTTTATCAAGGGCTACAGAAGCAAACTTATTGCCATTGAACGATGCGCCTTTAAGGGCGAAGAACAACGAGCCGGCAGGACAGTCGCGACTATCTGTAGTTACGACGGGATGCTCGGTGAAGATTTTGTATAATTCGGATATTTCCATATTACTTGGGTTTATTGTGTGCAAAGGTAGTTATTTTTATATACTTTTTATTTGGTCGTCTCGTTTTTTATTGCGTAATTTGCCATACGATTACAAATAAAAGAAACAAAATGAAATATACAATAAATGTAAGAGGCCAACTTGTAGACCTTTCGAGCCCAGTGGTAATGGGCATACTAAATGCTACACCCGACTCGTTCTACTCGGGTAGCCGCAAGCAGACAGAGACTGAAATAGCCGACCGTGCCAACCAAATTATTGCCGAGGGCGGAAAGATAATAGATGTGGGAGCATTCTCTACACGTCCGGGCGCCGAAGTTGTAAGTGTGGAGGAAGAGACACAGCGTCTTAAGCGTGCACTTGCCATAGTACGACGCGAGCAACCCGACGCTATTGTATCGGTAGACACATATCGTCCATTGGTTGCACGCCAATGTGTGGAGGAGTTTGGTGCCGATATAATAAACGATGTGTCGGAAGGCGGACTGACAGGTATTGTGGGTCAAGAGATACACGAGGAAGGTGATATGTTTGAGACTGTGGCTGACTTGCGCGTACCTTATATATTAATGTCGGTGCAACCTACGCTTAAGAAGATGATGATAAACTTTGCCGCAGAGGTGCAACGTCTGCGCGACTTGGGTGCCAAGGATATTATACTCGACCCGGGCTACGGTTTCGGCAAGACACTTAATCAGAACTATGAGATACTAAACGAGGCTGAGCGTCTGCAAGAGCTCGAATTGCCTATCCTCGTAGGCATATCACGCAAGAGCATGATATACCGTCTTATCGGCGGCGACCCAACTACATCGCTCAACGGAACAACCGTGCTCAACACCATATCGCTGATGAAAGGTGCATCCATATTGCGTGTGCATGATGTGAAGGAGGCTGTGGAAGTGTGCCAGATGGCATGCAAACTCCAAACACCAAATTCGTAACCCAAAAATTCGTAACTCCTAATTCGTAATTCTTAACTCATCATATGTTTGACTTTGGAATAAAAGACATAATCGACGTTTTTCTCGTCGCCTTGATGCTTTACTACCTCTACCGATTGATGAAGGAGAGCCGTTCGCTCAACGTCTTCATCGGCATCATAGTATTTGTGCTGGTGTGGCTCTTTGTTAGTCAGGTGCTGGAGATGCGCTTGCTTGGAGCCATTATGGACAAGTTGGTAAGCGTAGGTGTAATAGGCCTTATCGTATTGTTTCAAGAAGAGATACGACGCTTTTTGTATTCGTTGGGCGCACACCAGAGGTTCCAATCCATTATGCGTTTCTTCTTCATGGGCAGCAAGTCGAAGTCGACTGTAGACAAGGAGACTATCATGCCTATCGTTATGGCATGTATGGACATGTCGAGAGGCAAGGTGGGAGCGCTCATCGTAATAGAGCGTGGCTTGCGACTTGACGACATCGTAGACACGGGCGACCTTATCGACGCACGCATTAACCAACGACTCATTGAGAACATATTCTTCAAGAACTCGCCATTGCACGATGGTGCCATGATTATTACTGGCAAGCGCATTCGTGCAGCTGGATGTATTCTGCCGGTATCGCACAACCATGACATACCTAAAGAATTAGGTCTGCGCCACCGTGCCGCGCTCGGCATCTCGCAAGATAGCGATTGTATTGCCATTGTTGTGTCTGAGGAGACCGGAGGTATTAGCGTTGCCATAAAGGGACAATTCCAATTGAGACTGTCGGCAGAGAAGCTGGAGAATATTTTGTCAAAGGAAATGAACTTCTAAAAATATATATCCCAATCATATGCTTAATCCGCAATATTTTGCGTAACTTTGCACTCGAATTCAGGATTTTTATTTTACGAGAAGCTACCTGATGTCTTCGTTCAAGTTGTTTTGTCCTAACGACATCCTCTTGTTGCATGGCTGGGGAAGACTATGGAGTAGCGTCGGATATTATTTTGATTCACCCCTATCCACATTTTTTAAACAACATTTTAGATTGAAGACATTTGAAGAATTGGGCGTAAGCGAAGAGATTCGTCGCGCCATCGAAGAGTTGGGCTTTGAACATCCAATGCCAGTACAGGAAGAAGTAATACCTTATTTGTTAGGCAATGGCAACGACGTAATTGCGCTTGCACAAACCGGAACTGGCAAGACTGCCGCCTTTGGTATACCTCTACTACAACGTACAGATCCTAATAGCCGCACCACTCAGGCTATTGTCATATCGCCTACACGCGAGCTTTGTCTACAGATAGCCGACGACCTTAAGTCGTTTGCCAAGTATATCAAGGGCATCAACATCGTGGCTGTATATGGCGGAACATCAATCATCAACCAGATTCATGCACTTAAGCACGGTGCGCAAATTATCGTGGCCACTCCTGGACGCCTTATTGACCTTATGCATCGCGGCGCTGCCAAGCTTGACAACGTACAGAACGTTGTGCTGGACGAGGCAGATGAGATGCTTAACATGGGATTCTCTGACAGCATTAACGAGATATTCGAGTCGGTTCCTACCGACCGTAACACGCTGCTCTTCTCTGCCACAATGAGCAAAGAGATTGAGAAGATAGCCAAGGGCTACCTGCACGATTATAAGGAGATTATAGTTGGTTCGCGCAACGAGGGTGCCGAGAACGTTAACCACATATATTATATGGTCAATGCCAAGGACAAGTATCTTGCCCTTAAGCGCATTGTGGACTATTATCCACGCATATACGGCATCGTGTTCTGCCGCACAAAGGCCGAGACACAGGAGGTTGCCGACAAACTTATACGCGATGGCTATAATGCCGAACCGCTACATGGCGACCTATCGCAGCAACAACGCGATATTACTATGCAAAAGTTCCGCCAACATATCACACAATTGCTTGTTGCTACTGATGTTGCAGCACGTGGCTTGGATGTTGACGACCTGACACACGTTATCAACTATGGTATGCCTGGCGATACCGAAAGCTATACCCACCGTTCGGGCCGTACCGGACGTGCAGGAAAGAAGGGTACATCTATCTCTATTATACATACCAAGGAGAAGGGACGTGTGCGCGAGGTAGAAAAGATTATAGGCAAACAGTTTGTTGACGGTACGCTGCCTACACCTCAAGAAATATGCTCTAAGCAGCTGTTCAAGGCAATAGACGAGATTGAGAAGGTGGACGTTGACGAGGACCAGATTGCCCCGTTCATGGAGGACATCAACCGCCACTTCGAGTTCTACGACAAGGAGGATATATTGAAGAAGATTGTGTCGTTGGAGTTTGGCAAGTTCCTCAACTATTATGCCAACGCTCCCGAGATTGTTAAGCCTTCTACATCACGCGACCGCTCCGACCGCAAGTCAGGTTCTGCAAAGCGCGAGAAGCGAGCTCCAGAGAGTGGATATCGCCGCCTATTTATCAATCTTGGTAAAGATGATGGTTTCTATCCAGGCGAGGTTATGCAGTTCATAAACCGTAATGTACACGGCCGTCAAGATGTAGGACACATCGATCTCTTAGCGCGTATATCGTATATAGAGGTACCTGAAGAGGATGCAGATAAAGTGATGCGTGCACTCAATGGCGCTTCTTATCGCAACCGCACCGTACGTTGCAACGACGCTGATGATACTAATGCAGCTGCTGGAGAAGGCAAGCGTGGTGGCTCGCGTCGCTCTGACCGTAACAGTGCAAAGCGATCTGATGACTACAAACGTTCAGCAAGACGTAATGATAACAGCGATTTTACTCCATACGAAAAGCGATCTAAGCGTCGCAATGAGGACGAAGGACGCAACCGTTCGCAACGTGGCAAGCGTGGTGCATCAAGATATGAGAGTGGTAGACAAGACGATTGGCGCCAGTTTATCAATAATCCTGACATCAAGTTGGTAGGCGAAGAACCTGACTTCTCTGAAGAGGGATGGGCTCGCCGCAAGCCTAAAAAGAAGTAAGGGATGAGGCTCTTTATCGACACCGATTAAAAGACCTGCGTATTAAACATATATTATACAAATAAGGCATTAACGCTTATTACACTTGAAAAAAACGTGTAAATGACGTTAATGCCTTATTTCGTATAATGGACTAAACTTCAGCCACAATATTATCGCTTCATTATCTTCTTCGTAACACAACCCTTATCGGTACGTACCTTCAGTACATACACACCAGACTGCAAGTTTTGTGTATCGACAGAGGCATCGGCACCGCCGTTAGCCACAAGACTGCCGTCTACATTATATATACTGTACGAGAGTATACGACCGTTCAAAGTAGCATCAGATGCAATGTTGTCGATGCCTGTCTTGGTGCCAATGTTTATTATGCGATAGTAGTTGTCGCAACCACCAACAGCCTTTTCTACACCACTCTCCTTAGTCTCCACAATGAGCATAAATGTACCCTCGGCCACGGAAGGCTTGTAGTTGAACGCAAGCTTTACATCCTCACCAGCCTTAAGAGACTTGCTTGCCATTGTAACAATCTCTCCACTCTTGTTGGTAAGCTGGCGTACACGCACGTATATAGTGCCCGTGAATTTCTTCTGAGCATGCAATGTAACACTGCCTGGCGTCTTCTCGCCTATGATAAGCCATGACGGCATCTGTGTGTCGGTAACGCTAAGACTAAGCTCAGGATTTTCTTCCACAGTTATGTATGTAGGCGAAGTGTAGTTGTCGATAACAAGCTCCTTGCCATCAGCATCAACACCGCTGAACCAAACCTCGTATGTACCAGGATCGACCACCATTCGACGATAGAACTGCACATTTGCATCCTTGCCCTTGTCCAAGGTAACGTTAGTCTGTAGGAAAACAAAGTCGCGGTCGACATTGTTTACATCGCGCATATGAGCCACAATACCAGCAGTACCAGTCACGCCGTAGTTGCGCACATTAACAGCCATCAGCACATCATCACCTTGCAGGGCTTTCTTCTCTCCCTCCTTATTCTGCCATACCACTGGAGTTGTGGCACGCAGCACTGGCTTGTCAGAAGCAGAGACTATCTCCATACAAGCACGTCCTACAGCAGAATCATCAAATGGATAATCGGCAAAGCCCTTCTCATAAGCAGTCACCTCATATCTGCCAGGCTTCAGTTTCTCGTCTACATCAACAAGCAATTGCAACAATGCCTCGCTCTCATCATATACACTAACCGATGCAGACGACTCGCCATACATAGAAGGATTGTCAATAGACTGGAAACGTATCACTACATTCTTTAGTCGGATGTCTGTACTGTTGTTGCGTACATGTGCCGTAATAAGAGCCTTGCCTCCGGCATGCAAGGTGCCGTCAGACTTTAACTGTTCCAACAGAGTTACATTAGGCTTGATGGCATGTATACCAATAATTGTACCCTTACCACCACTTACAGTCATGTCGGCATAACGTGGAAGTCCACTGTAATGGCGCAATACTTGCCATGTATTGGCATCCTTAGCCTTAAAGGCAAAGCGCACCTCATAATTGCCATCTGCTAATCCGTCAACCTTTACCGGGATATCGCGCATTGTTACACTTGTTGTACCCGAATTGCCGTTCTTGTATGCAGCCACACTTACACTCTCCTCCTTAAGCACGCTAAGCACCTTTGCGTCCTTGGTTACTACAGCAGCCAATGTGCCGTTGAATGCCTCAGGAACAAGATTCTCAAGATATGTCATCAACGTGAATGTGTTGCCTGTAGGTATGATACTCAGACGTGTTGGTCCGTAGAGTGGCCATAAAGTATCATCGGTGCTTGTTGTAGGTGGCTGAATACCTACGACCATCTCTTGGTCGAGATTGTAACCACCGCTGCCGCCACCTTCGCCAAGATCGTCAGGATTAAGACGATTGATAAGGAAGAAGCCATTGCTCTTGCCATACCATCCCCAATTGATGTGCACATAACCATTAGAGTCGTAGCCATCTGCCACAAAAGCATGACCGCCACTACCCGCATCGCTTGCTCCACCATAATATACTGGACGTCCGGCGTCAAGCTCATTGCGCATTATGTCCATCCATTCTGAAGTGGAATAGTAGCTACGCTTAAGCATTGTGGTACGCTTATCGTAGCCAAAGTAGTTCTTCAATGCAGCCGGCACGAGCATAGGCACAGCACCACTGCCAGCCTTTTCGTACTCCATCTCAACTGCTACACCAAACTGGGCAGCAAGTGTAGCTACAGCTTTGGTTTGCGCTGGGGTGAACGATGTCTCTCCTTTAGGATATGCCTCAAGCATATTAGCCCAATCGTATGTTGTAGAACCAAAGTCGGCAGAAAGTGTCATTCCCTTTGCGGTATAAGTTTTCTCGCCTGTTCCGTGCTTTGGATACTTCCAAAAACGCATAATCTGTGTAGCAGCAGTAGCCACACATCCCGTATAATAGTGTACCGTCTTGCCAGCATCGGTATATGTAGGACACTGGAGGTTGAATGGATAATCCTGTCCCCACTCTATCTTGTCAAGTAGAGGAGCCACCACAACATTGCTTTCGGCTTCGACCGATTGTGATTTGGCTACAAGATTAGGATTAGCCCAATAAGCCTCAACATATCGGGCATATTGTTGCATCCATTGGCGCACATTGTCAGGAGCATCGTCTATGGAGAATGTACCTTTATCCGAATAGCCAAGTACAGTGGCAAAGCGGTCCTCACCGCTGACAATGACGAAACCACCATTAGAGGCAGTTGAGTTGAACACATAGTAAGGCTGGACATATGTGCCAGCAACGTTCTTGGCTTTAGCAGCATTGGTCTTTAAAAGACGAAAGGGCACAACAGCGTTGCGCCCTTTCTGCATGAAACTCTTTGCAATGCGTTCTGCCTCAGCACGATTTACTGGAGAGGCAGAAGCATTGTAAGTGGTAAGACCAAGCAGAAGAGCCATAAATAGTTTCTGCTTATTCATATTGTTCTTATTATTTTCTATGTTTTATTTTGCTACCTTATAAGCCTTGCCAGCCACCTTTACAATGACTACACGCTCGGCTGTGTCGATAGTGTTTACACCTGCCTTAGCGGCAATATTGGCAATGAGGTTTCCACCAAGGCTGTATACTGCTACAGGAGCATCGGCTGACAATGTAACTACAACCTTGCCACCCTGAACTGCTACATTGGCTGATGCCTGAGCCGGAGCAAGGCTTATACTTGTTGCCGCATCGTATACTACATTTACAGTATTAGATGGAACAGAGTATATGTCTACAATCTCGCTGTCGCTTGATACAGTCTCGCCTACAGCCTCAGCAACATAATAGTAAGCGTTGCTCTTGTTGGCAAGATCGGCATCGAATGTGCAACTTGTACCTTCAATTTTCTCCTTTGTCTCAACAAGTTGGGTATAGCTTTCGCCAGCGGCAAGCTTCTGTGCAACGGCAATATTGTCGATGAAGAGTTTATTATTACCGCCATAAACAATCTCTACATACGACTCCTTTGTGCCCTTTGTAAACTCTACTGTATAGTCCTTGAAACCTTGCTCAAGTGTAACGGTCTTTGTCTCAACTGGAGTTTCGGTATTGCCGTCATAAAGATTGAATGTAACCTTGTATCCGGCATAATATCTACCGTATGCGCCTTCAGCCATATTAATGTTTACACTAAATGCGCCATTAGCCAAAGCAAGATCGAGGGCAGGAGTGCGCACAAGACCATTGCCAGAGAATGGTGACAGAGCCAAATAGCCATTTGCAAAGGCAGGATTCTCGGTATACCAACCTGGCGTATTGGTATAATCGTTGAGATAACCAGAAAGGAGTCCGAACTCTATAGACTCAAGAGAACCTGCTGTAATCTTAGAGAAATCCTCGGTTATAACATTTACAGTTGCGTCTTCAGCAAGTGTCTTTGTACAATACAATGATGCATTGTAGCTCTTAGCCTCGGCTACGGCTTCCCAGTTGGCTGTAAACGATGTAGCAGTAACATCAGTAGCAGGCAAAGCCTTAGGAGCAGCTATGCTCTCCAACACCTTAATAACCTTTATCTCCTTCGAATAGTCGGAAACCACACCATTGGCATTACGTGCACGTACCTGGAAATAGTAGGTAGTGTTAGCGTCAAGACCCGTAACCTTGCGTGTAATAGTTGTTTGATATGCCGATGAAGATTTTACCTCCTCATCGTGTAATACATAGTTCTTGTCGCCATTTTCTGCCTTAGAATATACATCAAGTAGATATACACTTGCGGCTGCAGCCTTGCCCCACTTGGCTGTAAACGATGTGCCATCGGCCTGAGAAGGCTGCATAGCTTCAGGAACACCTACAAGCGAAGCCCCTGTCTCTGCCTTAATCTCATCTATTAAGTAGCCACCCATTATGGATGTTATTGTTATCTGCGTACTTGACTTGCCTCCATCAAGCACAATAGCAACATCTTTCCATCCATCGCCATCGATAAGAACATTCTTGGTTGTACTGTAACCAACCTTTACAGTGAAGTAAGAACCATAACTGTCCTTGCTCTTTACACGCATTGAAAGTTTGAAGATACCGCTGTTGGCAGAGAGGTTGTACCTGCTTGTCTGCAAATTGCCGCCATCTTCAATAAGGAGTTTGCCGCCTGCCTCGTAAACCTTAGAACCATTCCAACCTATTGTTTTCTTGAGCTTGCCAGTATATCCAGAGATATCTGTCGTGCCTGGAGCATCCTCCGAACCTTCAGTAAAGGCATCGAAGTTCTCACTGAAAACTGTAGTGAGTTCGTCGTTATTGTCCTGAGCATAACTGAACAGAGCAAACACTGTGGCAAAAAGTGCCGATAAGAGTAGTCGTTTTGTCATATAATAAAGGGTTTAATTAAAAAAAATCGAAAGTAACACTTCGTATCACGTTATAAGCGAATAGGTTGCAAATATACAAAGAATATTCAAAACACTTATTATGTTTGTATTTTTTAATACTTAAAATATTATATTTGTTAGGAATCG
>ERZ1031467.731-NODE-731-length-10376-cov-7.344250_pt1 | contig 10376 bp, 9 predicted proteins | sample MGYA00517105_ERZ1031467 | MGnify/ENA primary metagenome ERZ1031467 (study PRJEB33719, sample SAMN04261155) | wastewater metagenome | biome: rural village; feature: human; material: feces | host: Homo sapiens | place: El Salvador | collected 2013-01-07 ...
TGAGAGCGTCCTCCTGCATTACAAATTCGGGTTTTCCGCGTGATAGTCGTCCATAAATTAGTTACACTTTGATTTAACGCCTGCAAAGTTACGTATTTTTGTCGAATAAGTCTTCCTCGTAGCTGTGTTTTTTGCACAAAAGGATGCAAAAAACATAGGCGCTTTCGATTTTTATTAGTACTTTTGTCGTTGGAGTTAAATAAACGTTTCAATTCGATTGCTGCACCGGCTTGAGTGTAGCGTAACAATAAAAGTACAGCTATGAAGAAGCTTATCGTTATGTTGAGTCTGTTCTGTGCGTGCACGATGCAGGCTCAGGAGCAGAAACACTCCACATTCTATTATCAGCGTGCCACTCTGTTTGAGGCGCTGCCTACCAGCAAGAGCGACATCATCTTCCTCGGCAATAGCATCACCAACGGTGGCGAGTGGGCAGAGCTGCTGGGCAATCCGCACGCCAAGAACCGCGGTATCAGTGGCGATACAACCCAAGGCGTACTCGACCGTCTGAGCACTGTGACAAAGGGCAAGCCTGCGAAGATATTCCTGCTCATCGGTACCAACGACTTTGCGCGCGGCAAGAGCATGGACGAGATTGCGAAGAACGTGGAGAAGATCGTGGAGCGCGTGAAGCGCGAGTCGCCTGCGACGAAACTTTACGTGCAGAGTGTGTTCCCTGTGAATCCGAAGTTCAACAAGTTCTCTGGTCATATGGACCGTAAGAAGAATATTCCTGCGCTCAACGCAAAGATAAAGGCTGTTGCCGCACGCCACGGTGTTACATACATCGACGTGTACAAGTCGCTCGTAACGCCTTCTACCGACGTGATGAACCCGGAGTACACCAACGACGGACTGCACCTGCTCGGCAAGGGATACCAGAAGTGGGTGGAGGTGCTGAAGCCGTATCTGAAGTAGTATTTGTAGACTCTTAACAGTATGAAGCATAAAAAGTTATTCGTCACCATTGGCGCCACCCTTGCGCTCTTCCTCGCCATAGTTACGGCAGGGTCGTTCTACCTCGTCGACTATGCTCTTGTGAGTGCTGAACGCGAGCGCAACTCCGACTTGGCACAGATAGAGAAGCGTTTCCCCGAACTGAAGTCGTGGGTAGACAGCTTGCAAGCCGTGGGCGCACTGCGCGATACGTTCGTTGTGATGCCCACAACGGGTAAGCGTGCCCATGCTTTGTTTGTTCGTTCGCCACGTGCGAAGGGGCGCACCGCCGTGCTTGTGCATGGCTATTGTGATAACGCCACACGTATGTTGCCTATCGCACGCATCTACAATCGTGAGCTTGGAGCCAACGTTCTGCTGCCAGACCTCTATGCGCACGGGCAGAGCGACGGCGACGCAATACAGATGGGATGGAAGGATCGCCTCGACGTGCTGCACTGGATAAGTTTGGCACCCGAACTGTTCCGCACCGAAGCCGACTCGATGCGCCTTGTGGTGCACGGCATTTCGATGGGTGCCGCTACGACGATGTGCGTCAGTGGCGAACAGACACCGCAGTATGTGAAGTGCTTTGTGGAGGACTGTGGATATACGAGCGTGTGGGACGAGTTTTCGAACGAGATATCAGCCCGCTTCTCGCTACCCGACTTCCCACTGATGTACACCGCCTCGTGGCTTGTGCAGGTTAAGTACGGCTGGAACTTCAATGAGGCATCGCCACTGAAGCAGGTTGCGAAGTGCCAGAAGCCGATGCTCTTCATACACGGCGACAACGATACGTTCGTGCCCACCTGGATGGTGTATCCGCTCTACGAGGCGAAACCGCAGCCTAAGGCACTCTGGATAGCACACGGCAGCAAGCACGCCGATGCGTATGGCGACTACAAAGAGGAGTACACGCACAGAGTGCTGGAGTTCGTAAAGAAGTATATGTAAGAGTCTTGACACGGTTCTAAAGTAAAAAGGTAAAATGCAGTTGTGCATTTTACCTTTTTACTTTTTTACCTTTTTACTTTTAAAACTATTTCCTTCGCTGTGCGCTCCGACGGACTGTCTGCACCAATCTTCTGCCATACCTCCTCGTAGCCGGCAAGCATCTGCTGGCGTGGCTCGCCGTCGGGAAGCAGGCGTGTGAGTTGCTCGGCTACGTTAGCTTCTGAGAACGTGTTAGCCACTAATTCGGGCACCACCTCGCGGTCGGCGATGAGGTTGACAAGCGACACGTATTTCACCTTCAGCACCAACGGACGCAGCAGTCCCACCAGCTTGGGCAGCGCGGTGTTGTAGCACACCACCTGCGGAACGCGGAAGAGTGCCGTCTCGAGCGTAGCCGTGCCACTTGTGACGAGTGCCGTGTGGGCATGAGAAAGCAGGGCGTAGGTCTCACCGCGCACCACGCGCACGTTGCTTCCGCTGATGTGTGCGTCGTAGAACTCGGGTTCGATGCCTGGTGCCGCAGCAAGCACAAGCTGGTAGTCGGCGAAGCGCTGCGCAGCAGCAATCATCTGTGGCAGTGTGCCCGCTATCTCCTGCTTTCTACTGCCTGCGAGCAACGCTATGATGGGACGCGCATCGAGCCCATGCTGACGGCGGAAGGTGGCATCGTCTACGTTGTATGTAGCCTGGAACTGTCTTACCTCCTCCGCAGTAGGGTTGCCTACGTAATGGATGGGGTAGTGGTGCTTCTGTTCGAAGAACGGCACCTCGAACGGCAAAATAGAGAACAGTTCGTCGACGTTGCGCTTAATCTCCTTGATACGATACTCCTTCCATGCCCATATCTTCGGTGAGATGTAATAATAAACGGGGATGTGCGTGTTGTTGTGCACGAACTTTGCAATCTTCAGGTTGAAGCCCGGATAGTCAACAAGTATCACTACGTCGGGCTGCCACTCCACGATGTCGCGCTTGCAGAACGCCATGTTGCGCAGGATGCAGCGCAAGTGGAGCAGTACGGCGATGATGCCCATATACGCCAAATCGCGGTAGTGGCGCACACGTGTGCCTCCGACAGCCGACATCAGGTCGCCACCGAAGAAACGGAACTCCGCTGTGGGGTCTTCCTTGAGCAGAGCTTTCATAAGATGCGAGGCGTGGAGGTCGCCCGATGCCTCGCCAACGATTAAGTAGTATTTCATGATTTTTTTAGGTGGTGTTTAAGCCGAGGGCAGGTGGCGTTTAAGCCGAACTAAGCCTCTTTAGGCCTTCCTAAGCCAATGGTTGGAAGGGCTTTTTTACCCTTTTACTTTTTTACCTTTTTACTTTTCTCAAAACTTGTTTTGCCAGTTGCGCAGCAGGTCATAATCCGTAACATCGATGCGTGTCGGTGTGATGGATATGTAGCCATGTGTGAGCGCCCAGTTGTCGGTGTCCTCCTGCTCCGGCTCGTCGTTGCGGTAGGAGCCAGTCATCCAATAGTAGTCGTAGCCGTGCGGATGGCGCTGTTTTACGCATTCGTTGTACCATGTGCCCATAGCCATACGACATACTTTTATGCCCTTAAACTCAGTGAGTTTCGGGAAGTTTACGTTCAGGCACACGCCCTTGGGCAGACCCTCGCTGAGTACCTTTTGCACAATCTGACGCACATACGGGCGCAGCGGCTCGAAGTCGGCATCCGAAGAGAAGTCGCAGAGCGAGAAACCGATAGACGGGATGTACTTCATGCACCCCTCAAGTGTCACACCCATTGTGCCGCTATAGTGAACATTTACCGAAGCGTTGTCGCCGTGGTTGATGCCTCCCAAAATCATGTCGGGTAGGCGGTCAGCGAATAGCTCCTGCAGCGCAATCTTCACGCAGTCGACCGGTGTGCCGTTGCACGACCACATCTGCATACCCACCTCGTCGCGGCGCAGCTTGAGGCGTAGCGGAACTGTGGCAGAGAACGCCGTGGCGAAGCCCGATCGAGCCGATTCGGGAGCGCATACGATGATGTCGGCAATGTCGCGCAGCATGTCAATGAGCGAGTTTATACCCTTGGCATGATAGCCGTCGTCGTTAGAAATCAGTATCAATGGCTTTTTCGTATTCATAATTTTGGTTTTATTTCTTATGCAAAAGTACGAAAAAAGGTTTAAACGCGCCTATTCTCATATAAAATATGTACCTTTGCCGAATAATTTTGACTTCAAATGGGAAAGATAATAGCATTGGCCAACCAAAAAGGTGGCGTAGGCAAGACAACAACAACAATAAACTTGGCAGCATCGCTCGCTACATTCGAAAAGACGGTGCTCGTGGTGGACGCAGACCCGCAGGCAAATGCGTCGAGCGGACTTGGTGTGGACATCAAGGAGATTGACTGCTCGCTCTACGAGTGCATCATCGATCATGCTGACGTACACGATGCTGTCTACACCACCGACATCAACGGGCTCGACGTCATTCCCAGCCATATCGACCTCGTGGGAGCAGAGATAGAGATGCTCAACCTGAAGAACCGCGAGCGCGTAATAAAGAACATGCTCGACCAGATACGCGACGACTACGACTACATACTTATCGACTGCAGTCCGTCGCTCGGACTCATCACCGTGAACGCGCTCACCGCTGCCGACTCGGTGGTGATACCCGTGCAGTGCGAATACTTTGCGCTCGAAGGCATCACGAAACTCCTCAACACCATCAAGATAATAAAGAGCAAGCTAAATCCGGCATTGGAGATAGAAGGCTTCCTGCTCACCATGTACGATAGCCGCCTGCGACTCGCCAACCAGATATACGACGAGGTGAAGCGCCACTTCCAGGAACTTGTGTTCAAGACTGTCATACAACGCAACGTGAAGCTCAGCGAGAGTCCCAGCCACGGACTCCCCGTGATTCTTTACGACGCTGACTCGGCTGGGTCGAAGAACCACTTGGCGCTCGCCAAGGAGATTATCAACAAGAACGAAAAAAGAGTAAACAAACAAGACGATGGCAGTACACAAGAAATATAACCGAAGCGTGCTCGGACGCGGACTCGATGAGATTGAAGGCGGACGCGGACTCGACGCTCTTATCGACACCGGTGGTGTGCGCACGCAAGGTACGTCCACAATCAATGAAATTCCGCTCAGCCAGATAGAAGCAAACCCCAATCAGCCCCGCCGCGACTTCGACCCTGAAGCACTGCAGGAGTTGGCTAACAGCATCAGTGAGATAGGTATTATTCAGCCTATCACGCTGCGTCAGGTGTCTGACGACCGCTTCCAGATTATCGCCGGCGAGCGTCGTTGGCGTGCTTCGCAGATGGCAGGACTCACAGCGATTCCGGCTTACATACGCACCATCGCCGACGAGAACGTTATGGAGATGGCTCTCGTTGAGAATATACAACGCGAAGACCTCAATGCCATAGAGATAGCACTCGCCTACGAGCATCTGCTCGATGCCGACGGAATGACGCAAGAGAAGGTGTCGGAGCGTGTAGGAAAGAGCCGCACAGCCATTACCAACTATCTGCGTCTGCTCCGTCTGCCGGCTCAGGTGCAGATAGCCCTGCAGAAGAAAGAGATAGACATGGGACATGCTCGTGCCATCTTGGCAATCGATTCGCCATCGTTGCAGATAAAGCTCTTCAACGAAGTGCTCAAGAACGGCTACTCCGTACGCAAGGTGGAGGAGATGGCGCAGATGCTGAAGAATGGAGAGGACGTGAACAGTGGCTCGAAGAAGATTGTGGCAAAGTCGAAGCTTCCAGAGGAGTACAACGCGCTGCGCACCCACCTCTCCGAATTCTTGCAAACGAAAGTGCAGATGACATGCTCGCCGAAAGGCAAGGGAAAGATAACCATTCCTTTCGCCAACGAAGAGGAGTTGGAGCATATCATGGCTGTGTTCGATAAGATGAAGTAAACGTTCTGTGCGTTACTTGTAGATAAACAAATCATAAAGAAGAACAGTGAAAAAGGACATTACATATATATTACAAACATTGACACTTACTGCGTTTCTGCTGCTGTTCGGTACAACAGCAAAGGCGCAAGAGCAGGTCGTAGCTGATAGTATGGATGTTCAGTTCACGTCTATAAAAGCCGATAGTATCTTCGTAGCCAGCGACACCGTCATAAGTAAGCCGAAGCGCGACTGGAGCACGTGGCGACCCAACCCGAAGCGTGCAATGTGGCTCGCTATTGTCCTACCTGGTGCCGGACAGATATACAACCGCAAGTATTGGAAACTGCCGATCGTGTATGGCGGATTCGTAGGTTGCGCCTATGCCATGCGTTGGAACAACCAGATGTATTCCGACTATTCGCAGGCGTATCTCGACTTGATGGACGACGACCCGAACACGCAGAGCTATAATCAGTTCTTGCATCTCGGAGCGAAGATTGACGAGACAAACATACAACGCTATCAGCAACTCTTCAAGAAACGTAAGGACAAGTTTCGTCGTTGGCGCGACCTGAGCTTCTTCTGCTTGGTGGGAGTCTACGCACTCTCCATCATCGATGCCTACGTCGATGCATCGCTCTCCGAGTTCGATATCTCGAAAGACTTGAGCTTGAGGGTGGAGCCTACGATACTCAACAACGACCGCGAAAGAAATCCGTTCAAGGCTAATAGCTTGGGATTGAGTTGTAGCCTGAATTTCTAAAGACAAACAAACGAATATGAATAAATCACTGATACTTATAGCCGCAGCATTTTTCGGCTTTACCAGTCAGGCTCTCGCGCAGAGCGAGAATAATGACGACGAAATCGTTATAACCGATGCTCATGGTAAGCAGGAGGTTATCGACCTGCCAGAGGCACTTACCAACGATTATGATAGTCTGCTCAACAACTACAATAGCAAGACTTATCTGCATGTTAACTTTGACTGCAACATGCCCGATGTGAACCCCGTGTATAGTGCGGAGGTGTATAAAGAACGTCTGAGCCGTATGCCGACAATCATTGAGATGCCATACAATGATGTCGTACAGAAGTTCATAGACCGTTACAGCGGACGTTTGCGCCGCTCGGTGAGCGTAATGCTCGGCGCACAGAACTTCTATATGCCTATATTCGAGGAGGCACTCGAGTCTTACGGCTTGCCGCTCGAACTGAAATATCTGCCAGTGATAGAGTCGGCACTCAACCCGAACGCCGTTTCGCGCGTTGGTGCCACTGGTCTGTGGCAGTTTATGATTACAACCGGCAAGAAGTATGGCTTGGAGGTGAACTCGCTTGTCGACGAGCGTCGCGACCCCGTGCGTGCATCGTACGCCGCAGCCCACTACCTGCGCGACCTCTATAAGATATTCGGCGATTGGAACCTTGTAATAGCAGCCTACAACTGCGGACCAGAAGCCATTAACCGAGCCATCCATCGCTCAAACGGCGAGAAGGACTATTGGCGCATCTATCCCTATCTGCCGAAGGAGACCCGTGGCTATGTTCCGGCGTTCATCGCCGCCAACTATATTATGAACTACTACTGTGAGCACAACATCTGTCCGATGCGTGCCGACTTGCCCGTGAAGACCGACACCGTGGTAGTCAACCGCGATGTACACTTCGAGCAGGTAGCTAAGGTGCTTGGTATGGATGTCGACCAGGTGAAGCAACTCAACCCACAGTATCGTCGCAATGTGGTTAACGGCAGAACGAAACCGTCAGCACTGCGCCTGCCTGTGGCTATGGTTGGCAACTTCATCGATAACGAAGACTCTATCTACGCCTATCGCCCTGACGAACTGCTCACAAAACGACTTGAGGTGGCTGTGAACACAGAGACCCCAACCGTGTCGTACCGCTCTAAAGGCAGAGGTAGACACAGCAAATCGAGAACACGTAGAGGCTCGAATGGTCGTAGTAGGAGCGTGACTATACGCCAAGGCGACACACTCTCTGAAATCGCACGTCGTAGTGGAACAACAGTGAGCAAACTGAAGCGACTGAATAAAATCAGCGGTACTAATATCCGTGCAGGCAAGAAGCTCCGCGTCAAGTAGTAATGATACGGAAGTCTTCCTACTGCTGCATACATATATATACCTTATTAATATATAGGAGACCTGAATCATGGACGACCAGAATCTGAAAGACAAGCAGCGAGAGTCTGCTGATGACCAAATGATAGAACAAGCCTTCAAGGAAGTACTCGATATATATGTGGCATCGCGTCACCGAAAGAAGGTTGATATTATAACCAAGGCGTTCAATTTCGCACGACAGGCACACAAAGGTGTGCGCCGATTGTCGGGCGAACCATACATCATGCACCCTATTGCGGTGGCACGCATCGCGGTGGAGGAGATGGGACTCGGGTCGACGAGCATCTGCGCCGCACTCCTGCACGATGTTGTCGAGGATACCGACTATACCGTTGAGGATATCACGAATATCTTCGGCGAGAAGATTGCGCAGATTGTGGACGGACTGACCAAGATCTCGGGTGGTATCTTCGGTGACAAGGCGTCGGCGCAGGCAGAGAACTTCAAGAAGTTGCTGCTCACGATGAGCGATGATATCCGTGTCATCCTTATCAAGATTTGCGACCGCCTGCACAACATGCGCACCCTGCAGTCGCAGCCGGCCAACAAGCAGTATAAGATTGCCGGTGAGACGCTCTACATCTACGCTCCGCTCGCAAACCGCTTGGGTTTGAACAAGATAAAAACAGAACTCGAAGACCTCTCGTTCCGCTACGAGCATCCCGAAGAGTACGACTATATCAAGGGAAAGCTTGCCGACACACAGGCTCAGCGCGACATGCTCTTCGAGAACTTCACCGCTCCGATACGTGAAGCTCTCGACAAAATGGGCATAAAGTACGAGCTGAAGGCGCGCGTGAAAAGCCCTTATTCCATTTGGAACAAGATGCAGAACAAGCACGTCACGTTCGACGAAATCTACGATATTCTCGCTGTGCGCATCATCTATACGCCGAAGGAACGCTCAGAGGAAATCAACGAGTGCTTCAAGATATACGTCGCTATCAACCGCATATACAAGTCGCACCCCGACCGTCTGCGCGACTGGGTGAACCACCCGAAGGCAAACGGCTATCAGGCTTTGCACGTGACGCTGATGTCGAAGCAGGGCAAGTGGATAGAGGTGCAGATACGTTCCGACCACATGGACGAGGTGGCAGAGCAGGGCTTCGCTGCCCACTGGAAGTATAAGGAGCAGGGATTGGAGTCGAGCGTAGAGACTGTTGATGAAGACTCGGAACTCAACAACTGGCTCTCTACTATCAAGGAAATCCTCGACGACCCACAACCCGACGCAATGGATTTCCTCGATACCATCAAGCTGAACCTCTTTGCAAGCGAGATATTCGTGTTCACACCGAAGGGCGAAATAAAGACCATGCCAGCGCAGTGTACGGCTCTCGACTTCGCTTTTCAGATACACACCTTCCTCGGTTCGCACTGCATCGGTGCAAAGGTGAACCACAAACTCGTGCCACTGAGCCACAAGTTACAGAGCGGCGACCAGGTGGAGATACTCTCCTCTAAGTCGCAGCATGTGCAGGCATCGTGGATAAACTTCGTGTTTACGGCGAAGGCGAAGCAGAAGATTATGGCGATATTGCGTCGCGACAATCGCGAGTTGCAGAAACGTGGCGAACAGATACTTGATGAGTGGTTGCGCAAGAACGAGCTTGAGATGACTACCCCCGTGCTCAATAAACTCTGCGATCTGCACGAGGCGAAGAAGCATGAGGACCTCTTCTTGATGCTCGGTAAACGTTCTGTCTTGCTCGGTGATAAGGATTTAGACGAACTGCGTGAACGTAAAACCGATCCAAATGGCGGTTGGCGCAAGTTCGTGCCGTTTCTCAAGAAGGGCGATAATAAGGAGGGTAAGAAGCCCCAACTGTTTGTTGTTGGCGAGGGCTTTAATAAGAAGAAGCCTGTCGTTATCAATGAGGAGAATATATCGCAATACATCTTCCCAACATGCTGCCACGCCATACCGGGCGATGACATCATGGGATATATCGATAACAAGAACCGCATAGAAATTCACCGCCGCGACTGCAGCGTGGCTTCAAAGTTGAAGGCAAGCTTTGGCAACCGCATCCTTGATGCGAAGTGGGATATGCATAAGGTGATGTTCTTCGATGCTACAATCGAGTTGCGTGGCATCGACCGCAAGGGTATGCTGCGCGAGATTTCGGAGGTCATATCTGACAAACTCGATGTCAATATGCACCGCATCACAATCTCGAGTGAGGATGGTATCTTCGACGGCACCATTGAGATTCGCGTTCACGATCGCAGCGAGGTTAGCGTCATCATGGATGAGCTAAAGAAGATTGAAGACCTCAAAGAGGTGTTACAGATATTATAAATATAAAATCCGCAATGCTTGTTGATTAGCATTGCGGATTTTTTTTATGCGTTTTTGCCAGAGAAGGCATTCAAAGTGTACTTTCGTGACCTACTTCTCGCCGTTCACTTCGAGCGAGCAGGTGATGCCACGGCGCATCATGTCTT
>ERZ1031467.734-NODE-734-length-10368-cov-5.175701_pt1 | contig 10368 bp, 9 predicted proteins | sample MGYA00517105_ERZ1031467 | MGnify/ENA primary metagenome ERZ1031467 (study PRJEB33719, sample SAMN04261155) | wastewater metagenome | biome: rural village; feature: human; material: feces | host: Homo sapiens | place: El Salvador | collected 2013-01-07 ...
TGCAATAATTTTGCAAGCAAATTTACAATGGAAAAGAATTATGATCAAAGCAGAACAAATTTATCAAGCTACAGATGATGGTCTCGACATCATCATCTCACTATACCCGGACGCAAAAGAATGCATCCAGAAATATTGCACGACTGGCACGCCTAAAAAGCACTTTGCCATCCGCAATGAGAAAACACCTTCCTGCAGTCTCAAAAAGTTCAAAGACTGCTGGCGAGTGACAGACTTCGGCGGCGACGGATCTGCCGAGTCACCTATCGACCTCTACATGAGAGAGAAGTGCATCGACCGCTTTCCTGATGCCATCCTGCGACTGGCTTCCGAATACAACGTTAGCGATGAACTCAAAAAAGAGGTCAACAAGCCTACGTTCACAGAGCGTGATGCCACCATCAACGAGAAAGATGGTACCAGACCTTTCGAGCTGAACGAGAAGTTCACCGAAGATGAACTGAAGGTACTGGGTCCAAACGTCAAGCAAGAGCACGTCGATGCGCTCAACTGGCATTCCGCCAAGTGGATAGGATACGTCAAAGACCGCAAGGTCAAGATTAAGCACAGCAACGAGCACTACCCTATCTTTATGCGTGAGTGCTTGGTTCGCCCAGCTGAAGGCGACAAGCCTGAGGTTAAGTTCTACAAGATATATGAGCCTCTCAACTACCAAAAGCAGTGGCGATTCTCTTACACCCCAGACGGCATCAAGCCTAAGCAATACATCAATGGCCTAGCTGAGCTGAAGGCTGCCTATCACGAGTTCAACCGCCGTGAAGAGGCTGAGTACAACAAGACCAACACAGACGAGTCCAAGCCTTACAAGGAGAAGAAACTTCCCGAGGCTTTCATCTGCAGTGGCGAGCGTGACAGTCTCTGCTGCCGTTCCATGGGCTACAACCCGTTATGGTTCAACTCCGAGACCTACAAGCTCAGCGACGAGGAGTACCGAGAGATTATGAAGTATGTCGAGGTGCTCTACAATATACCCGACATCGACGAGACGGGCATCGCCAAGGGCACAGAGCTTGCCCTGCGCTTCATCGACATCCATACGATATGGTTGCCTTCTTGGCTTCGCACCTACCACGACAACCGTGGCAAGGGGCGCAAAGACCTGCGAGACTGGATGGAGCTGCGCAATACTCGCAAAGACTTCCGCAACCTCATGACACTGGCGATGCCAGCCCGATTTTGGGTGAGCAAGCTCAACAAAAAGGCTAACACCTGGGACCACTACATCGACACGGCGTGCCTCTACAATTTTCTTCGTCTCAATGGTTTCTATACCTTGCACGATGACAACTCGACCATCACCAAATATGTTCGCATCACGGGCAACATCGTCAAGCTCATCACCACGAGAGACATCCGTGAGTTCTGCCGCCAATGGGTCATCGAGAGAGCTGAGAAGCGTGACATCCTTAACTTGGTGCTCAACACGCCAAAGCTGTCGGCATCGGCGCTCGACTCGCTCCAAGAGATTACGCTAGACTTCACCAGCTACACCAACCACTCGCAGTTGTTCTTCTTCCCTCGTGTCAGCGTCGAGGTCACCAAAGATGGACTAAACGAGTACCAGCGTGAGGGCAGCTCGCTCAAAAACTATGTTTGGCAAGAGAATGTCATCAACCACAACTTCAAGAAGTTGGATGACATGTTCTCCATCACACGAACCATCGACGAGGATGGCAGGCCGAAGTTCGACATCGAGGTCAAGAACGTGAAGTCCCACTTCTTCGGCTATCTCATCAACGCCTCTCGCACCTACTGGCGCAAAGAGCTAGAGTATGCTTTTGAGGACAAGAGCATCGAGGAGAAAGAGGCATACCACAAGGCACACCTCTTCGACATCGCTGGCGAAGGGCTTGCCGACAACGAGCTACAAGAGCAAAAGCAGAACTTGATAAACAAGATTTTCACCTTCGGCTACATGCTCCATCATTACAAGGCACCATCCAGGGCTTGGGCTCCGATGGCGATGGACAACAAGATTGGTGAAAACAACGAGTGCAACGGCCGTTCCGGTAAGAGTTTCTTCTTCAAGACGCTTTCACTGCTGATGAAAACAGTCAAGCTTTCCGGACGCAACCCTAAGCTGATGGACAACCCACACGTCTTCGATCAGGTGACACAGCACACCCAGATGCTGCTCCTCGATGACTGTGACCGCTATCTCAACACAGGTTTATTTTACGATAACATTACTTCAGATATGACAGTCAACCCAAAGAACAACCAGAGCTTCACAATTCCTTTCGAGGATAGCCCGAAGATTGCCTTCACCACCAACTACGTGCCGGCAGACTTCGACCCTTCCTCAGAGGCGAGACTGCTCTATATGGTGTTCTCCGACTATTACCATCAGCGCACAGAGGAGAATGATTACCAAGAGACCCGAAGCATCCGTGATGACTTCGACGAAGATCTCTTCTCAAAGACATACACTGAGGATGAGTGGAATGCTGACATCAACTTTTTCCTGCAGTGCTGTCGTTTCTATCTCTCCTTGGCTGGCGAACCTATCAAGATCATGCCACCGATGGATAACATCATCAAGCGCAAGTTCAAGGCCGACATGGGTGTCAACTTCGAAGACTGGGCTGCATCCTACTTCTCAGAAGAGAGCGAGCGACTCGATACATTTATCGTGAGAGAGCGTGCGTTCAATGACTTCAAGCAGTTCTCAGGCATCAACAAGGCGACCACACAGAGCTTCACCAAAAAGCTCAGAGCCTTCGTCGAGCTGTGTCCATACATCCAAGAGCTGAACCCAGCTGATCTCTGCAACAGCCAGCACCGCATCATCAGACGCGATCCAGCTAACCCAGACGGCAGCCCTGTCGAGATGATCTATCTCCGAAGCAAGAAGAGTGATGATAAAAAAGAGGATAAACAAGCTGCCAAGGCTGATGTCCCTGCAGCTGGGGGTGAATATCAATCTACCATTGACTGGAGCAAGGTAGATAAAGATAGTGATAAACCTTTCTAGCCATCCATATATAATAGAATAGATAGCCCCAAGTTATAGTGCAAAGGTACAAAAAATATCTGAATTATGCAAATATTTTCGGCTAAATTTTCAAGCAATTTTTCACTATTTTTGCAAGCAGACGAGGGCTGATTTCATAGGCAGATTTTTGCTGATTTATAATTCTTTTCCCATGTTACGAGGGAGCGATGCGCATTGGCCGTCGCTCCCTTTTTTCGTTGCCATGGGCGATGTTTCGTCTCGCTACCCCTCCATTGGCCAATGGGGGTGTCCTGGGTGTCTCGATGGGCCTTCCCTATCCTCCTTCACGCCCCGTGCCATCGTTTTCCCCACACCCCTTTCTTTTATTTTATACAAATCCTTTGTAACTCTGTAACATAATGTTGGCAAAAGAGGTAAATAATTATAAAAGAGGGAGTTAAGCCGCCTTGCCGATGTTTACAAAGTTGCGTTACAACTCTGTTACAAAGTTTTTCAAGTTTGTAACAAGCCCCTTCTCCTACAGGTCTTCGACCTCGACAAAACCCCAAGTTACAAAAGCTAAAGAGTTACAATTTCTGTATCAGAAAATTGTATCACAAAAATAGTATTGATTATCAGCTAGTTACAGAGCCTTGTTTGTACGATACAAAAATACAAACTTTTCGGACGAAATTATATCACACCAACTTTACTAATAAAAGTTAGTTTTTACTGATTATCGTTAGTTATTTCAAAATTTCTTTGTATCTTTGCCCGAAAATTGCATAGCTATATGAATCCAATTGTTTACATCAAAGTTCCTACCCACATCAGACAATGGGCTTACCGAGCTTATGGCGACCCAGTGGTCTTCCCTGCCATTGGCAATGAGGTGGCTGTGCTCCGCAAGTTCACCAGCAGACCTCCCGTTGTCAACCTATCGCCTATCGACCAAGAGAACATCCAAGAGATGCAGCAGGCTGATGCCAGCCAACTGCACCAAAGTGTCAAGCATACCTTCCACGACGAGGAGTTCGAGCAGAGCCGATGGCTCACCCATCCCGAAGAGTATCTTGCCATCGAGCTGCCTGACTCCAAGGCTAAGCCTGTGCGAGAATACAACTACCTTGGCCCGCGTGCCAGACGTGCCGTCAAAGAGATGATTTCCGACCTCTTCAAGATGGATCTCTGGGCTTCGCTCAAAGACATCGCCGACCGCTCATGCAAACTTTCATCGCTCATTTCTGCATGGTGCGAACAGCATGGCATTGGCATCGATTACGAGGATACCGTACGCCAATGTTTCTACAGAATGCGTGATCAACACGCAAAAAGAGGCGTAAATTTAACATCTACAACAAGATTTAGCAAAGATTAATACAAATTTTTCCGTCTCTGCAAACAACTCCGAACAAAACCGAAATATCCGTCGATTCCAAACAAACAGATAAATTTTCATGCTTATGTCATACATCAAAAACATCATCAAGATTGAGGTCGTGAGAGCCGATGACCTCAAGGCTGTCATCTTCCCAGCCAAAAATCTTTCCATCATTCCTGCAAGCGCAGTCTTCCAGCAGATAAAGTGCAAAACGCCGTCGAGTTGTGAAATCACTGACAAAATTGAGTCCAAGGTTCGCATTTTCACTTCAAAGCTCACCTTCAAGTCGAGCGAGCAGATAGACTCAGAGGTTCACCCGCTCGCCTACAAGGTGACTACCGCCGATGGGTGCGCCTATCTTCTGGGCAGAGACCAGCGTCCCTTCCCGGTGCTCACTCGCACCGAAAATATGCCAAGCTCGCACACAGATTCATCGCTCATCACTTATACCGTGACATGGTCTGACGTGATAAAACCACTCCAAATCATCCAATAAAAGTTTTTTTATCCTTATACATTATTATATATCTTTGCGCCGTAAAAATCGCAAAGATATATGAAGTACCAAATTTCTATCACAGGATATATTGGCTCGTGGACCAAGCTCATGGTCCGCGACATTCTCAAGGCTAACAAAGACAAGCACGTCGATGTTGCCATCGACTCCTTGGGTGGCGAGGTCTCCGCAGGTCTCGCCATCTGCCAGATGTTCAAGTCACATGGTGATGTGACCGTTGACTTCCAGGCTGGCTTCTCTGCCTCTGCTGCCACCATCTGTGCGATGGGTGCCAGCAAGATTCGCATGAGCAAATATAGCTTACTCCTGGTACACAAGTGCTCTACCGAGCAGTTTGTGTGGTCTGCGCTCAACGAGGAGCAGATTGGATCGCTCATCGAACAGCTACAGAAACAGCAAGAGAACCAGCAGAAAATCGACAACATCATCGCCAACGTTTACTGCGATCGCTCGGGCAAGAAGCACGAGGACATCGTCAAGGTGATGTCCGAGGCAAAGTGGCACACCGTCGATGAGTGCATCGAACTGGGTCTCGTCGATGAGTCCATGGATGGCAAACCTGCTGACATCACTGAGCAGACACAAGACTTCATCAAGTACAACAATCTTCCGGTGCTCCCTGAGGTTGTCAACTCCTGGTATGATAAAAAGCCAAGCTTCATCGACCGAATTTTCGGCAAAGATAAATCTCAAAACAAAATTATTAATATGATTAAAAAATGGACTCACATCAACAATGTCCTCAACATCGAGGGCATTGAGGCAGAGGATTCAGCCAAAGACTGCACCATCTCTCAGGAGCAGATGCAGAAGCTGGAGGATAAGATCGCTGCCGACTCCAAGGCCGTGACCGACAAAGACACAGAGCTTCAGAAGGTCAAGGATGAGAAGAAGGAGTTAGAGACTCAGGTCAAGAATCTCGAAAAGGAGAGAGATGACCTGAAGGATAAAGTGAAGGATCTGGAGGGAGAGCCTGGTGGCGACACGCACACTGCTGTCGATGACACCAAGGTCGAGGATTTCTGCTCAGATCAAGTGTTGGATGCTTTAAATCAGTTCGCATAATATGGCAGATAATAAATTCATTGCGCCTGCAGATGTCGATGTACAGCTGCAGAACACTGCGAAAACTTACCGTTCGCAGTTGATTACGATGCCGACAAAGGGCTTGGCTCAGTCGCTCAAATATATGACCCTGCGCCCGGGCATCAGAGTTTCAGAGACCGTGGGCGAGTTGCTCGGCAACGCTGAGCTCGGTCCATACGACGAGAACCGTGTGGGCGATGGTGGCGTTAAGATTACACCTCGTACCCTGCAGGTGTACCTCGGCAACGTTGACATCAAGTTCTCCCCTAACTCGGTTTATTCCACTATCTGGGGTGCCAACGCCATGAATGGCGAAGCGCTTAAGAACGTGCCTATCACCCTTCAGGTGCTGCAGTTGCTTGCGCTCAAGATGGGCAAAAACCTCAACCTCCACCTCTTCGATGCCGTGCGCAACGACCAGGGCAAGGGTTCAAAAGACCTTTTCAATGGTTTCGATACCATCGCCAAGACAGAGTTGACCAATGCCAAGCTGTCTAGCGAACTCGGCAACCTCATCAAGGTCTCAGACATTCTGGGCAGCGACGCTTCCATCAGCGACGACAACGCCGTTGACTTCGCTCAGGCCATCTGCGAGTCGGCTGACGAAGAGCTGATTGGCGAAGAGAAGCTTTATCTCTACGTGCCACAGGCGTTCATCAACCTCTACAACCGCAACTACCTCAAAAAGTTTGGCAATGTGCCATACAATACAGGTTACAACCACAACACCATCGAGGGCTTCGACAACGTAGAGATGGTACCGCTCGTCAACAAGAAGAATGCGCCATTCTTCCAGCTCACCACTCGCAACAACATGCTCGTGGGTGTCAACGAGGCAAACAACAGCGACGAGGAGAAGATCAGCGTGGAGAAGTACCACCCTTGGAAGCTCGACTTCATCGCCACCAAGTTCTTCGGCTGCCAGTACGAGAGCATCAACAAAGAGCGCCTTCTTGTCATCACCAACGATGGTACCACACCGCTCATCCAGAAGACTTCGCTCGCAGAGGCTGCAAGCAACACTGCCAGTGGCGACCCAGTGGATACGTCTTCAAGCGACACTGACGATGAGGGCAAGGAGTAAAGTTTCACCTTATTATATATAGGAGATTAAATTATGGCTTGTACTACAAAAGATTTATATAAATCAGTCAAAAAATGTCCTGGGGCTCGCATAGCCCCAGGCATTAAACCTCGTGTATTCTTCATCCTCAAGAGTCAGATCCTGACTTGGCCAACATTGCCAGCAGCTGATGACAAGACCACAGACCCGGCCAAGCTCGCTCAATATACGGGCGACTTCACATTGGCGAGCGATGCCAAGTGGCACAGCCTAGACCTTGTCGATGCCAAGAGCAATTTTACAGCTGAGACTCAGGGCGAGGCACCTTCCGCTACGTTCCTCAACAAGGGCGAGTTCGTGGTCGGTGGTACCGACGAGGACATCAGTGGCTTCGCTACCATGGCTATCAACGACGAACTCATCATGATGGTGCAAGACCGCAAGGGTCGTGCCCGTCTCATCGGCTGCGAGGCTTTCGCTCCTAAGATTACCGTCAGCCAGGCTTCAGGCAGCGGCGTGACCGATGCTTGCACCACAACCGTCAACACCGAGGCGACAGACTTCTGCCCTACACCGTTCTATCCTGGCAAGATCGAGACAGAGTCCGGAGACATCAGCGGTGCCGATGGCTCTGTATGGGTGGCGGCATAAACGTTCATTTGCCCAAATTTTTGCATAACTACATACAGTTTAAACTTCAAAGCTTAGGTGGCTCTCGCTTCGTGCCTGAGCCACCTTTGTTCTTTTCATCAAAAACATTCTTATATATGGATCATCAATTCACCAAACAGATACAGGCGTGGCTCAATGCCAAGCACGAGAGCGACGCTGACATCATCAAGGGCGCAGGCATGCTCTTCCGTCTCAACCGCAATCGCTTCTACCATGCTCGTGCCACCCGACAGCCACAGGCTTATCGTTCCAACATTGAGTATGAGCTGAATAAGTTCCTGAAGATTCGTCTCGATGGCATGACCATCGAAGAGGTCAAGCAGATGGATGCCATCGTCATACCAGAGGCGCAAGCCATCATCAGTGAGGGCGTACCTGTGGCAACGACCGAAGAAACGACCGATACGACCGAGAAAACGACCAAAAAGACCGATGAAACCGACGAAAATGGCAATGAAATCGCAAAAAATGCCGATTCCATCGACGATGATGGCTCGACCGATGATGCCGAGCTTCCTTCCTCCGAGAGCGATGGCGTGGCGGTCATCCGCAAGGGCAAGCGCAGCGACCATGAGTTTCTTCCTGCCGAGGTTGCCGCTCTCTGGGATGCCAACGCCAAGCGATACAAGCAGATTAAATCCACCTTCGAGACGCTCAAGACGATGGAGCACCAGGAGCCATGCGACAGATACGAGCTTCTCAAGATACTCTCCGACCTCGACAAGCGCTATCGTGCCGACATGCTCACCTACGACTCATACCAGGTCACCACTGCCGACCGTGACCGTGTAGCCAAGGCTAAGCTAGCCGCCAATGCCGACCAAGGTCAAGGTCAGTGACCTGCTCCGTCCCATCGCCGATGCCCAGACGCAAGCCTACTTCGGGCGACACCTCCACACCCTCGGTCTCATCAAGTGGATTCTCTCCCAGATAGGTCCTGCAGATGTGTGGGTGTCTTCCTACTCCACCTCCGAGGAGTTCCTGCGTGGCTTCCGCCTGATGCGCCAGTCGGGCAGCATCCTGTCGGCAACGATGCTGCTCGATGTCAAGGCGAGCAAGAAGACCGTGCAGCTGTGGCGCATGATGCAGACCTGCTTCGACGATGTGTTCCTGGGGCAAAACCACTCCAAGGTGACACTCTTCCGCAACGACCAGCACGTCGTGTCGGTCGTCACCTCGCAAAACCAGACCTATGGCAGCCGAGACGAGTCAACCATCATCACCACCGACCCGCAGGTCTTCGCCGACCTCTTCGGCGGATATACCCTACATTGTGACACTCAAAGCTTAAGAATCAATGGAAATTTCTCAGGAATTACTCAAAAAAGTGCAAGACTTCGCGGAGACGTTGACTCCGATATCCGAGATGTCCGTCCTTTTGGATATTAGCGAGGACGATCTGCGTGACGAGATACTGAAGCCCGACTCCGAGCTTCACCGTGTCTATTACTTGGGCATGGCGACGGTGCGCCAGCAGATACGCAAAAACGAGCTAGACCTGGCTGCGGCTGGCTCGCCACAGGCGGTGCAGCGCACACACGAATATCTGAACCAAATGTTAGAGGAGATTAGAATATGAGAGAACCCGCCAACATCGATGCCATCATCGAACTGATGGACCGCACACCCGAAGAGATGGATGCGCAAAATGTGCCCGCCCCAGTGCGCGACCGCATTTTGCGCATCCGTGCCCTCTATGCCTGGTGGCTCATCAACCCTCGCAAGAGCGACCAAGAGCTGGTCTATAAAGATATGCACGACTACAAGGTGCAGCGCATGATGGCTTACAACGACCTGCACCTCATCAAGCTCATATTGGGCAACCTGCAAAAAGTGTCAAAAGACTTCGCCCGCTATCGCTTCGACCAGATGATACAGCGCACCTACGACAAGGCCGACTCCGTGGGCGATGCCCGGGCCATGGCTGCCGCCGCAGCGGCATACGGCAAATATCACCTGCTCGACAAAGAGGATCCTACCGACAACGGCTACGACCAGATTCAGCCTCAGGTCTTCATCCCTACCACCGACCCACGACACTTGGGTCTCAAGCGCATCCCTAACGTGATGCAGACCATCAAGAAGCTCGTCAAGAAATACACCGACAACTCCATGGATCTCGTCAAGATCGAGGCCGAGGACTACGACGAACAGCTCTTGGAATATACACCTACAGAAGAAGTCAAGGAGGACAAAGCACTATGATAGATCAATATCTCAACCCAGCCCAGATGGAGGTCAACCTCATCTCCGCCCGCGACAACGTGGTCGTGGGCGGTCGAGGCATCGGCAAGAGCATTCTCCACGCCACCTTCAACCTGCGCAACATGCAGCGCATGCCTGGCAGCAACGGCGGCTTCGTATCCGCCAACACCAAGCGATGCCTCACCAACACCATACCGTCGATGCTTCAGCACTGGGAGCGATGGGGCTTCCACCGGGGCAAGCATTATCTCATCGGGGTCAAGCCTCCCAAAAAACTGGGATGGCCCGACCCGGTCATACCGCCCAGCAACTGGGAGAACACCATCTCTTTCTATAACGGCTCCATCGGTACCATCATCTCGCAAGACCGCAAGGGTACCTCCAACTCCCTCTCGCTCGACTACCTCGACATCGACGAGGCGAAGTTCATCAACTTCGAACAGCTCAAAGACGAGACCTTCCCTGCCAATCGAGGCAACGTCAACCTC
>ERZ1031467.737-NODE-737-length-10347-cov-4.470462_pt1 | contig 10347 bp, 7 predicted proteins | sample MGYA00517105_ERZ1031467 | MGnify/ENA primary metagenome ERZ1031467 (study PRJEB33719, sample SAMN04261155) | wastewater metagenome | biome: rural village; feature: human; material: feces | host: Homo sapiens | place: El Salvador | collected 2013-01-07 ...
AAGCATCTGGCTTCTCCATACCTGTAAAGTCGGTAAACATTTCCATCTGGAAAAATATAACGCAGGCACTGCGCAAAACGAGTCTCCTATGGGGCAGAATCCCAATAAGAGATATGTACAAGGCTCTTTTTATGACAAAAATGGCTATTACTTTTTAATGTCTAAGTATGAGCTCATGAAAGGTCAGTACGATGCCTTAACAGATAGTTCTAAATGCAAGGCTCCAAATAAGATGTCGCGTCTGCCTGCTGTAAAAGTATCTTATTTTGATTTTATCAATGCAGCTAATGCTTATTCAATTTATCTGCAAAAAGCTAAAGACGTACCAACTGTAGATGGGCAGAAAGCCTACGTAAGATTACCTTCAGATGAAGAGTGGGAATATGCTGCCCGTGGCGGTACTAAAGTTACTCAAAGTGAATTTGAAGCACTGCGTCCACCTATGGAGAACGATGACATCTCTTTATATGCATGGTATCAGGGGGCTAATAGTGCTAACGGTAAGATCCAGCTTACAGGTTTAAAAAAGCCAAATCCATTAGGCTTATATGACATGTTAGGTAATGCTCAGGAAATGACATTAGAGCCTTTTAAAGCTGTCAGAACTGGAAGATTATTAGGTCTGTCAGGTGGAATTTGTGTAAGAGGAGGCAGTTACCTGTCAAAAGAGAGTGCACTGACAAGTGCTTTAAGAACTGAGAAGCCTTTATATGTTAATGGCAAGCCTCTTTCAGCTCCTGATACAGGCACTCGATTCGTTTTGGGGCTGCCAGTAGCTACCTCCGTAAAAGAAGTTAAGAACTTAAATGAAGAGATCTTATCCTTAGGCGACGATGACAGCGATGATAATGCTCTTTCTGGTGAAGCTGATAAAATTGCCAAATTAGATGCAGAGAATAAAAAGAACAAAGAAGTCTTTAAAAAAGAGCAGGAAAAGTTAAAGAGTGCTAATGACGAATTGTCTGCTCAGAATTCGTCATTAGAGCAAAAAACTGAAAAACTTAAAAATATTAACTCAGATTTGATGGCTTTAAATGACAAACTCGCAAAATCAAATGACGATTTGAACGGTCAATTAGGTTCATTGAAAGAAAAGATTGTTAAAGCCAACGATGAGCGCGAGAGTATGCGTGATGTTGCCATTACAGCAAACTTAAGACTAGGTGGCTTCTTATGTAAGTCAATTGCAGATGAAACTAGCTCTGTACAGTATTTTGAGAGTATCAGAAAGTTAGCTAAGATGCGCTGTGATGAAAATCAGGAGCGTTGTAAGTTCTATGAAAAAATTAACAACAACTACACTCGTCATAAGCATGCTTTGCACTCCATTATTACCTATTATGGAGACACTATGGCAAATGCCTCAGCTAACTACAATTTAAAAGATTTTAAGTCACAGCTTGCCTCCTCAAAAGAAGCTTTTGGCGCTGAGACAAGCTATGATGAATTTGTTGACAAGTACTATTCTCATTTAATGTCTTATAAGAACTTATCAAAAGACAGAGATAAAAATCAAAAGATGTGGTCAGAGCAGTGTCAATCAATAGGAACTAAGTAAGATGTTAAGAATTCTAAGATGTGAAAAGTCTAAAGTTTCTCCTAAGATCCTGTCATATGCTCTTTATGCTGATGACTTTAAAAAAGAGATTAAAAGTGCTTTAGGGGAAGAGTACTCAGAGATCATATCTAAAGCAGAAATCTCAGGTGACTATGTAAACTTTGTAACTCCACTTTCAGGAGAATTAGATAAAGTAACTGAATCTAATAAAATAAAGTATCAGGATGCCTTGAATGTATTAGAGCATCGCCGTGATAAGGTAATTGAGTATTTAAAGTCATCAACTCCACTGTCTAATAGAGCTCTTGAAACTCATCGCAAAGAATTCTCCGATATTATAGCAAGCGATAATACAGTCTTTATGGTAAATGGACAGGCTGTAATTGCGCCGGTGTCATTTAATCCTCACTATAAAGGTGTAGCTGTGCCTCCAACAGGAGCTACAACAGTGCCTGTAAAGAAAAGAGGGAGCTTACTGCCATTCTTACTTTTACTTCTGCTTTTATTGTTATTACTCTTTTTGCTGTGGTGGTTCTTATTAAGGCCATGGCCATTTGAAGGCAATTTTACAGACAGATTTAATTCCCTGTTTCCTCAAAAGGAAGTTCCAACTCAAGTTGTAGAGCCTAAAAAAGAGGATGAAGCTAAGCCTGCTACTACAGAAGAAAAAACAAAGCCTGTAGAAGAAGAGGCAAAAGATCCTGTTGTAGAAGAAAAAGAAAAAACAGCAGAGCCTGAAGCAGTAGAAGATGAAGAGGCAAAGGCTGCTCAAGAGAAAGCAAAAGCTGATGCACTAAAATCTCAGGAAGAAGCAAAGGCAAAAGCTAAGGCACAAGCTAAAGCTAAGGCAGAAGCTAAAGCCAAAGCCGAGGCAGAGGCTAAGAGAAAGGCTGAAGAACAAAAACAAAAGGAATTAGCAACTAAAAGAGCTCTTGAGGAGAAAAACAAAGTTCCAAAGTGCAAGACCTTAAAACAAGAAGGCAAGATGCCTGAACTTGCTATAGCCTTTGACGGTTCTCAATCTATGCTCTTAAAGTACGGTTATACCAACAGATTAAAGGCAGCTCAAAAAGCAGCTACTGACTTAATCTCAAATGTTGATAAAAACGTTAAGATTGGCTTTATTGAGATCAATGGCTGTCCTGTAGCTAAAAATAGAGGCTTTTTCGGACCAAACATCAGAGGCGCTTTAATTAACGCTATCAATAACGTTAATCCTTATTCTTATGATGGTAAAACTCCATTAGTAAACGGTTTGAATGAACTGTCAAAGACTTTAGACGGTGTAAATTCTGATGCAGTTGGTATCTTAATTTCAGATGGAGAGGATACCTGTCCATTTACTGAACAGATGGATGTTTGTTATGTAGCTAAAAAGATCCATGAGCGTCAGCCTAAACTTAAGATCCATACCATCTTAATTGGAGATGATATTGACAGCGCAGCCTGTATTGCCAGAAACACTGGTGGAAAGGTCTTTAAGCCTAAAGATGCAGTTCAGATTGAATCAGTTTTAAAAGAAGCAGGGGCTTCTTTAAAGAAAGTTTGTGAAGAATAAAAGTTTTTGAAGAATAAAATACCCAGTAAGAGCACTGTGTAATACAAAAGGATATATTTCATGGCAACAAGATTATTAAACAGTGGTGATTTAAGAAATTACCAGGCCATTGGTGAAGACGGTGTTTTAGTATGGCAAAGAGCTGATGCCTTCCGTGCTTCAATTGAGAATTCATCAATTTTAGGTGAACACTATGCCCGTTGTCTTGCAACACCTCGTTTCTCATCTGATGGTACTCATGTAGACTGGTTTGTTCCATTTCAGTCAAACAGAGCTGATGGTGACTATGAGGTAGTGTCATGGAATGCTGCAAGTCCTGATGAAAAAGCTAGAGCTTTAAAGAAATTTGAAGAGTTAGAAGAGAAGTTTTTAAACTTTGGCTATAACTTAGAGGCCCGTTCATTATCCTCAAATGATAAGTTATTTGCTCATTTTTTAACCGGTAATAACAAAGCAAACATTGTGCTCCCTGCAATACATTATCCTGATGAGAGCTGTATCTATATTGTAAACGGTGAGCCTGTAATTACCTTTTGGGGCTTTTTAAATGCTGGGAGCAAACTTACAGGCAGCCCTTTTGACGGTCTAAAACCTGTAGGCAATTTTGCTCCTCATAAAACAGCTCTGGGAGCAACTGCTGCAACAACCAACATCTCAGGAACTGCCACTACAGCTGCTGCAACTGCAGCTACCACTGCTGCAGTTACAAGAAGTCACAAGTGGTGCTGGCTGTTAGGTCTTTTATTACTGTTACTTTTATTACCTTTGCTGCTATACCTCTTATGGTGGTTCTTCTTTGCAAGAGGCTTGCCTTTATTTAAGGTGTTCCCAGATTCATCTTTAGATCCTAAATACAATTTGTCATTGCCAATACCAGATATTCGCGGTGATAATTTAGGTCTGTCCACAGATGGCTTTGAGACTAAGTTACCAGATATTACAACAGATGGTGTCGTAAAGAACGGTAGCGTTGATGATGGGGTAGTTCTAGATGGAACGGGAGACAAAACACCTATGGTTCCTGATGAGAATGCAGTGCCACAGGATGAGAGTACAACACCAGAGACTACTGATAACAATACAGCAGATGATAATCAAAAAGCTCCTGATACAGAAGAGAACACCTCACCTTCTGACAATCAAGATGGTGTAAATCCACCAAAATTGAGTGACAAGGATAATGTAGCGCCGGCAACCGATAACAATCAGACAGTAGTGGCCCCTCAGTTACATGAAGATGGTCCTTCAATTTCTAATAAAGACTTACAAAGTGGAGATATTGGCAACTTTGATGGAACATGGAAAGTAAATTCTCCAATCGTTGACAGAAATACCAATAAGCCTTTACAGCTTCAGTATGATTTTAAAGATGGTAAGGGTACTGCGACCATCACTCAGAAAAACGGCATTAAATGCACCGGTAAAGTAACTGGAGGCTTAAAGTCAGGCTCTTTTAACATCAACAGTCAGTCTGTTGCAAAGTGCACTGATGGCTCAAGCTATGAAATGCCTACAGTAGTATGTAAAGAGGGTAAGGATGGAAACTCAGAGTGTATCTCAACATACTCTGAGAGTAAGTCTAATACAGGTAAGAAATATGAGTTTCCAATGAATATTCACAGATAGTATTCATCAATTAAAATGCACAAAACAAACGGTCAAACAAAGGAAAACAATATGTCATTTAAAAACAAATTTACAGCAGCAGCTGTTGCAATTTCTTTAGCCTTAGCTGGCACTGGCTGTTCAAGCTCAGGTGGTTTTTCATTAGGTGGAAGCGACTCTAATGTAAATCCAGAATTAAAGAAGGATGAGCCTTCATTCTTCTCAAAATCAGGTGCTGTTGCCTGCGCAGGTGGTGCTGCTTTAGCAGGCCTTTCATGCTTACTTTTAAAGAAAGATAAAAAGGCATTATGTCTTGCTGCTGCCGCAGCTGGCTGTGCTGTAGGTATGACTGGTAACTACATGCTCGATAAATTGCGTGCTAATTACTCAAATCTTGAGGATCAGTTAGATGCAACTAAAGCTAAGGTTCAGGACTCTTTAAAGAGTACGCAGAGCTTGCAAGCATCTGTTAATGAAACTTTAGCTTCAGATGAAGCTGAGATTCAACAGATTGAAAATGGCATTAAAGATGGTACTAAGACCAAAGCAGATCTTGAGAAAAAGGCTGATGAAATGTCAAAAAACCTAGCTTATATGCAGGAGCGTTTAAAGGCTGATAAGGAGAACTTACAAGCTCAGACTGATGCCCTGCAAGGTCTAAAAGACGGCAAGGGTGGAGTTGGAGCTATTGATACAGATAATGCTATTAAAAAGCAAAAGGCTCTTGAAGAGGAAATTGCTAAGACCAATGAGAGTATCAATGCACTTGAAGGTGCTATCGCAGACTACTCAGAGAAGACTTTGGCTGTAAAGAACAAAGTTAACGGAATTACTACAGCTTAATAAAATAGCAAAAATTAAAAGTTTGTAGATAACAGTTTTATACTCATGAGCACTAAATTTAGTGCTCATTACGGAGTTATTATGAAGAAAATAATCTTAATGTGTACTGTGCCATTAATGCTTACTGCCTGCACAATGACACCTGAAGAGTGCGATCCTAAAATTACCGATCCTGGTATGTTAGATAAATTAGGCTGTGTAGTATCAGGTTCATATTCACAGCGCTCTGAACAGAAAAAACAGGAAATTCATGATTTGGCTCAGGAACAGCATGAATTATCAGAAAGAGTCATTGCTTTAGGACAAAAGAGAGCAGAGCTTATTAATAACCGCGAAGCAAAGCTAAAAGAGTTAGATGCTCTTACAAATAAGTTAGATGAAGTTGAAGCTTCCTTAAAGCAAAAACAGGCTTTATCAAAGACATTACAAGAAAAAATTGCTAAAGTACGAGCTTCAAAAGAAAAGGCAGCTTCTACTCCTGATGATGCCAGTGTAATGCAGAAAAAAGCTGAGTTAGTACAGGTTCAAAATGATCTTGATGATCTGATTGAAGCTGCTGCAGGTGAATAATAATCATTTACTTTCAAAGTTGAGGATAGCGCTTGTAACGTTATCCTTTTGAATTTATAAATAAGCTATAACAAAATCAAAAGGGAAAACGTGCTTTATACCTTAAAAATATATCGTTATGGAATGGCTAGAACTTGTTACAGAACGTTACAAGTAGATGGAAGTAGTGAGTTCGATGAGCTAGCTGGCGATATTTTGAATGCATTTGTTTTGAATTTAGAACAAAGCTAAGAAATGTAGAATGAATTATTACCTATAGTTTAGGTGAAGATTACTGTCCCTATGACTTTTGGGAAGACAGTGCTGAAGATACTGAGGAAACAAATTCCTCAGATAAGACTGAAAATTGTACTGAAGAAATAGAATATGAAGATCCAGCTCCTGATTTTGGCGAATATGATATTCACAGACCATTAACTCACCTAAATCCGGAAAAGGGAACAAGGTTTTATTTTCATTATGATTTTGGTGATGACTGGTATTTTGTTATTCATGTTTCAAAAGCAGAAAAAGATAAATCATTAAAAGTGTATCAAAAGTGTAGGAACGGTAAAGCAGTATGGTTATGATGCTGAAGACTTCGATGATAGCTTTTATGAAGACGACGAGGAGTAGATTTATACAGTTATCAAGACTTTCTTAAACCTTGTTTATATAAGGCAGAGACTTACAAGTTGCAAAATTATAGCAATAGTCAACATCTTGTTTTAGGCATTGTTGCAATTCAAGAATAGTATACTTGTTCAGAATTATGAAAAGCCAATCTCTGCTTTAACTCTCTCTTTGTTTACAAGATTTTTGTTCAGAACGTCAAATAATTTGCAAAAAATCTCTCTTCTAATGAAAATCTTGTGATCTATCTTATACTTAATTTCTTTTTCTTATGTTTCAATACGCAAAACGTAAATTTACACGGTTTTAACACAAAATTTAATTGTGAAAAAATCTGTTAAACACGATTTGAAGATACGATATAAACATTTGAAAAGATTATTGCTAAGCAATAAGACAAGCAATTAGATTAAGGAGGATCAAATGGATCGTTCCAATTTTAAAGAGGCATTTTTTAATTTAAGCACCGGAACCCCAACTTATGCCCACATCGTTTCTATTATTGATGGACATTTAGTAAAACTGATTTCTCAGAGAAAAAGACTTCCAAATGCAACTGAAGACGGTCACCACCATGTTCAGCGTATAAAGGTTGATATTGACGGAACAAATGTTTTCAACAAGCAAAAGACTTTAACCCCTGAAGAGGCATTAGATGCATTAAAGGGAATTATTAAAGCCTTTGATAAAGTAAATGAGGCTCCTAAATCTGAAGAAGGAAAGAGTGCAGATACTCTACAGATAGAAGAACAAAAAGAGGATTTTGGAAAGTCTAAGTACACCTATCCTGAGCTTACTATCGATCAGGTTGTAGATTTAGTTTATGTATCTTTAACAGGTTACAGCGTTTCAAACTTTGAAGGCTTCGTTTCATACCACTACGTAAAGGTACATACTTATACTTATTTACCAAATCCAGTAGAGCGCAATGTAACCGAGCCTGTAGTTGAAGTTAAGGTAGATGGCTATCCATTGTTTACTGTTGTAGGTTATGTACCTGAGAATATAGTAAAGGATTATGCTGATATTCTGCGCAAGAAGTTAAACGAAAAGCAGGAAGACTAGTTTTAGCTTTAACTCAAGATTATAAATTTATTTCAGTCGACACATGAACAGCAACATTTGCGGTAATTACCTAAAGTTGCTGTTCATCCTTTTTAGTTCATCATTTCAACTCATCCTAAAGCGCCTTAAAATCGCTTACAGCCTTTAAAAAAATCTTAAATTTGCTACAATAGCTCCAAAATTTTTTAACGTTGAAAAGTAATTATGCAAGAGTCTATTTTACGTAAATTAGAAGCTCTAGTAGAGCGCCATCAGGAAGTTGAGCAGTTATTAAGCCAGCCTGATGTTATTGCCGATCAGGATAAATTCCGCGAATTAAACCGTGAATATTCACAATTACAAGTAACTGTAACCTCATTTAAAGAATACACCACAGCATCAGATGATCTCAAAGAGATGGAAGAGATGTTAAAGGGTGATGATCCTGATATGAAGGCTATGGCTGAAGAAGAAATTGGCCCTACTCAGGAAAAAGTTGCAAAGTTAGAGCATGAATTACAGTTATTGCTGTTACCTCATGACAAGAGAGATGATTGTAACTGCTTCTTAGAAATCCGCGCCGGTACAGGCGGTGACGAAGCTGCTTTATTTGCAGGCGACCTCTTTAAGATGTACTCACACTATGTTGATGCAAAGGGCTGGCAGTTAGAGATTGTTTCAGAGTCTGAAGGTGAAATGGGCGGTTATAAAGAGCTTATCGCCAAACTTTCAGGTGAAGGAGCTTACGGTTATATGAAGTTTGAGTCAGGCGGTCATCGTGTACAGCGTGTCCCTGTAACTGAAACTCAGGGCCGTGTTCATACTTCAGCATGTACAGTGATGGTATTGCCTGAAATTCCACCTGCTGAAGCTCCTGTTATCAATCCAGCCGATTTGAGAATTGATACTTATCGTTCATCAGGTGCCGGTGGTCAGCATATTAACAAGACAGATTCTGCAATCCGTATTACTCACTTACCAACTGGTATTGTAGTTGAGTGTCAGGATGAGCGTTCACAGCATCAGAACAGAGCTCGTGCAATGGAAGTTTTATATTCTCGTTTAGCTCAGTTAGAAGAAGATAAGCGTAATGCTCAGGCAACTGAGATGCGTCACAGCATCTTATCCTCAGGTGACAGATCTGACAGAATCAGAACCTATAACTTCCCACAGAGCCGTATTACAGATCATAGAATCAATCTTACTGTATACAGACTAGATGAGGTTTTATCAGGTAATCTTGATCTTATCTTAAAGCCAGTTATCGAAGAGTTTAAGGCTGAGCAGTTAGCTCAGATGGCATCACAAGGCGCTCTCTAGTGCTAAGTATCGCTATGGCTTTAAAAGGCGCTAGGGCAACTCTTAGCGCCGCTTCCATTGAGAGTTCATCCTTAGATGCCTCTTTAATACTCTCTTATCTTACCCACTACACCAAAGTTCAGTTAATTACTCATGATGACGAGTTATTAGATGACTCTCTTTTAGTTAAATTCAATGCATTAATTGAAAAAAGAGCTAAAGGTTATCCTGTAGCTTATATCTTAGGTTACAAAGAATTTTGGGGCTTAAAGTTAAAGGTAAATGAGCATACTCTGATCCCGCGACCTGATACCGAAACTTTGGTTCAGTCAGCTTTAGAATGCAGACCATCTGGTAATGTTCTTGATATGGGAACAGGAACAGGCGCCATCATCTTAGCTTTAAAGTCTGAGCTTAAAGACAACATCAAAGCTTATGCCTGTGATTTTTCTCATGGGGCTTTAGAGGTTGCTCAGGAGAACGCCAAAAACTTAAATCTTGAGGTTGAATTTATAGAGTCTGACTGGTTTAGTGCTATAGATAAAACTTTAAAGTTCTCAATGATAGTTTCAAATCCTCCTTATATAGAGGACAATGATGATCATTTAAAAGCATCTTCACTTCCTTTTGAACCTGTTACAGCATTAACCTCTGGACCTGATGGCTTATATGACATTAGAACAATCGCGTCAAAAGCAAAAGATTACCTTTTAGAAAATGCACCTCTACTTTTAGAGCATGGTTATTTACAAGGTCCAAGTGTTCAGGAGATCTTTAAAAATGAGGGCTATCAAAAGGTAGCTACAATAAAAGATCTTGAAGGGCGCGACAGGGTAACTTTAGGTTTTAAAGCCTAAAAAGAAAAACGGTATTAAGATCGCTCTTAATACCGCTACATTCCTTATGTTTGTTTGATCTGTTCAGATTTGAAATCTATGACAAGTATTATAAGTGTTTGAAAATTAAAAAATTTGATATACATACAAATTTTGAAAGATTTTATCAAAATCTCCGCTTTTTTGAAGACATTTCAGTAAGACGTAATTTACTCTTATCAAATTGAGTTCTTGTCAATCACATTCTTTGTAAGCTCCCCATTTTTTTTTGCCCATAACCTTATGATCTATCACAAAATAATTCTCTCCTCTTTTTAAATTGATTTTATCTTTGTTAAGATTAAGGTTGAACGATTGATGAGATTATAAAAATGAATATATTTGATCAGAATTACCTTGAAGATTATTATGCTGATGAAGCC
>ERZ1031467.739-NODE-739-length-10325-cov-5.107011_pt1 | contig 10325 bp, 6 predicted proteins | sample MGYA00517105_ERZ1031467 | MGnify/ENA primary metagenome ERZ1031467 (study PRJEB33719, sample SAMN04261155) | wastewater metagenome | biome: rural village; feature: human; material: feces | host: Homo sapiens | place: El Salvador | collected 2013-01-07 ...
TAAGGTGGGGCATGCCGTGGATTGTAATCGGGATAAAATGTTCAGAAAACTATTCTTAGTCACATTGCTTGTGTTCGCCACATTCGCTTCCGCAACAGCGCAAAAGAAGGAGATGGCACAAGCCAAAGCGGCAATAAAGGCTGGAAAGGCGGTTGAAGCTGAGGTTTCGATGCGCACGCTGCTCGCCAACCCTGACAACAGGAGCAACGAGAAGATTTGGCTTGTCTTGTTCGATGCGGTAAAAAAGCAGTATGAGGATGTGAACGAACAGATGTATCTCAAGCAGTCGACCGACACCGCAAAGCTCTTCGAGGCAGCCTACCGTATGTTCGGTGTGCTCGAAGGTCTCGACTCTGTTGATGCCCAGCCCAACGAGAACGGACGCGTGCAGCTGAAGTATCGTCGCAAGAACGCCGAATACCTCGACGCCTATCGCAAGAACCTCTACACCGGAGGCTCCTTCTTTCTCAATAAGCAGAACTATCAACGTGCGTTCACGCTCTTTTCGGCTTACATCGACTGCGCCGAGCAACCACTCTTTCAGAGTTACGGCTACACCACAAAGGACAAGCGTCTGCCTTCAGCAGCATTCTACGCCCTCTATAGTGGCTATCGCGCCAATGACCCTGTCGCCACTCTGCGCTATAAAGACTTGGCAGAGGCTGACACCGCACGCCTGCAGCTCACCCTACAGTACGTAGCCGACACCTATCGTGCGCAAGGCGACACCATCGCTTATGTGTCTACGCTTGAGAAAGGCTTCGACAAAAATCCGGTATCTGAGTACTTCTTCACCCACCTGTTCGACTATCGCTTCCAGCGTGGTGACACCACACAAGCACTCACGCTTTGCAACCGTTCGCTTGCCATCAACGCAAAGAGCAAAGTTGCAATGCTCGCCAAGAGCGCAGTGCTGCTCACCATGCAGCATTACGACGAGTGCGTACAGCTCTGCGATGCTATCATCGCCCTCGACGACAGCCTTGCCGATGCTTATCTCAACGCTGGTTTGGCTTACTTCAATCAGGCGGTGAAGATAGACAACGCGCCGAAACACACACGCGCCGAGCGCGCCAAAATGCTCGAATTCTATCGCAATTCGTTGAAGTACATGCAGACATACCGCAAGCTTGCCCCAACACGCAAGGATTTGTGGGCAATGCCGCTCTACACCATCTACCTCAACCTCAATATGGGTAAGGAGTTTGTAGAGATTGACGCGATAATTAAGCAGAAGTGATAGGCAATGAATAGCAAAGCGGGCAAACACGCCGTATGTCATCAAGCCTACAGAGGTGAACAACGCGGCTTACGCTAACGATAGGGGTTGAAGTGGTGAGATGTTGAGGTGTTGAGATTTGACATTTGAATTATTGACATTTGAAATGTTTCGATATTGATATCTCCCACGACTTTCAATGAAAAATCCCTCTAAGAGGGACAAATCTGCTGAATATTTCCCTCAATGAGGGACGTTTTAAGCTCAAGACGTCCCTCATTGAGGGATTTTTTGTATCTTTGCATTATTAATCAAACGTCTACAAGCTATGATAGAATTGAAACTTTATGAATACATGCGCGAATTGCTTAAGCAGACACCCACCACATTCGTGCGTTATAAGTATGACGATATCAGTTGGGATAGTCGTTTGGTGGGAATACTTGGTCCGCGAGGCATCGGCAAGTCGACAATGATACTGCAGCGTATAAAGAATACGCCCGAAAACCATAGCCTCTACATCACTGCCGACAACATGTATTTTGCCGACCATAAGCTCTTCGACCTTGCCGATAAGTTTGTGAAGGAGGGCGGAACGCATCTGTATATCGACGAGGTACACAAGTATAGCGGTTGGAGCAGAGAACTGAAACTGATGTACGATATGCACCCTTCGCTGCACATCGTCTTTACCGGTTCTTCGGTGCTCGACATATATCGTGGCGAGTCCGATCTCAGTCGTCGTGCCTTGCTCTATTTCATGTACGGCTTATCGTTCAGAGAGTATCTGTCTTTCTTCCATGGCATAGAGAGTCCGGTTTACACTCTCGACGACATCCTCAACAACCGAGCGGTGCTTGATGCCGTAGAACATCCGCTGCCACTCTTCCGCGACTATATGAGTCGTGGCTATTATCCCTTCTCCGTTCTGGGCGATTTCCCGATGCGTATGGAGCAAGTGGTGACGCAGACAATAGAAGTGGACATACCGCAGTATGCCGATATGAAAGCCTCTACAGCCCGCAAGCTGAAGCAACTGCTTGCAATCCTCTCGCATTTGGCTCCATATAAGCCCGTAGCAGACAGTCTGGCGTCGGAGATAGGCGCAAGCAAGAACAGCATACCCGATTATCTGGCTTATCTTGAGAAGTCGGGTATGATAGGACTGCTGCGCGACGACACTTCGGGCATACGCAATCTTGGAAAGATAGAGAAAGTATATATTGACAATCCGAGCCTGATGACGGTTCTTGCCGGCGGTACGCCCGATATAGGCAATCTGCGCGAGACCTTCTTCTACAATCAGATGCGTGTGCGCAATGAGGTGACAGCCTCACGCCAGTCCGATTTCGTCATTGGCAAGTACACCTTCGAGATTGGCGGACGCAAGAAGGGCAAACAGCAGATAGAAGGCTTGGACAATGCATATATCGTGAAGGACGATATAGAAACAGGCTTCGGCAATATCATTCCGCTGTGGTGCTTCGGATTGAACTATTAGTACATCGGTATCGTAGGAGGAGGGTGTGCATTCTATGTTTCTATGCACCCCCTTCATTGGTGACTGAAATATAAATCGTAACCTTGTACCAACAAAACCGAGCGGCGTATTTCGGCTCATACTACAGTAAAGATTCTTTATCGTTTGTTCACGAATAGTCATCGTGTAGCGTTCGCCGCCCGATCAGATTCCGTTCGCCGCCCGATCAGATTCCGTTCGCCGTCCGATCGGATTCCGTTCGCCGCCCGATCAGATTGCGTTCGCCGTCCGATCGGATTCCGTTCGCCGTCCAATCAGATTCCGTTCGGGTGACGATGCAAATAGCAGGAAGAGTAAGTCAAAAACTTATTACCTGCTCTTGCCATAGCTGCTGCCTCCATTAAGAATCCGTCTGTACTCCATTCGCCAGATCTTTCGTAGCAATAGTACAGACGATAGAGAGCGTAATCAATAGTTGTTTATATAAAACCAATGTGGGCATGGCTTTTCGCCATGCCCACATTTAGTATATATCAATATAGATATTCAGAATTGATTTAGAGGTCGTCGAAGTTCACGACTTCTTCCTTGGGATGCTTGTGCGCATTAGACTGCTGCTCGGGCGAGCCTTCCTTTGTTGGTTCGGTAGCGGAGTGGCGTTCTATTGGTGCGCCATTCTCGTCGAGCACGATCTCTTCTTCGACGTGTATGCTGTCGGTATTGGTAGAGTCGTTCTTCTCGCGCATGTAGTAGCTGGCAGTTGTACATTGCGGAGGTGATGTCGTCGTCCTTCGGTTTGCCGAACTTGGTGCGATACTTTGCGAATGCCGGGTCGCCCAGCACCGACTGCAGGAAGTAGCCGCAGATGGGGAGTGCGGTGCGTGAGCCCTGTCCGAGTGCGCCGGTGCGGAAGTGGATGCAGCGGTATTCGCCACCCACCCATGCGCCTACGACGAGTTTCGGGCTGACACCCATAAACCATGCGTCGGAGTGGTTGTTTGACGTACCGGTCTTGCCACCCCAGTCGGTGTCGCGGAAGTTGCCTACGTATCCGTTGAGGCTCATTGATGTGCCGCCTGGCTCGCGTGTGCCGCCCATGAGCATTTGCTGCATGAGGAACGCGCTCTTGTACGGGATTACTTGCTCTTCGTTGAGCGGAGCCTTGTACACCTCTTTGCCGTTGCGGTCGACGATGCGTGTTACGAGTACGCGTTTCACGTACTTGCCGTCGTTGGCGACGGTGCTATAGGCGTTGGCAAGCTCGAGGAGGTTGATATCGCTTGAGCCGAGTGCGAGGGATGGGGTCTCGTCGAGCGGACTCTCGATGCCCATCTTATGTGCAGTTTCGGCGATGCGCGTGATGCCCATCTCTTGTCCGAGGCGCACGGCTACAGAGTTGATGCTTCGTGCGAAGGCAGCCTTAAGAGGTATGGAGTCGCCAGTGAAGTAGCCGTTGGCGTTGGTCGGTGCCCATGTTACCTCTTTGTTCTGCGCTTTGTCGAACACTTTCATCGAGAAGTACTCGTCGCGGCGCTTGTCGCACGGCGTGAGTCCCTGGTTCATAGCTTCGGTGTAGACGAAGAGCTTGAAGGTAGAGCCAGGCTGGCGCATGGCAGTGACCTTGTCGTACTTCCACGACTTGAAGTCGATGTCGCCCACCCATGCTTTCACGGCACCTGTCTGTGGTTCCATTGCTACGAACGAGCAGTGCATGAAGTGAACCATGTAGCGTATGGAGTCCATTGTGGACATCTCGCGCTCTATAGTGCCCTGCTCGTAGTCGAAGAGCTTCACTTTGTGCGGTCGGTTGAGGTAGTACTCTATAGAGTCGGGGTTGTTCGGGAAGCGTGCAAGCAGATACTTGTACACTGGCTGTCGTTTGGCAATGCCCTCGATGAAGCCCGGGATGACGTTGTGGCGTTCGTCCTGCCATGGTTCTTGATTGCCCCAGTGGTTATTGAAGTTGCGCTGCACCTGCTTCATCTGCTTTATGGCAGCCTCTTCGGCGTATTTCTGCATACGCGAGTCGATGGTGGTGTATATCTTCAAACCAGACGTGTAGAGGTCGTAGTCGTTGTCGTTGCACCATTTGTGTAGCTCATCGGCAACCGCCTCGCGGAAGTAGAGTGCTGTGCCGTCGTAGTTGCTCTCAACGCTATATTTGAGTTCGATATCGATTTGCGAAATCGAGTCGTACTCGGCACGTGTCAAATCGCCATGGCGTACCATGTTGCTGAGCACGATGTTGCGTCGGCGCAGCGAGTTCTTCGGGTTGGCGATGGGGTTGTAGTAGGTGGTAGCCTTGAGCATTCCGACGAGTACTGCTGCCTGTTCGGCGGTGAGCTCTTTCGGTGAGCAGTTGAAGTAGGTCTTGGCTGCGGTCTTTATGCCGAAGGCGTTGCTGCCGAAGTCGACGGTGTTGGCGTACATGGTGAGTATCTCCTTCTTGCTATGCGTCATCTCGAGTTTTGTGGCTATAATCCACTCCTTCGACTTCACGATGAGCATACGCACACCGGGCAGCTTGCCGAGCAGTCCGGTGGAGTAGTTGGTACGCATACGGAACATGTTCTTGGCGAGCTGCTGCGTGATGGTAGATGCACCACGTGCGTCGTGATGTAGCACAGCGTCCTTTACGGCACCTACAAGTCCGGTGTAGTCTATGCCGTGGTGCTTGTAGAAACGCTCGTCCTCGGTGTCGATGAGTGCCTTCCAGAAGGCAGGGTTCACGTCTTCGTACTCTACTGGTGTGCGGTTTTCGTTGAAGTATTTGCCTATGAGCACACCGTCGTCGCTGTATATTTCGGAAGCCTCACTGGTTACAGCTTCCTTAATAGCACTGAAGCCTGGCGACTTACCGAAGAGCCAAAGTAAGTTGATGTCTACGGCTCCAAGGTAGAGAAAGAAGGCAACGATGCATGATGCAATGCCTATGAGTGTCTTGGTGTACCATTTGCGACCTCTGTAGAGGTTTCGGTACCATGTGAAGAAGGCGCGCACCTTCTTCTGACACCAGATGAGAATGGGCTTTACTTTTTTCATCTTTGTTGTGGTTGTTTCAAGTTGCGCATGTCTGTGACATGCTGTGTGTTATTGATTATTATTTTGTTATGCAAAAGTACATATTTTGCTTAACCTACAAGGGTTGTATCTATGAAATTTATGATTTCTTTAATGTTGTCGGGGCAGAACCAATGTATGGAGGCATCGCGTTTGAACCACGTCTGTTGCTTACGACAGTAGCGCCGGCTGTTGCTTTGTATCTTGAAGATACACTCGTCGAGCGTGATCAGTCCGTCGAGGTATTCAAACATTTCTTTGTAGCCCACGGTGTTAAGGGCGTTCTCTGTGCGCTGTGGATAGACGGCGAGTGCTTCCTGCTCAAGTCCGCTGTCAATCATGTTGAGAACGCGGGCATTGATGCGCTCGTAGAGCACGTCACGTGGGCGTGTCAGACCAATCTTCATGATGTTGAATGGGCGTTCCTTGCGCTCGCTCTTTCGGAACGATGTGTAGGTCTGGCCAGTGCAGTGGCATATCTCAAGGGCATGGACAACGCGGCGTGGGTTGTTGCGGTCGACGATGGCCCAATGCTCTGGGTCGAGCAGCTTCAGTTCGGCTACTAATCGCTCCAGTCCTTCGTCAGCCAGGCGTTGCTTCATCCAATCGCGCGTCTCGTCGTCGACGGTGGGTATGTCGTCGATGCCGTTGCATACGGCGTCGATATACATCATCGAACCACCGGTGAGGAGTGCCGTGTCGTAGCGTTTGAAGAGGTCGGAGGTGAGCAGTTGCATCACGTCGCTCTCGTACATCGATGCACTGTAGTAGTCACCGATATGGTGTGTGCCAACGAAGTAATGCTTCACACGGGCACGCTGCTCGGGGGTGGGGGCTGCGGTGCCTATCGGTATCTCTTCGAATATCTGTCGGGAGTCGGCGTTAATGATTGGTATGTTGAGGTGTTCGGCTACTTGCAGGCATAACTCTGTCTTGCCTACGCCGGTAGGACCGAGTATTACTATCAGTGTTTTCGCCATGTCTTATCGTTGTTTTAGAATGTATTGAAATGCAAAAAAAGAATTTAACGGGAGTAGAGGGCTTTGCCCGAAGTTAACTTCTATTCATTTGATATGCAGTGTATTAACTTCTGTGTTACTCTTGTTAAATTCCTTTTTGTCATACCCTCATGTATTAAGGGGTGCGTGGATATGGCAGTGATGCCTACTCTCCTATGTTTGAGGTTGCGTGGGTATGGCAGGGATGCCATACCCTCCTATGTTTGAGGTTGTGTGGGTATGGCAGGGATGCCATACCCTCCTGTGTTTTATCGTATAATTCCGCGCTGTGAATTCTCTACGAAGTTGAGTATGTACTCCACTTCCTTTGTCATAGGCAGTGTCTTGCGCACTTCCTCGATGCCCTCCTTGAGTGTGCCGGTGTTGTAGAGGAGGCGGTAGGTGTTGTGGATGAGGTCAATCTGCTCGTTGCTAAATCCGCGGCGACGCAGACCAACGAGGTTCAGACCGCAGTACTTCAGAGGGTCGCGACCTGCGATGATGTACGGCGGAATGTCCATCGGTGAGCGCGAACCGCCCTGCACCATCACGTAGCCACCGATGTGGCAGAACTGATGAACGAGCACGCTACCAGAGAGGATTGCATTGTCGTCAACTACTACTTCGCCAGCGAGCTTCGTAGAGTTGCCGATGATCAGTCCGCTACCGAGCACGCAATCGTGTCCTACGTGCATATTCTCCATAAGCAAGTTGTTGGAGCCTACAACAGTTTTGCCCTTTGATGCTGTGCCACGCGAGATTGTTACGTTCTCGCGGATAGAGTTGTTGTCACCGACGATACAGGTTGTCTCCTCGCCACGGAACTTCAAGTCTTGTGGCTTTGTAGAGATACTCGCTCCGGGGAAGAACTCGTTGTTGTTGCCGATGCGTGCTCCAACATGTATTGTAACACTATTCTGCATCACGTTGTTATCGCCGATTTCTACATCACGATCGATGTAGCAGAACGGGCCGATGATATTGTTATCGCCAAGTTTTGCTTCGGGATGTACGTATGCTAAAGGACTGATTTGATTCATCTTGATTATATGTTTTAAGTTGACGAGTTGACTCTTTGCCATGTCAACTCGTCAACTTATTAATTACTTGTTCTTAACAATCTGTGCTGTGAATGTAGCCTCCGACACTACGTGGTCGCCAACGAATACGTATCCCTTCATCGATGAGATACCATGACGTAGCGGTGCCAACAGGTCGACTTTGAAGAGGAGCGTGTCGCCCGGAACTACTTTCTGGCGGAACTTCACGTCGTCAATCTTCATAAAGTAGGTAGACCAACGCTCTGGCTCTTCGAGCGTGTTGAGTACCAACAGACCGCCACACTGTGCCATTGCCTCAATCTGAAGCACACCTGGCATCACTGGCTCCTGTGGGAAGTGGCCTACGAAGAACGGCTCGTTGGCGGTGATGTTCTTCACGCCTACGATGCTTGTAGCACCGAGACTAATCACTTTGTCTACCAGCTGCATCGGATAGCGGTGCGGAAGAAGTTCGCGAATGCGGATGTTGTCCATCAGCGGTGCCTCGTTCGGGTCGTAAATAGGAGCCTGAATCTCGTGCTTACGAATTTCGCGACGCATGAGACGTGCAAACTTATTGTTGATGGTATGACCAGGGCGTGTAGCGATGATGCGTCCCTTGATAGGCTTGCCGATGAGTGCCATGTCGCCGATTACATCGAGCAACTTGTGACGTGTGCACTCGTTGTCCCATACGAGTGGCTTGTGCTGTATGTAACCTAACTCTGTAGCGTCGCGACGCTCCACGTGAATCATGTCTGCCAAGGAGTCGAGACGCTCCTGTGTGGTCTGCATCTCGTAGATAACGATAGCGTTGTCGAGGTCGCCACCCTTAATGAGGTTAGCCTTCAATAACGGCTCAATGTCGCGTACGAATACGAAGGTGCGCGCAGGAGCTATGTCTGTAGCGAACTTATCAATGCAGTCGAGTGTGGCAAACTGTGAACTGACAAACTTTGAGTTGAACGAGCACATAGCTGTGAGCGAGAACTCCTCGTCTGGAAGGATGGTGATGCACGACCCCGTCTCTTCGTCCTTCACCTCAATCTTGTGGCGAATGATGTACCAATCCTTAGGAGCGTTCTGCTCTTCAATGCCCACCTCGTTGATTTTGTCAACATATAGTGCTGCACTACCATCAAGGATAGGGAACTCAGGACCATTCACCTGAATAAGACAGTTGTCGATGCCCATAGCATAAAGGGCTGCCATACCATGCTCGATTGTAGAGATGCGTATGTCGCCTTTACCTAAGACTGTGCCACGTTGTGTGTCTATTACGTTCTCGGCGATAGCCTGTATGATAGGCATACCATCGAGATCGATGCGCTGTATCTTATAGCCAGTGTTCTCGGGTGCGGGATTGAACGTGACGGTGAGGCTCAATCCGGTGTGCAGACCTTTGCCACACAAAGAGAAACTGCCTTTGAGTGTCTTTTGTTTTGACATTATTATATTGTTTGTTGTTTATTTTTTGTTGTTCTTGAGCAACTCCATCTCCTTCTTCAAGTCGTTCAAGTCTTTGTACATATCGGGTAGACGGCGGAACACTGCCTGTGACTTGAAGTACTGTCGCTGTGGCATTGGTGGTGTGCCGATGAGCTCTTCGTTGCCTTTCAAGCTGCCCGGTACGCCCGACTGTGCGCCGAGGAGTGTGCGGTCGCCGATTGTGATGTGTCCAGCCAAGCCCACCTGACCGCCGAACATACACCATGAACCGACCTTTGTGCTACCCGCAATGCCTACTTGTGCAGACATCACGGTGTTTTCGCCAATCTCTACGTTGTGAGCAACCTGCACAAGGTTGTCAAGTTTCACACCCTTACGGATGAAGGTAGAGCCCATAGTAGAGCGATCGACGCAAGTGTTTGCACCAATTTCTACATTGTCCTCGATTGTTACGATGCCTATTTGCGGTATCTTGTCGTAACCCTCAGCGTTAGGAGCGAAGCCAAATCCGTCTGAACCGATTACGCTACCAGCGTGAAGTGTCACATTGTTACCGAGCTTACAGCCCTGATAGATGGTGGTGTTGGGATAGATGAGGCAGCCACTGCCCATCTTTACGTTGTCGCCGATGACAGCGTGAGGATAAATCTGGCAGTTGTCGCCGATAACTGCGTTGTCGCCGATACATGCGAACGGCCCTACATAGCAGTCCTTGCCGAGCTTTGCAGTCGGTGAGACGTATGCTTGTGGAGCTATGCCTGTCTTTTTAGGCTTGCTTGCTTCGTAGATTTGGAGCAGTTTGGCAATACACTCGTATGCGTTGTCAACGCGTATCAGTGTAGCCTGAACGGGATGTTCAAGCTCCACATCGTTGTTGACAATCACTACAGACGACTTCGTGTCGTAGATATAATGTGTGTATTTCGGATTAGAGAGGAAAGAAATAGCACCCTCAACACCTTCTTCAATCTTTGCGAAGGTGTTGATTTTTGCTTCTTTATTGCCTTCTATACGACCGCCAATAACGCTCGCTATCTGTTCTGCTGTAAATTCCATTTCTGTTTTTTCTATGTTATTCT
>ERZ1031467.746-NODE-746-length-10248-cov-4.406652_pt1 | contig 10248 bp, 7 predicted proteins | sample MGYA00517105_ERZ1031467 | MGnify/ENA primary metagenome ERZ1031467 (study PRJEB33719, sample SAMN04261155) | wastewater metagenome | biome: rural village; feature: human; material: feces | host: Homo sapiens | place: El Salvador | collected 2013-01-07 ...
AGGACCTTTATCTGCGTGGTGCAAATCTCGGTAGCAATCATTGTCACTATTGTTTGGCTGAGATATTAAAGCGTGAAGACAATCCGAAGGAAGCCTTCAAGCACTATAAGACAGCAGCCGAGATGGGGCATGGCAATGCTATGTACAGTCTTGCGCATTGTTATAAGGAGGCATACGGTACAGAGGCAGATGATAATATGTATGTTTATTGGCTGAAGGAAACATGCAAAACCTCATATTATCTGAAAGACAAAGCAAAGAGTGAACTCCGGAAGTTAGGTATTTCCATTGATGGAAAATAAAAGAAATGACAAAAAGTAATATTTGAAGTTTATGTCAAAACATACGTTATTTATAATATTGTTTCTGTTTGAGACGTTGATGCTCAATGCACAGAAACTCACAGTGGAGTCGTTGAGAAAGTCGCCGGCTGGAAATATTGCTCATACCGAAATGAGAACCGACCTGAACGGCAAGGCGTGTGCTTTGCTGAGAGTTTCCGTGTCAGACGATATCGTATCTTGCAGCAATGGCAATATAGGTGATGTCGTTGTTGAAGGTCAAACCAAACTGTTGTATATCACATCGGTGACCCCATTTATTGAATTGTCGTTTAAGAATCATTTTCCACTGTCAATCAACTTCATTGATTACGGATTCAAGCACCTTGAAAGTGGTGCCACCTTTGATTTGGTGCTTGTTGAGCCAAAACTGGCTGCCGGTATAAATAGTAACGGTGGACTTAACATACAGGACGAAAAGACAATAGCTCTGAAGAAAAAGGTAGACAATATCCTTGCTGGTGCAATCAGGTATTCGGCAGTAGAACTGAATAAGATGAAGGCACGGTATGAAAATGTCTGTCAAAATAGTTTTAGCTATTGGACTGAGGAGGATAAAGTGACAATCAAGAACCTGGCTTCAAAGGGTTATGCCCCGTCTTTTGCTTATGCTGCATTGGTTTATAGTATAGAAGGAAATCAGGATTTGTTTGAATATTTCGGTCTTAAGGCGTTGTCTGAAGCTGGAGGAAGCTGGATAGGCTATAATCTTGGCAACCATTACAAGAAAAAGAATGATTTTGAAAAGGCCCGTATCTGCTATGAGGCATCAGCCAATTCCAATTGGAGAGAGCATTCCTGCTATGAACTCGCCTTTTTGTACGAAAATGGCAATGGCGTAACAAAGGATTTGGAAAAGGCAAAAGAGTATTTAAAGAAATCGTTTCTCTCAGCCTCCTTTTCCATCGAGTATTCCGAAGCCTACCGTGAGTATAAGCGGTTGGGTGGCAGGAGCATATATGACCCTACACTCTTTAAGGATGCCGAGGCAAAAGACCTTGTAGGTTTGACTCCACAGAAAATGTATGAAGAGGGGAATAAGTATTTTGAGAATGCTGCATACAAGAAATCTCCATACAAAGGCTTCGGACTGTTGAAGGCTGCAGCGCAGCGTGGCGTGCCTGAAGCTATGTTTCGTCTTAGTTCTATTTACAAGAATGAAATTTATGGGTTGAATGATACGGCGATGGCTAACAAATATCTTGCAGAACGTGTTCGTTGTTATGAAGACAGAGTGGCTAAGGGAGATGTCGGGGCATATAGCGACCTTGCCTATATCTATAGCTATGGATTAGGTGTTAGTGCAAATAAAGAAAAATCCAATGATTTGTATCGTCAGGGTGCTGAGCATGGCAACAGTTATTGCTGCTTTAGATATGCTGAAATCTTAAGCTCTGAAAAAAAGGACACTGAAGCCTTCGCTTATTATAAGATAGCTGCAGAGAAAGGAAATGTAGATGCTATGTATGAACTGTCTCATTGCTATCTATATGGAAAAGGTACCGATGCCGACGACGAACAATATCTGTATTGGCTGAAGAAAGTGGTAAAGGGAAACTATCACTTTACAGATAAAGACCCTAAAAGAGAACTTGAGGAGTTGGGCATTTCTGTCAACGATTTGTAGAGTCAATTCCTTCGCTTTCCAAAAAGGACTCCTTTTGCCCTCCAAAAGGGCCACTTTTGCCTTGTAAAAGGACTCCTTTTGCTCTCCAAAACGACTCCTTTTGCAAGCCAAAAGGACTACATTTAGAAATTAACTGTTATTTTTATGAAGATAAGTATAAATCAACCATACGGCTACACGCAGATTGGACAGCGTAAGGGCCAGCAGGATTCGATAGCTCCGCAGGCTGCCGATACAGCTACACGGTGCTTCGTTGTGTGTGATGGAGTAGGCGGACTGGAGCGTGGCGAGGTAGCGAGTGCTCTTGTAGCCGAGACCGTTGAGCGGATGGTTGAGGAGACTCTTGTCGATGGCGGCACATTCGGTGTAGCCGAACTGCAGCGAGTATTGTGCCGAGCCTACGACTGTCTGTACGACAACCGCAGCGTGAGCCACCGCATGGCTACCACGCTTGCCATGATGGTAATGACCGGTAGGGGAGTGCTTGTGGCTCATATAGGCGACAGTCCGGTGCTGCAATTGCGACCTCACGAGGGAACAATTTTCCGCACGTTCGACCACTCGCTTGTGGCTGAAATGGTGGCACGAGGCGACATAAGTGCCGAAGAGGCTCTGCAACATCCGCAACGCAACATCATAACACGCTGTATGTTTGTGCCCGACCGCCAACGTCGCATATCGCAGGCTACTGTCGATATGATTGCCGACGTGCGTCCTGGCGATGTGTTCCTATTGTGCAGCGACGGCGTTAACGGTGCCGTGAGCGAGGAATACTTAGCCCGACTGCTTACTGCCGACGACCTTACGCTGCAGCAGAAGGGCGAACTATTGCAGCAGCAGACTGCCGACAGCCACGACAACAATACGGCGTGGATAGTGGAGGTGGCTGATGTGGAGCATGAGGAGGGCGACCCTACGGTCAATTCTACGTGCGAGACGGCTATAGAGAGCGTCTTCGACGATGATGATTCCATTGCCGACAGAATCAGACGCTGGTGGAAAGACGTCACGTCGAAGTGGTAGACTGTGGATAAAGGGCAGTTCGTCAGCTAAACTTATGGTTTCGTCAGCAAACCTGCCCACTTCGTTTATCCGACACGAAAACGTTTGGCGACATCAAAAAATAAAACTAACTTTGCAATCGTAAACATAATATTAACTATCAAAAAACATAACGATTATGAGTACACAACCTATCGAGGATAATAAGAAAGGTAAGAAGGAAGGCTTGAAGACTGCTGCTACTATGGCAGGTGCAGCTGTTGCAGGTGCCGGAACCGCTTTTGCTGCAGGCGTAGTAATCAATGGCGATGCTGATGACGACGCTCCTATTGTAGAACCTACTGTAGTGAAGCCCGACGAAGTAAAGCCCGAAGACGAACAGAAGGAGCCAGAACAGGCTGCAGAGCCTGCTGCCGAAACTCAGAATGAGGACAATACAACCCAGCAGAACGAGCAGCACGGACCTCAGGCTGGTGGACATGAGGAGCCTATAGAGCCTACTCCAGTAGAGCCGGAACCTGTTAATCCAGAGCCAGCACCCGTCAATCCGGAACCTACACCAAATCCCGACCCGAACCCAATTGACCCCGATCCGATAGAGCCGGACCCAATTGCTCCGGGCGAGATTGATATCGACGGACTTCCTGATGTTGACCCTGACGTCGTAGCCAACAATATTCTGACGGGCGAATATGTTGATCCCAGCGACATCGAAGCCCAGAATCTTGCCATTACAAATGTCGGAACGATTGAGACCGTAGACGGTCAGGTGCTCAATGCAGCCCAGTTTACCGGTGAAAACGGTGAACAGCTGTATATGATTGACGTGGACGGAAACAACCAGTATAACCTCATTGCCGACGCTTCAGGCAATATCGTAGGCGAGATACCGGGTACTCTCACCGTCAGCGACAGCGAGAGTCTGCTGGCAGAGAACTCTGGCGAGGGTGGATATATGGCACATGGCGATACCGACAATACGCCCGACGATGGCGACATGAACGATATCGACCAGGACATCCTGACCACCTAAACCGTCAACATTCATCACAACCAACTAAACAGTATGAAAAAGTTAATGACACTGGCGCTGCTCATGGCATGCTCGACAGCCATGATGGCGCAAAAGACTAAGCCGACAAAGCCGACCAACCCAGCCACTCAGGTGGCTGCGGCTGTTGCCGACACGCTCGATATAAAGAAGCTTGCGGCGGCTGCTTCGGCTGGCAAGGCCGATGCGCAGAACCTGCTTGGCGTGTGCTACTACACGGGTCGCAAGGTGAAGAAGGACTATACTGCCGCCCTTAAGTGGTGGAGTCTGGCTGCCAAGCAGAACCATTCGGAGGCTGTAGCCAATATGGCGCTGTGCTATCAGTATGGCAATGGCATAAAGCAGGACTCGCTCATGTCGGTGAAACTGTACAAGCAGTCGGTCAAGATGGGCAATGTGGCTCTTGTTAAGAATCGTGAGAAGGCTTTCATCAAGAAGCCAAATGTATACGACGCTTGTCTGCTTGCCGACATCTATTCATATGGTGTGGGTAGCATCAAGAAGGATGCAGCCAAGTCGATAGCCTATTATGTGAAGGCTTCGGATGCCGGTTCGCTCGACGCTACGCTTGGAGCAGCACGCATGTATGAGTCGGCTGAGAAATATCCCGAGGCAATGAAGCGTTGGACTATGGCTTCGCCGAAGAGCGACTTCGCCTCGTACAAGTGTGGCGAGTATCTGTGCAAGGGACTCGGCACGGCTGTAGACAAGGCCAAGGCTGCCGTCCTGCTCAAGAAGGCAGCCAATGCCAATATTCCCAATGCCCAGCTTCTGCTCGGCGACCTATATTATAAAGGTGACGGCGTAGACCGCAATGTGGCTGAGGCTGTAAAGTTGTACAAGGCAGTAGCATTGAATGGCAATCCCGCTGCAATGTGGAATCTCGGCGTGATATACTGCAACGGCACCGAGGTCAAGGCCGACTACAATGTCGGACTGACATGGATAGCTCTGGCAGCACGCAAGGGTATGATGAACAATGTACAGGACAAGCTCGACGCTACTTCTGACAACGGTCAGAACGGATGGCACGGTACGCCGCTGTATCACTACATGAACGGCATCAATATGCTTAACGGCAACAACAAGGACGTTGATGCTGCGCTGAAATGCTTCACCGCTCTGGAGAAACGCGGCAACAAGCATGTGGCTGTGGCTATTGCTGCCTGCTACAACGACGCTGCGTGGAAGAAGGCAAACGGAAAAAAGAAGATTAAGTATCTGGAAGAGGCGGCTGCCGAAGGCGATGCTGCCGGATTGTACGGACTGGCTCTGTGCTGTGAGAAGGGAGCTGATGTGGCTGCCGACAAGGAGCGTGCGCTGAAGCTGTTCAAGCAGTCGGCCGACTGCGGATATGTGCCTGCTTTGTGTCATCTGGGCAACCTTTATAATGATGGCAAGGCTGTAAACCGAAATCTTACTACCGCCATCGACTATTATCAGCGTGCCATGTGCGGTGGCTATCTCACACGTGAGGCTGCCGTAGTGCTTGCCGATGCTTACGAGAAGGGACTCGGCGGACTGCAACGCAATGCCGATATGGCAAAAAAGGTGAAGGCTATGGTGTGGACATCCGACCCCGTTACTTATCTGTGTACGTCAGTAATATATCGATAATATGAGAAAACTGTTTTTGTCGCTGGCTTTTCTTGCCGTCGTAGCGGTGCCCATGAGTGCTGCTACCGATGGCGGATACAGCTCCGACCATATTCGTGCGGCTGCTCTGCGGCTGAATGTGTCTGCTGATTCGCTTGCCGTAGGCGACACCCGTATGAAGGTGAAGGGCAGCACCATATTGGTGCGCAAGATTGACAATGGGGATATTGACTTCATCGGTATTCCGTTGTTCAATCCTGCCATGCGTCGCAATCAGCCTCTGCCCATATACGACTTCCTGGAGTATGCTTGTCTCGACCGCAAGTTCGGCATATCTTCCAATCGTCTGCTTTATAAGGATGTGACGTTTGTCAAGGGCGACTGGAACGTGCTGTTGCAGCTTGGCGACTCTGCCGACTGTTCGGTGCGGAGTGTCAACGACCGTATGTACGAGGTGCAATGGAGCCGTGGCGGTAAGGTGATGGCTGATGTCAAGGTGCCTATAAGGTATGATGTGCTGTCGCTTTCGTCGCGTGGCGAGATGGAACGCCGATTCCTCAGCGGACTGAAGAGCTTTGCCGACAAGCGTGTTGCTGCCGATGTTCTGCCTAAGGACACCACGGGACTGGAGGAAGTTGCCGACAATGGCAAGCGGTTGTATATGTGCAAGGGTGGCACTTATGCCGACAGCCGCATCTCCAATTCCACCTATTATATATATACAGGCTCGAATGCGTTGCAACCGGTGTTCAGTCGGCAGTTTCCCGTACAGAGTATCGGCAACCTGATTGTGCTGCCTGCTTGGGAAGGCGTAGCCGATGTGCCTATGAATATACGCTTCGTATGCGCCAATCGCAAGGTGGAGGAGCTGACCACTACGGTGCGCCAGCTTGTAGGCTACGCCGTTAGCAAGGGTTGCAAGCCTTATTATGGTGTTGAGTCAAACAAGGACGGCCGTCTTGTAGTGTCGCTCTTTCTGTATGATGCAAAGTCGGGCTACGACCATGTATTGAATGTTGAGTGCAAAACGGCAGACATAGCTACCGACAAGCTGGTGCTTACTGGTCGTGGCTATCTGTATTCGCCAACCACAAATGTCAAGAGAAGATGAAGTGTAAGTGTCGATTTTTGATGACTTTGGTGCTCTGTCTGGCTGGTATTGTGGGGCTTAGAGCACAGTCGGGAGCCGATCGTATGAACGAGATAAAGCTCTCGGGCAAGTATTATACTGCTGAGGCTACCGATCACGACCAGGACAAGGCGTTTGTGTCGGCTTTCGGTATGCTGCTTGGCAGCATCAATATGGCGTTGATGGGGAGGAACGGCCTACTATAACATCGCTTCAACTCGAAAGCCATGTCAAGAGTATTGACATTCAGCGTGGTGCCGACGTTATGGTGTTTGTGTATGTGGAGAAGTCGCGACTGGCTCTGATGCAGACCAATGGTGGTGGCAATGCCGCTCTGCCGTCGGCTCCTGAGGTGCAGAATCATTGTGAGTCGCAGCCTACCAAGGTGCAGACAGAGGTGCGACCTGCTGCTCCGGGTGTTACGCCCGAAGTTATTAGCAGACTCGTTGGTGTGGAAACATTCATGTCGGCACGCTGGATTTTGGACAATGCGCGCAACATGGGCGAGGTGAGCGACTATGGTTCGCCACGCACGATGGGCAATGTCGAAGGCTGCTACATACTCGCTGTCAATGAGGACAAGGACGTTGTGGGTGTGCTTTCGCCAAAGACCGACGGCAAGCGTACCGACTTGCGCACCGGTGCTGTGGCTGATATGTCGCGCTTCAAGGGGTGTGCAGCCGTGTGTGTCAGACTGAATAGTAAATAGTGAACATATCGAACTAATATTAATGAAACGATTATCTACAATATTATTTATGTCGCTTGTGGGTGTGGCGTTGCTGCATGCACAGGTGACTTTCCGCTTTAGCGGTGGCATTTCCAACGAACAGCTGAAGCAAAACGTAGAGCGCAATGTGTCGGCTCTGCTTTCTGAAATCAATAATGCTGAGTCGGCTGGACGCAGTCTTGACTTCTCGGGCATTAGAATTACTGAGACTGCACGTGGCGGACTGAGCAGTTTGTGGGCCAATCTGCGCTTCCGTTGCGAGTGGAAGACCAATGTGCAGAACTGTCTGCGTGATGTGCAGGAGTTTGAGATACGTCAGATTCCGGTAGAGATGAAGCCGCTCGACAATACGTATAAGGGCGAAATACATAAGGAACTGACCATCAGCTTCAATCGCAACGGCATGATTACGGGCGTGCGCACGGCTATGGACAACAACTCTTATATGAGTCTGATGGCTGGCGGAATGTCGGTCAAGGATGTGCGTATGCGTCGCGAGATACTCAAGTTTGTTGAGGATTTCCGCAGCTATTACGACGAGAAGAACCTTAGTGCTATCGATGAGATCTTCAGCGACAACGCTCTCATCATCACCGGACGCGTGTTGCGGAAAGACCTTACGTCGCAATCTAATGCCGACATTCGCATTCCGGGCAAGAACATAATATTCAACATGCAGACCAAGACGCAGTATATAAACAATCTGCGCAATGTGTTCAGGGTGAACAGATATATCAAGGTCGACTTCTCCGACATCGAACTGATTCGTCATTCGTCGCGCAAGAATATCTATGGAGTTCGTTTGCGCCAGCGCTGGAACAGTCAACGCTACAACGGCGGCACATATATGGACGCCGGATATGTGTTCCTGCTGTGGGATTTCAATGACGAGGAGCATCCGAAGATTCATGTGCGCAGCTGGTCGCCGGTTTCTGGCGAGGTGTCGTCAGACAACTTGTTGTCTCCCGATGATTTCTCGGGATTGTAATAATGTGTGTGCTCTGATTTACAGATTGATATAGCTTTTAATCTCCATGAAGCATAATAGAAACGTCGCTGTTCTCGTTGCCTTGCTCTGTACTGTTGCCGTTTGGGCTGTACCGGCAAAGCGCTGTAAGACACTGGTGCGCCAGCCAGATGGCAGTATGGTTACTGTCATGGTGCGTGGCGACGAGAACTTCCACTTTATGTGTACCGAAGACGGTATGCCGATAGTCATGAACGCAGACAAGGCTTATTGTTATGCGTACATGGCTGATGACGGTGTGCTGCGTGCTTCGGCACAGGTGGCGCATGACGCAGAGCGACGTTCGCTGAAGGAGAAGGCTTTTCTTGCAGGACATAAGACTGAGGTGGAGCGCATTGCCGGCTTTGCTTCTAAGCTTGCGGCAAAGCGCAATGAGGCTCGTCTGCAACGCTTTGCCAAGCGACAGAATGTAATGGCTGTTGCCGAACCTGCGCTTACACGTATGGCTGGTGCAACGGGTGGCGACGGCATTGGCGTTACGGGCAAGCGCAAGGGACTTGTCATTCTTGTGAATTTTCAGGATGTGAAGATGCAGTCGGCTCATGACAATGCCGAATGGAACGACTTCTTCAACAAGACGGGCTATAACACGCTTGGCAATTCGGGTTCCGTACACGACTATTTCTATAGTCAGAGCTATGGAAAGTTCGACTTGTCGTTCGACGTTGTAGGTCCTGTTACTGTGTCGAAGAACATGGCTGATTATGGTGGCAATGACGATAGTGGCAATGATAAGGATCCTGGTGGTATGGTGTACGAGGCTTGTCGGCTTGTAGCCGATAAAGTGAACTTTGCCGATTATGATTGGGATGGTGACGGCGAGGTCGATCAAGTGTTCGTGATATACGCTGGTTATGGCGAAGCTTCACGTCCGGCATTGCTCCCTAATACCATTTGGCCGCATGAGTGGACTCTGAAGGCAGCCGGCTATAGCCTCACTCTCAATAAGGTGAAGATAAATACCTATGGATGTACTGCCGAACTGAACGACTACGGCAGTAAGAATATGGCGGGTATAGGTACGGCTTGCCATGAGTTCAGCCATTGTCTGGGTTTGCCCGATATATACGACACGTCTGGTGGCGATTGTTTTGGTATGGACTTGTGGGATGTTATGGACTATGGTTCGTATGCTGGCAATGGCTATTGTCCCGTTGGCTATAACACATACCAGCGTTGGGTGAGTGGATGGATGCAACCAAAGGTGCTGACTGAGCCTACTGATGTGTACGATTTGCCTGCTTTGAGCGAGTCGCCTAAATCGTATGTGGTATATAACGACAATAAGCCACGTGAATATTACATCTTTGAGAATCGTCAACAACGCGGGTTTGACAAGCAGTTGCCTTCGCATGGTTTGCTTGTCATCCATGTTGATTATTATAGTTCGATTTGGGAATACAATGAGGTGAATACGGATGTGTCGCATCCGCGCTTCGGCATAGTGGCAGCTGACAACGATAGAAGCAGCAAATCGCTTAATGGCGACACCTATCCGGGTACGTCGGGCAATACTAAGTTGACGGACTCCTCGTCGCTTGCGGCTTCTTTGTTCAATAATAACAGTTCTGGAACAAAGTTGCTTGGCAAGCCGGTGACTGAAATCACGGAGAGTTCAGATGGATTGATTTCGTTCTTGTTTATGGGTGGCGCTCCTTCGGTGGCTACAAAGTTGCATTCTGAACAGACTGGTTCTGCTTCATTCCGTGCTAAGTGGAATGAAGTGGAGTTTGCCGATTGTTATA
>ERZ1031467.749-NODE-749-length-10231-cov-22.278695_pt1 | contig 10231 bp, 7 predicted proteins | sample MGYA00517105_ERZ1031467 | MGnify/ENA primary metagenome ERZ1031467 (study PRJEB33719, sample SAMN04261155) | wastewater metagenome | biome: rural village; feature: human; material: feces | host: Homo sapiens | place: El Salvador | collected 2013-01-07 ...
GTATATTTATAAACAAGCAAGTTGATATTTATTCACTTGCGAAACTTTAGTCACTAACAATAAAATCACATAGATTATGAGAATTAAACATTTCTTTGGATTGGCAGTTTTGGCTGCTATGACTGCTAGTTGCTCTAGCAACAACGAGTTAGTAAATGGGGGTAATGGCTCTGGTGAGAATGAATCAGGTGCAAGCTATGCATCTTTCTCTATCAACTTGCCTACAAGAAGTGGTACACGTGCTGCTAGCGACCCTACATTCGATAAGGGTAATGCAAAAGAGTACGATGTATTTAATGCTACTTTGCTGGTTTTCAAGGAGGGTACAACTGCCGGTGAAGGTAATTATACTCTTGCTGAGAAAGTTGATTTGGGTTCAATGGAACCATGGAAGGCCTCAAGTGAAACTGGTGTAACTACCCAAGCCAAGATTACAGCAAAGCTTGAAAAGGTCGATAAGAATGGCAAATTCTTCGCACTGGTACTTTTGAACAATGGTTCTGGTACAGATGCAAAGGTTACTTTGCCATCAGAGGGTGATAAGTTCTCTGATTGGAATGTAGCAGCCAAGGCTAATCCTGACAATTTTACAGATACCAAAAAGGGATTCTATATGGCTAATGCTCCTCTGTACAATGCTACAGATAAGAACGTAACTACTTTAGTTGCTATCGACAAGAACAAGATTTTCCCTACAGAGGCTCAGGCTTCTTCTGGCGAAGCAGCTGCTGATATCTACGTAGAGCGTGGTCTTGCTAAGGTTACATTGACTGCTGCCACTAAGGATAAAAAAACTGTAGATGCTAGTAGTTCATATGCAGGCGACGAGGTTACAATCAACAAGTGGGCTTTGGATGTTACCAATAAGAAGACATTCCCTATTCACAATGTTGATGGTTTGAGCACAGAATACGAGAATATTTGGAAGAACGAAGCAGCAGCCGCTCCATCTACTCAGCGCTTCGTAGATAATAGTGAAGCAATAGCTAAACGTGTATATTGGGGTACAGACCCTAACTATAAAGAGACGACCTTATCCGAAGAGACAACGGAAAGCAAAAATGCTAGAATAAAAAACTTCAACTATGTTAAGAAGGGGGATTTGACAGCAGATCCTAAAGATCCTCAGTACTGCCTCGAGAATACTTTCAACCTTGCAAATATGGTACAGGGACAGACCACCCGTGTTGCCTTCAAGGGTACATATACCCCTAAGAGCATCACTCCTGATGAAAATGGTACTTTCTACAAGATCGGTAAGAATGTAGCACTTTGGAATAGTGCTGACCTTAAGAAGCATATCGAGGCTGCTGTTACTAAAGTAGTTGCTGATGCTTCTGCTGCAGGTGCATCTACAACCATCACCTTGAATGGTTCAGATAATGATTTGACAACGGCAGGAAATCGCATGCTCACAGCATCAAACATTACAGTAACAAAAGCAACAGGTGATGTTGTTACTCTTCAACCTGAAGATGTAAAGGCTATTAACGACAAGTTAGGTCTCTCAGAGGGTTACGGTATTTCTACCTACGAGAAGGGAGAGTCTTACTATATCGCTCGTATCAAGCACTTCGGTGATGCCCTGACTCCTTGGACATCAGGTGTCTATGGTGAGAATAATCTCGCTTACTTGGGTCGTTATGGTATGCTCCGTAACAACTGGTATGAGTTGGATGTACAAAACGTTAGTGGTCCTGGTTATCCTGACGTTCCAGAGGTTAAGCCTAACACTCCAGACGATGAGGATGACAAGTACATCAATGTCAGCGTGAAGATCCTCAAGTGGGCAAAGCGTTCACAGACAGTCGATTTGTAATCCATAACACATTATTATATATAGCTCAGCCGCTCTCGCTAAGGAGCGGCTGGCTATCACGGAAGAATAAGAATCAATTTATACACTTTACTTTTTCATAAAACAGATAAGCATCATGGCAAACAAGAAGTTTAACAGTTGGATCAAGAATATATGCATGGGATGGGGATTCATCATGGCGGGCAGTATGCTCAGCAGCTGCAACGACTTGATGCACGACGACCTGCCTCCTTGTGACATGGGTGTTGACTTGCAGTTCAAGTACGACTACAACGTGCAGCGTGCCGACATGTTCAATGATCATGTGGGCGGACTCAGCGTATTCGTATACGACGAGCAGGGCAACTTCATTGCTCGCCATGATGCCTATAACGATGCGACATCACAGCCGCTCAAGGACCCTAACTATGCCATGCGAATCAATCTGGAACCGGGCAAATACAGATTCGCAACCTTCGCCTTCCAAAAGAAATACGAAGATGCACTTGCGCAGCCAGGTGCCAAATTCCAGATAGCTCTGCCACAGCAGGGTGACAACATCACCGCCCTCCATGCACGACTCGACCGCGAACAGGGCAAGGTGAACAACCAGAGCCAACCCCTCGATACACTCTGGCAAGGACTCAGCAACGAACTGGTTGAAGTAAAAGACCTGCAGGTTACACGCCATACCATCGGTCTGGTTCGTGATACCAAGCAGCTCACCATCAGCCTGCATCAGACCGACGAGCCTGCCAACATCAATGCCGATGACTTCAGTTATCAGATAACCAATGCCAACGGCGATATCAGTTACGACAACTCTCTCCTCCCCGACGAGGAGTTGACATATACCCCATACTACACCTGGACCACTGAGTTTAAGGATACCGAGGGCAATGTAAAGGAGCGCACCGCTCATGCCGCCCTCATGTTCTCCCGACTCATCTGGCATCCGGCAGCAGAAAACGACAAGAACGCCATCCTCACCATCACGAACAAGACTACAGGCGAAGAGGTGGCACGCATCAATCTTGCTGACTGTCTGGCTCAAGGCCGTGGCGCCTTCGAAGCCCGCCATTATTCAGCACAGGAATTCCTGGACCGTGAGTACGACTATAAGCTCGACTTCTTCCTCCAGGGCAACCAGTGGAAGTATGCGAAGCTCAGCATTTCCATCCTGGATTGGAGCAAGCGCATCCAGCCTGTCGACTTATAATCGAATTCCAAATTATCGGTAGTAAGCTATCGAGATAAGAGATAAGTATAAAGAAAGACAAAGTTATCATGAGAAGATTTCATATCTATATAGGTTTCATAGTTTGGTTGTTGACTAGTTTATTTGCAGTTAGTTGTAATGACGAGTTGGAGGGTAACGGATACTCCTTCAACTCGTCTAGCAACCTGCACGTGCTGGTACCAACCGTGCTCAGCAGCCGCGGCACCAATCCCGACGATGCTTCCGGCCTTCCTACCTATAATGCCACGGTAGATGAATGCCAGATCAACGACCTGACTCTCTATGCTTTCCCTACAGGAAATGAAGGCAAGCTCCTGGTAGAGACACTCCCTGCCCCACTGGCTACAATGATGGTAGAGCCGCATGTAGCTAACTATCAGCTCAATATCGAGCCGGGCACTTACCATATTTATGTGGTTGCCAACATGAACAAGGTGTTGAGTGGTAAGACTATCCAAACTGAAGATGCTCTCAAAAAAATAGTACTCGATTACAGACCTACAAGTACAACAGGTATGCCTGTATGCACCAATATCCCGATGATTTACGAACCTAAGGATGACGCAGGCAATCTCGCTGAAACCGTGATTACAGCAGCGGGTGATAAATATACAGAGGTAGCAGCTAACCTGAAATTTACATGCGTAAAGGTTAAGCTGAATCTTATCTTCGATCCAAGTAAAGCAGAATTCGGAGGCAAGACCTTTAGCATCAACAGTATTTTAGCCGAGAAGCTCTCTCCTTTTACCCATCTTTACTGGGGCGGTAAATTTGAGACTCCAACTTGGGAAGATAATGCATATAATAAAATATACAAGGATGGTATTAAAAGTACTCCGTATGAGGCATCATCTGGAGCTGCCGTATACTATACCGCTTGGACAGACAACAGATCTCTACCGGCAACAAATAATAAAGACGATATTAAAGGAACAGGAACAGCAACAGAGAATCTGGTAAATGCTGCGGGCAAATGGCTTTTCCAGCAGACCTATTATCTCCCAGAGCGATATATCTCATCAGTATCCGACTGCAGTTATCTTACCATCAATGGTAAGGTAGGAGGTTCTGTAGACAACAATTATCGCATCGATTTGGGTCATAAGAAGGATGGAACCAGCACCGTACCCGTATTCCCTCGCGGTACCTTCTATGAGATTACCGGTGCTATCAAGACCCTCGGTAATATGGATCTGGATTGCAAGGTAAGTGTGAAGCCCTGGGAAATGGAGAATATTTCTGCCGACTTCAACCATACTAGATTGTGGGTAAGCAAGACGAAGGCAGAAGTTACGTCAACGACAAACGATATTATTTTATATAAATCGAATGCTGCTGTTGTAGAATTTGGCTGCAAAAATACCATTTTTGTCAATGGAAAAGATGAACCCATCATCATTCAGAAAGAACGCGGCAAAGACGCCAATGGCAATGACAGCATAGAATTTCGTGTGAATCCGGCTATCCCAGTCAGTGCCTATTCTCTATCTAAGCAAAGTGGCACCGCTAAGTTTTACCTCAAGGCAAATAACCTCTATAAATATATAGATGTACATTATGATGTTACACCTTATCTGGATGTTACAAAAGAACTTGTCATCTACTATAATAAAGATGATAAATCTCAGAATATCAGAAACATAGAATGGGATACCAATCTTGGTGGTATTAAGTTGGATAGAACTACAGATAAAAAAGGTAGCTCTATCATCAGAATGAGCGTAAATTCATCGGATGATGCAACAGGAACGTTCACGGTTACAGCTACGGAAGATCCTGTAACAACCACCATTCATGAATTCAAGGTAACGGCAAAAGATGGATCTAATCCTCAGACAGTTCGTGTAACAGTTAGTCCTCCTATCGGTGACTATCGTATTTATTTTAGAGCGATTAATGACCGCAATAAATATACTAATGGTACTGAAGAGCGCTTTCAGGGAATAAAGCCAGAAGAAGGCAACAACAACTGGAGTGATGGTTGGAATGCAAATTCAACTGATACAGATAATCCTACACCGAAAAACCACCACATATATGTATATACTCAAATTGGTGAGACATCACAAGATGGTAGTGGTAAAATAGAACAAAAAAGATGGATATATACTCAAGCAGAAGATAAACCAGATGAAACATACAGAGATGAATGGCCTGGTGAAAGAATGGTTGCAGACAACACCAATACTGGATGGTATTATAAGGACTTCGATGTAAATGTGAAACCTGTTAAAAAATTTCTTTCTGACGAAGAAAGAAAAATGAAACCAGGTGAGACTTTGATTATGTTTAACAATTGTGAGAATGTTGGTGTTGGTTATACAAAGCATCGCTGTCCTCACCATATGGAACCGGGTATTCCTCTCTTCGATTATGAAGATCGTGAAGGATGGATTGTATATGACCCTACATCCGATCCAGAATGGCATATGTATGATGACATGCCTGAAATTGAAAATATTGCGATTACCATATATACCCAAGAACGTACGTGGGGATGGTGGAAGAATTATGGTATTAAGGGTGGTGGTGAATTCATAATCGAAGACAAAACTACAGGCGAGGAAAAAGAAGGCAATTCTTGGACATTAAAAGATGTGGGAAATAATTGGTGGAAAACTGTCATCCACCTGAAGGCTATCAAAGGCGAACATAACAAAAATATCACAATCAATCTGAAGAATGGTCGCAATATTCTCCTCTTTGACGGCAATAGTTTCAAAGACGATACAGGCTATTACGAAGGTGGAAAATGGTATCAAGGTAAGCCTAAAGGCGTATCAGAATAAATAATATTGAAAAAAATGAAGAAGATAAAGCATTTAATGATATGGATGGGATTGCTCCTTTGCCTTGTTTCTTGCAAGGATGCAATGGAGACTATCGGACTCGGTGGGGATGAAATCCCTGCCGAGGGGGTAACCTTAAACATTGAGTTGCCCAACTTCTCCGAAAAGAAAATTAATACTAGAGCGGGGGCTGATGAAAGCATTAGAAACGTTACTGCTGTGTTTTATGGCGAAGGCAATACTTACAAAGATAAAGCGGATGTCAAAATTGGAAGCAAGAATGCAGACGGAACGTATCAGGCAACAATCAGTAAAGTCCCATCTGGAACTAAAACGGTTCATCTGGTAACAAATATAAATGACCTCACAGAAGAAGAAGCAAAAGACCTGCAAGCTGCATATAGAGAAATAGATACAAACAACCCTATATGTTGGGGTAGCGTATCTTTAGAGAAACTCTTGAATGGTACACCAACTGTCGATTTGTTGAGACCATATGCCAAGGTTACCTTGAAAGTAGCTGATGCGGTAAATGCGGTAAAGACTGTTTTTCCTGAAGAAGATGCTGGTCTTATCATTAATCATACCGCTGCCAAGAGTGCTATTGCTCCTGCTGGTTATAATGAACCTACTGATGCCTTAGCACCAACAACAGAATTTAGCAGCACTGATGTTGGCGATGGAATTCACCGTGAAGTAGCGGTAACTGAAACTTCTGCAGGTGAAGCTAACGTTATCATCAAGGCTAAATACAAGGGTATAGAAGGTTACTATAAAGTGGGGCTTTACAAGGATGCAAAAACCAAGAAGGACCAGTATGCCCTCTTGAGAAACCATAACTATACCATCACCGTAACCAAGGTGAATGACTATGGTTTCGAAAAACTGGATGATGCTGTCAACTCTGATCCGGAAAACAGACTGGAGGCTGATGTTGTAGATGACAATCCTGCCATCTACAATATGATAGCTTGCAAAGATTATGAACTGGGTGTTAGCGATAATCTGTCCCTCAAGGCAAAAGATACTGTAGCAAAAATCACTTTGGTCACTACGCTCGAATCTGCAAAATATGATGTAAATTTCAAAAAAGATAGCTGGATTAAAGGCTATACTCAGGTGGGTGAAGGAATTACAACTCCTGAAAGTGGAAGTGATAGCCTGTCATCTTCTGGCACAAAATATCTTTTGAAGTTTACGCTGGATCCAAACATTCATGAAACCCCAAGAACAGAAATGGTTACGATATCTTCTGGTGATCTCAAGCTTGATGTGAAGATAACTCAGGCGGGCTACGATTTCATGAGAGACGACCCTAATCGTAAAGTTATCATGTATAAAGATAACAATGTGTGTCAAGAGGACTATTTTGCCTGGCTAGATAAGGTTCAAGGTATCAAGCCAGAACAAATGCAAGGCGTATTAAGAAACAACGGTCTTCATTTTACTGTAGGTAAGAATGCCTACAGTTATAAGATTCCTAAAAAGACAGGGGATAAACTGACAGTGGATAATCGGACAGGGGATGTTCTGACAGATAAAGATGACCATTTCACTGTTAGCGCTGACGGAAATTACTGGAAAGTGACGTTGTATGATGATCGCGATAATAATTATGATCTCTGGCAAGGCACCTTTACGATAACAAATGCAGATGAAATCAACATCACCTACACTGTTTATCATACTGGTATCTTCCATGAGATAACAGATGAAATGGCAAATAAATATGAATTAGCAGAGGGTGGTGATGACAATCTTAAGGTAAAAGGTATGTTCTATTATGGTGTAGTGAAGGTTGAGGGACAAACTAAAACCTACATCATGCTTGACCGTAATCTGGGTGCTACCGACAATAGTCCTTATGTACCAGACGTCAACGAACTTAAAGACCATAAAGGTGCTATCGGTGGATACTTCAAGATTGCAGAGGATAAGGATAAGGATAAGGATAAGAAGCAGTGGAATCTATCCTCTACTCTATCTCCTAAAGGCTTTGAAATACCAAAGAAATCGGTGTTTAAGGACTTGATTGCGAAAGGTACGCTTAAAACAGAGATACGCCATACTGCTCTTGGAGAATCGTACTATTGTACATTTATGAATACAACAAGCTCTGAGTTGAAAACCATCTATCTGCCATACGGAGGATATCTGGAAGGTGAAAGCCATAAATATCCAATGCACGTGGTCTTTTGGACCAAGTCGCTTCTTTCAGAAACCCAAGGTTTCAGTACAGGTAGTCCGGAATATGGTTACTGGTATAACTATTTCGATATATACAACTCGAAGCAGGGTATATCAAACGTACGTTTCGTGAGTGGTAGTAATGGTAATAACACCGGCCGCTACAAGGCAATGCCATTACGCCTGGTGCGTGTTCTGCAATAAACACAAGATAAGTGATAAATACAATAACATCTTTTACTTATAATAAAGTTCAAAAACAGCTGTTTTAAAAAGAAGGGTTGGGTTTTCGTGAGAAAGTCCAGCCCTTCTTTTTGTCAGGATACTCCTGACAAGGGGTCAAGACGTCACTGAGAGGTCGTCATGATAGTACTGACGGATGGTAAAGACGCTTCCATCGCTTATTGCCTCACTACGGCATTATATTGCCCTTTACCAGGGCAATATCTTGCCATTGCCAGGCACAAAACGATACGTCGGGAGAGAAAATCCCCACTCTCTTTTTTACTCTTCACTCTTCACCAAATCGCCTGAAACCCCGACAAACACTGGGGTTGCGAGAGGTGAAGAGTGGCGCACCACTCTTCACCACTCTTCACCACTCTTCACCTTTTGCCGGTGATCCATTTTATCTTTTCGTTTTGCCAAACAAATCAGAATGAGTACCTGTAGTTAACATCAACAGCGTCAATTCCGTATCATTCTGTTCCCATATCAAAAGCCAATCTGATTCAATATGAGCTTCCCATTCACCTTCATGATTACCATGAAGTATATGTGGTTTGTATTCTGAAGGTAAAGTACCATTTTCTACCAATAAGTAAATCGCTTTCTGTAATTTCTCTATCGGATAGCCACGCTTGCGACAAAGTTTCAACGCTTTGTCGAATCTTTTAGTTGTTCCTAATTTATACATCACTTACCAAGAATAGTATCAAACATTTCATCAACAGAGTTCCATTGTGTAACTCTACCTTTAGCAACATCCTCTTCAGCAAGTTCCAATTCCGTTTTCTTAGGTTTCAAAACCGAAATAGAACTTACTCCATGGAGCATTTGAATGGCACTTTTAAGTTTATTGACCAAAGATGGGTCTGATATTGAAACCACTAACTGTGGTTCTTTTAATCCTATCGCTCTTGATTTCATAATCTTCTCCTTTAAAACGTTTAACATAATTAAGATACAAAAATACATTATTCCCCTCACACCGCCAAACTTCTTGCATTATTTTAACGTTAAAGGTCTTGATTTAACCCAAGTTTGGCACTTTAACCTGCTTTATTCATCATCACAAATTTTTCCGGGTGAAGGATGGTGAAGAGTGGTGAAGAGTCGAGCGCACTCTTCACCCTATCAAAATAACTCATACACAACGACTTACACCACTTTGGTGAAGGGTGAAGAGTATTTTTGAAACTGGCGGATTATCGCTACAAGTTGCAGCGGATTGCAAATCCGCAAAGAAAATGTCGAACATTTTTTAACAGCGGATTGCAAATCCGCTGGGACGCCTCACGGAAGACAGCCACCTCACGCATTGCAAATCCGCTGGGACGCCTCACGGAAGAAAGGAAGATTTAAAATAAATATCCGCCCACCAGCTGATTTCCACTTGCACAACAGGTGTTGGGCGAGCGCATATCAGCTGTTATGCAAGCGCACAACAGCTGTTGTGCGGCTGGAGAGATAGGCTTTTCCGGCTTATACTATTAGTTCTTCTGGCAACAAGTAAAGGTTACTCCGAAGACTATTTACTTTAAATCGATGCAGCAACGATAATACTTACAGGGCACAGCGATAATACTTACAGGGCACAGCGATAGTACAGTTCGGTCTTTGAAGAAGGTCACGCAGATTTTCCGGGTGAAGAGTGGTGAAGGGTGAAGAGTGCTTTTGAAAGTGGCTTGCAGTTTCCCTATAAGTTCAGGCATCTATCGCCTGGCTTATGGGGAGAACTTGTATCTGATAATTTTATGATTTCAATTGATGCAATTGCTCATGGGTTAAGCCTGTCAGTTCCATGATAGAGTCATCATCCATACCCTTTAATAGCATTTTCTTCGCTATATCAAGACTTTTGTGATAACTACCTCTTGCTTCACCTTTGGCAAAACCCTTAGCTTCACCTTTGGCAAAACCCTTAGCTTCACCTTTGGCTTCACCTTCATCAATACCATTCATGTAATAGCTCATTAAGACACCATAGTAATCATC
>ERZ1031467.755-NODE-755-length-10185-cov-6.202764_pt1 | contig 10185 bp, 9 predicted proteins | sample MGYA00517105_ERZ1031467 | MGnify/ENA primary metagenome ERZ1031467 (study PRJEB33719, sample SAMN04261155) | wastewater metagenome | biome: rural village; feature: human; material: feces | host: Homo sapiens | place: El Salvador | collected 2013-01-07 ...
CGTATCACTCCATACTTCGGATGAAATACATTTAACTTTAATAAACGAAGATTTTCGGAAATGGTAATGTTGGTTCCATTTTACATGATATCTTTGCACCATCAAAAGAAATCAAACAACAAACAAAGATGAAAAGAAGAACAGAACCTATGCTGTATGAAGCATGATAACCGACACAAAAACTTCAAGATATATTACAATCAGGGTCTGCAAAGGACCCGTTTACTTGACATCTTAACATTAATAATTCAAACCACAATGAAAAACACGGAAATGGCTGTCGCCCTGGCGGCAGCCACTTGTACAAACGTACAACAGATTATGGTCGCAGACACAGTATTCGACCAGTTGCCAACCATTCAGTTGAGCCGGCACTTCAGCCTGCGCGAGTTTGTCATATCAGCCACTGCAATACGCTTCGGCATTGACAACACGCCGCCCGACGAGGCGGTGACGCGGCTGAGGGTGCTGTGCGAGAAAGTGCTTGAACCGCTGCGCCAGCGCTTTGGAGTGTTGCGCATCACGAGCGGCTACCGCTCGCCAATCGTAAACGAGAAGGTGGGAGGCGTGGCTACATCGCAACACACTATGGGCGAGGCTGCCGACATCTACGTGCCCAACGATGAGGTGGGCATGAAGATGTATAATTATATAAGGTGTAATCTCGACTTCGACCAGCTTATTTACGAGTATCGGTCGAAGACGGGCGCGCGATGGATGCACGTGAGCTACCGTGCCGACGGCAACAACCGCCATGAGGCATGGATTAATGCTTCAAATGCTTCTCGACGTGATCGGCAACGGCAATAGGATCGATTTGTGTGAGGCAGGCATAGTCGCCCCGCTTGCACAGACGGTTGCCATGCAGGCTGCACGGACGACAATCGAGGTCGGTCTGTATGACATCGTCGGGGCTCTGACCATAGCCCAAGTAGCCGGCATAAGGGTGCGTAGCCCCCCAAAGGCTTACCACCCGGGTGCCGGCTATGGAGGCAAGATGCATGTTGACGCTGTCCATCGAGAGCATCACATCGAGATGCGACATGACTATAAGTTCCTGCTGCACGCTGCCAAGCAGCTGCGAGGCGTTGGTGCAGTTCTTGTATTGAGCGCACCAGCGGTCGATTTGCGCCATCTCGGCATCGCCTCCGCCAAACAGGAAGATACGGCATGAGGGATGGCGGCGTATGAGTTCGGCTATGACGCGTTCGGTAAGCTGGGCAGGATACACCTTGCCGCGGAACGCAGCGAACGGAGCTATGCCTATCCATTGCTGAAACATCTTCTTCTCTCCGATACGGTCGCTCACCAGTCGCAGATTGCCTCCTGTAGGCGGGAATAGCGACTGGAAGTCGAGCCGTACGTTGTAGCCCAGACGGGCGAGCACGTCAAGATAGTCGTCGAATAGCGACGGCAGCTGCCTGAGGCACTTGTCCTTGGTAGCCACAAGCTTGCGGCGGTCCTGACGATGATTGTCGAGATGCTCCACGCGATAGCTCGATATGTTGAAACGCATGCGCAGATACGACGAGCGCAGTATGCTCTGCATGTCGGCAATGGCTGTGAAGTTCTTGGCAACAAGTCGGCGGTATAGGGCGTTGAGTCCCTTCACGCCATGATACTCGCCATTGAGGTCGGCAGCCATAAAGCCTACGTTGTGTGCAATGCCGTCGAACAGCGACCGTGCGAAGGGATTGCTGAGCACTGTGATGCGCAGTTCGGGATACTGCTGGGCAAGCGAGCTGACTACGGGAACGAGCATTGCCACTTCGCCCAGGGCCGTGAAACGCATTATCAAGAGGTGTTCTGTCTTCATAGATTGTTGTGGTTTTAGATTTTAAAAACTCTCAAGCCATCCCTTAAGGTTGGTGAGCATCTCGGCATGATAGGCAAACGAGGTGTTCATTCCCCATCCGTGTCCGCCCGTAGGGTATACGTATATGGATGACGGGACGTCGTGTCGGTACAGCTCGGCATAATAGTTGACGCTGTTGATAGGCATAACTGTATGGTCGTCGTCCGACAGAAGCAGGCATGCACGAGGCGTAACGCGCGTCACCTGAAGGTCGGAACAGTACTTCTGCTCGTCCTTCTTATGGGCGTCCTTGCCCAGCAGATTGTCGTGCGAGCCCTGATGGGTGTAGCCCTGCATCATGGTTATGACGGGATAGAAGAGAATCTGGAAGTTGGGTTTGGCGTCGGCTTTCGACTGTGTGGCTATGGTTGAGGCGAGATGTCCGCCAGCCGAAAATCCCATTATGCCCACGTCAGAGGCATTGATGTGCCAGTTCTTGGCGTTGCGGCGCACAATGCGCATCGCCTCCTCGGCATCGCTGATTGGCACCTTTACGTTGCCGTTGGGCATGCGGTAGTGCAGAACAATGGCTGCAATACCCATATTGTTGAAGAAGGGCGCCCACTGTGTGCCCTCATGATCCATAGCCAGAATAGCATAGCCGCCACCCGGGCAAATCACCACGGCACGTCCGGTGGCACGCTTGGCGTCAGGCAGATACACCTTTATGTAGGCTGTGTCCTGCAATCCGTTTTTGTTAGGGGCTTTGGCAGCCCATAGGTTAACATCGAATGAGCGTTGCGCCATAGCCGACAGGGACGCGGCAAAGAGCGCAACAAGTAAAGCTATTGATTTCAAATTTCTCATTTCTGATATCAGATTTTAGATTTATCTTACTAATAATTGCCTTTTGTCTTGCAAAGGTAACCATTTTTTAGTAATATTGCAGACGTTTTTAAAATTTACTTCACATGCATCCATTAGAGAAATTTGAGTATTGCCCAATGTGCGGCAGTCATCACTTTGTAGAGAACAGCAACGCAAGTAAGAAATGCGAGAACTGCGGATTTGAGTTTTTTATGAATCCCAGCTCTGCCAACGTAGCAATCATCACCAACAGCAAGGGCGAAATACTCGTAGAACGCCGTCGCAACGAACCCGCCAAGGGCACGCTCGACCTGCCAGGAGGATTTGCCGAATTGGGCGAAACTGCCGAACAGGGCGTTGCACGTGAGGTTATGGAAGAGACAGGACTGAATGTAACGGAGTCGAAATACCTCTTCTCGCTGCCCAACATCTACCGCTATAGCCGCATCGACATACACACACTCGACATGTTCTTTGAGTGTAAGGTGGAAGACGAGAGCGTGCTCACAGCCAACGACGACGCTGCTGAATGCATGTGGATAGCACCCGACGACATACATACGGAACAGTTCGGACTGCGCAGCGTGCGCTGGGGACTCATCAAATTCCTCGGACGTGAAGAGTGTTTTTCGCCCGAAAATCGCGAAAATGTGGATAAAAATGTGTAAGTTTGCAGTCTATTAGTCAATAGACACACATTTTTATATATAGCATAATAACAAAAAACAATGAAGATAAAACCATTCAACAGCCTCTTCGCCATCGCTTTGGCGGTAGTGGCAGTGCTGGGCATGGCCTCATGCAACGAAAAGAAGTTCCACGTCAACGGTACTATCGGCAACGCTGCCGACTCAACGCTCTACTTTGAGAATATGAGTCTGAACGGTCCGGTGGTTGTCGATTCGGTGAAACTATCGGCCGACGGCACCTTCGACTTTGACGACAAGGCCCCTACAGCACCCGAGTTCTACCGCCTGCGCATTGCCGGACAAATCATAAACATTGCCATTGACTCTACTGAGACGGTCAGCATAAAGGCAGAATATCCAGGTATGGCGTCGCAGTATGAGGTAAGCGGATCGGAAGAGTGCTCGCGCATCAAGGAGCTTACGCTCATGCAGATGGGACTGCAGACACAGCTCAACGCCATTGCAAACAATCCGCAACTCGGAGCCGATGCAGTCAACGACAGCGTGGCACGTGTTGTTGAAGCATACAAGACCCGCGTGAAGACCGACTACATCTTCAAGGAGCCTATGAAGGCCTCGTCTTACTTCGCATTGTTCCAGACTCTGAATGCAGGCGGACAGTCGGTGCTGATATTCAATCCCCGTTCGTCAGAGCAGGATGTCAAGGTTTTTGCTGCCGTGGCTACAAGTTGGGACACCTTCTATCCTAACGAGGAGCGTGGCGAGAACCTCCATAACATAGCCATCGAGGGCATGAAGGACATACGCATCATCAAGAGCAAGCAGGCACAGGGCATCGTGTCGGCTGACAAGGTGAATACTACGGGCATAATCGACTTCACACTGACCGACAACAAGGGTCAGGAGCGCCGCCTGTCGTCGCTCAAGGGCAAGGTTGTGATGCTCGACTTCCACCTCTTTGCAGGCGAAAAGTCATTGCAGCGCATCATGATGCTGCGCGAACTTTACAACAAGTATCACGCTGCCGGACTCGAGATATATCAGGTAAGCGTCGACTCTGACGAGCATTTCTGGAAGACTCAGACTGCCGCTCTGCCTTGGATATGCACCCGTGCAGACGACGACACACGCGTACTGCAACTGTATAACGTACAGCAGGTGCCCACCTTCTTCCTGCTCGACCGCAACTGCAACGTTGTGAAGCGCGATGCACAGATCAAGGACATCGATGCTGAGATTAAAGCGCTGCTTTAATTGAGGTTGAGATGGTGTGGTGGTGCAGACAATAAAAGGGGACCGACTTCACAGCCGACCCCCTTTGTCTATTATACAATAACATTATGAATTTATAATTTTGGCTATTTTGAAACGTGTGGCGACAATGCCATCGGCATCAGCCACTGTAATCATCACGTTGGCAAAGTTACTACATATTAACAACTTGCACAATACTCATATATGAGTAAATTTGTGCAACAACTAAATGAAACGAAAATGGAAAAGAAATCGAACAAAAAAGGATGGATCATCGCTGGTGTGGTGATTCTGGTGATAGCTCTTTGGGGCATAAGCGGATACAACGGACTGGTATCGATGGACGAGGAAGTGAACGGCAAGTGGGCTAACGTTGAGACACAGTATCAGCGCCGCTCCGACCTCATCCCTAACCTCGTGAGCACCGTCAAGGGCTATGCCAAGCACGAGAGCCAGACACTTGAGGCTGTAATGGCTGCACGCTCGCAGGCCACTCAGGTGAAGATTGACCCCTCTAACTGCACTCCGCAGCAGCTGGCACAGTATCAGAAGGCGCAGGGCGACGTTACCAATGCCCTGGGCAAGTTGCTCGCCATCACCGAGAACTATCCCGACCTCAAGGCCAACCAGAACTTCCTCGAACTGCAATCGCAGCTGGAAGGCACCGAAAACCGCATCAACGTGGCACGCAAAGACTTCAACGATGCTGCCAAGGAATACAATGTAGCTATACGCCGATTCCCCAAAAGCCTGATTGCAGGCATGTGCGGTTTTGACAAGAAGAACTACTTCGAGGCAGAGGCTGGAGCCGACAAGGCTCCTAAAGTGGAGTTCTAAACAATGAACATCGTTAACTTTCTATCCCCGTCCATTAAAGGATGGGGCAAGGGAGCGGGGCTTCTTATCGCAGCCCTGCTCTTTGTCTTTACGGCAACTGCTGCCGCAGAGACCAAGCAATACACCATCGACGACGTGCCCAACGTGCGCCTCAGCGACGTGCGCCAGTATGTGACCGACCCTTCAGCCATTCTCTCTGCTACAGCACGCGACTCTATCAACGCCATACTCGGACGCTTGGAGAAGAGCACGGGAATTGAGACTGCCGTGGTGATGCTGCCAAGCATAGGCGACGAAGACATCTTTGACTTCGGCCACGAACTGTTCCGCAAGTGGGGAATAGGCAAGAAGAAGAGCAACAACGGACTGCTCATACTCTTCGTGAAGGACCAGAAGAAGGTGCGATTCACTACCGGTTATGGCATAGAAGGCACTATGACCGACGCCATGTCGAAGCGCATCCAGACCACCCTAATGATACCACGCTTCAAAAAAGGCAACTGGGATGGCGGTATGGTGAGCGGTGTGCGTGCCGTGGCGAAGACTCTCGACGGCTCGATGCAGGCAGAAGAGGGCAACGGAGAGGACGACTTATCGGATATCCTGATTGCACTCGTGTTCATAGTAGGAACTATGCTGATATTCATTTATGCTATGGGCTCGCAACAACGCTGTCCTAAATGCAAGAAACGCAGTGCCCTGCGCAAGGTGAGGGAGCAGCATCTGGTGGTGAGGAACAAGAACGGACGCATCATACGACGCATTCTGCGAACCACATACGTATGCAAATACTGCGGCAACACCGTAACCAAGGACACCGACGAGAACGATCACGGTAGCGCTATGGCTACCGGTGCCATGCTCGGTTCGATGCTGGGCGGTGGCAATAGAGGCAGCGGATTCGGTGGCGGCAGCTTCGGTGGCAACTTCGGCGGAGGCTCAACGGGTGGTGGCGGAGCTACATCGGGATGGTAACAGAATGTGGAATTAGGAATGTGGAATGTTGAATTGTCGGCTTCGCCGATTAGGAATTGATGAATTAGGAATTCAAAACTCAAAATTCAAAACTCAAAATTCGAATTATGAAAATACAAATCATAAATGGTCCCAACCTCAATCTGTTGGGCACACGCGAACCGGGAATATACGGCAGCAGCACTTTCGAGGCTTATCTCGACACATTGCGCAAGCAGTATCCTGACGTTCAGATAGACTATTATCAAAGTAATATAGAGGGATGCCTCATCGACAAGATGCAGGAAGTGGGTTTCTCAGCTGACGGAATAATCCTCAATGCCGGCGCTTACACCCACACCAGCATTGCATTGCAGGACTGCATACGCTCGCTTAAGAGTCCTGTCATCGAGGTACACATAAGCAATGTGCACAAACGCGAGGAGTTCCGACACAAGTCAATGATTTCCTGCGCCTGCCTGGGCGTAATATGCGGATTCGGAATGGACTCTTATCGTCTGGCACTTGAAGCAATCAAAGCACTATGACAGAAGATATAGAAAAGTATGTTCTCGCCCACTCCGAACCCGAAGGCGACTATCTGTACCGCCTCTACCGCGCCACCAACATCCATACAATACACGGACGCATGGCGTCGGGACATCTGCAAGGACGCTTGCTGAAGATGCTCGTGAGCATGATACGCCCCAAGAACATTCTTGAGGTGGGCACCTTCTCGGGCTATAGCGCCATCTGCATGGCTGAAGGATTGGACGAAGGCGGCAAGGTTTGGACGTTTGAGATAAACGACGAAATGGAAGACTTCACCCGTCCGTGGATAGAAAACTCGCCCGTTGCAGACAAGATAGACTTCCGTATAGGCGATGCCAACATTGAAGCGCCTAAGCTTGGCGTGACGTTCGACCTCGCTTTTGTCGACGGCGACAAGCGTACGTATGTCGAGACTTACGAGATGGTACTCAACATACTGCGCCCCGGCGGATATATCATTGCCGACAACACACTGTGGGACGGCCATGTCACCGACCCGGCTTACGACCACGACCATCAGACACAAGGCATCAGACAATTCAACGACCACGTTGCTGCCGACAACCGTGTTGAGCAGGTGATAGTGCCGTTGCGCGACGGACTGACGCTGATTAGAAAAAAGGATTAAAGACATTAAAGGCTTACAAAAGAACCACTACTATATTATATGGCTCAGAAGAAGAATGACGACGGACTGACACCTATGATGCGACAGTTCTACACGTTCAAGAACGAGCATCCCGACGCACTGCTGCTATTCCGCTGTGGCGACTTCTACGAGACGTATGCCAACGATGCCGTCGAAGCGGCTAAGATTCTTGGCATCACTCTGACACGACGCTCCAACGGAAAGAACCCAAGTGGAGCGGCTACGGAAATGGCAGGATTTCCTCACCACGCTCTCGACACTTATCTGCCCAAGCTTATCAGGGCTGGCAAACGTGTGGCTATATGCGACCAACTGGAAGACCCTAAGCTCACAAAGACGCTCGTGAAGCGTGGCATCACCGAACTCGTGACGCCCGGAGTGGCTATGAGCGACAACGTGCTCAACTATAAGGAGAACAACTTCCTTGCTGCCGTGTTCATGACCAAGGCGCAGTGTGGCGTGGCTTTTCTCGACATATCTACCGGAGAATTCCTCACTGGCGAGGGCACTTTCGACTATGTTGAGAAGTTGCTTGCGTCGTTCCAGCCTAAGGAGGTGCTGCACGACCGACAGATGAAGGCGCAGTTTGAGGAGCATTTCGGCAATCGCTGGTGTACTTTCCAGCTCGACGACTGGATGCTTACGGAGCAAAGTTCGCGACAGAAGTTGCTTAAGCATTTCGGAACGAAGTCGCTCAAGGGTTTCGGTGTAGAACATCTGAAACTCGGAGTGATTGCAGCCGGAGCCATATTGCAGTATTTGGAAATGACGCAGCACACCCACTTGGGACACATCACATCGTTGCGCCGAATAGAGGAAGACCGCTATGTCAGACTCGACAAGTTTACTATACGCTCTCTTGAACTGCTGCAGTCGATGCAGGACGACGGCGTTTCGCTGCTCGACGTAATCGACCGCACCACGACAGCAATGGGTGCTCGTATGCTGAAACGCTGGACTGTGTTCCCGCTTATGGACGTTGCTTCTATCAACAAGCGCCTGGATGTGGTGGAGACATTCTTCCGTAAGCCCGACTTCCGACAGACCATTGACGACAATCTGCATCGTATCGGCGACATGGAGCGCATCATATCGAAGGTTGCTGTGGGACGAGTGTCGCCACGCGAGGTTGTACAACTGAAGCTGGCATTGCAAGCCATCATCCCGATAAAGACCGCTTGCCTATACAGCGACAATGAAGAGATACGCTCAATAGGCGAACGTCTGAACCTATGTGAGTCGCTTCGCGAACGCATTGAGCGTGAAATACAGCCCGATCCGCCTCAGCTCATCAACAAGGGCGACGTTATTGCAGCCGGATTCTCGCCCGAACTCGACGAACTGCGCTCCATCTCGCGTGGAGGCAGAGACTATCTGCTGCGCATTCAGGAAGAAGAAGCGCAGAAGACGGGCATACAGTCGCTGAAGGTGGGATATAACAACGTGTTCGGATACTATCTTGAGGTGCGCAATACGTATAAGGACCAGGTGCCGCAAGAGTGGATTCGCAAGCAGACTCTTGCCAATGCCGAACGCTACATCACCCAGGAACTCAAGGAGTATGAGGAGAAGATAATGGGAGCCGACGAGAAAATACTCGCCTTAGAAACCCGTCTTTTCACCGAACTCGTCACCGATATGGCTGAGTTCATCCCACAGATACAGATCAACGCCAACATCATTGCACGCCTCGACTGCCTCCTCTCGTTTGCAAAGGCAGCCGAAGAGCACCGCTATGTGCGCCCCGTTGTGGCTGACGACTGTGTGCTTCAGATTAAGGCAGGACGTCATCCCGTGATAGAAACGCAGCTGCCTATGGGTGAGGAATATGTGCCCAACGACATCGAACTGGATGCCGAACAGCAGCAGATAATGATTATTACGGGTCCTAACATGGCTGGTAAGTCGGCTCTGTTGCGCCAGACTGCGCTCATAACGCTAATGGCTCAGATGGGATGTTTTGTCCCTGCAGAGGCTGCACGCATAGGTCTTGTAGACAAGATATTCACCCGTGTGGGTGCATCGGACAACATATCATTAGGTGAATCGACCTTTATGGTGGAAATGACGGAGGCTTCTGACATTCTCAACAACGTCACTCCACGCTCGCTCGTGCTCTTCGACGAACTTGGACGAGGCACTTCTACTTATGACGGCATCTCCATAGCGTGGGCTATTGTGGAATATCTGCACGAACATCAAGGCGCGCAGGCACGCACACTCTTCGCCACTCACTATCACGAACTGAACGAAATGGAGAAGAACTTCAGCCGTATCAAGAACTATAACGTCAGTGTGAAGGAGCTGAACGGCAAGGTTATCTTTCTGCGCAAGCTGATGCGAGGCGGTTCGGAACACTCGTTCGGTATTCATGTGGCTGAAATTGCAGGTATGCCGAAGTCTATCGTCAACCGTGCCAACACCATTCTGAAGCAATTGGAGGCTGACAACGCAAGCGTTGGAGTTGAGTCGCGACAGAATATCGGTTCGTCGTCGGCAGCAGGTATGCAACTCTCGTTCTTCCAACTCGACGACCCCGTGCTCTGTCAGATACGCGACGAGATCCTCGGTCTTGACATTAACAACCTCACTCCGGTTGTAGCCTTAAACAAGCTGAGTGAGGTAAA
>ERZ1031467.756-NODE-756-length-10167-cov-4.286887_pt1 | contig 10167 bp, 8 predicted proteins | sample MGYA00517105_ERZ1031467 | MGnify/ENA primary metagenome ERZ1031467 (study PRJEB33719, sample SAMN04261155) | wastewater metagenome | biome: rural village; feature: human; material: feces | host: Homo sapiens | place: El Salvador | collected 2013-01-07 ...
TGGTATGAACCATCGTATCGGTCTCTTCGATATGATTCTTCTCAAGGACAACCATGTTGACTTTGCTGGCGGCATTGCCAATGCCATCAACCGTTGTCACGAGTATCTTAAGGAGAAAGGCTTGGACCTTAAGATAGAGATAGAGGTGCGCAACTTCGATGAGCTTCGTCAGGCTATGGAGTGTGGTGGCATCAACCGTATTATGCTCGACAACTTCTCTGTAGAGGATACAAAGAAGGCTGTAGAGATTGTAGCAGGCAAGTACGAGACAGAGTCGAGTGGTGGTATCACTTTCGACACTATCCGCGACTATGCTGAGTGTGGTGTCGACTTTATCTCTGTAGGTGCTCTTACCCACTCGGTTAAGGGTCTTGATATGTCGTTTAAGGCTTGCTAATAATGAACATATCTAATAATATCAAGACTCTTGCGCTTTCAGCCGTTCTTTCTACAGCTGCTGTTTCAGCCTCGGCTTGCACCAACTTCATCGTAGGCAAGAAGGCGAGTGTGGATGGCTCGGTAATGGTGACATATAATGCCGACGACTATGGTATGTTCGGTTATCTGTGCCATTATCCTGCTGGCACCCACAAGCAGGGCGAGATGCGCAAGATATACGATTGGGACTCGGGCGAATATCACGGCGAGATACCCGAGGCACCGGTAACATATAATGTTATTGGCAATATCAACGAGTTCCAGCTATCAATTGGCGAGACCACTTATGGTGGACGCGAGGAGATGGTAGACCCAACTGGCATTATCGATTATGGTTCGCTCATCTACTTGGCACTACAGCGTTCAAAGACAGCGCGCGAGGCTATCTCGGTTATGACATCGCTTGTAGAAAAGTATGGCTATTGTTCAGAAGGCGAGACTTTCTCAATCTGCGACCCAAACGAGGCGTGGATTATGGAGATGCAAGGTACAGGCAAAGGCTCTAAGGGTGTTGTATGGGTAGCACAACGTATCCCCGATGACGCTATCTGCGCACATGCAAACCAGAGCCGTATAGGCAAGTTCAACATGAAGGACAAGAAGAATGTCTTGCATTCTAAGAATGTGATTGCCTATGCACGTAAGATGGGTTGGTTCACCGGTAAGGATGCCGATTTCTCTTGGAAGCATACATATGCGGCCCCCGACTTCTCGGGCCGTCGTTTCTGTGATGCACGTGTGTGGAGCTTCTTCAACCACTGGCAGAAAGGCTTCGACCGCTATTTGCCTTGGGCTCTTGGCAAGGACGAGAAGGCCGAGGATATGCCTTTGTGGATTATTCCAGACCGCAAACTTAGCGTTCACGACGTGGAGATGTGCATGCGCGACCATTATGAAGGCACTGCTATGGCTATAGATTCTACCAATATTGGTGGCGGTATCTACCAAATGCCATATCGCCCAACACCGCTTACATTCAAGGTTGACGGCAAGGAATACTTCAATGAGCGTCCTATCTCTACACAACAGACTGCTTTCAGTTTTGTGTCACAGCTGCGATCATGGTTGCCTAATGAGATAGGTGGTATTATATGGTTCGGCAACGACGATGCCAACATGGTGGCTTACACACCGGTTTATTGTGGCAGCACAGTACAGCCTGAATGCTATAATACACCTGGTGCCGATGCTGTTACCTATTCGGATAAGAATGCATTCTGGGTGTGCAACTGGGTTAGCAATATGGTATATCCACGCTACTCGCAATTGTTCCCCGAACTGCAGGCAGTACGCGACTCGCTTGAGACAAGCTATTTTGCAGCACAGAAACAAGTGGAAGACAAGGCTATGGCATTGTATGCTACCGACAAGGCTGCTGCAGTGAAGTATCTTAACGACTACAGCAACGAGAAGGCTCAGCAGATGCTTGCGTCATGGCAAGACCTTGGTCGACTTATCATCGTTAAGTACAACGACATGGCTGTAAAGAAGACTAAGGATGGCAAGCTTGTGCGCTCTGTGGTACGACCAGGCTATCCTGCAAGCTTTGCTAAAAAACTTGTAAAGGAGACTGGCGACTGGTATGCAGTGCCAGCAAAGAAGTAAAAGTCAACGATAGCTGTCTATCAAAGCTATTTGGACATATTATACAGGGCTGGATTTCTTAATCGATATCCAGCCCTTTTTTACTATATCTAACATAACAACTATATCATGAACCTAAGAATTAAAACCTTGGCCATACTTATGGCTGCTTTTAGCCTGGGTGTACAGGCACAGACTACAATTGAGGAAATTGCTGCCGATATCAGAAGCGTTTGGCTACACTTCCGTCTTAATCAGACAAATCTACATTATATAAATCTACACGAGGCTACAGAGCATTCCGTAGCCTCGTTTTGCTTTCTTGTGTATTCAACATTCTGCTTTTCAGCACATAGTTTGTTATTACCATTTCAATTGCTCGTTCAGGATTACGCCATCTGTGGCATCCTCAGCACTGAACGAGTTGCCCTTATATTGCACGCATAACATAAGCAACTCTTCTGATCCAGTATTCTTAATAGCACGCTTTCCTTCTGGAGAAACGCGGATTATACTACCCTCTGTTACAGGAATATTCTCGCCGTCTACCTGATACAGACCCTCGCCTTTAAGGATAAAGTAGAGTTCCTCGTGGTTCTTGTGTGTATGCAGAAAACCTCCGTCCTGTCCTGGAGCAAATGTTTGGAAAGACAGTTCGCTACCTGTTGTACCAAGAGTATGACCTACGAACACCTTGCCAGGTATCTGTATCTCGCCCAATGAAAGGACATAATCCTTTATGTCGCTAAGTTTGCCTACGCTTACTGCTGTAAAGTTTTTGCCACTCTTGGTCGTTTGTACTGTTTTCATAACTTTTTAATTTTAGATTGATTATTTATATTCGTTTTTTCTTTACGAGTGCAAAGCTACTATATTCCAGTTGTTTACACAAGTAGGCACAAGTTGGTAAGTCAGTTACCTTGAGGTAACTAATGTTGAAAATAATGACATTGCGAGATACGTGTTTTGCATAGTTTAACAAAGATTTTTGATGCAGAGTTATTTTAATTAGTTACTTTTGTATAGTAATACAATAAACAGAGCGTATTTATTATGAATAGAACAGAAGTAAGAGATGCACTTTTCCCCAATTGTCCAATACGCAACATCTTGTCCCGCATAGGTGACAAGTGGTCGTTGTTGGTGCTTTTTACGTTGGAGACCAATAGTACGCAGAGGTTTAAGGAATTGCAACGCAACATTCCAGATATCTCGCAGAAGATGCTAACAACGACTCTTAAGACGCTTGAGGCAGATGGATTGGTAAAGAGAGAGGCTTTTCCCGAGATTCCACCACGTGTCGAATATTCGTTGGCTGATAAAGGCAAAAGTCTTTTGCCGCATATCGATAGTCTGCTTGCATGGGCAATGGACAATATGGGCGATATTATGGAAAGTAGAAAGCAGTACTTGCTTAAGTAATATATATATTCAACAGCAAAGTAATATATATTAAATGGCAAAGTAAATAATATTAAACGGCAAAGTAAATTGTATTAAATGGCAAAGTATATTATATTACTTTTCGGGAGAGGATAATATGGCGGTTTTTGCCATTTTTAAGCAAAAAAAATGAATGAGGGTGTGTCATGACACACCCTCATGAATAATACAAGGAGCATTTTACAGTCGTGCAACCGACTTTACGCCCTTAACCGTGCGCAGCTTTTTCAGCAGCGATTCCAGCTTGGATGTATCGTCGACAAGCACATTAAGGTTGCCGCTAAACAATCCGTCATGGCTGTCGATGTTAATCGATTTCATTACAATCTTCTCCTCTTTGGATATTATGCTTGTAATGTTGTTTACAATTCCTAAATCGTCGTTGCCCACGATGCGCAAGGTAATATTGTATTGAGATTGTCCCTTGCCGCTCCATCTTGCTTTTACTATACGGTAACCAAAGCGTTTGCGCAGCTCGGGAGCGTTAGGACAATTCTGGCAGTGAATTTTTATACCGCCCGACACAGTTACAAAACCAAAGATTGGGTCGCCGTAGATAGGGTGGCAGCATTGAGCCAACGAATAGTCCACACCCTTCAGATTCTGGTCTATCACCAGCTCGTCGTCATTACCTATATTATTATAGCTTACTGCTTGTCCGCTTTGAGCGTCAAACGAGAACTCTTCTGCCGACCTTACCACACCCGCCATCTTCTGATTAAGTTCGCGGTCGCGTTCCTCTATATATCTGTCTACAACATCATTGGCATCAAGCTTGTTGTCCACAATCTGTTTGTAAAAGTCGGATGTCTCCTTAAATCCCATACGCTTGATAAGGTGCGACATGATGCTTTCTTCCACATCCACCTTGCGGTTCTTGAATCGGCGTTCAAGAATCTCCTTGGCAAAGAGACCATCTTTTACCTGGGTTTCTTTCAGGGCCTGACGCACCTTGGCTTTTCCTCTTGATGTCTGTACAATGTTAAGCCAGTCGCGCTAAGGCGATTGGTTGTTTTGCGTAAGGATTTCAACCGTGTCGCCCGAGCGTAGGGGTTCGCGTATAGGCACATTGCGACCGTTAATCTTGCCGCCAACACATTTGTTGCCCACACCCGAGTGGATATGGTAGGCAAAGTCGAGTATAGTTGCGCCCTTAGGAAACTTAAGCAAGTCGCCCTTAGGAGTAAACACAAATACCTCGTCCTCATAAAGGTCCATCTTGAACTGGTCCATCAGCTGCATGTCGTCGCTGTTTTCCAGAGCCGTGCGTATATTGTTAAGCCACTCGTCAAGCCCCGATTCGCCCTTTATGCCTTTATATCTCCAGTGTGCGGCAAGACCGCGTTCGGCAATCTCGTCCATACGTTCGGTGCGTATCTGTACCTCAACCCACTTCTGTTCAGGACCAAGTACAGTGATGTGCAAACTCTCGTATCCGTTTGATTTAGGTACGGATAGCCAGTCGCGCAGACGCTTAGGGTTAGGCTGATACATATCAGTAATGAGCGAATAAGTCTGCCAGCACAGCATCTTTTCCTGGTCGTATGGCGAGTCGATGATGATGCGTATGGCAAAGAGGTCGTAAATGCCCTCAAATCCACATTGCTGTTTCTTCATCTTCTGCCAGATAGAGTGTATGCTCTTGGTGCGTCCTTTGATGTGACATTTAATGCCCATCTGCTTAAGTTTCTCGTCAATAGGAGTGATAAACTTCTCTATATAAGCGTCGCGCGAACGCTTTGTAGCGTTGAGCTTATCCTTAATCATATAGTAGGCATCGTGCTCAAGATACTTCAGGCTAAGGTCTTCCAGCTCGCTTTTAAGCTTGTACAAGCCCAGTTTGTGGGCAAGTGGGGCATATAGATAGCTCGCTTCCTCGGCCACACGCAGCTTAGCCTCCGTGTTGTCTGTATCGCGTATCTGGCGCATAAGGTTAACACGGTCGGTGATCATAATAAGAATGACGCGCATATCCTCGGCAAAAGATAGCAGCAAATTGCGGAAATTCTCGCTCTCTATTACCGGTGTCTTGGTGTAAAGTTCGTGTATGCGCACCAGACCGTGAATAATTTGTGCAACGCTTTTGCCAAAAAGCTGCTCGGTGCGTTCTAAGGACAGGTTGCCGCTGATGATGCTGTTGTACAGCATAATGGCAAGCACACATTCGCGCTTCATACCAATCTCCTCGAGCTCGAGCTCAGCTGTCTGAAAGCTCAGAAGTATAGGATTCAATCCGAATATGTCCCTGCTTATCTTGTTGTCGCTTATTTCTGCTTCCAGCTGCTGTCTTAGGTTTGACTCGTCTTCGGGCTTTAATGAGTCGCCCATAAGTTTGCGTAAGCGTGTTGCTATCTCGCCTAATTGCAGCTTCTCCTCATCTGTAAATTTGAACTTTTCCTCCATAATTCACATGTTTCATATTAAAATCTACCGCAAAGTTACAAAAAAATGGCAGAATATTTCCTATTTAAAGAAAAAGTCTTTATATTTGTAGACAATATACCACGAACAAGCGATATAATCCAAATTAAAAACTAATAAGTTATAATTATGTTAACTAACCAAGATTTAAACCAAATCTCACAAAGAGGAATTACTCCAGAAATGGTGGAACATCAGTTGGACGAAATCAAGAAAGGTTTTCCTTTCTTAAAAATAGAGGCTGCTGCGGCTGTAGGCAATGGCATTTTTTCGCCTACACCCGAAGAGCGTGACAAGTATGTAGAAGAATGGAGCAAGTATCAGGAAGAAGGCCACAAGGTAGTAAAGTTCGTTCCTGCAAGTGGTGCTGCAAGCCGTATGTTTAAGAATCTGTTTGCATTCCTTACTGCCGATTATGATGTTCCTACAACCGATTTCGAGAAGGAATTCTTCGACAAGAGAAAGAAGTTTGCTTTCAAGCACGAGCTTTGCGGCAAGTGCAAGGAAAACAACGACGGTGCTTGTGTTTGCGACCTAATTAAGGCTGGCAATTACAAGGAGGTTGTTGCCAATTTGCTTGAGGCTAAGGGCCTTAACTATGGCCAGTTGCCTAAAGGCTTGTTGCTTTTCCACTCGTATGAGGATGGTCCACGTACACCTATGGAGGAACATCTTGTAGAAGCTGCTCTATATGCAAGCTCTGATGGCGAGGCTAATATCCACTTTACTGTATCGCACGATCATCTTGAACTCTTCAAGAAGAAGGTGGAGGAGAAGAAGGCTTACTACGAAAAGAAGTATAATGTACACTTTAATGTAAGCTTCTCTGAGCAGAAGCCGAGCACAGATACTATAGCTGCCAACCCAGACAATACTCCGTTCCGCAACGAGGATGGCTCATTGTTGTTCCGTCCAGGCGGACATGGCGCACTTATCGAGAATCTTAACGAGATTGACTCGGATGTTATATTTATCAAGAACATCGACAATGTTGTGCCAGATCGTATTAAGGACGAGACTGTGCTTTACAAGAAACTTATCGCCGGTATACTTGTTGACGTTCAGAAGCAAGTATTCGAGTATCTGCGCATTCTTGAGTCGGGCAAATACTCACACGAGAAGATTGAGGAGATGATTCGCTTTGTACAGCACACTCTCTGCTGCCGCAAGCATGATATCAAGGAGCTTGAGGATGCCGATCTCGTAATCTACTTGAAGAACAAGCTTAACCGTCCAATTCGCGTTTGTGGTGTTGTTAAGAATGTTGGCGAGCCTGGTGGTGGTCCGTTCCTTTGCTATAATGCAGACGGTACTGTTAGCCCGCAGATTCTTGAGTCAAGTCAGATTGACACCAATAATGCCGAGTATGTCAAGATGTTTAAGGAGGGCACACACTTCAATCCAGTTGACCTTGTATGTGCAACTAAGGACTATAAGGGCAATAAATTCAATCTTCCTAAGTATGTTGACCGCTCAACTGGCTTCATCAGCTCTAAGAGTAAGAACGGCAAGGAACTTAAGGCATTGGAGTTGCCTGGCTTGTGGAATGGCGCAATGAGCGATTGGAACACCGTATTCGTAGAAGTTCCTATCGGCACATTCAACCCAGTTAAGACTGTTAATGATTTGTTGCGTGAGCAGCATCAGTAATAACCGATATATTATGAGGGGTATCGCAGAAGGCGATACCCCTTATTTCTTTTCTTACTCTTGTATATCTTTCAGATTTGCGGGATTATAATGAGTAAGTTGTTTCAAGGACAAAAGAGTAGGGGCAGGCATAGAAGGAATTTTATTGTTGGTGCAGAATTCTGCAATTGTGGCTGTCGCTTCCTTAGGTGTTTGCTTTTGTGGCTTGAAGGACAATTTCTTTTCCACATATTCCTTTTCAGTAATGTATAGTTCAGTTGTCACGTGTATGAGTTGCTGACGTTTGTCCTTTTTATGAGCGAATAGATAACTGTTGTCGGTCTTCTGAAATAACAAGTCTTTGAATGAGTAATAATCTTCAGGACTTATCTGATAGGCTTCCACTACATGGTCGTAAGTGTCTGTTTTAGAATATCCAAAAATTTCATGAGTAAGACTCTTGTAAGTGGGAAGCTGGTTGATTTCTACCTGACAGATGTTGAGAGTGCTGTCAGTATGTATAGAACCTATCGTTTGCTGATTAAGCAAAATGAGCTGGGAATCTATGGAGTCTTTAATTTGATAATTCTTCCGATACTGCTCGATGAGCGTTTTGTCTTCCGGCCAAGGACGGAATGTGCCTTCATCGCTAACCATAAAGGCTCGTTTTTTATCTTCTGCAATGAGTTTGCTGTTATGAAGATTTCTATTAGAATAAGAACATAGGTCCGTTTTCCCGTTTTTCAAGTTGATGTAATATTCCACGATACCGTCGTTATAGTATTTCATTATCGAGTCGTTGGTTTGATAACTGCGATAATATCCCTTGAGTCTTACGTAATGCGGGCGAGTACCGGTAATGCTTACATCCTGCAACTTCTGCACTTTAGTAAAATGACTTGGCATTTTCTCTTCCTTGTTTTGTGCCATAAGACAAGTGGGGAGAAAGAGAAAATAAAGAAAAATAGATTTCATTGTATTATTTGTAATCAATTGATTTTGTGTACGCGTCGTTCTGTCCTGATTTTATTTGCATCTCTAATCCAAGCAACATTCTCTTAGCTTCCAATCCTCCAGCATATCCGGTCAAGGAATTGTCGCTGCCAACAACGCGATGACAAGGAATGAGGATGCTTATGCCGTTGGCTCCTATTGCGCCAGCCACAGCTCTTATGGCTTTAGGCTTGCTTATGCTTAAGGCTATTTCCTTGTAGCTTTTTGTTGTTGCGTATGGTATATTAAGCAATTCGTTCCATACTTGTTGCTGAAAATCAGTACCTATCAGATGTAATGGAATGTCAAAAGATGTGCGATGGCATAAGAAGTATTCGTTGAGTTGTCTTTTGGTTTCTTCCAAGACAGAGGAAGTCTCTGTCTTGAAAGATGCTTGTAGATATTCTGCTATCCGACGTTTGTTACGCTCGGCAAGAGGATTGTTGCTCCAATCGCAAAGGCACAGTTTATCGGCAAAAGATGCTAAAACAAGCGTTCCACATGTGGAACTGTAATGTTGTATGCAGATAACATTTTTCATACATCATTTATTTCTTCAACATCATGCGCGACTTTTCCTTAGCGAAAGCCTGCATGTCTACAGCCACGTCGTCTTCGTCAACTATTTCCACGCCTGTCATTGTCTCTATCACGTCTTCCATAGAAACAACACCACGTAGGCAACCATACTCGTCAACGATTATGGAGATATGCTCGCGCTTCTCAAGCATTTTCTCCCATATCTGATATACAGAGTCATCCTCGTTGAAAGATAGGATAGGGCGCATAAGGTCGGATAGCTTGGTGTCGAATTTATCATCCGACAGTTGTTTCAGAACCATGTCCTTAAGCACATAACCTATGATGTATTCCTTGCTCTTGTCGTATACCGGAATGCGGGAGAAGTTCCATGTCTGCTGCTCGTAAAACTCCTTGATGGTCATGTTTACATTGGCTGTTTCAACCACTATGGAAGGTGTCATAACCTCCCTTGCCTTTACTCCAGCCAAACGGATACAACTCTTGATAATCTTGCTTTCCGACTCGCGGAAGATGCCCTCCGTTGTACCTACGTCAACCATTGCAGACACTTCCTCACGACTAACCGAAGCTTGATGGCTCTTAGGTGTAAATACCTTGGTTATGAGTTCGGAAAGCAGAACCAATGGATAGGTGATAAAGATGAGAACTCGTATTACCTTTGTGGATGGCATGGCAAGCGAACGCCAATATGAAGCACCAATAGTCTTAGGTATGATTTCGGAAAGTACCAAAATCAATAATGTAAGGATTGCGGATATTAATCCAAAGTATTCTTCGCCAAAAAGCTTCATCGACTCAGCACCCACACCTGCCGAACCTATGGTATGTGCAATGGTGTTGAGCGAAAGAATAGCACCAACAGGACGGTCTACATTGTTCTTGTACTGTTTCATCAAAGAGGCAGTCTTGTTGCCTTGGCTCTCCTTCATCGAGATAAACGACATTGGAGTGGATAGAAGTACCGCCTCAAGGACGGAACATAAAAAGGATAGTGACAGAGCACCTAAAAAATATAAAATTATTAAGCCCATTAAATATATAATTCGTTTATAATAAGTTGTCTGGATAAGGGGTGCTTAGACAACCTACTATAAACGAAGGGCTTTGTGATGTATG
>ERZ1031467.761-NODE-761-length-10155-cov-8.877030_pt1 | contig 10155 bp, 8 predicted proteins | sample MGYA00517105_ERZ1031467 | MGnify/ENA primary metagenome ERZ1031467 (study PRJEB33719, sample SAMN04261155) | wastewater metagenome | biome: rural village; feature: human; material: feces | host: Homo sapiens | place: El Salvador | collected 2013-01-07 ...
TCATTGTAATTACTCAGCACCCCTATGGGCATGAGTAGTTACTACAAAAAGTCAAAGAATGAATAAATGTTAAACTTTTAAACGGAACATTTTTTTTAAGTGCACTCATTTCAGTATCATACTCTAACTATTTTAATTCCTTATAGAATCTCCAAATCGGATAATTCTTAAACGATTTCTGTTCATCTTCACTAAGTTTATTCCAATAGAAGTCGAACGATGTTCTTTCACCCAACAGCAATGACACGCCACAGCCCACACAACTGTCTGTCGTATTATCCAGTTGAATACGTTTTAGGGCTACCTGGTCTTCGTCTGTCAGCCGTTTCTTGCGCATCTTTATCTGATAGCCATTCAGGATATTGCTTATCCGCTCTTCCTGATTGCTATCTTTTTCTATCAGCCATTCGTTCAGTTCTGCAGCAGCATCGTATGCCAACTGCCGCTTCATGTCCTTTTCATCCATCATGTCGTATGCTTTCAACAATTCCAATTGTACCATTGTTGCCCTTTCATACACATGCGGATTTCTTCCTTCCAAAGCAGCATACGATACCCTTATCTCATCGAATGGTATATTATCGCACTCTACATACCAATCCTTATCAAACCGCCCGTATATACTTTCATCATACTCTCCGTCAGGGTACTTATAGCTCACCTTCATTCCCAGACTCTTGTCAAAGAAGTTATACAGTCTGAACTTTTTGTCATCAATCTTACAGCACAGTAGCCATAGATGCAGGTTACCCAGCCGTAGGTTGACAATTTCCGTATCAGCTTTCTTCAGTTCCACTGCCTTACCCTCTTTTATCATTTCTATCAGCAGGTCGATGGTTTTCGAATCTTTCTTCTTCAGCTGGCTCATGTCAAGGTCTTTGTTTGCGCCAAGCATCTGCAATGTCTTGTCCAGCGTTTTCCACGCTTCCAAAGACTCACGCAAACCTTCACTCATGTTCAGGTCTTTCTGTGGGATGTCCAACTCAAAGTCGCCAATCTTCACCTTCCTCGCTTTGTCAAGAGCCATAATGAACTCGCCATCCTTTATGGCATCTTTCAGCATTTTCATCTCAAGCCGCACGTTGATTTGAGCGTGTCTGCCGCCATCAACCACCTCCTTGTCCATAGTCAGCTTGAAACTATGCCCAATCTTTATTGTCAGCGTTTTTTCGCCCAGTTCACTCTTATATGAGTCGTAAAACACCTTTCCTCCTATACTTACAGGTAGGTGTACATTCTGCATCAGCGTCATCATCACAGGCCCGTCACCTATTGGCACCTGAGCAGTACCACCTGGTCCTGTATTACCATATATATAGACGGGCTTACTGGTGACGCTCTCAAAAAACGATTTTATAGGATTTTGCTGGGTGATGTTCACCGAGAAAGAAGAAATCCCATTCTTTGCCAAGTCCTCAAAGTTCAGCGTCGGCTGGTCTGCATAGCTTACCTGCTTCTTGCAGTCCACCTTGAATTGCAGCAGATTATCTTCTTCTGCTGTCAATCCCTCTGATGCCTCCATCTTTACCGACGCTGTCTGCCCCTTGTGTACTCTCAAAATGCTCCTTATCAGCACAGGAGTCAGAAAACGCCTGTATATTTTTCGCTCCTCTCCACATAGCTGCACCACATAGAACACCGTACCCTCGCTCAGGTATGCTCTCAGCGAAGTCGCCTCTATTGGATAAGAGATTTCTGCTTTGTCGGTTCTTATTGCCTTGACGTTCTTCCCTTTTACTTGGGCAGCCACCCTGCCGACAAACGATTTGTTCTTCTGTCCCTTGCCATTATAGAGATACAGGTGACCATCCCACATCGGCTCCTTGTCATTTCGCGACAGAAAAGTATCCACCACCTTGCTGTCCTCAAAGAACCGCTCTATCTCGTTCAATGCCTTTTTCTCTGTGCTCATATCATTCTCTCTTCATCAATCATGGTACAGTGTTTCACGATGTTATACAAAGCACTCCATATTAAACTTCTCTATCCAATAGCTGTCAGTCCCAAAATAGGCATCGTATTGATGGTTGCAGTTCTCTTGCGCCCAGTCATAATAGTCTTCAGGATTATCCATAACCACATCTGCCTCGAACATCCTGTCCATGCACTCCTTCCATTCATCAAGATTTGGCTTCTGCGCCTTGGCTGAGAACCATTTGATAACAATAGGGAACGCCACATTCTCATAACGGTTAAACATGTCAGTGTCCGAGCCAGACAGCGTACAAACGGTGCTATTCCCGAACACCTTCCCAAACTCCGATTTCTCCCTAAGCACATCCTTGGCCGTCAAACCATCGTGCTTGTCCATATAGGTTCTCATCAGCTCTTTCAGCAACGCCTCCACGTCACCGTTCGTTATCACAAGACTCTTTGGCACCGTAGTTTTGTCGCTGTTGGTATCATATTCTGGCGATTGATACAGCCGTTTCAGCAACCTGCTCAATACCTCATAGTCAACACCATCCTCGCCAATCTTATCGTATGCCCATGCCAGCACATAGCCACGAGCCAGTTCCTGCCTCACTTTTGAAAATCGGTTTGCATAAAGTTGCGCCTTGGCCTTATACTCTATGCTTCCACCTGCCGCCATTGCATAGTATGTGTATTCCAGCAGCCCTTCCAGATACCTCCTAAAACCAGACCTGCTCAACTTCTTTTGCTCGCAACTCCTAAACTGATACAGACAAGAAGAGAAGTACTTGCCACTGTTCACCCACTCCTTCGCCACATCGCCTACGCTCTTGTCCAGCTTGAATAGTTCGCCAAACTCCTTCACCGAAAGTCTTAGCTTCGACACGCTCAACGTGAAATACTTGTTCATATTCTCCGAGTATCTTGCACTGAGCCGTGTCACGTGGTCATCGCTTTTGAAGAGCACATACAGTAGCGTCGGTGTCTTCGGTTTCCATATCTCTTCTCCTTTATAGGCGAACATCTCGACATCCTTGCTTACATACGTCTCTTGGTGTATATTGGGTCTGAGCATATACTGCTCACCATGCTTATAAAGCAATGTCAGAGGCTCGTCTTTCAGCAGGTCATATATCCGCTTGTCATACATCTGTAGCAGTTCCAGCCACATCAAGTCCTTCAGCTTTATGTCCCTTATGTTGTTCTCTTTCAGATAGTCAACTATCAGCAAATATTGTCTCGCAAACCGCTTCACCCTTCGGAAGTTGTTCACTATGTCGAGCAGCAGCATCTTCTCTCGTTCCTTCAGCACACTGTGAAGTTTCCGAGCAAACGCCTCACCATATTCACTCGACCTCGCCATCTCTTCAAAAAATACCTTGTAGAGCATGTCATCATCCACCTTTGGTTGGTGTATCTCCACAGGAAATATCTTCTCCAAGTAGGCTGCGGCATTCTCTATCTTCTTTTCATGCAACACCCTCGTCACATAGTCCTTATCGAAGGCCACGATGTATGCCACATTACTCAGGTCTGCCGTATTCCTTATAAGTCTCAGCACCTCAAACACTTCATCCATTTCCAGCCTGTCAAGGTCATCAATCAGCACGACCACTGGACTGTTAAGCCTTCTCAGCTTATCCGATAGTTGATCTTTCTTTGATTGCAGGCTCTCATTGGGTATGTTCAAAGCCAACTTAGAAACGATGCCATTTCCCAGCGAGAAAGTGGCACTGCTCAGATACTTTGCATAGTCACTGATAGGGCGCGAGAGCGAACTATGCCGTTTCGACAACTGCTGACGCATCGTCACAAAAAAGTCCTCCGTCACTTGTTCTGGCGTTCGGCACATCCAAGGGTTAAACCTAACCACCTCTGCCTTCATCCACAGCTTCTCGCCTAACAAGTCCAAAAAGGTAGTCTTTCCACCGCCCCACTCACCTGTAATGCCCACCGCAAAAGAATGTTTCCTCATATCGGTGTTCAGCAAATGGCCTATGATAGAGTCGGCATATTGCCGCATCTCTTCACTTACTTTTCCCGTATCAATATCCTCGTTTGAAAAGCCATTCCTATGCTCAGACAGCTTCAGTCTCTTCCTGTGTTTGATGACCTTCACCACCATTACCAAGCTTATTCCCAATAGTATAAGAGCGCATAACCCTCTATAATCAAACCACCCTATAATTGTCACAAATATCAACGGGTTGTGTGCAAACAATAGTTCAAAACCCAGTGCAACGACAAGAGGACGATGCCATCTGAAATCTTTGTCACGAGCTATCCTTTTGCCCCACCATACGCCCAAACACAGCAACAGCATTGCTATGATGGAGTTCAAACCATCGAAGGAATCAAGAACGGAAAAGGTGCTTTGGAGAATATCGCCAAGTCGAGTTTTCATCATCCAAAGATATACCTGTGGCGAAGTACTATAGAGCGCGACTATAAAGACAACTAACACAATAGAACATCTACGGTCTGCGATCTTTGTCACCTCCTTGCCCTTCCTTATCCAGCCCTTTATTTTATGTAGCAAAACCATCATATCCTTACAACATACTCCACCAACATATCCCCATCCTCCATCTCCTTTATCACCCTTATCTCGTTCACCGCCTCCGCACTCCTCAGCGACGCGATGTTCCTCTTGTTGATTATGAAACACAGGGACAGTTTTCTGTTTCATCACATACGAAATATCATACTTTTCCCGATTCCGGTCAATCTCTCCAATTGGCGAAGTGATGCTCTCATACCCTTCAATTCAATCAAAACCGACCGTTTTGTTTCTTCATGCAATTGCTGAAAGGCACTGCTATTCGTTACGCCAGTCTTTTCTTTAATCAGTAACATTACCTGATTATCCGAAGGACGACCTTTCGATGTATCTTCTATATCAAGAATAGTCCTCATGCTCCTCTAAAATGTTTTGATGATTTATACCACGCATCATCACGTGATATATCCCCGTTCCTGAAGGTTGTCTGGATTGCCTTGCCATTAACTCGATATTACGTATTCCATTTTATCTGAAACAGGAACCTGTCCCCCTGTTTCCAGTTCCTTCTCTACCAAAGCATCAGCCTCATCCAGTTGTCCGAACAGAAAGATATCAATATCGCCCGTTGGTCGATGCTCTGGCTTAGGATAACACAAGCTGCATCCATACCCTTTAAGCAGCAACATCCTTTTGTTATGTTGCTTATAAAAGTCAGCCAACTCACGGATCCGTTCTTGATGCTTTGCATATATCCATTCTATCATCGTCGTCTGCCCTATCCATTGCAGCAATATAGCTTTAGGCGGTCGCATATCAGATGGCAACCTGCCTATGGCATCAAGCACAATGGCAGAAACACCCTGACGTAAGGCAAAAGCATATAAGACATGCTAATCTATATCAAGAAATATATCAACCTCACATTCTTTAACTTTTTCATACATGCAAAACGGCAATAGATGGAGCAGTAATATCTCTTCATTAGTCATTCTGCAAAATGTCTTCTTGCACAAGAGGTTCGTATGCACCATCCTTGCAGTCAAATATTATCGTGCCGGATTCAAGACATTCGGTAGTATGCCACATACCTTTGGGAACCATATAGAAAGGACATGTACCACCTGCTTCTATAACATCCTCGCGAACAAGTTGCCCTTTTTCATCATAATACTTTTGACGCACCTTGCCTCTAATCACAGCCACAGTCTCTGTAGACTTAGTATGACGATGAATTGCCACTTTCGTTCCTGGTTCCATAGCATTCAACATACGTTGGCTTTGGTCAGCTGCAGACGTTCGCATGTCCCTACCCATCCTTAAACGTGGTGACTTGCGAGCCTCTTCACTCAATGCGTCCAATATTTTCTTATCTATAAACATATGCCTTGAGATTAATTTTTAAACAAATTATTATAGAAATCCACCCATGCTTGGGTAACAATGTTGCGGTCGAAAAATAGTTCTACCCTTCTCCTACCTGCATTGCCATGCTTTTTACGCTTTTCAGGATGCTGATAATACTCTTTCATGCAAGTGTATAATCCTATTGCATCATTCACCCTGCATCTGAGACCTGTTTCATTTGGAACACTTGCGTCACACACGCCATACGCATCCGAAGTAATTACAGGAAGTCCTAAAGCTTGCGACTCTATAACACTCATACCAAAACCCTCACGCCATGTAGGCAATACAAACACATCACCACCTTGCAGAGCATCGTAAGGAGTTCTAGTGCGTCCTGGATAGAAATAGTTTTCACCTTTCTTTATATTGACATAGTTCGACACCAACTTGTCATACCCTTCTTCATCACTGCCATAAAGCAACAGTTTTGCTTTAGGACATTCAGAAACAAGCCTGTTAAAGGCATCGTATAGCTCACCAATACCCTTGTCGTGATTCAGTCTGCCAAGAAATATAAATACAACATCATCATCCTTAAAACCGAATTTGTCGCGTTCTTTTTTGCGCACACTCTTAGAGATAATGAATTTCTCTAATTTCACTCCACATATAGAACCATGAGCCAAAACACTACTTTTCTTGGCTTTCACAATTCCTTGTGTTATGAGAAATTGGCGTTGTCCCTCTCCATCCACAAGAATATGATTGTCAAGAATAGCAATCATTTTGTCCATCATCTTCAGCATAGTGCGCATTGCTCCCTTGCGAGTAGCCCACACCTGTCCTGTATAGATATGTATACGATTATTTACTCCTGCCAACCAAGCTGCCATTGCTGTAAGAAGACCTGCTTTAGGTGTAACTGAATGAACTGAGTCGAACTTATTCTTCTTGAAAATTTTGTACAAAGCAGCAAAAGCCTTCAAGTCGTTCTTAATGCTAATTTTTCGTTCTATAGGTGCATTTATGAAGTTAATCTTCATTCCTTTAAAAAACGAAGCGTCATAATTCTCTGGGAAATTAGCAATTAACGACACATCATACGTTTGGGTAAGCCGTTCTAAGTGGTTTACCAAAAATGCCTCAGCAGAACCAGGAATCGCAACGACAAAAGCTATTTTCTTTTTTTGCATATTAGGTTACCGTTTTTATATGTTATAAATTAATGTTTTCATTTGCGACGATGGAAATAGTTATAGATACATCTTGGAGCAAAATGTTTCAAAATAGGTATAATAGTATACAACTGAAACCAACACGGTAATCCTATCATCTTATACCCTATATGTTTCACATAAGCCTCATTGCGTCTATTTCGCCAATTCCGTCTCATCACTGCATTCCTATCATCACGCATTTTGTATAGACATTCATCCAACATAAACAGTTTATGTCCAGCAGCAAATATCTTAAACCAAAGGTGATAGTCTTCAACTCTTAGAAGAAGGTCATCAACAGAATAGCCTCCAACTTCCTTTACAACCTTTGTTCGTGCCATACAAGGTGCATGACAAATAGGTGTGCCATGTACAAAGTCCTTTGCCTTGATTTCTCCTTTACCTTTGCCCCATCTGAAATCACCATTCTCGTCAAAGTATATCATAGGAGCACTCACTACGGCATATTCAGGATGCTCATCAAGGAACTTTATCTCCTTCTCAAAACGAGTTGGCATACTCAAATCATCACCATCCATACGTGCAACATACTCTGTATCGGCATACTTCAAACAATGATTGAGTGTATAGTTCAACCCCATATTCCGCTCGTTTTTGATCACAATCACATTATCATGCCTTCGTGCATTTTCTTCTGCAATCTTTAGTGTATCATCCTTTGAACCATCGTCACAAAGGATGATTTTGAAGTCTTGATAGGTTTGGGCATAAAGAGAATCCAATGCCTCTTGAAGTGTGGGCGCACAATTATATATGCCCATTAGAACTGAAATTCTTGCCATCTTTTTCTATTATTGTTTCTATTTTCCTAACCTTATCCAAATCATACAAATTTTGTTAGTATACATTTGGAATTGTTATTCTAACAAATCTAATATCCTTGGGATAATGTACATCTACATATATCCGATAGAAAACATTCATATAAGTTTTTTCATCAATTTTGCGTATATTCGAATATATAGGCATTCTATCGGTTATCAAATCCACGTCATCCCCACAGAAGTGGGGACTGAGGGGCTATTTATTGCTTGCGAAAGTTGAGAATATGATTATTACTTTAGATGCATAAAAAAAGTAAGTTGAGGCACGACTACTTCTGGAGAGAAATGTTTTTCTGCAAATTCTATACAATTCTTTGCATAATCTTTATATTTATCTCCAAAGATAATATTAGCCACCAATACATCCATTCTATTCACATCACCTTTACAACATCCACCTATCATATAATTATCAAACCAATTATCAGGATTCGAGTTAAGTGAAACAACAGGCACACCTCTCATCCAAGCTTGAATAAAAGTATTAGAAATACCTTCAGATACACTCGTATTAATAAGTAGAGAAGCTTTATTACACAAATAGTCATTTATGTATTCATTATCTTTACCTTCAATCAATGTTATTTGAGAATTATTTAGAATACGTTCTAACAATTTCCTATTCTTTTCTGTTTTAGGCATCTTTGAAGAGAACATTGTGAAAGTAACATTCTTATTTTTAAATCTTTCTGCAAAATCAATAAATAATTCAGGTTGTTTAGCTTGCTCAAACTTTGCGATCCAAACGAGATTATGACCCTTATCTGTACACAAAGGCTTTACATTGGTTCTTTGTATATTATATATTGTTTTCAATCTTTTTATTTTAAAATTCTGCAATGCTTCATATTGCTCCTTGTTTTGGCATATTACACCAGTAGAGTGACTTAATGTATATTTAAGCCACATATTTTGTAATATGTTATAGAGCGAATTATTTTTGCGAGTCAGAGTATATATATCTGCACTATGGAAATAGAATGGGACATTGTTTGACATACACCATTTTGCAATAAAACGAGAGTATGGAACAAATGCTCTATGATATACAATATCTGGATGTATTTCATTAAGAGCCTTATAAAGCTTATTTTTAGTACCGTAGTAGAATATATCCCATGAAGCTCTTGTGGGTATAATTGAGACTTCATATTCGTTAGAAGAATATGTTTTTGAAGAATAACATATGTAAGTGATACTATGACCTTCCTTTTGCAAAGCTGTAGAGATTTCAAGCGCCTGCATTTCCGCTCCACCTATTTGATGTGGATATAAACCAATAATAAATGCGATTTTCATTGTTTAAATATTTTTTTACTGTAAATAATAATGAGAGCCGGAACTATAAAATACAATGGAGTAGTTAAAGTCGCTCTTGATAGATAAATAGAATATGAGAAACATGCAACAGAAGTTACAAGCCAATAAGGAGATGTACTGTAAAAAAGAATATAATCTATATGAACAATAAAAGACCCTAAAAGCATCATAATAATTATAATACCTATAAGACCAAAATCTAAATATATATCAGCCAACAAAGAAGAACCATTTCCATACGTTCTATTTAACCCTTGAATTAAATAGGTACAGTATGAAGTAGTACCATTCTCATATTCTTTTTCAGAATATACAAATGGAATTGCTCTATACAGAAATGGAACAGAGTATCCCAAATCCCTTAGTTTCATGACTCCATAAAAAAAATCATGATTATAAGGAACTTTTTCGACAGAATAAGTGAAAGTCATATAAGAACCAGCCAATTCTTTAGTAACAGGCAGTATTGATTCTTCATTTTCTTGATTCTTATAAGATAAAATATCATGTACAGTCAATAAATTATTAGATTTACGAACTGTACCAATAACACTTAGTACAGAACCACCAATAAACACTGCAAGAAAAAGTGTTACAAAATTTATTTTCTTCTGCGTAGCTATAACATAAGTTATTGTATAGGCAAGAACAGTTGTCAAAATAGGTCCTCTATCGCCTGTCATAAAAACTAGTGACAAATAAATAATTAGTGGAACAAGGAATATCAAGCCATTCATCCGTATAAAGGTCAATAGAGAAGCTTTATTCCCAACACTTCTAAGTGTTAATACATTGCAACATAGTATTGTAAAAATTAAAACTTGTATCATCACTATGCTATAATTGGAAAGAGACCCGGCTGATTCAGCCATAGCCTCCTCATTATAAATGAACGATCCAGATAATATTGTGGACATATTATAATATATATATATAGCCACAAAAATTATAAATAGCCATTTCTGATATAACACAAAACGAGTTGGTACAGATAATATTTTGCGATTTC
>ERZ1031467.762-NODE-762-length-10151-cov-4.501882_pt1 | contig 10151 bp, 7 predicted proteins | sample MGYA00517105_ERZ1031467 | MGnify/ENA primary metagenome ERZ1031467 (study PRJEB33719, sample SAMN04261155) | wastewater metagenome | biome: rural village; feature: human; material: feces | host: Homo sapiens | place: El Salvador | collected 2013-01-07 ...
TGTGACAACCGTCACGCCATCATCCCACAGCTGTTCTAAAAGTTCCATAATCTGCTTCTGCTCACGGTCGAGTGCCCCCGGAAGAAATCCTACGGAAAAATTCAGAATCCGGATTCCCAGTTCTTTATGATGTGCAAGCACCCATTGCAGGCCACGAATCACCCGCTCCGTCTGTCCTCCTCCATCCTTCCCGAGGACTTTCAGCGCAATCAGCTGTGCCTGCGGTGCCATTCCTTTCATTCTGCCATTCGCACACAAAATTCCGCCAACATGTGTTCCGTGTCCATTGTCATCATAACAGGCTCGTTTCATTGCCACAAAATCCAGAAATCCAACCACATTCTGCCGCAGATCCGGATGCAGATAAACGCCTGTGTCCAGTGTCACCACCCGGATATTTTTCCCCGTGTAACCCATACGATATACATTCTCTGCATGTACAAGCTGTTTGACACGATTCATATTTCAACTCCGAACTTTTCGAATCATCGCCTTTTTCTTTCATGGTATGAAAAAAGGGCCGCATGGTGCGGCCCCTGAAGTACATCTTTCATGGATCTTAATTCTGTATGGTATTTTATTTCTGATCTGCCGGAACATCCTTAATGGAAAAACTGATTCTTCCCATCTTGTCCTTTCCAAGACAGACAACTTTCACAACATCTCCAAGTGTCAGTACATCCTCGACATGCTCAATGCGTTCCTTGGCAATCTTTGAAATGTGAACCATTCCTTCCTTGCCCGGCGCAAACTCGATAAAAGCACCAAACTCTTTGATACTTACAACTGTACCGGTAAAGATCTGCCCTTCCTTAAAATCGGTTGTGATGATTTTTATCATATCAATGGCCTTTGCGATTGCCTCCTTGTCTGTTCCACAGACAGAAACCGCACCATCATCTGTAATATCAATCTTGACACCTGTACGGGCAATGATCTCATTGATTGTCTTACCCTTCTGTCCCACAACATCTCCAATTTTATTCGGATCAATGGTGATCTGTTCAATCTTCGGTGCCCACTGATTTACTTCTTTTCGTGGCTCTGCAATTGCCTTGCTCATAACTTCATCCATAATGTAGACGCGTGCCTCACGGGTACGGGCAATGGCTTCTTCTACGATTGGACGGGTCAGGCCATGGATCTTGATATCCATCTGGATTGCAGTGATACCATCATGTGTACCGGTTACCTTGAAATCCATATCTCCGAAGAAATCTTCAAGTCCCTGGATATCTGTCAGTACCAGATAATCATCATCCGTCTCTCCGGTCACAAGACCACAGGAAATACCTGCAACCATCTTTTTAATCGGAACACCTGCAGCCATCAGTGACATACAGGACGCACAGGTAGATGCCATGGAAGTAGATCCATTGGATTCAAATGTCTCGGAAACTGCACGGATTGCATACGGGAACTCCTCCACAGAAGGAAGAACCGGAAGTAATGCACGCTCTGCAAGCGCACCGTGTCCGATCTCACGACGTCCCGGACCTCTGCTTGGCTTTGTCTCTCCAACAGAATAGGACGGGAAATTGTACTGATGCATATAACGCTTGGTTGTCACGTTCTCATCAAGTCCGTCAATCTTCTGTACTTCCGAAAGCGGTGCAAGTGTAACAACATCGCAGATCTGTGTCTGTCCACGGGTAAACATGGCAGAACCATGTACACGAGGGATCAGATCTACTTCTGCAGCCAGCGGACGGATCTGATCGATCGCACGTCCGTCTGGACGCTTATGATCCTTTAAGATCATCTTACGAACAGTCTTCTTCTGATACTGGTAAACGGCCTCGTCAAGAACAGCAAGCCACTCCTCGTTTTCTGCAAAAGCCTCTGCAAATTTATCTGTGATTTCACGGATATTCTCTTCTCTCTGCTGCTTTTCATCGGTAAATACCGCTTCTTCCATCTGCTCTGGAGTGACGATTTCCCGCATAGCTGCAAACATTTCTTCCGGAATCGCACAGCTTGTATACGCATGCTTCGGTTTGCCAACCTCTTCCCGGATCTTATTGATAAATGCAATGACTGTCTGGTTGACATCATGGCACTTATAAATTGCCTCAATCATCTTTGCTTCCGGAATCTCATTGGCACCGGCCTCAATCATGATGACCTTTGTTGCTGTAGATGCAACCGTAAGCTTTAAATCTCCCTCGTCCCAGTCTTTCTGGGATGGGTTTACAATAAATTCACCATTCTTCATTCCCATCTGGGTCATGGCACATGGGCCGTCAAACGGAATATCGGAAATGGTAGTAGAAAGTGCTGCACCGATCATGGCAACCAGCTCCGGACGGCACTCCGGATCTACAGACATAACCATATTATTTAAGGTTACATCATTGCGGTAATCTTTCGGAAACAGAGGTCTCATCGGACGGTCAATGACACGTGCGGTAAGAATAGAGTTCTCTGATGCCTTTCCTTCACGCTTGTTAAATCCGCCAGGAATTTTTCCAACCGAGTACATTTTTTCTTCAAATTCCACGCTCAGTGGGAAGAAATCAACGCCATCTCTCGGCTTGTCGGAAGCAGTAGCCGTAGATAATACGGTAGTCTCTCCATATTTTAATAATGCGGCACCATTTGCCTGTGCACATACTCTTCCGATATCAACGGTCAGTGTTCTGCCTGCCAGTTCCATTGAATAACTTTTGTACATGTATTCTCTCCTTCAAAATTTAATACGGTATGTCAAAACCCCGAAACTACTGAACAATACAAAACAGCGTTTTGTCCTCTTCAGTGGTCCCGGAAAAAAGTTCTGCCATACAACAAAAAGAAGAGCGGAATATAAAACTCCGCTCTTTGTTTACAATTATTTTCTGAGTCCTAAACGCTCAATTAAAGAACGATATCTTTCAATATCTATGCTCTTTAAGTATGATAATAATCCACGTCTCTGACCGATCATCTTAAGCATACCTCTTCTGGAATGATGATCCTTTGGATTCTGCTTTAAGTGCTCAGTAAGCTCCTGAATTCTTGCAGTAAGAACAGCTACCTGAACTTCTGGTGAACCAGTGTCGTTTGGTGTTCTTCCATACTCATTGATAATTGCCTGTTTCTTTTCTTTTGCGATCATTTTATGATCCTCCTTAAAATATTTTTGCACCCGATACTCAGCAAAAGGTCGGAGTGTCCATTCACCGAATATGGGTTAAACCATACTAATCTAATGTATCATAAATCCGTATCGTTGTAAACAGTTTTTTAATTTAAATACGATATGACACAGATTGGTGTCCGGTAATAGGCATTGGAAATTTTAATTCCGGTACGTGCATTGCTGGCATGCACAATCTGACCGTTTCCGATATAAATTCCCACATGGCTGATGCTGCTTCCGCTTCCATAGAAAAAGAGATCTCCCGGTTTTGCCTCAGATGCACTGATTCGTTTTCCGTATGCCGGCTGACTTGCCGCATGATGCGGGAGGCCGACTCCGTATCTCGCATATACCTGCATCGTAAATCCGGAACAATCAATTCCGTTTGTCAGGCTTGTTCCACCCCAGACATAACGGTTTCCTACAAACTGTAATGCAAACTGTACTAAAGAAACGCGGGAATCCGTGTATCCCTCTCCGTATTCCAGTTCTTTTACCGTCGATGCTGTCGGAAGTTTTTCTGTTACCTCTACATAATCTCCGGAAATATATCCCTTCTGATCATCCACTTCCACTTTATACCAGCCGTCTTTTGTATCTTCCACAACAAGATCCTCTCCCTCTCCAACCAGAGAAAGTATTGCAGAATCTTCAGAAGCCTTTTCTCTTACACGAAGGGTTGTGGTATTTACTGTAACAACTTTTGTAATTTCTTTCTTTGCTACATTTTTTGCCGCATCTCCTGTCAGAAGATACTCTGTCTTTACATAACCTTCCACCTTGCCGGAGGTGATCTTTGCCCAATCTCCCTTGACCGAGACAATCTCACAGGCATCTTTATCCGTCATTTTTCCAACAACTTTACTGTCTGTGGATGCCTTTTTTCGCACATTCAGGCTTCCCTGCACCTGCGCGATTCCAAGATTTTTATACCCACAGATGCTGGTATCCTCCGTGGTATTTTCCGAAACCGCTTCTTTTGTCTGCGTATCTTCGATTCCCTGTGCAACCATCTGCTTTTCATTCGCAGCCACCGCAACATCTGTTTTATCATACAGCTGACTGGTTACTCCTGCCGTCACATCCAGCGCCTCCACTTCGCTTGCATTCAAAGATGCGGAAACACCGGCTGTGAGCGATCCGGCCACTTCTGTTTTATCTGTATTTCCCTGCTGTATCCCGATATAGGCTGCCGCACCGGTCAGTGTCAGAGAAAAAGCAAGTACCATTCCAACTCTCTTTTTTGTCATACGATTCATTTCACAGATTCCTCCCTCATGTCTCATGAAATCTCATAACAAAACGAGTATAACAACAAATAATTACAATGTCAACATAATTTTGTAATATTTATGTAATATGTTTACATGTCGCCGTTTATCGACATCATACGGCTGCGGCTCGTTTCAATGTCTCTTTCCATCTGTTCTTTTAACATCTCTACAGACGAGAATCTCTGTTCCGGACGTATAAAAGAATAAAAGCTGACCTTTAGTTCATATCCGTACAGATCACCGGAAAAATCCAGTATATGCGTCTCCACATTTACTTTATTGGAATGATTGACGGTTGGTTTGCATCCGACATTTGTCACACCTGTGTAATATTTTCCACCAATCTCTACCGCAGTTGCATATACACCTTTCGGCGGAAGAAGTTTTTCGGCCACAAGTTCCATATTGATCGTCGGGATTCCGAGCGTTCTTCCAAGCTGCCTTCCATGAATCACTTCACTCTTTACAAAAAACGGATACCCAAGCAGATCATTTGCCTTTTCAATATTGCCTTTTATGATCTGTTCCCGCACAAACGTACTGCTGATGTCCCGTCCCTCATACTGGATCTTGTCTACCACCCTAAGGGTATAGCCATATGTCGCGGACAATTTTTCCAGCAGAATATGATCCCCTTTCCGGTTATGGCCAAACCGGAAATCCGATCCGACTACCATGCTCTTTACATGCAGACTTTTTACAATCCATGCAACAAAAGCCTCCGGCTCCATGCACATGACTTCTTTGGTAAACGGACATTCCAACAGGTAATCAATTCCACGTTCTTTGAGAATTTCCTGCTTTTCTTTATTGGTCGAAAGGACACGGTAATTATTATTCTCCGTAAGTTTTTTCGGTGGAATATCAAACGTAAAAACAACGGCCTTTAACCCTTCTTTCTTCTTTTCCAGAAGGTGTTCAATCAGTGCTTCGTGTCCACGGTGTACTCCGTCAAATTTTCCCAGCGACAATGCCGTTGGTTCTTCTATATGAAAATCTTCTATCTTATTCCAGCAAATCATATTTATGCACCAAACATTTTCCGGACTTTATAGTCCTTTGTTTCTCTCTCATACTGATATACAGCGTAAAAATGTCCCATCGGATCATAAACCAGTACCTGCTCACCATCCGCAATTTTTTCCGGAACATCCGTAAAATTTCCATCGTTTAAACGGTTTCCATTCTGAAGAAAACGAAACGCTTCCGGTACAACCGTCAGTTTCGTCTTTCCCTCAAACACGCGGTCCACCGGAAGAATCAGTTCTTCCAGCGTTCCTTCATCCCTTATCTTTTCAATTTCTGCCAACGTGTGTGCCTCTTCCAGAGGAAAAACACTCACTCTTGTCCGGACCAGGGATTCCATACACGCGCCTACGCCAAGCACCTCTCCGATATCCGCACACAGCGTACGGATATAAGTTCCCTTGGAACAGTGCACCTGCATCGTCACATAAGGAAGATTGATTTTTTCAATTTCTATGGAAAAAATTTTAACCGTGCGGGCTTTCCGCTCTACCTCAATTCCGGCGCGGGCCAGATCACATAACTTCTTTCCGTTGACTTTGAGTGCCGAGTACATTGGCGGAATCTGCTCATAATCTCCAACGAACTGCAAAATAGCCGCTTCCACGGTCTGTTCTTTCAGCAATGCAGCCTCTCTGGAACGATCTTCTTTCACCGTTCCGGTCATATCCTGTGTATCGGTTGTAATGCCAAGATGCATCACCGTACGATACACTTTATCCTTATCCGTCAGAAGTTCACATACCTTTGTTGCATTTCCGATGCATACGGGAAGTACTCCGGTCGCTTCCGGATCGAGCGTTCCGGTATGTCCAATTTTACGCTCATGTAAAATGCCGCGGAGCTTTGCTACCACGTCAAAGGAAGTAAAGCCCCGCTCTTTATAAACATTTATAATTCCGTTTATCATATTATAATCTCTTCTCAACCTCGGCAAGAATACGCTCGATTGCCTCTTCTGCCGGTCCTTCCACGGTACATCCGGCAGCCTTGACATGTCCGCCGCCGCCAAAATGCATCGCAAGCGATGCCGCATCAAACGCACCGTTTACACGAAAACTTACTTTAAACGTATGATCCTCATTCTCATAAAGGAATACTGCAAGTTCCACATCTTTGGTATTGCGCATCTGCTCCACGATTCCTTCCATATGTTTCGGAAGAACTTCCAGTGCATGCATCTCTTCGAGCGTCAGAAAAGAAGTCACTACTCTGCCACCCAGACGAAGTCTGCTGGAAAGCAGCGCCTGTCCCATGGCACGGTTCTGGTTGTATGTTTTCTGATTAAAAGCTTCATCCACAATTTTTGTGAAATCAATTCCTTTATCCATCAGCATGCCCGCCATATTCATCGTGGAGGAAGACGTGCAGGAATACTGAAACACTCCGGTATCGGTAACCATTCCGGTATACAGACATTCCGCGATTTCTTTTGTGATCTTCTCCGTATCTAACAGTTCACAGATCAGCTCACAAGTGGAACTTGCATCCGGGAAAATATAATTTTCCTCTGCAAAACTCTGGTTACTGACATGGTGGTCAATACAGGCTGTATGCTTTGCTTCCTGAAAATAACGTGCAGCATTCCCCAGACGTTTCTCATCTCCGCAGTCCATGGCGATAAACAGATCAAACACCACGGATTCCTCATAGTCACTGCGGATTTCCGATGAAAAATTCAGGAATTTAAAGATATTGGGAATCGGCTCAAGATACAATCGCACATCCACATCCGGATAATATTTCCGGATATAGTTGTAAACTCCGAGTGTGGAGCCCACACAATCCCCATCCGGACGTACATGTCCGGCAAGACCTACCGATTTTTTCCCTGCAAGAATCTCATCAAGCTTCTTCATCCGGTTTCTCCTTTATATCTTTGGTCACTTCATCAATCATTTTTGACATATGGATTCCATATTCAATGGACTGGTCCAATACAAATTTGATCTCCGGTGTGTTGCGCAGATTTACGGACTTTGCCAGGCTCCTGCGAATAAATCCTTCTGCGGAGCGAAGTCCTGCAATCGTATCCTGCTGTGATTTTTCATCCCCCAGCACACTGATATAGGCCTTTGCCGTTTTCAGATCCGGAGCAACTTCCACTGCAACCACGCTGGTCATCGGATTGATCCGCGGGTCTTTGATTTCCCCGCGGATAATATTGGAAAGCTCACGCATCACTTCCTCATTGATCCGAATATTTTTAATACTGTTTTTTCTCATATTCTATCCTATCTTGGTACTTCTACCATCTTATAAGCTTCTACCTGATCAAGTTCCTGAATGTCATTAAAGCCTTCGAATACAAGACCACATTCATATCCGGCCTTAACTTCCTTGACATCATCCTTGAAACGCTTCAGGGATGCTAAATCTCCCTCGAAGATCTGCTCGCCTTCTCTGGAAATACGAACTTTACATCCGCGTTCCATCACACCGTCAAGTACATAAGAACCGGCAATATTACCGACACCGGATGCCTTAAAGATCTGACGGATTTCTGCATGACCGATAACTTTCTCCTCAAATACAGGATCAAGCATACCCTTCATGGCAGCCTCTACATCCTCGATCGCATTGTAAATAACCTTGTACAGACGGATATCTACACCCTCATTATCTGCGGTAACTTTTGCAATCGGGTCCGGACGGACATTAAATCCGATGATGATCGCATTGGATGCGGAAGCAAGAATAACATCAGATTCGTTGATTGCGCCGACACCACCATGGATCACTTTTACAACCACTTCTTCATTGGACAGTTTCACAAGTGACTGTTTCACTGCCTCAACAGAACCCTGTACATCCGCTTTTACAATAATATCAAGTTCCTTCATATTTCCGGACTGGATCTGGGAGAACAGATCATCCAGTGACATCTTTGCCTTGGTATCTTCGATCAGGCGGTTCTTTTCCTCTGAAATATAAGTATCTGCAAATGATTTTGCTTCCTTATCGGAATCGCAGACAACAAATGTCTCTCCGGCTGCCGGTACACTGTTTAATCCGAGGATCTCTACCGGTGTGGAAGGAGTTGCCTTCTTCACGCGCTGTCCCTTGTCGTCGATCATGGCACGGACTTTACCGTAGCTGCTTCCACAGGCAATGGAATCTCCGACATGAAGTGTTCCTTTCTGAACCAGAACCGTTGCTACCGCACCACGTCCCTTATCCAGCTGTGCCTCAATGACCAGACCTCTTGCATTACGGTTTGGATTTGCTTTCAGTTCCATCACTTCTGCAGTCAGAAGGATCATTTCCAGAAGATTGTCGATACCTTCCTTAGTATGTGCAGAAACCGGACAGAAAATCGTACTTCCACCCCAGTCTTCCGGAATCAGTTCGTATTCGGAAAGCTCCTGCTTTACTTTTTCAATGTTTGCACTCGGCTTATCAATCTTGTTGACAGCAACGATGATTTCTACACCGGCAGCCTTTGCATGGTTGATTGCCTCGATGGTCTGTGGCATAACACCATCATCTGCAGCGACAACCAGGATTGCAATATCGGTAGAATTTGCACCACGCATACGCATTGCGGTAAATGCCTCATGACCAGGAGTATCCAAAAATGTGATCTTCTGTCCATTGATGGACACCACAGATGCACCGATATGCTGGGTAATACCACCGGCCTCGCGGTCTGTCACACGTGTGGAACGGATCGCATCCAGCAGGGATGTTTTACCATGATCGACATGACCCATAACACAGACAACCGGTGGACGTGGAACCAGATTCTTCGGATCTTCTTCATCCTCTTTTAAGAGTTCCGCGATGACATCAATCTTCTCCTCCGGCTCGCAGATAAAGTTAAACTCCAGTGCGATTTCTTCCGCTGTCTCAAAATCTACTTCCTGATTTACCGTTACCATTTCACCCTTCATAAAGAGTTTCTTTACAATGGCAGATGGCTGCAGTTTCATCTTGTCTGCCAGATCACGGATTGTCATCTTTTCCGGAAGTGTGATCGTCTTGATTACATTTTCATCTTCCTTCGGCTTCGGCTGCTGCTGTGGTTTCTTTCTGCCGCCGTGCTTCTCAAGGTTTACATAATTTTCCTGTTTCTTTCCGCCGAGTTTATCATGATCTTTCCGATGATTATTGTTGTTATTGCGGCGGTCATTATTTCCACGGGAGTCCTTTCCGCGGATTTCTTCCGGTGCTGCAACTGCTGCCGGCTCTTTACTGAAACGGTTCTTTCTGCCGTTATTGTTTCTGTCGTTCTGTGGACGGCTGTTGTTTCTGTCTCCGTTCGGACGATTGTTATTGTTTCTATCTCCCTGATGACGGTTATTATTTCTCTCCCCGCCTCTGTCATTGTTTCTGTCATTCTGCGGTCTGTTGTTTCTCTCGCCACCGGAATGATTGTTGTTTCCGCGGTTTTCCTGGCTGTTGCGGGTATTTGTGTTTTCTGCCGGTTTATTGTTTGCCGGCTTACTTACTTCAAGATCCGCTGTCGGCGAAGGCGTACGCTCACTGATCGGACGCATAGCACGCTCCCCGACCGGACGCGGACGAATGATGCTGTGCTGTGCCGGACGCTTATTGTCCTCCCGTCTTCTGTTATTACCGTTTCCATTTCCGTTTCCACGGTTGTTGTTATTTCCGTTTGCCGGCTTTCTGGACTGTTTGCTGTACTGTGCATTAAATACGGCTGTGATGCTGGATTTCTTCTTTGGACGTTCCTTTCCATCCGCTGGTTTTCCTGCACCAGTCTTTGC
>ERZ1031467.767-NODE-767-length-10111-cov-5.558572_pt1 | contig 10111 bp, 10 predicted proteins | sample MGYA00517105_ERZ1031467 | MGnify/ENA primary metagenome ERZ1031467 (study PRJEB33719, sample SAMN04261155) | wastewater metagenome | biome: rural village; feature: human; material: feces | host: Homo sapiens | place: El Salvador | collected 2013-01-07 ...
GTCCCACTATCCAACCAATGCCATTGAGCGATTGTGACAGGTTGATTCTACTCTCTGCCTTATCGGGATGGCCCAACACCGTGGTATAAGGATTGGCACTCGTCTCTAGACAGGTTAAGCCGCATCCTATTACAAACAAGGACAGTACGAAGAAGTAAAAGCTGTTGATTTCACTTCCCGGTATGAACATCATGGAACCGATGCCAAACAGCACCAGTCCGGTTATCACTCCCCTGCGGTATCCCCATTTCTGGATAATCCATCCGGCAGGCAGAGCCATCAAGAAGTAGGCTCCATAAACTGCAGCCTGTGTAAGAGCAGACATCGTCTTGCTGATATGGAACGATTCCTGAAAATGAGGATTCAACACCTCCAGGATGCCATGGGCAAAGCCCCACATAAAGAAGAGGCTGCTGATAATGAGAAAGGGAACCAGATAGTTATGCCCTTCGTATCTGAAGATAGATTGCTTCATCATGATTCTTTGTAAATTCCTTACTATCCTTCACAACTAGGGCAAGATATCCGCCGCCACCAGCTCCAGGCATCTTCCATGCCAACACATCATCCAAAGCACTGTAATGATTGATCGTCGGCTGCACACTCGCCTCCGGCTCTATCACGCCATTGACTGATGGATTCACCATACCAGGGAACATGGCTATCTGGGCTTCGAAAGATGCCTTGTATGCTGCTGCAAAGGCATCGAGGTTGCGCGCCAGAATAGCACTCCAGCATGCATCTGCTGCATCAGCAAGAGCCTTTACTTTTGCAGGTGTTATATCCTTGTTTTCTACGACACTGCATCCTGGACGTCTTGGTTCCATCGGTATCATCACCAGATGGTCTTCGAGGAAGCGGAGGGTCATCTCATCCTGAGTACTTTCTATCTTCTCTGGCCAGAAATTATTGTTATAATAATGACGCACCAAGCCAGGAACACAAATGCCTATGGAATCCTGGGCTCCGGAAATGATACCATCGTGACGTTCTGGATTATTCTCAAAGCAGAACACCAATCGGGCTAGCATCTCAGGATCCATTTTTGGGAGTTTCACCGGCCATATCTTCTTGATCATATTACGGGTGGATGTGGAGAGGCCACATCTGTCTCGTACCTCGAAGGTTGGGTTTAGGGAAATGGTGATTGCCCAACCTGGGTGATGCATGCTGACGTATGGTTGATCAATCCAGGTTCCAGCGAGGTCCAGACGAGTTGGAATGCCCGCACCTTGTGCCGTATTATCAGATGCACTCGATAAAGCCTTCTTTAAGTCGGATGAGGAACGTGCCTTCAAACCTTCATGAGGTGTGCGCTGAAGTTCAATATACTCGATGCCACGCTCAGCACATATCCTGCGCTTTTCATCAGAACTGCCTTCTGCATTAACAACAAACACGTCCGGTTTTACTTTATCAAGTGTTGGAAGAAAGTCGATAACTCCACTTCCCTCATTGATATACGCATCCTTCACCGCCTTGATATTTTTGACCATGAAGAGTCGTTCTTCCTCAGGAAACATTGGCTTGCGATGTTTATACTCCAGATAAGTATCATCAGAGCCAATACCCACATACAGGTCTCCATAACGTGATGCCTGCTGGAAAAACTCAACATGACCAGAGTGGAGTAAGTCGTAACATCCACTTACAAATACTTTCTTTGCCATTATATATTAATCAAATTTATCTAAACTTCATAACTTGTCATAACCTCCACGCATATCCTGATAGTTGGGAATATACTTATATTTTACTGCACCATTTAAACTAAACATAAGGCTTGAAGTTTGGAGATGAAACTTTGAAGACCAGAATAACTCAAATTATGATGTTCTATCTTCATACCATTGGTAAGTCCAATATTGACATACTTGACGACAACCGCATCCTCGACTGGAGATACATTTGCTGTTGATGTAACTTGTTTAGCATTTGCCTAATTCACGTTGGCTGCCTCAGGTTCCCCCTTGACCACACACTCAACAACATTGGGAGACTGGTACTTTTTCTTGTACCACTTCTCAAATACATGGTAAGGTACTCCATTGGACTCAAAAAACTGATTTACAGAGACACCTGCTGGTACAGCTTCCACTGTGTAGCGCTGCCACAAGGTCTCAAGATCTTTGCTACTTACTGCCATATTATTCAAGTTTTAAATGAAACATGGCACGAAGATAACACTTATCTGGCAAACCGCCAAAATAGGGGTTGGATGCTTACTAATTTATGAGCCATTATTTCATCACGTACCTGAAGAGTTGTCTCAAACAAATCTAGTTGTCTCACTTCGACAAGTGGGATAAACTGAAACGTATAAACTATATACTTCATGTTGTTTTTTACTAAAACATTTTATACTTATTGCCCACATCCATAGTAATCATACGTAACGGAAACTATTCCAAATATTTAATCACCTTACAAGGATTACCTGCGGCAATACAATTTGCAGGAATATCCTTTACCACAACAGTACCAGCACCAATCACAGAGCCTTCGCCAATAGTAACTCCTTTAAGGATAATACTCTTAGCTCCGATTAATACATGATCTTTGATGACAATTGGTGCACACTTAGCAGTATGATTATCCAAACTCTCGGTAGGTGAAAACATTTCGCCAGAATCACGTATACGCCAATCGAGATTATGCGCATCAGAATCCATGATAATACAATCGCCACCTATATTCACAAAATTACCAATAGTTATTCGCTCCTTTGCCCAAAGGCAAGGAGAAGACATACCAACATGATGGCCAATCTCTATGATTGAATTTGGACGTTCTACTACTATACAACCTCTTTGGTTACGACAAAGTGGATTTATACATTCACCAGAAGTAAATGTAAAATCATCACCTATCTTGACTTTCGAATCAGGATGAATATCAAGATAGATGTGATTAAATATCATGGCTCTCTTACCCAAGTTATTCCATCCAATACAAAGTCTCAAACACAAGCGATTATATCGAAGATAAAACTGCTTGCGTACAAATCGAGGAAGATGAAGAAACTTACGAGTAAATAAGCTAAGAAATCTACTCATTTAATATTTGTTTTATTTAAATCTATCTATTTTCTGTTTTACAAGTCGAGCAATGATTCTATATCCTTCCTTCTTAAAGTGGCATCCATCAACCATTAACTGTGGTGGCACCATGCCATGGCTGATACTATCCCTATCTTCCTTAGTTGGAGTGAAGCCAAACTCCTGCAAGCCACGCTTTACCATGTGCTGGCGTAGATTAATAAAGTTATCGCCAAAAGCGTGTTGCAAAGAGTCTTCCATTTCGCCCATACGCTTAGACGTAGGCATTACGTCATTTGGCTTATGAAAAGAAACAACAACATAATGTTTGCAACGACTATAATTTATCATAGCCTTCACTTGCCTTATAAGGTCAGCTGCATTCTTGAATCCACCATTCTGTCCAATGAAGAACACATTGCACCAGGCTCCTCTCAGTTGTCTCATCGCCTGAGTTATGATAATACTACCCTTGCGAAGAGTATCAGTTTTTTCTATCTTCTGTTTAGGCGTCAAGAAATAATTAAACTCAAATTCAAATTTCTTGTTTGGATTCTGCCAAAACTTGGTCTGGGATTCAAGCATGATTGTTTTGCCATCAATAACCACAGGGTTAACCCTGGCGCATGCGTCCTCTTTGAAGCCACCTTGAAGGAGAGGAAAATCCCCGCTCTTACGGTCATAGAAAGAGATAAACGTCGGGATGTCGTTATTACCTATAAAAGTATCAAACTTTCGTTCTTTGTCATTGAAAAGCACCACATCATGTGCCAACAACATCGGATAAGCTCCCTGTCTTGCCATGATGGTAAGTGTTGATTCACCACCGACACCACAGTTGACGACATCATAGCCTTCTCCCAAAAGATCTTGCAACACTCCAGGGTAACTATCATCGCCTTTTATCCAACCTTTGACCATACCTTTATACCCAGTGCCATTAGTATGGCTAGCTGTTAAAGAATCACCCCAACATACTATTGTTTTCTTCTCCTTGTCATCCGAACAAGATACAAGGATGGAAAGGAGCAATATCGCCCCCCATAAGCCAGTTATTTGATATTTTTGCTTTCATTATAATAAACTCTGTAGATCATTTAATAATTTATCAACTATTTGATTTGGATTATGTCTCAAAGCTGCCACTTCCTTGGCGGCTTTACCTATCGCAAGATTTTTTTCTGGATTTAAAAATAAATCTTCAAGCAAAAAAGCTAGCTGATAGGGATCATTGGCAGGAACCAGATACCCCGTCTCTCCATTCTTGATGAGCGAAGGTACACCACCTACGTATGTCGCAATCGGAGTGCATCCCAAAATCTGTGCCTCACAAAGACTATTAGGACTATTATCTATGTACGAAGTATGGACATAAACCGTAGCATGGCAAATAGCCTCACACAGTTGCTCAGCCGAAGCTACACCACAAAGGGAGACATTCACCTTTTCATGCTTGATGGCTAGTTGCTTCTCGACAATAGAAGGATTGATATTGCCATAACATTTCCACTCGAAAAAAACACCTTTCTCAGAAAGCATTTTCGCCGTCTTCAATACTAAATCATAGCCTTTATAGAGAGGACTGGATATGGTGGTAATTATCGTCAGCTTATCGGGCAAGGCTCTCTCCATTGGCTGATAGAAGACAGGTCGCAACACTTCGCTGGCAAAGAGATAGTTAGCCCCAGGATGCAATATCTGTGTAACCCGATAATCCCAATCTGTCCTACCGAAATAGTTCATCACCCGTTTACATATCTCAGTTTCACGAGCGCAAGAAACCGTCCATATTTTGCGTTCAATCCTCTTATGGAGCCAGCTTTTCCATTCATTACCGATGGATTTATATTCTTTCCAAGAGACGAACGGGGGTAGATAAGCATTCAGATATGGATTGAGAATGCCTTGGATATGAAGTATCACAGGAATATCCGTAATGCCAGCCACCAACCCAAACGGCATCTCCGAACCAAACACCATGATGACATCAGGCTTGAAATTTTCCAATGGCTTTCGGATGATTTCCTCATACAATGGAATCCGCTTTCGCTCATTAACTATAAGTGTATTAGCAGAGCAGATGAAGACTTGTGCCTTTTCCTTCCAACTGTGCTTAGGAAAGCGAAGAGGATAATAAGTCACCCCCTTCTCAATTACTTTTTCATTCTCGCCATCGAGAGAGAAGGCAATACCCAGTTCTACATCCTCTCGCTTCATCAGCATAGCCTGAAGCGAAGACAACCAGCCCCCACCATTATAAGCATTGTTCTGCTTATAGAGGCAAGGGGTATTTGTATACCATAATATTCTCATTGTATATTATTTTTTTTATTATCTTTGCATAAAAATTCAACATCAGGGTATGGAATAACCCCTATGGCAATATAGCTCTGCCCACAGTGTTTACTGGGGGTAAAGCATATTTCCTAGAATTGAACTTTTTTGATTTTTATCTATGTTTAACATAAGAGAGCCTTAGTCATGTCAGGATAAATCACTTACTTATCCATATATTTATCTTTAAAGATCATTTTAATCATCCAATCAGGCATCAAGTTGATTACGTACAGATAGACATAATAGGTTGCAGCATTGAACCATCCAAAATGCTTCTTTCTGTAATAGAAATTGATGCGTGGATTACTGCCAAGAGGTGAATGCAAACGCTTCCATCGTTGACAGAAAGTCGAATTCCACTTTCTTACTCTGCAGTAGTTGTTGGTATAGCCCAAAGCTACAGCTTTGCGAGTTGTATAAACTTTAAAGCCATGCTCAATGGCAGTCAACCCATAATCAACGTCACCTAAATCATGATGAAGTTTAGGATCCATAATGCCAATCTTATCCACAATAGATTGAGGAATCAGCACCACATTGCCATTCATATGCTTGATTTCCTGTGGATTCATAGCCTCTTTATAGAGAATCTTGTTTGCGTCTGTTCCACCATAAATAATCTTGTGAGATTCTTTATCTGCAATCAAGCCAGAGATAATACAATTTCCTCCACCCCATTGTTCACAAGCCATCAATTCATCCATAAAATCAGGATAGAGTTCGATATCATCATTTAGCCATAGATAATAATCATAATTTCCTTTGATGGCCTCTTTCCAAGCAGTGTACATGCCACGACTCCAAAAAAGATTACCGCTTCCTTCGATGATATGTATGGAGGGAAACTGTGCGGCAACAGCCTGTGGTGTACCATCTGTACACCCATCATTAGTAAGATACACGTCAGCATCTGGACATATTTTTAAAAAGGAGTCCAAACATGCCATCGTCTTCTCCTTGCGATTAAAGCAAGTGAGTATTGCTGCTATTTTCATGCTCAAGAATACTTTAGTAAATATTATACAATCGCTTTGAATTGGACTCTACATGATGTCTTTTCAGTGCTGATTCTCGTTCTTTTGAGTGCAATAATAAGCAGTCCTTTTCCACAAACAATCTCATAATTATTTCTGCTAACATCTCATGTTCTTCGTATCTATATAAATAAATTGTATAAGATTCCAATGAATGAATGTTCGAAGGTATAACAACGCCTAACTCCAAATCGGGATATTTGTCCAATAAAGCTTTAGCAGAAGAATTCACCCAACCTCCAAAAAAGTTAATCGAATGTCCCAAGTAATTACTTAAAGCTGGGAATTCGTACATACTTGTCCAAAGAACTCTCATCTCTTAAATATTTTTTTAAGAAAAGCATCGTAACGATCACCATATGCTTTCCAAGTAAACAATTTCATTTTGTCGCCTACATAATTGCGAACTTTACCCTCAGTTAGATCACTAAGTTTCAATTGAGCCAATACGCCTTCGCGTAGCGAGGACGCATCAATCTGTTTCATAACATAAATATTATCTTCGTCACCTATCAGTTGCTTCAGTGTTGGACCACCGGTGTTTTTGGAGCAAACGATGGGCAATCCACAGGCTGCCGCTTGGCAAAGAACCAAACCAAAACCATCATCATATGATGGAAAGATAAAGACTCTAGCCTTTGAATAGAACTCTATTAATCGATATTCAGGGACTGAATCAAAATGGGTGAAGTTAGGAAGTTGAGGAAATTCAAGATCTACAATTTGTCCAACGTGCAGCACTTTAATATCAGTTCCAGCAAAGGCATCAATCACTAACTGACTACCTTTTCGCTTGCTCCATCCACCTACTACAATACAATCATATTCCATAGTACACTGCGTAGGATGAAAGTGTCTTAATGAAACGCCATATGGGTTGACAAAGAGTTTTTTCTTGTCATAGCCATTCTCGGTAAAACTATCTTGTACAAACTGACTAGCTATTGCTATATAGTCTGCATGCATATATTGAGATTCATCAATTTTTACATATCGCTTGTTGACATGGAAACTACCACACAACTCACCCAATCGATTAAAAGTTTGGATATGAGATGATCCGCGGTCCAAAATACATATGGCACCTCTCGATTTCGCTTTCTTCATGCATCGAGTATAGTTCGGGCTTTGTGCAATAAATACATCACACTTTGGAAGGAGGAAATATACAATAAAATCCAAAGCTTCCATGTAAAGCTGACGAGAAAATTCCGATGGTAAAAATCGACGCAATGCATAAAATGGAGCCATAAACCAAAGAAGTGATTTCCCCTGCGGAAATCCATACTTCTCCAAATTCTTTCGAGTTGTGCATGCGTAAAACGTTACGTCATGGCCCTGATTACTCAGTTCACGGGCAGAATCTAACAAATGCGCTCTGCCTGATGTAGCTACTACTATTTTCATATAATCAACTAATATTTAACAATTTACAAATCCGATTATTATTTAAGGATCTTAACCTATGATTAGCACAAATAACGGCCCCCATCCAGATAATGAGGAACTTCACATTGAAAGCTGGCCATCCCCAAGGATACAAGTCAAAGAGTGAAAACATAATCCATACACCTAAAATTCGGGTTACCCAGTTTTTACTAAAAAAAATGCCAAGGATAGAAGGAATACCTAGAACTATCACATATAACAAAGCATATAAAAGACCTCCTTTTAAGATTAAGTGATAAAAACCAGTTTCTATAGTGTGTCTATATTTTATACTTTCTATTCCTTCAGGAGTCTGATAGATTTGAGGACAGAAATAAGTGCCATTCAACCCTCTACCGAAATAGAGATCATTAGAATTAAACATATCTTTTTTAAAATACTCATCGACTTCAGCTCTAGTATCTTGAGTCCCGCGTTCGTTAAGGAGCTGAAACAGCCCATTACTCTGTGAATTGACAAAGTATAGAGATAAAGAGACTACTGCAATAACCACAGGTATAAAAGCCAATTTGATGAACTTGCTCCGTCGAACATAGATAAACAGGAAGCATGCAAAAGACAAATATACAGCATTTGTTAATGAGTCTCCTCTTCTTGCATAGATCATCGTAACCAATAATGTAATGAGTCCCAAAATCCATATAGGAAGATATCTTTTCTTGTCTTTTAAGAACGGCACTAGAAACAGACAAAATGCTACGTTGTAAAAGCTACTAAATTGTCCGAAATTAAACCGATCCACATCAGCTGATAAATTATAGGCATTCATTAAAATGAATTTATAATTCGATAAATAGCCAAAAGCGCTGATGATAGCAACAACAGGTGCTAACTTCAATATAGCCTTAAAAGAAAATTCCCGTGGATGAATAAAGAAAAGTAAAGGCAAAAGGTAAGCTGGATAATACTCGCTTAGTGCAAAGAAATAGCTGAGGAAACTTAAGAATTCATTCCCCCACATGTATTCTCCCTTAAAAAAACTCTGTATGACTACACAATAGATATCTAAAATGATAAACACGATAAAAAGGAGTTTTAGGGGACCGCTAAATGGTATTTTATAAGAAGATGCACGTAACGCTTCCCTAAATATCATAAAATAAGAGAAAAATGCGATAACACTACCAATCAATCTTGAAGATGGAATTATCATACCACCAATTGAGTATATAAACATATAAAATGCAATCTTATCAAAAGCCCTATCGTTTGGCTTTGGTAGCAAATACTTTACATAGTTTTTTATTCTCATAAGGAGCTTATTTTTTAAAAAAAGGATTTAATGTATCTTTTTATTGATCTATTCTGATACAACACTCTAAGATATATGTTTGCTAACACAGGACTGATAAAAAAGAGATTCATGTACTTTCCTACGACATCAGACAAAAGTTTAGTTTGATTCCTTTTATACGTCTTAAGAAACTCTACTTGTTCTTTATTGGGAGTTTGCTTCAGTCTTGTTAGCGGTTGAATTACATTGACGATTGCAAATGCTGTCAATTCGTTTTCATAATCGTCAGCCAAATGATTTTCTTTGAATATTCTAGAAACCACATTCGACATTTTTTTATACTCATTTATAATATTGGGATTATTGAGCGCCGACACTGGATGGATATAATAATTATATACGGCACCCTGAAATATAACAACGCTCTTACATTTTAGCGCATACTCAATATTAAACAATAAATCCTCGCCAATTTTCAGAGTCTCATTAAATGTTAATGACTTAGTTAGCGTTGTTCGATATAACTTACCCCATGGACTAGATTCTGTCTTGTATCTAAGGATTCGTTTAATATAATCAGAACTTGTCATGCTATCTGCTTTGTATTCTGTTCTACATAGTACTGACCCATCTTCTGTCAACACATCATGGCCGAAAACCAAAAGATCCCCATTTGATTGGTTGCTAGCATCATTATATATGTTCAAAGCATCAATACGGAGATCATCATCCGAATCACAAAATGCAATCCACTCTCCACGTGCATTATCCAATCCCAGGTTTCTTGCTGAACTCACTCCACCATTCTCTTTATGAAACACTCGGATGCGCTCATCTTTCTGAGCATATTCATCACATATTTCACCCGATTTATCCGTACTTCCATCATCTATAAGAAGCACCTCAAAATCTTTAAAAGATTGTGATAAAATGCTGTCAATACAACGATTAAGATATTTCTCAACGTTATAGACTGGAACAATTATACTAAAAGTCGGTTTCATCTCAATATCTCCCAT
>ERZ1031467.779-NODE-779-length-10070-cov-9.534299_pt1 | contig 10070 bp, 5 predicted proteins | sample MGYA00517105_ERZ1031467 | MGnify/ENA primary metagenome ERZ1031467 (study PRJEB33719, sample SAMN04261155) | wastewater metagenome | biome: rural village; feature: human; material: feces | host: Homo sapiens | place: El Salvador | collected 2013-01-07 ...
TGTTGCTCAGGTGCTTATAAAAAATATTAAATTATAGTGTTGCGGAAATAAGGCTATAATCAGTCATTATGAATAATTTCACAAAATTTGAAAAATATGCCATAATTAATATATTATCGCGTATAATGAAAGCAGATGGCGTTATTGATCCTAAAGAGGAAGATTTTATGAATCATATATATAGTAGTTTCGCTATTACAATAAGTGAACTGGAAAATATATCGAGTATTGATGACATACAAGCAAATCATATTGTCCTCAAGATGACGGACGAAAAGAAAGCCCAAGTTATGACACTATTTTTAGGAATGGCTAAAGCTGATGGCTTTATACATCCAAAAGAAATAGAAATTATAAACCAAATTTTACAAGATTTATAAGTATTGTAATTCTAACATTAATAAGATAAAGTATGAGGAAAAAGAAAAATCATATAATAAGTTCTATAGTTTTGGGGGGTATTGGCGGTTCCATAACCACCAATTTGATATATTCTGCTTTTAACCAAAGCGAAAAATATATCAAATTAATACAATTAATAAATGAAGATATTATTATTGTATTTGTACTTATTCTATCGAGTATTTGCTTCTATAAATTAGCTATGCGTCATGCTAAAATTCAGGACTATAATGAGTTATGTAACACATATCCCAATGGTATCGTTAAATGGCTTAGAAAAAATGAACAAAGCAATAATCATGTTGAATACAGTGTAAAACTCGCTGCACTCAGTTCTGTAAAAGAAATCATCCATGAAGAGCAAAGCGTTATTGATGAATACCATGAAATAAAGGAAAATTGCCCACATGTTTTTTCATATTATAAGAATCCTTATACTCAAATGATAAAAACTTGTGACAAGAGAAAAGAAATAGAGCAAAAAGAAAAAAAATGGCAAGACGAAGTAAGAAAAAAAGAAGCCACTGCTAGATACAACTCAATCCAAAAAAAATACCCAAAAGGACTTGAGATTTTTATAAAACTCCACAATTATAATAGCACAAACCTCTCTACAAAAATTGAAATTTCATATGTAAGAGATGAGGAATTTATAAAACTTGAAAAAAAACATAAATTATCTGTAAAGTATCAAGAATGGTTAAAAGAGCAGAAGGCTTTTTCAACCTTATGTTGGAAAACTGTACATGATAATTTTCCCAACCTTGGAAGACATAAATACCCTATATTTTTGCCTAGCTATAACAAAATCTATGACACTACGACAACAGAGTGTATTGTTTGGCAGGTGTTTACTGATTGTTTCTGTGCAGACAACCAGATTGAATATACACATTACAAATGGGTTCATGACAATTTTATAAAAATAAAGTGTTTAGATAAAAAATACACATGGGAAAAAGTGCGTAAAATTGTAGAGTTTATCAAAACATTAAATAAAGAGGTATCTGTTATCTTAAATATAGATCGAAGTCATATATATGAAGAAAATGAAACGAACTATATATTAGCGACATGTATGTTAGCAGAGTTTGGGAACACAAATTGTGAGGTGAAATTTAAAGATGAAAAACCAACTAAAAAATATATAATAATAGTTGAAGCAGTAACTTCCAATAGCGGTCTAAAAAAGCATTGTCAAAAGGTTATATCAAAGTATCGCTCTCTTTCACCATGCTTATGCTATCTCTCCATAATGAAGGGGTATGACACGGACGAAATGCAAGCATTGATAGACAAAAAGAAGAAAGAGGAAGAGGAAAAAGATAGAGAAAAACAGAAAATTTCAACATCCCAGAAGACGATAATTAAAGCTGTTCAAAAATGGGACACTATATTTATGGGGTTCCCAACTATTAGTATACTTGATTATTATCCTATCTCTTCAAAAGTCATTGAAACATCAGAAATATCGAATGATCGCCGTATGATATGGATTTTCAAGAACCCAGAAAGAGTTTATGAAACAGAATATATAAAGGCAGTAGAATGGGCTATCTTGCAGACGAAGGAAATCATCGAAACAACGTTTGGCAAAGAGAGCACACAATATATCACATTTGTCTGCATTCCTGCATCAAGCCAGAAAATATCAGAAAGAAGGTATAAGGCGTTTTCTGAAAAATTATGCAAAGCCACTGGCATGATTGATTCATTCAATTATATCAAAGTTACTCATGCAAAGACCAAAGTACATACGGGAGGAAAATCATTCAGTCAAGATATGTTAGAATATGACCCAAACTTCTTTAAGGGTAAATATGTCTTGTTGTTTGATGACATTATAACCACAGGTTCCTCTATGAAATCATTTAAGGCCAAGTTGCAGGAACTTGGAAGTACTGTCATTGGTGGTATGGCTATTGGACGAAGTAAAAAAGAACATGTCGAACGAGTAACATTGGAATCATTGGGTATCAAACTTATCCCAAAACCGCAGTTTTCTATGAGAAGTAAATTGCAGTCACATAAAAGCGGCATACCTAACGAGTCTTTAGAAAAAAGCACGAAACAGAAAGAAGAAACAAAAGGACTGTTCGTAGAATATAATAAGGCACCAATATATAACGACATGCCTTTAAACACTTATCCTGCCATTCGATTTCCTGAAAAGGGATGCATAGTCTTCCCATATAGAACTGGCAAACAATTCCGAAGAGGTTATACAGAACAATTGTTTGAGGATTTCATAAAGTCACACCTACCAAACAGTTTTAGCATAATTGGCAATGCTAAAATATTGCTTGGTGATGAATGCAGACCTTACGAACCAGACATTGCCATCATAGCAAGTAGTAACAAGAACATAAGAATCGATATTGAAATAGATGAGCCATATAACGGTGTTACCAGAGAACCAACACACTTCATTGGTTGCGGTGACGAGTTCCGTGACTTAAACATTATCAATGCCGGTTGGATAGTCATGCGTTTCACAGAAGAACAAATCTTTTGTGAGAAAGAAAAATGTCTTAATGAAATATACCGTCTCCTTTGGTCTTTGGATTCAAATTATGTATTTGAAATTCTGAACTTTGATAGAAATATACATTTAGGTATCAAACCTTTCTGGACAGAATTAGATGCTAAAATGATGGCAGCAACCAACTTCAGAGAGAACTATCTCCAGCATAACTTTGGTAATGAGGAAGTGGCGCTGTCTAAGCAAGAATACCTTAAGCAGACTGAGGAAGAAAAGGTAATAGCCAAACAAATTAAGTGTATTCCACAACTTAGAGCACAGAATCAAAACAACATCGACAACACCAAATTATCTTTTGTTCAAGACAAAGATATTGAATTTTTCGCAAAGGAACATATATACGTCTATAAGAAGTTTATACAGCTAAAAGCGGTCAGTGATGTCATTAGTATGTTCTTCAGAAAGTTTGATAGCATCGGGTGGTCTCGCAAAAAAGCATTGGAAAATAGTATTTCACAAAGATGTCAGCTAGAACAATGGGATTGTAAAGGTGCAGAGTCACGAGAGGTTGGAACATATCTCCATGAACAAATTCATAAGCACTTTATAAGAGAAACTCCCGATTTCACTTATCACTTTCAATACAATGGCGAAGAGGTACACGTAGATAAAATCGTTGATATTTCTACAGAATACACCTATTTTAAGAAATTCTTGAATGAATAGAACATCATTCCATTTAGAACAGAATGGCAAATTTTCGATCCTGTTCTAAGGATAGCTGGGACAATAGATTTTCTTAGTAGAAATAACAGTGAATTTGATTTGTATGATTGGAAACGAAGCGATAAAATCGATAGGAATGCAACAATATGGAATTACGGAATAAATGGTTTGGAGTCTGTACCAGACACCAGATATTACCATTATTGCCTACAGTTAAATATGTATAAATACATCCTGGAAAAGAACTATAACATAGCTATAAACAAAATGTATTTGGTTGTATTGCATCCTGTTTATAATACATATCAAAAGATAGAAGTACCAACTATGGCAAATGCAATCAATAGTATTGTCAAGTATTACAAAACAAAACTATAGCCCGGATAAATGAAAGATATTATATTCTTAACATCATTCCTTCGGTACCAAGGTCAGCTTTTGTTTATTCCATTTGTTACGCCTCCTGTTTTTACTCTTGCAAGTCCATTTTCAAATCCATCAATCCAATTGTATTTACCAAACGGAACAACAATAGAACCATCTATACGTAACTCCCGTATTGGGATTCTTTATTCTGTACTGTACATAGCTCCTTATTTTCTATATGAATATATTTACCGCTGCCAAGCAAGCGTATGTTCATTCTTCAAATTGCAGATATGAGAGGGCGAAAGGATCGTTAAACAGCTCATCACCAAAACGAGATATTAATTCTTGTTTAAGATTGTCTGGGAATTTGCATTTATAAAACGCACTATCACCTATGCTAGCAACACTAGAAGGGATGACTATCTCTGACAGAGAATCACAACAAGAAAATGCACTATTACCTATACTAGTCACACTAGAAGGGATGACTATCTCAAACAGAGAACGACAATCAGAAAATGCATGATCACCTATGCTAGTAACACTAGAAGGGATGACTATCTCTGAGAGAGAATTACAACCCCGAAATGCACTTTTACCTATGCTAGTAACACTAGAAGGGATGACTATCTCTGACAGAGAATCACAACTAGAAAATGCACGATCACCTATGCTAGTAACACTAGAAGGGATGACTATCTTTGACAGAGAATTACAACCCCAAAATGCACTATTACCTATGCTAGTAACACTAGAAGGGATGACTATCTCTGACAGAGAATTACAACCATAAAATGCACTATCACCTATGCTAGTAACACTAGAAGGGATGACTATCTCTGACAGAGAACTACAATACCAAAATGCACTATCACATATTATCCTTGTACCCTCCTTAACAGAATAAGCTCCACTTAATTCTCCTGGAGCTTCCAACAATTTTCTTCCATCTTTGCTATATTTCACCCCCCATTCATCAACAAGAGCTTCTTTTAACTCTTCTTCTGTTGTTTCAGTTGATAAATCTTCATTCATCACAGGAGTTATATTGGGCTTTTCGCCAATAAACAATCTAAAAGAACATGCTGAAAGCTCCTTTCTCGCCAATGCAAGCATGAAAAGAGAATAAAGTGTGCAGAAATCCTTATCACACATCAATTCCTGCATGGATGATATGACCTTGCTCTTTGATGGATTGCGATAATCATTTTCTGAGAAGAGAAGCCTGTCTGATGCGCCATAGGTATCTAACAAAGTAGAATTCATAGATATAGCCTTCAATGACAAGGCTATACTTGCCAATGAAAAATCATCTATTGTTTCATCGAAATCATCCATAGTACGCAATGGGTGACAGAAATCCTTGGTACCTACAGTTGGAGATTTGCAACCCTTCATAGAAGGTACAAACATTCCATCATAATCCACCAATGTAAGAGAGCCATCTGGACGGATTATGATATTGTCTGGTTTGACGTCGCCATGGGCAAAAGATTGTGAACGGAGCCAAGCAGCCATTTTGCCAAAGCGATAACAAAGCATTGACATGGCAGATTGATTGTGATAGTTTGCAGCGATGTAAGCTTCCATCGTCTCCCCTCCTACCCAATCCATCAACAATACAGGAAATTCATCCTCCTCGCATTGACTGTCCACGAAGAGTTCCTTCTCCATATACTTTACAGAAGTAATATATGGAGAATCAACCATATCCAATTCATCTGCAATCTGACGATAGGCATCAGCTCGCCCCTCCTGTTCTTCCGTAAAACACTTGAGGGCATAATATTTCCCGGTACTCTTGTCCTGCATCTTAAACACCACGGCAAAAGCACCACTACTGCGATATGGCTCTCCGTGATCATCCAGTACAGGAGTCAAGTGAGCCAACTGTTCAAGATTATCTCCTGCATCTTGAATGGCCTTTACATATTCTGATATCAATGGGTACTGCATAGCTTACACGATTATTAATTGACTATCTTAAGTCGCATTTTCAGACGACATGGCAAAAGTACACATTAAAATTAAAACCGATAAAAGAAACTGCAGAAAATTGATTAATCATTGCTTATTATTTCTATTTCGATGGAAATATATGAGAGAAAAACCATTTCTATGTCGTGTGTACATCTGTAAATCGGCCAAACAAGAGAGTAGAGGTGGAGAACACTCTCCACCTCTTATTTTATATATTGAAAAAGTAGAAGGCAAAGGAGGATGTCTTAGGGGGAAGGGTTCCTATTTATGATGGTATCGATTTGCCGGTATCTCTTTTTCGTCGTAATAATCAAGGAATAATCTAAAAAGTTACCCAAATATTTTTTCTCCGAATCGGGAAATTAATTCTTGTTTAAGTTTATATGGAAAATAGCAATAAGAAAATGCACCAAGCCCAATGCTGGTAACACTGTCAGGAATTTCGAGGCTTTTCAAAGATTTACAACCGATAAACGCACCAACTCCAATGCTCGTAACACCATCAGGAATAACAACGCTACTCAAAGAAGAGCAATAATAAAATGCCCAATCCCCAATGCTAGTTACACTATCGGGGATAACGAGGCTACGCAAAGAAGAGCACTCGCCAAATGCATAATTTCCAATGCTAGTAACACTATCAGGAATAATTATATCATTCAAAGAAGAGCAAAATTGAAATGCATTATCCCCAATGCTCGTAACACCATCAGGAATAACAATGCTACGCAAAGAATCGCATTCATTAAATGCCCTATCCCCAATGCTAGTAACACTATCAGGAAGAACAAGGCTACTCAAAGAAGAGCAATTTTCAAATGCGCTATTCCCTATGCTCGTAACACTATCAGTTATAATTATATCATTCAAAGAAGAGCAATCTTCAAATGCACTATCCCCTATGCTGGTAACATAATCAGGAAAGATATATGATGTAGTATCTTTGTCTCTAAATGAGATAATTGCATTTTTGTCTTTATCAAACAATACTTTATTGTCATAAATAAAGTAAGGAGACAAACATTTAAGTTCACCATCCCAGCCAGAAAAAGGATTACCAATAATGTTGCCAACACTGTTAGGAATAACAAGACTACGCAAAGATTCGCAATATGAAAATGTACTATCCCCAATGCTGGTAACACGGTCAGGAATAACAAGACTACTCAATGAACGGCAACCACAAAACGCACCACCTCCTATGCTAGTAACACTAGCTGGAATAACGAGACTCTTCAAAGATTCGCAATATGCAAATGCCCAAGTTCCTATGCTGGTTACACTGTCAGAAATAACAAGACAAATCAATGAACGGCAACCACTAAATGCCCTATCACAAACAATCTTTGTCCCCTCTTTTATGGAATAAGTACCCTTAAGCTTTTGTGGAACTTCCAGTAGTTTTCTTCCATCTTTGCTGTATTTCACGCCAAATTCATCTGTAATGGCCTCATTTAATTCTTCGTCTGTTGCCACTGTAGAGAGTTCTTCATCCGCAGCAAGAAAAGCACCCATCGCTTCTTCATCCACCCAATCCATCAACAGTACCGGATACTTCACCTCTTTGCCTTGACTATGAACCAAGAGTTCCTTCTCCAGATACTTCACAGAACTACTGTTGGAAGAATCACCACTCATGTGATAAGGTTCTCCGTGATCATCCATTACAGGAGAAAGGTAAGCCAACTTGTTAAGATTGGCTCCGGCATCTTGAATGGCCTTTACATATTCTAAGTTTTTAGGATACTTCATAGCTTATATAATTAATTAATCATTTCATTCAATCGCATTTTCAGACGACAAAGCAAAAGTACACATTAAATTTCAAACCGACAAAAGAAACTGCTGAAAATTGTTTAATCATCGCTTATTATTTCTATTTCGATGGAAATATATGAGAGAAAATCTATATCTATGTCGTGTACATCTGTAAATCGACAAACAAGAGGGTAGAGGTGGAGAGTGTTCTCCACCTCTTATTTTATATATTGAAAAAGGAGAAGGCAAAGGAGGATGTCTTAGGGGAAGGACTTCCTATTTATGATGGTATCTATTTTTGCCGATATCTCTTTTTCGTCGTAATAATCAAGGAATGCTCTAAAAAGTTACCCAAATATTTTTTCTCCGAATCGGGAGATTAATTCCTGTTTAAGATCGTTTGGAAAATTGCAACCACGTAATGACTCATTCCCAATGCTAGCAACACTATCGGGAATAACAAGACTCTTCAAAGACCAGCAACCACAAAACGCACCACCTCCAATGCTAGTGACACTATCGGGAATAACAATACTACTCAAAGACCAGCAACCACAAAACGCACCACCTCCAATGCTAGTGACACTATCGGGAATAACAATACTACTCAAAGAAAAGCAATAATGGAATGCATACTCTCCAACACTAGTTACACTATCGGGAATAACAACGCTACTCAAAGAACGGCAACCATCAAATGCCCTCTCCCCAATGCTAGTAACACCCTCTGGAATAACAATATCAGTCAAAGATTCGCAACCACTAAATGCATAATTCCCTATACTGGTAACACTGTCAGGGATAACAATACTACTCAAAGCAGAGCAATTCTTAAATGCACTTCCCCCAATGCTAGTAACACCCTCTGGAATGACAATATCAGTCAAAGATTCGCAACCACTAAATGCAAATTCCCCAATCCTAGTAACCCTGTCAGGAATGATAATATCAGTCAAAGATTCGCAACAACAAAATGCAAATTCCCCAATCCTAGTAACACTTTCAGGTATAACCAGGCTTGTCAAAGAACGGCAATCCCAAAATGCCCCATCCCCAATACTGGTTACGCCATCAGGAATGACATATGATGTCGTATTCCTATCTCTAAATGCGATAATTTTGCTTTTGTCCTTATCAAACAATACTTTATTGTCATAAATAAAGTAAGGTGACAAACATTTCAGTTCGCCATACCAACCGCAAAATGGATTACCTTTCAAGTTCACTACACTTTCTGGAATAACAATACTACTCAAAGATTTGCAACCTTTAAATGCAACAAATCCAATGCTGGTTACACTAGAAGGAATTCCGAAACTTTTCAAAGATATGCAATTCTTAAACGCACTTTCCCCTATACTGGTAACACTGTCAGGGATAACAATACTACTCAAAGCAGAGCAATTATTAAATGCCCTATCCCCAATGCTAGTAACACCCTCTGGAATAACAACGCTACTCAAAGATTTGCAACAACAAAAATCAAATTCCGCAATCCTAGTAACCCTGTCAAGAATGACAATATCAGTCAAAGAATCGCAACCAATAAATTTACTCCAACGAAATGCCTCATCACAAACAATCTTTGTTCCTTTTCTGATAGAATAAGTACCATCAAGATTTTGTGGAGCTTTTAGCAATTTTCTTCCATCTTTGCTGTATTTCACGCCCCATTCATCAACAAAAGCCTCCTTCAACTCTTCATCTGTAGCTTTGGTTGATATGTCTTCAATTGTTTGGAGCAAGATAGGTTTTTCGCCAATGAACAATCTGAAAGAACATGTAGAAAGTTCCTTTCTTGCCAAAGCAAGCATGAAAAGAGAGTAAAGTGTACAGAAGTCTTTATCACACATCAATTCCTGCAGGGCAGATATTACCTTGCTATTTGAAGGATTGCGATAATCATTTTCTGAGAAGAGAAGTCTGTCTGAGGCACCATAGATATCTAACAAAGTAGATTTCATCGAGATAGCCTTCAATGACAAGGCGATACTTGCCAAAGAAAAATCATCTATCGTTTCATCGAAATCATCCATAGTACGCAATGGGTGACTGAAATCCTTGGTACCGATAGTTGGAGATTTGCAACCTTTCATAGAAGGCACAAACATTCCATCATAATCAACCAATGCAAGAGAACCATCGGGACGGACAATGATATTGTCTGGCTTGATATCGCCATGAGCAAAAGATTGAGTACGGAGCCAAGCAGCCATTTTGCCAAAGCGATAACAAAGCATTGACATGACAGATTGATTGTGATAGTTTGCCACAATGTAAGCTTCCATCGTTTCTCCATCTACCCAATCCATCAACAATACAGGAAATTCATCCTCCTCGCATTGACTGTCCA
>ERZ1031467.782-NODE-782-length-10040-cov-3.984877_pt1 | contig 10040 bp, 10 predicted proteins | sample MGYA00517105_ERZ1031467 | MGnify/ENA primary metagenome ERZ1031467 (study PRJEB33719, sample SAMN04261155) | wastewater metagenome | biome: rural village; feature: human; material: feces | host: Homo sapiens | place: El Salvador | collected 2013-01-07 ...
ATCAGTTTTGGACAAACTTGTATAATTTTTGGATAATTCTGCTTGATATTATGTACATTTCGATGTAGAATTATAGATAAATAGTATACTATACATAGGAGGAAACGTATGCGTAAGAATTACTTTCAAAATGTGAAAATTGCGGATAAGCTGAAAATGGTTATGAAAGCAATTTTTGCAATTTTACTGGTGAACAATATTCTGTTTGCAATTTTAATGCTTGTATTTGGACATCCGGTATGGATTATCATTCCTGTCATTGCAGTAGTTGGTATGCCATTGCTTTCCAAAAAGATCATTCAGGAACTGACAGAAAATATTCTTGAACCGTTAGACCAGATTGAAAAGGCCGCAGATGACATGGCACACGGAAATCTCGAAATTGATATTTCTTATCAGGGGGAAGATGAACTGGGAAAGCTTGCAGAAAGTTTCCGCAATACATCTTTTTATTTAAGGGGGGTTGTGGACGATATCAATCAGCTCCTTACAGAGTTTGCAAAAGGAAACTTTGATGCGAGATCCCATGATATTGAAGCCTATCAGGGAAATTTCGGTGAAATTTTAAAGAAACTGGAAGCGACAGAAAATAATCTGAGCCAGACGATCAAAAATGTACAGGAATCTTCCGATCAGGTATCTGCAGGAGCTGATCAGCTGGCACAGAGTGCACAGGGACTGGCAGAGGGTGCCACCGATCAGGCAGCGGCAGTACAGCAGCTGACATCTTCGGTTGCCGAGGTTGCTACACATATCGAAGAAAATACGAAGTCCACAGACAATGTACATGACCAGGCAAAGCAGGTTGCAATCAAGGCAGACAGCGGAAGTGCAAAGATGAAAGAACTGGTCGAAGCCATGCAGCATATTTCAGAGACCACCAATGATATCCAGGTTGTCATCGGAAAGATTGAAAGCATTGCCAGCCAGACAAACCTGTTGTCTTTAAATGCATCCATTGAGGCTGCGCGTGCCGGTGAAGCAGGAAAAGGATTTGCGGTTGTTGCAGAACAGATTAAAAACCTTGCGGAAGAGAGTGCTTCTTCGGCAGAAGAAACCCGTGTCATGCTGACAAACAGTTTGAATCAGGTGGGTGTCGGAAGCTCTGTTGCAGATGAGACTTCCCAGTTTATGTCGGAAATGATCGAACAGCTGGATGCGGTTGTCATGGAGGTGGCTAAGATCCGTCAGATTTCTGATAAGCAGGCAGAATCGGTAAAGCAGATTTCCGCTGCTGTTGAGCAGGTAAACGGGGTTGTGCAGTCTAATTCTGCTACTTCTGAAGAAGTATCTGCAACCAGTGAAGAACTTTCTGCATCTGCTGAAAGTCTGGATGAGATGGTATCTGATTTTATTCTTCGTAAATAAGATACCAACAGATGACTGGCACATTGTACAGATGAGGTGATTTTATGCCGTCGATCATGGTGTATACGGAAGAAACATTTTATTATACAGACGGAATCCGTGTTGTTGCGCGGGAAGAATATATGCGGCCGGATGTTACGGAACTGAGTTTCTACCAGAAAGAAGGTTTCTGGTTTGGATTTGAAGCTCCGTATTCTATTTATACCATGCAGGGAATCCGGGCATTGATTGAGTTGAAACTCAGACAATACGATTGTACACCGGAATTTCGCTATACGCGTAAGAAAATTGAATATAGTTACAGTGAAAAAAAGATTCTCGATTCCGTGATTTTTTATATCACGAAATCCGATCAGCCGGGAGTTTTGTCTGTGATGGAGGAAATTAATCATTCCACTCATCTGTGTTTCTGGAACATGAAAGTGCCATACCATGATTTTGGGGAAATCCGTAAACATACCGATGCGGTATTTTACGGAATGTTTCAACAAAAAGCGCAATAGTTCTTGACTTTTTCGGCAAAAGTTCTATAATACATTCTCGGTAATAGAGGATGTGTCGAATGAATAAAGAGAGAGATTATTTTTTTGATAATTTGAAAGCGGTATTGATATTCTTAGTCGTGCTGGGGCATTTTTTGCTCCCTATCCACGGAGAAAGTGTTCTTGTGGTGGTAAAGCGCCTGATCTATGTATTTCATATGCCGCTTTTTGTATTTGTGTCAGGTTATTTTGCAAAGAAAATATATAAAAACGGGCAGTATAATTTTAAAAAAATATTGTATCTGATCAAGGCGTACATCATATTTGTTATTGCAATTCAGATAGTATATGCACTGTGTGGATTCCGGGATTTCTCAGAGATTAATTTTTTCTCGCAGAGTGGGGCACCGTGGTATCTGTTTGCCATGATTGTGTGGTATCTTACCATTCCTGTCATCCGGAAGTACAAAGAGATACCGGTATTAATCGTGACGGTTGCGCTGGCCCTGATCGCCGGATATTTCAAAAATATCGGCGATTTTTTGTGCATGTCCCGTATTCTGGTATTTGGTCCGTTCTTTTATCTGGGATATTATATGGAACAGCCGGTGCTTGAACGGGCATTGCGACCGGTTTACCGGAGAGTTGTTGTACCGGCTGCTGTGGCAATCTGTGCGGGGATTCTGGCGTTTGGCTCAAAGTTAAAAGATGAGCTTGGCATGGTCTATGAAAACATTTCCTATTATGAACTGGATGATGTGTGGGAAGGACCGTTTGTTCGTCTGGCACTGATGATTGCCGCGTTTCTGATTTCGTGGGCGATTATGTTTTTTGTGCCGCGTGGGAAAACCTGTCTGTCAGTGATTGGACAGAATACGATGCCGGTATATATGCTGCACCGGATCCTGCGGGATATCCTGATGTTTGCGGGAATCTATGACTATCTCGGAGACTGGGGATGGTTTGCGCTGTTTGTTCTGATTTGTCTGAGTATCTGCGTGATTTACCTGCTTGTTAATCCAAAGGTAGTAAATCAGGTAAATAAGATTCTGACACTGTATACCCCGCGGCTGTGGGGCAGAATACGCCGGAATCAGGCGATATAAAGGAATCCCAGATTGATTTTTCCTCCTATATTTTCTAAGCTTAGAACCAGAAAGATATAGGAGGAATTTTTTTATGGATGCAAAAAAGTTTGGAGTACTCTGGTATTATGGAGAAATGTCTGCACGGATACTTAATGGTGTAACGGCACAGCGTATGATAGAAGTAATTCGTATTTGACAATTTCCAAAAATGATTATATAGTGGCAGAAAAGAACTTTTGTTTTCACAGAGAAAATACACTGAGGGAGGAACGTAATAATGTACGAATTTACGCAGGATTGTCTGACGGGCATCGACCAGATCGATGAAGAGCACCGCAAACTGTTTTCGCTGATCAATGAAGCGGTTGAACTGCCGAAGGAAGCACGCACACCACAGACGGTAAAAAATATACTGGAACATTTAAGTGATTATGCCGTAAACCATTTTGCACACGAAGAAGCCTATATGCAGGCACAGAACGATCCGGAACTGCCGTTGCAGAAAAAAGAGCATCAGGCATTTGCCGATCACGTAAAACTTCTGGAAAAGCAGCCACTCACCGGGGAGAATGCATCGGCGATGCTCGATGAGATTCTGACCTATCTGGTACGCTGGCTGTACCGGCATATTTTAAGCAGTGACATGATGATCGGAAAAATGCAGAAAGAAGATCCGTTTGTGTTTACCGCGAAATATTATACGGGAATTGAACTGGTAGACAGGGAACACCGGAAACTGTTTGAGATTATCGGAGAGGTAAATGCACTGATCCATAACGACCTGCTTCATGACAAATACGATGAAATTGTACGTCTGCTGGATGAACTCCGGGAATATACCAAGTTTCATTTTGAAGATGAAGAGGCCTATATGCAGAAAATCAACAGCCCGATGCTGGAAGCGCAAAAGAGGGCGCATCAGGCATTTGTGGACAAGCTGATGAGTATCGATCTGGATAAGCTGGAAGAAATTGATGACAACCAGCAGGAATATCTGCATGAGCTGATTGAGTTCCTTGGCGGATGGCTGATCAATCATATTTTAAAGATGGATACGCAGATTGCAAAAACAGAACAGTAATTATTATGTGCGGTGAAAGGATTATTTTCACCGCATTTTAATATGTCAATTTAATATGAAACTTATATAGAAAATACGTTATCCTTTTTAAAAATATTCTTTATAATAAAAGATAGCGAGATTGAGAAAAGGAAGTGTATTTTTATGGCAACAATTTTTCCAAGGGAACAGAAGGCAAAAATGCTTTTTGAAAAGATTAAAGAGAATCCGCAGGCATGTGAGCGCCTGATGGAAACGTTTTATGATGCGCTCGGAGTGGGCGATGATTATGAGGGCAACGGTCTTTCTGCGGAGCAGTTCGCAACCGCACTGTTTCGTTCTTATGAGGAAAAGGATCTGACGGCGTTTCTGATGGCAATCTGCCAGAACAGTATGTTTGATCTGCTGCGGAATTCGTTTCTGGCTCCGTTTCGTTTTAATGCCAATGGTCAGACAAATCCCTATATCCTGACGGATGAGGATGGAAAATTAATTCCGGATATCAAATTTCATGTCAGTGACAAAAATTATGAGCAGTTTTTTAAGGTATTTCAAAAGAGTGAACAGGTGAAGATGTATCTGGCATACGGATTCCGTAAACGGCATTGTTATGACAGAGATACCATGGAAGCACAGGAAATCCGTATGGGAGAGCATATCGGAGTGCTGCTTGTCTATGAAATGCCGGATACGGTAAAAATGCAGGAGACAGAAGCGCAGGCATATGCGATCATCTGGGATATCCTGATGGATCTGCAGAAATCCCTGCCACGTTCGGTCGTTTATTACGGACAGGATTCCATGGAAAATAAGGGAAACCGTTACGATGCACTTGGGGTGTTTTTGCCGATGTACCATTTTCGGAAGGCATTGGAGAAAAACATTGATATTGCAAACAAAATTGTATTGATGCATTAAGAAAGAGGATGATGATTCATGCAAACCACTGCAATACCTAAAAATCACATGGATATCCCATGGCATGAGTACAGCGGTCACGGAAATTGTCCGATTACAGAGGCAGACCTGACCGAAAAAGCTTCAATCGTCGGCCGTGTCGGCCTGATGCTGTTATCCTGTGGAACGGGAGCCTGGCGTGTCCGCAGTTCCATGAATACGATTTCACAAAATCTCGGAATTACATGTTCGACAGATATCGGTCTGATGTCGATTGAATATACCTGTTTTGATGGAACGAGTGGATTTTCCCAGTCTCTTTGCCTGACCAATACCGGAGTCAACACATCAAAACTGAACCGGCTGGAGCGTTTTATCGGTGAATTTTCAACCGTAGGGAAAACCATGACGGGCGAACAGCTCCATGATCATCTGGATGAGATCGACCGGATTCATGGACTCTATTCCCCGGTGGCTTTGGGATTTGCCGCGGCACTGGCATGCGGCGCATTCACATTTTTGCTTGGCGGAGGACCCGTGGAAATGCTGTTTGCTTTTTGCGGGGCAGGACTTGGAAACTTTGTCCGCTGCAAACTGACAAAGCATCATCTGACACTGTTTCTCGGGATTGTGGCATCCGTTGCCTCGGCGTGCGTTACCTATACCATTCTGCTTCGGATCGCAGAGCTGATTGCCGGGGTTTCCCTGCAGCATGAGGCGGGATATATCTGTTCCATGCTTTTTATCATTCCGGGCTTTCCGTTTATTACAAGCGGAATTGACCTTGCCAAGCTGGATATGCGTTCCGGGCTGGAGAGGCTGACCTATGCGATCATTATCATTGTTGTTGCGACCATTACGGCATGGCTGATGGCACTGCTTTTGCATCTGCATCCGGTGGATTTTCCGGCGCTTTCCATGTCCGTTCCCATGCATATCATACTGCGTCTGGTCTTCAGTTTCTGCGGCGTGTTCGGATTTTCGATTATGTTTAACAGTCCGTGGAAACTGGCGGCAACGGCAGCACTGATCGGAGCAGTGGCCAACACCCTCCGGCTGGAGCTGGTGGATCTTGCTTCATTTCCTCCGGCTGCGGCTGCTTTTGTGGGAGCACTTTTGGCAGGAATCCTTGCATCATTGATCAAAAACCAGGCGGGATATCCAAGGATTTCACTTACGGTTCCGTCGATTGTCATTATGGTACCGGGACTGTATCTGTACCGGGCAATTTACAATCTGGGTGCGATGTCTTTGAATACCTCTGCATCCTGGTTTGCTTCTGCAATTTTAATTATTGTGGCACTGCCGCTTGGTCTGATCTTTGCAAGAATTCTGACCGACCGGACATTCCGGTATTGTACATAGAAATACGTCTGTTTCCTTACGGCTCCACAAATCCCGGAAAGATACTGACACCTCTTTATTTTAGAAAAGACTTGCAAAAACAGACCAATTGAAGTAAGATAAGATACACAAAACAGGATGTCTGAAAAAGACTATAGATTTTACGGTTTCTGATTCAAACCGTCGGTCTATAGTCTTTTTTTGCGGAACATCCGGCAGAAAAGAGGAGTTTGTATGAATCAGGAGTACATGAAAACAAGAAAAATCCTGCCGCTGGTGCTTTCCATGTCACTTCCCATGGTCATATCCATGGCAGTGAATGCATTGTATAACATTGTGGACAGTTATTTTGTGGCAAAGATCAGTGAAGATGCGATGACGGCGCTTGCCCTTGTGTTTCCGGTGCAAAATCTCGTCAATGCCATTGTTATCGGATTTGCGATCGGAATCAATGCAAGGGTAGCCTTTTATCTGGGAGCAAAAGAGGAGAAACTGGCGGATGAGTCGGCATCCGTGGGGCTTTTGTTAAATTTGATCCACGGTCTGGTGCTGGCACTGCTTTGTTCTGCCATTATGCCATCGTTTCTTCGGATGTTTACAGGCGATACACAGGTGATCGCACTGGCATGCACGTATTCCACGCGGGTATTTGCGTTTGCACCAGTGATCGGTCTGGAACTTGCATATGAAAAGATCTTTCAGGCAGTCGGGCGGATGAAGGTGTCGATGATCTGTATGATGCTCGGATGTGTAACCAATATTATTTTAGATCCGGTTATGATCTTTGGTCTGGGACCGGTACCGAAGCTTGGAATTGCGGGTGCGGCTTATGCCACGGGAATCGGTCAGTGTGTGACGCTGGCGGGGTATCTGCTGTTTTATTTTGCACGTCCGATGCATGTAAAGGTCAACGTCGCAAATATGAAGACAACCGGAAGCGTAATGAAAAATATTTATACCATCGGAATTCCGGCAACTTTAAATCTTGCACTTCCTTCCATTCAGGTGTCCGCATTAAATGCAATCCTTGCGCCGTTTCCGGGAAGTTATATTCTGGTGCTCGGAGTTTATTATAAACTGCAGACATTTATTTATCTGACGGCAAACGGAATTGTGCAGGGAATCCGGCCGCTCGTTGGATATAATTATGGAGCGGGAGAATATGACAGGGTGAAAAAGATTACGCACACCTCCATGGGATTGATCGCACTGGTTATGGTTATGGGAATGGCAATTTCCTGTGCAATTCCGCAGCAGCTGATGGGATTGTTTACCACAAGCCGCGCAACAATGGAAATCGGAGGTGCGGCACTCAGAATCATCAGTTTTGGATTCGTGGTATCCTCGGTTTCCGTTACATTTTCCGGAGTCCTGGAGGGACTGGGAAAGGGCATGCCATCACTTTTGATTTCTCTTGCGCGCTATATCGTTGTGATGCTGCCGGTTTCTTTTGCGCTCAGCCGGTTGTTACAGGCATCGGGCGTGTGGTACGGATTTGCCGTTACCGAGTATATCGTAGCGGTTCTTTCCTATTATATATACAAATTCCATATGAGAGATATAAAAGGGTAACAAAATAAAAAAAGTGTGGTACAATAGTTATGATATGGATAAGAGAAAAGGAATAAGGAGGAGTCGGTTATGCCATACTCAAACGCCACCAAACAGGCATTTGCAGATGCTCTTCGAAAACTGTTGGAACAGAAACCTTTTGCGAAGATCAGTGTATCACATATTTGCGAAGAATGGGGAATGAACCGCAATAGTTTTTATTATCATTTTAAAGATATTTTTTCAGAAGAAGAATGGAAAAATGCCGGCTTTACATGGGATATACTGGAAAAAATCTGTGAGTATTTTTATAAACACCGGATATTCTATTCGAAAGTACTGCAGATTGAGGGGCAGAACTCTTTTACAGAACATTTCCGGGATATTTTAGTCCCTGTCAATCGTAAATTTCTTGCGATGGTAGAGGAAGAGGAAAAAGGAGAACATGAGGAATTTTATATTCATTTCTTTTCGGATGCATTTCTGGCAGCACTGGTGAGATGGCTTGAGGACAGGGAATGTGTGTCCCCGCAGGAATTTAGTGCACTGTTGCGTTCGAGTGTGGAAATGATTGCAAAGTATGTGCTGCAGAGTCAGAAATAAGGGCAGAAGCATTCTGTAATCTGGAAAAATTCGACAAATTTTACCCACATTCGTGCATTTGTCCACTTGAATTTAAGAAGAGAAAAGATATAATACTTTTCAGATTACACAAAAACATTTCTGTCATGTTATGGCGACAGAATGAAAGGAAGTTGAGATTATGAATAAAATGTCATTACAGAAGAGTATTCAGAACTTTGGAATCAAGCAGGCCTTAAAGTATATGGAGAAAGATCCGGAGGAGAATATTCCGAAACTGATGGATATGGTTGACAAATTTGCACCGGACGGATGGTATGAGGCACAGAGAAATATGATCCGTAAGGTAATCAAAGAAAGAGGAAACTGGTATCAGTTAATTCTTCGTATTTACCAGCTGGATCCGGAAGTACGTAAAGCATTCTTCCAGAATTTCATTTTCAATGCAAGTTTAAAGGGAAGTGCATTACAGGAACAGCTTGCTGAAGAAAACAACTGTAACATTCCGTGGGCAATTCTGTTAGACCCTACCTCTGCATGTAATTTACACTGTACCGGATGCTGGGCAGCAGAGTATGGCCATCAGCTGAATCTGGATCTGGATACGATTGATTCTATCGTACGTCAGGGTAAGGAGCTTGGTACCTATATGTATATTTATACAGGTGGAGAACCACTGGTACGTAAAAAAGACCTGATCAAGATCTGTGAGATGCATCCGGATTGTGAATTCCTTTCTTTCACAAACGGTACTTTGATCGATGAAGAGTTCTGCCAGGAAATGCTTCGTGTCAAGAACTTTGTTCCGGCAATCAGTCTGGAAGGATTTGAGACAGCAAACGATGGACGAAGAGGCGAAGGTGTATTTGATAAAGTACAGCATGCCATGAGCCTGTTAAAGAGCCATGGTTTACCATTTGGTATTTCCACCTGCTATACCAGAAAGAATTTAGATGATGTAACCAGCGAAAAATTCTTTGATATGCTGGTTGAGAGTGGTGCATTATTTGTATGGTTCTTCCACTATATGCCGGTTGGAAATGATGCAGCAGTGGAACTTCTGCCTACACCTGAGCAGCGTGAGGAAATTTTCCATCGTATCCGTAAGTTCCGTCAGACAAAGGCAATATTTAGCATGGATTTCCAGAATGACGCACAGTTCGTTGGCGGATGTATTGCCGGTGGACGAAGATATTTACATATCAATGCCAAGGGTGATGTGGAGCCATGCGTATTTATTCATTATTCCAATGCAAATATTCATGACTGCAGCCTGCTGGATGCTTTAAAGAGCCCATTATTCCAGGCATATCATGACAACCAGCCGTTTAATGACAATATGCTTCGTCCGTGTCCGATGCTTGAGAACCCGGATAAGCTTGGAGAGATGGTAAAAGAGTCAAAGGCAGTAAATACCGATTATCAGTCACCGGAGACACCGGAACATCTGAAAGAAAAGGCTGCTCCTTATGCCGAGAACTGGACACCTACCGCAGAGAAACTCTGGAACGAAGAAAAAGAAAAGATTGAGGCAAAGAAAAATGCTTAATGATAAAATTTCTCAATAAGCATTTGGAATAAAAAGAAAAAAGAGGCGCATTTCCCTTGTTTATCGCAAAAACAGGCAGTGGAGTGCGCTTTTTTTGTACAAAATTGTATAATAAAAAG
>ERZ1031467.792-NODE-792-length-9957-cov-15.166431_pt1 | contig 9957 bp, 7 predicted proteins | sample MGYA00517105_ERZ1031467 | MGnify/ENA primary metagenome ERZ1031467 (study PRJEB33719, sample SAMN04261155) | wastewater metagenome | biome: rural village; feature: human; material: feces | host: Homo sapiens | place: El Salvador | collected 2013-01-07 ...
GATGTTTAGTTACCTTTTGCGGAGATATTCATTTTGTTTTATAGAGGAAAGATAAGCAATATATTCCTATCGGCGTGGTTCCTCTATAACATTTTTTTGATGAAAGTATAAGGGGGTGCACTTGTCTCCGCTCGGCTTTGCCGCTTGCCAGAGCAAGAAGTGCACCACTTTTAAAAGGGTACATTAGTGCAATTATTGCTATGTTGGTGCACTTGAGACAAGTGCACCCCCTAAAGGCACCCACTGAAGTTACCTGCGTGCCCCCACCAGCAGTGCCGTTTTGCCCTCGTCCACGAGCTTGATGATAAGCTCGCCGAAGAGCGTGTTCTGCCATGCGAACCACTCGCGCGTGAACTTGCTCGCATCGTCGACGTTGAACGACTCGTGGATGAAGCCCGTGCCGGCGTCGGTGCGCTGCAGCATGCGCAGACACTCGGCTATCTCGGCATCGTCGGTGCTCGTGAAGGCGCGCATCATTATAGACATAGGCCACGCCATGTGGTAGCCCACGTGCGGACCGCCGATGCCTTCGCCCGCCTTGCCGCGGAAGAAGTAGGGATTGTCCTCGCTCCAGACGAAGCGGCGCGTGTTCTGATATACGGGGTCGTTAACGTCGACGTCGCCCAGATAGGGCAGGGCGAGAAGCGACGGCACGTTGGCGTCGTCCATGAGGAAGCGGTTGCCGGAACCGTCCACCTCGTAGGCGTATATCTTGCCGTACTTCGGATGGTCGACCACGGCGTACTCTTTCAGTGCCGCACTCACCTCGTCGGCAAGCGCCGTACAGTTGTCGGCAAGCGCCGTGTCGGCGTTCACCTTACGCAGAATCTCAGCCGCCTTGCGCAGCGAGCTAACCGCCATGAAGTTGGACGGCACGAGGAAGAGGAACGTCGAGGCGTCGTCGGACGGGCGGAAGACAGAAGCGATGAGTCCGCAGGGCTTCACGGGGTTGCCCCAGCCGTGGTTGCAGACCGTGTCGAGCTGGTCCTCCGTTTCGCGCTGGAAGCGGTAAGAGCCGAGACCCTGCTTGCGCTGCTGCTCGCGGAACACGCGCAGGATGTTGCGCACCGCCTGCAGCCACTCGTCGCCGAAGACAGAAGCGTCGCCCGTCACCTGCCAGTAGTGGTAGGCGAGGCGGATAGGGTAGCAGAGCGAGTCGATCTCGTACTTGCGCTCGTGCAGTTCGGGCTTCATGTCGGTCAAGTCGTTAGCCCACGGTCCGTTCTCCACCGGCTCGCGGTTGAAAGCGTTGGCATACGGGTCGATGTTGATGCACTTCAACTGGCGGCGTATCACACCGCGCAACATCTTCTGCAACTTGCGGTCGCCCTTGGCAAGCTGAACGTAGGGCCACACCTGCGCCGCCGAGTCGCGCAGCCACATGGCGTGTATGTCGCCCGTGTAGACGAACGTGTCCTCCTCGCCGTCCGCAGCGTCGGTGAAGTGGACGGTGGTGTCGAGCGTGTTCGGGAAGCAGTTCTCGAACATCCACGCTAAGTAGGCGTTGTCCTTTATGCGTTTCTTTATCTCGCGAATCTTCTTCTCCACGGCGTCCGACACAAAAAGACGCTCGGCAGGAGCAGGGCGCTTTGTGGTGAGAGTAGAGGTTGAGGTGTTGAGATGGTGAGATGGTGAGGTGTTGAGGTGTTGAGATGGTGAGGTGTTGAGGTGGTGAGATGGTGATGTATTCGCCGCAACACCATTGCTTGCGATAAGGCAGAGCGCAAGGAAGGCGCCCGAAAAAACAGTTGTATGAGGTCTCATATTCATCGTTGTTGTTTAGATTTACAAGCAAAAGTATTAATTATTAATCAAAACAGCAAATTTGTGTAAGATTTTCCGTAACTTTGTACTGGTAAATAAGATACGAAAGGATAATAAGAAGATGAACATTTCAGATATACTCACCTCAGGTGGTGGCGAGAAGCACTTCTCGTTCGAGGTGTTACCACCGTTGAAAGGCACAGGAACAGAGCGTCTGTTCTCCACAATAGAGAAGTTCCGCGATTTCGATCCGGCATACATCAACATCACCACCCATCACAGCGAGTACGTATACCGCGAACTCGAGAACGGACAGTATGAGCGCCTGCGCGTGCGCCGCCGTCCGGGTACGGTGGCCATAGCTGCCGCCATACAGAACAAGTTCGGCGTGCCCGTCATACCGCACATCATCTGCAGCGGCGCCACAGCCGAGGCGATAGAGTACGAGCTGATAGACCTGCAGTTTCTGGGTATAGAGAACGTGCTGCTGCTGCGCGGCGACAAGGCGCGCGACGACAGTCAGTTTGTGCCCACACCTGGCGGACACGCTCACACCACCGACCTCATCGAGCAGGTGAACCGCTTTAACGAGGGCTTCTTCAACGACGGCACGCCGATAAAGAACCCCGGCAAGAAGTTCCACTACGGCGTGGCGTGCTACCCAGAGAAGCACGAGGAGGCGCTGAACATGGAGATGGACCTGAAGTATCTGAAGATGAAGCAAGACATGGGTGCCGACTACGCCGTGACGCAGCTCTTCTACGACAACCGGAAATACTTCCGCTTCGTGGAGAAAGCGCGCGAGATGGGCATCACAATACCAATCGTACCTGGCATCAAGCCGCTTGCAAAGCTCTCGCAGCTGACGGTAGTGCCGCGCGTGTTCCGCTGCGACTTCCCGCAGGAGCTCGCCGTTGAGGCGCTGAAGTGCAAGACCGACGACGACGCCCGCCAACTCGGCATAGAGTGGTCGACAGAACAGTGCCGACAGCTCTACAAGGCCGGAGTGAACAACATACATTTCTACACCGTCTCGGCTGTCGACTCCGTAAGAGAAGTGGCAAGGAGGCTGTTGTAGAATTTTGAGTTTTGAGTTTTGAATTTTGAATTGTCGGCTTCGCCGATTAGGAATTATTCAATTTTGAATTCATAACTCAAAAATGATAAACTCAAAATGCGCGCAGCGCATAATTCAAAACTCAAAACTCAAAATTGCCAACGGCAACAATTCAAAACTCAAAATTCAAAATTCAAAAATCGCAATAGCGCAAATGACATTTGAAGAAGTAATAGGTCAGGACGAGGCGAAACAGTCGCTCGTCAAACTCATAGAGGAGCACCGAGTGCCCCACGCAATGCTGTTCTGCGGTCCGATGGGCTGCGGCAAGAAGGCGCTTGCCCTTGCGTTCGCGTCGCGGCTGTTAGGCGACAGTAAGCTGCTGCGCCAGTGGCAGCACCCCGACCTCCACTTCAGCTTCCCCACCATAAAGAAGCCCACTATGGGCTCCGACCATCAGCCCGTGAGCGACGACTACGCTCAGGAATGGCGCCAACTGCTCGGCGACGGAGCCTACTTCAGCATAGAGCAATGGATGGAGGCGATGGGCGCCGAGAACCAGCAAGCCATCATCACCGGAGCCGAGAGCGACCGACTCTCGCGCCGACTGAGCATGAAGGCGTCGCAGGGCGGATACAAGGTGTGCGTGATGTGGCTGCCCGAGCGCATGAATGTCACCTCGGCTAACAAAATACTCAAACTGCTTGAGGAACCGCCGCAGCAGACCGTCTTCATCCTCGTGAGCGAGGAACCAGAGAAACTGCTCGAAACCATACGCAGCCGCACACAGCGCTTCGACTTCAAGCGCATCAGCGACGAAGCCATAGAGCAGGCGCTCATCGCGCGACGCGGCATAGACGCCGACACAGCGCACCGCATAGCGCGCATCGCCAACGGATCGTGGACCGCTGCGCTCGACTCGCTGCGCGCCGGCAACGAGGCAAGCATGTTCTTCGACCTCTTCGCCATGCTCATGCGCTACGCTTACAGCAAGCACGTGAAGGAACTGAAGAAGTGGAGCGAGAGCGTGGCTGCCTTCGGACGCGAGAAGCAGAAGCGCATGCTCATATACTTCAACCGAATGGTGCGCGAGAGCTTCATGCACAATTTCCATAACCCGGAGCTCAACTACATGACGGCGCAGGAAGAACAATTCTGCACACGCTTCGCACCGTTCATCAACGAACGCAACGTCATAGAGCTGAACGAACTCTTCGAGCACTCACTACGCGACATATCACAGAACGCCAACGCAAAGATGGTGTTCTTCGACATAGCATTACAAACAATTATACTCATAACACGTAAAAAACAAGCATAAATCGTAATGAAAGATTTCAAAGATATGCAATTCAAGATAACGCGTGACACCGATCGCGGATTGCACCACTACGCTTGCGGACGACAGAACATGCAGCTCAACACATACGACTGGCTGTACGATGTGCCGGGCAACGACGAGGATACTGACCTCGTGGAGGTGCAGTTCAAGAACACGCGCAAGGGTTACTACCACAACGTCAACCACATCGACCTGCACAAGGGCGACATCGTGGCGGTTGAGGCAAGTCCGGGTCATGACATCGGCACGGTTACGCTCACCGGACGCCTGGTGAAGCTGCAGCTGAAGAAAGCCAACCTCAAGTCGGCTGACGACATAAAGCGCGTATATCGCATTGCTAAACCCGTGGACATCGACAAATACTACGAGGCGAAAAGCCGCGAACACGGCACCATGATTCAGAGCCGACAGATAGCCAAGGACCTCGGTCTGCAGATGAAGATTGGCGACGTGGAGTATCAGGGCGACGGCAACAAGGCGATATTCTACTACATCGCCGATGAGCGCGTCGACTTCCGTCAGCTCATCAAGGTGCTTGCCGACACCTTCCACGTGCGCATCGAGATGAAGCAGATCGGAGCGCGTCAGGAGGCTGGACGCATCGGCGGTACGGGCCCCTGCGGCAGAGAGCTCTGCTGCGCCACATGGATGAAGAACTTCGTGAGCGTCAGCACAAACGCCGCTCGCATTCAGGACATATCGCTCAATCCGCAGAAACTCGCCGGCATGTGCGCCAAACTGAAGTGCTGCCTCAACTACGAGGTGGACGACTATGTTGAGGCAAGTCGCAAGATGCCGTCGCGCGACGTCGTTCTGCAGACACTCGACAGCGACTACTACCTCTTCAAGTCGGACATTCTCGCCGGCACCGTGGTCTACTCTACGGACAAGGGCATCGCTGCCAACCTCGAGGAGATTACAGCCGAGCGCGCCCGTGCCATCATCGAGATGAACAAGCGTGGCGAAAAGCCCGAATCGCTCACCGAGGACGGCAAGGTAAGAAAAGACTCGCGACCTGCCGACCTGCTCGCAGACGCCGACATCAGTCGCTTCGACAAGACTCGCAAGCGCAAGAAGAAGCCTGCAAAGCGCCAAGGTGGCGCACCGAACAAACAGAATCCTCAAGGGGGTGCAGTTGTCTCAACTGCACCGAAAAACTCTCAAGGTGGCGTACCGAATAAACCGAATGGCGAGGGTCCGCGTCGCAACAACCAGCAGCGTCGCAACAACCGTCCTGGTGGCGCACCAACCGAGCAACCTCAGGGGGTGCACTTGTCTCAAGTGCACCAAACGAAGAATAGTGCCAATGGCTCGGTCGGTGCAGCAGAGACTGCAGCACCCCCTAAGGTGCACCAACCGAAGAATAACGCTAATAGCTCGGTCGGTGCAGCAGAGACTGCTGCACCCCCTAAGGTGCAACAACCGAAGAATAGCGCCAACGGTTCTGTAAGTGCAACAGAGACTGCAGCACCCCCTAAAGGCGCTCATTAATTGTGGTTATGAAGAGAACAATAAGCTTTAGAATCGCTTCAATGACCCTTGTGATGCTCGCAATGCTCTTCGCAGCTTGCGACCATCGCACCGTCTACGACCGATATCAGAGCACCGCACTTGCAGGCTGGGAGAAGAACGACACGCTCTCGTTCGCCATTCCACCTCTGAAGGACGCCGCTACATACAGCGCCCTTCTCGGCGTGCGCACGACAGACGCCTATCCGTTCACGGCGATAACGCTGATTGTGGAGCAGGAGATAATGCCGGCGCATCGGCTTGTGACCGACACCGTATGCTGCAACCTCACCGACGAGCAGGGCAACATTCTGGGCGAGGGCATCAGCTACAGACAGTATCAGTTCGACATCTGCAAGCTGCAGCTGCAGGAGGGCGACTCGCTGCACATCGTCGTGCGCCACGACATGAAGCGCGAGATTCTGCCCGGCGTGGCTGACGTCGGTATACAGTTGAAGAAAGAATAGTCGGCACGCAAATGTCAATAGAATAGTCGGCATACTATTGCTGATAGAATAGAAAAACGCCGCGAATGCAATAATATCACATTCGCGGCGTTATTATATATAGTAAGGTGGAAACCTAAGCGTCATTTTCAGAACAACCAATCAATGAGAAAGTACATATATATATTATTAATGTGTATCGTGAGCCTCGCCGCCTCTGCGCAGGACCGCACCGTGCAGAACCGCCCGTACACCGACCTGCGTCCGTTCCACTTCGGAGTAGTCGTGGGTATGCACGTGCAGGACATGGAGGTGCTGATGGCTGGTCCGCAGACCATAACCACGGAGGACGGCACGGAGGAGACACTCGTCACAGCCGACCAGAGCCGTTGGGACCCCGGCATCAATGTCGGAGTGCTCGGCGAACTGCGTCTGTCTACACATTTCCAGTTGCGCGTGGCGCCGATGATGTACTTCGGCACGCGCCACATCGTGTTTCACGACCTCAAGAAACTGAGCGAAAGCGGACTGCCCGACGAGAAGCGTCAGGACATGAAGACGGCGTACATTGCTGTGGCTGGCGACCTTATATTCTCGGCACCCCGATTCAACAACCACCGCCCGTACCTCATGGCTGGTGTGTCGCCGATGATAAACCTTACGGGCAAGAGCACCGACGCGCTGAAGCTGAAGCGCACATCACTCTCGCTGGAGTTCGGCGTAGGTTGCGACTTCTACCTGCCGTTCTTCAAGCTGCGCCCCGAGCTGAAGTTCGTCTACGGACTCGGCAACGCTCTCGACACTAATCATGCCAAGGAACTGCGCGACAAGAGTCTGCTCAAGTTCGCGCAGGGCGTGAAGGAAGTACGCACAAAAATGGTTGTGCTGAGCTTCTACTTCGAGTAAACTGGAAAATAAGGAATAAAAGCCGGAATCACGGCTGAATTTAATGAACTAAAGCCGGTGTATCGGCTGTAAAATACGAAACAAAACCTGGAAGATAGGCTGGAAGATTTCTCGTTTTTAGGGAAATCTTCCAGCCTATATAGTTCTTATAATGTGCGGGTTATGGCGATGCTGGAAGATATGGAGGATTTTTTTGCATATTTGATTCTTCCATAGCTTTAATATGTTTTGCTACGCCCTAAGCCTTGAGCATATTGCGCTTTGCGTCGATGCTGAGGAATATAAACAGCAGGATGGTGAAGCCCCAAAGCGACGATCCACCGTAGCTGAAGAACGGCAGCGGGATGCCAATAACCGGCGTCAAGCCCAGCACCATGCCCACGTTGATGAACACGTGGAATAGGAAAACCGACGCCACGCAGTAGCCGTAGATGCGCCCGAAGACGAAAGGTTGTCGTTCGGCGAGTGCAAGCAGACGCAGGATGAGCACGAGGAACAGCAGCAACACGCCAGCCGAACCGATGAAGCCCTCTTCCTCGCCTACGGTGCAGAAGATGAAGTCGGTGTCCTGTTCGGGCACGAACTTCAGTTTGGTCTGTGTGCCGTTGAGAAATCCCTTGCCCTTCAGTCCGCCCGAACCGATGGCAATCTCGCTCTGGTGAACGTTGTATCCGGCGCCGGCAAGGTCTTCGTCGAGACCGAGCAGCACGTTGATGCGCACACGCTGATGAGGCTCCATCACGTTGTTAAGCACATAGTCGGCAGAGTAGAAGAACACCACCGAACCGACGGCAAACGCAAGGATAAAGAAGTATTGGGGTAGACGCGTGCGCAGTCCGTGATAGAGCAGGTAGAGGAACAGTGCTATGCACATGCCGAGCTGCACCCACGTAACGTCGAACGGGATGACGTACACGTCGAAGAGAATGGCTATAACGGTAAATGCTATGCTATAGCCAAGAATAGTATTGGTATGCTTGCGGTTGTGCACATAGTTGTACACCATGCCCGCAACGAATATCTGCACAAGTAGCAGCACGACGAACTTGCCCACCGACGTAGGCGTGTCGAAAAGCATAATGCCCTCGTACTTGATGCCCACAACGAAGTATACCACCATCGCTACGCCCGTGAAGAGTATGCTGCCAGGCATGCCTTCGCGGTAGAACATGAGGAAGAAGGTGAGGTAGACCAACGCCGAACCCGTCTCGCGCTGACCCACGATGCAGAGCATGGGCACGAACACCACGGCGCAAGCCGCAGCAAAGTCTTTCCAACGCTGTATGTTGTAGCCGTAGGTGCTCATCAGTTTGGCGAGAGCCAGCGCCGTAGCGAACTTGCCGAACTCGGCAGGCTGCAGGCGGAGCGGTCCGATGACGAGCCACGAGTGCGAACCCTTGATGTCGTGAGGGTTGAAGATGGTGGCGAAAAGCAGTAAGAGCAGCACGCCGTATATGACGAACGAGAACGTGTCGAAGAAACGCGAGTCCATCATCAGAATGACGAATCCGAGACATATACTCGTGCCTATCCATACAATCTGCATGCCCGAACGCGTGCCGAGCGACAACAAGTCGTTGTCGCCGAAGGTGTAGCTGGCACCGCAGATGCTGAGCCATCCGAACAACATAAGAGCTATATATAGACCAATTGTCAGCCAGTCGACCTGCGACCAAATGCTTTGTGGCTTCTCGTTTATCATTGCTTCTTTACTTTTTTACCTTTGTCTTTTTGCCCTGGAAATCGCGGACCGTAGCCGATGCGTCGAGCCTGCATAGCGCTTGCCTGAGCCTCTGAAGCCGGCGAGAGCTTGCCCGTGAGATATTGTTCCATCATCAGTCCGCCGATAGGCACACCGAAGTCGGCACCCCATCCGCCGTTTTCAACGTATACGGCGATAGCAATCTTCGGTTCGTTCATTGGTGCGAAGCCCATGAACACCGAGTGGTCGCGACCGTGGTTCTGCGCCGTACCAGTCTTGCCGCACGCCTCGAACGGCAGGCGCCCCAGCGCTCTACATGTGCCCTTCAGTGCCGAAGAACGCATACCCGCGACAACGTAGTCGTACGCACGGCGCGACGCCTTGGTATAATGTTTGTGGGTGTAAGCCGTGTCGAGCGGTTCGCCCTGCACCTTGCGCACGACATGCGGACGATAGTAGTAGCCGCGGTTGGCGATGGTAGCGCCGAGGTTGGCAATCTGCAGCGGAGTGAGCGTCACCTCGCCCTGACCGATAGAGATAGAGATGATGGTGAGTCCGTTCCACGAGCCGCGATAGTTGCGGTCGTAGTATTCGGCGTTCGGAATCATGCCGCGCTTCTCGCCCGGAAGGTCGATGCCCAACTTGTAGCCGAAGCCCATCGACACCATATAGTCGCGCCAAATATTCATGGCGTTGTACGGATTCTTGTATTTGGAGCGGTTGCCTATCATGTAGTAGAGTCCCCAACAGAAGTAGGAGTTGCAGGAAGTGCTGATGGCGTCGACAAGAGCGATAGGAGCGGGGTGGGAGTGGCAGCCGACATGCAGACCGCGATAGTAGAAACCGCGGTTGCAAGGGAATGCTGTGCCTGGAGTGATAATGCCTTCGGTCATGTACGTCAGAGCCTGCGACGTCTTGAATGTAGAGCCCGGCGGATACATACCCATTATAGAACGGTTGAGAAGCGGTTTCCAAGCGTCCTTGGCAAGAGCGCGGTGATTCTTTGAGCGTGCGCGGCCAACCATGATGCGCGGGTCGTAGGTAGGAGCCGACACCATGCAGAGCACTTCGCCCGTGCGAGGGTCGAGAGCCACGATAGAACCTATCTTACCTTCCATAAGGCGTTCGCCCAAAGCCTGCAGTTTCTCGTCGATGGCGAGCGTGAGGTCCTTTCCGGCAACCGGCTTGCGGTCGTATTTGCCCTTCATATACTGCCCCTGGATGCGTCCGC
>ERZ1031467.797-NODE-797-length-9929-cov-6.670853_pt1 | contig 9929 bp, 10 predicted proteins | sample MGYA00517105_ERZ1031467 | MGnify/ENA primary metagenome ERZ1031467 (study PRJEB33719, sample SAMN04261155) | wastewater metagenome | biome: rural village; feature: human; material: feces | host: Homo sapiens | place: El Salvador | collected 2013-01-07 ...
AGCTCCCCCGATGGGGAGCCAAGAATGTTCTGCCGCTTAACTTAATAGCATTGCCCTCTAGGGGCGGATAGGGTGACTATGGCATGAAAGACAGCTGGGATAAGGTTTCCCGGTTACTCCTATGAAAGCTGCAAGTCCCCCGCGGCAGATGGAACGCGAAAATGAGATGATCGTTATTTCACATCGCCTTTTGGCTTTAGGTCGCGGGAGAAAGACAGGCATTGCGCCACTTCTTTTTTTATGCTAAAATATCCAAATGCGTGGCGAAAATCATTGCAATCGAAAGAAAGCTGTGATACAATGCTACTGTTAGTCTGGACAGTCCTCTGCCAAATGCGATCGGCATGAATGTCCTGTGTGATAGGAGGAAAAGATCGTGAACATTATCGAAACACTGGAAAAAGAACAGCTCAGAAACGACATTCCTGAATTCCGTCCGGGGGACACCGTCAGAGTTCATGTAAAGGTCGTAGAAGGCAAGAACGAACGTATTCAGATGTATGAAGGCGTCGTTATTGCAAGAAAGAACGCAGGTCTGCGTGAAACCTTCACCGTTCGTCGTATTTCCTACGGCGTCGGCGTAGAAAGAACCTTCCTCGTTCATTCTCCACGTCTGGAAAAGATCGAAGTAAGACGCCGCGGCATCGTTCGTCGTGCAAAGCTCTTCTATCTGCGCGGACTCTCCGGCAAAGCTGCTCGTATCAAAGAAAGAAAATAAGTTCAGCAAAAAAGCTGCAGCCAGGGCTGCAGCTTTTTTAGTGGGTCCAAAGGGTGGATGCATGGCGGCTGATTCAAACAAAAACTCATAGATCTTTTCATTTATAGTATTTCGCAATCGTTTATGAATGTGTTAAAATAAGGAATAGTGCAGAAGAGGGTTTTCTCACGAAAGGAAACAGCTATGAGAATACGAACGATCACTGCCGCGCTCCTTGTGACGCTGGGAATGTGCCAGATAGCAGGAGCGAATGATATCCGCCATGTCTTCGTGGTCGATGACATGACGATCGAGCTGGAAATGAAGGAGCCTTTGACAGAGGACGAGACAGCGCCCAAGAATTTCACATCGGATACCTATGAGCCGCCCTTTGTACTCAATGAAGGCGTGGCGGTCATCGGATTTCCGGTGCCACAAAAATCGGATGGATTTCACGACAACATTTACCGCATCACGGTGACAGGGATGGATGTGGGTCCGATCTATCAGATCTCCTACCGGGGCCACAAGCCGAAGACCTTCAAGGTGTACCCGGCCAAAGAACAGACCGACCGGTATCGGGATCGGTATGGAAGCTACTTCTGACTCATTCTGATATCTAAGGAACATTACGTATAAAGGAATCTAAACCTATGCATATCGTACTGGTAGAACCGGAAATTCCGGGAAATACGGGGAACATTTCCCGACTCTGCGCAGCAGAGCATCTGGTGCTGCACCTGGTGGAGCCACTGGGCTTTTCCATCGATGACAAGCACCTGAAGCGGGCGGGGCTCGACTACTGGGATCTTCTGGAGGTCCATGTCCATCCGGACTTTGACTCCGTGAAGCGCATGCTTGCGGGTCATCATTTCTACTACAATACCACCAAGGCGATCAAGACGTATTCGGATATTTCGTATACGGAGGATGATGTCCTTGTATTTGGGAAAGAGACGAAGGGACTTCCTGAAGAGCTTCTTCTGGAACATGAAGAGGACTGCATCCGCATCCCCATGATCGAAGAAGCACGGTCTCTCAATCTGTCGAATGCGGTCGCGATCGTCGCCATGGAAGCACTCCGGCAGACGGGTTTCCACCATCTCTTGAAGAAGAGTGGACGTTTATTCAAAGGAGGAAGCAGTCATGAATACGTATGACGCAGCTTATGATCTGGCCAAAGCCATCAAGGAAAGTGATGAGATGAAACGTCTCACCGCTGCCGCGGATAAAGTGAAGAACGATGCCGATGCCAAAAAGATGGTGAAGGAATATATTATGGCACAGATGCAGGCAGACTATGCCAAGCTTGCAGGACAGAAGGACGATGAAAAGACCTATCAGCATCTGCAGGAACTGGCGGTCCTTGTCAGCAATAACAGCAATGCCCAGGAATATCTTCAGGCATTTATTCGTTGGAATCAGGTGGCTGCGGATTTGCAGAAGATCGTCTCGGATGCAATGGCGCAGGGTATGGATGTATTGGAATTAGATAAGAAATGACAGACTGGAAAGTATTTTTCGATGGGATCCTCACAGAGAGAGACATCAAGATCAATGAACCGATGAGCCGCCATACGACCTATGGCATCGGCGGCCCTGCTGACGTTTTTGTCATGCCGCAGACAGAAGAACAGCTTATTAAGATCCTCCAGAAGGCGGATGAGGAAGGCATCGCTGTCACGGTGATCGGCGGCGGCTCGAATACGCTCGTCAGCGATAAGGGGATCCGTGGCATCACCATTTGCATGAACCGTATGAAGCAGGAAATGACCTGCGAAGGCGAATGGATCACTGCCAGCGGCGGCACAGGCACGGGCACTGTCGCTCGCTTTGCGGAAAAGAACAGCTTGAAGGGCTTCGAGTGGGCTGTCGGTATCCCCGGTACGGTCTGCGGTGCGGTTTTCATGAACGCCAATGGCTATGGCAGTCAGATGAAGAGAGTCGTAGAAGAGGTCTATGCCATCACCAGAGACGGCAAAGAAAAAAAGACCTACGGCTGGGATGACCTGCACTATGGCGACAGCGACAGCGTATTCATGCACAATGGGGATATCATCGTTGGCGTAAAGCTGCATCTTTCTCCCGGCAATCCGGAAGAGATCAAGAGAGAAATGACAGAACACCAGATCTCCCGTCGCACCAAGCAGCCGCTCGAAAAGAGAAGTGCCGGCACCATGTACCTCCGTCCGCCGGGATACCATGTCGGACCGATGATCAAAGACTGCGGTCTCATCGGCTTCTCTATCGGTGATGCACAGGTCTCCACCAAGCATCCGGATTTTGTCGTAAACAACGGACATGCTTCCTGCCAGGAGATCCTGGATGTGCTGCATGAAGTCCAGAAGCGCATCATGGAGAAATATCATGTCCACGTCCCGCTTGATGTGCGTATCATCGGTGAAGGCGTACAGCAGGAAAGATAATAGAAGGATCGGAGAAGAGCTGCCTCGATGGGTGGCTCTTTTTGGCGTGTTTCCTTAGAAGGAAGAGCCTGCAGCACTGCCAAACGGGGACAGGAAATACCGGCGGAGAGTCTGTCAGGCATATGCCTCGGGGTCGCCTTTTCTTCATAATAAATTTCTCATTTTCCCCCTTGCATTTCTGACTAAAGTTATGTATTATATAAAAGTAAGTTAGCACTCGAGATGGGTGAGTGCTAATAGTCCAAAGGAGGAATAGAAATGTTAAAACCATTAGCAGATCGTGTTCTTGTTAAAGTAGATACCGAAGAAACGCAGACCAAAGGCGGCATCCTGCTGCCAGATACAGCACAGAAAAAATCTCAGAAAGGCGAAGTCATTGCTATCGGCTCCGGCAAAATGCTCGATGACGGCACTCGCGTACCGTTCGAAGTCAAAGTGGGCGACAGAGTCCTCTTTGCCAAATATTCCGGCGTGGATATCGAAGAAAATGGCCAGAAATTCCTGCTTCTCTCCGAAAGAGACGTACTGGGGATCCTGTAATAAAAAGTATCTGGGGAGTAGGGAGGAGCGCAGGTGAATCCCCGGCCCAAGATCTTTCATCGATTGTTTTATAGCAAAAACTAGGAGTGACATACCATGGCAAAGAAAGTTCTTTATAATGAAGAAGCCCGCGCAGCTCTTTTAAGAGGTGTCGATCAGCTGGCAAATGCAGTAAAAATTACTCTGGGACCGAAAGGTCGTAACGTCGTACTCGACAAGAGATTCGGCGCTCCGAACATCGTCAATGATGGCGTCTCCATCGCTCGTGAGATCGAGCTGAAGGATCCATTTGAAAACATGGGTGCGCAGCTGGTCAAAGAAGTCGCTACCAAGACCAATGATGTAGCAGGCGACGGCACCACCACTGCTACCCTTCTTGCACAGTCCATGATCCATGAAGGCATGAGAAACGTAGCTGCCGGCGCAAACCCGATGGTCCTGAAGAAGGGCATCGAAGAAGCAGTCAAGGTCCTTGTCGAAGAGATCAAGAAAAAAGCTGTACCGGTACAGACCAAAGAAGCGATCGCACAGGTCGCTTCCATCTCCTCTGCTGATAAGACCATCGGCGGTCTCATCGCTGATGCGATGGAAAAGGTCGGCAATGACGGCGTCATCACGGTCGAAGACTCCAAGACCATGGGCACCAGCCTGAAGGTCGTAGAAGGCATGCAGTTCGACCGCGGCTACCTTTCCCCATACATGGTCACCGATCCGGACAAAATGGAATGTGTCATCGACAATCCGCTGATCCTTATCACCGACAAGAAAATCAATATGCTCCAGGATATGCTCCAGCTCCTCGAACAGGTGGCTAGAAGCGGCAAGGAACTCGTCATCATCGCTGAAGATGTCGAAGGCGAAGCACTGGCTACTCTCGTAGTGAACAGACTCCGTGGCACCCTGAAATGTGCAGCTGTCAAAGCACCGGGATTCGGCGACCGCAGAAAAGCTATGCTGCAGGATATCGCTATCCTGACCGGCGGCACCGTGATCTCTGAAGAAATGGGCCGCACCCTGAACAGCGCAACTCTGGATGATCTCGGCACCGCTCACCAGATCCGCATCACCAAAGACAACACCACCATCGTCGGCGGCGCAGGTGATAAAGACCAGATCGCAGCCAGAGTGGCTCAGATCCGTGAACAGTACAAAGAAGCAACTTCCCAGTTCGACAAAGACAAACTGCAGGAACGTCTGGCAAAGATGTCCGGCGGCATTGCTGTCATCGAAGTCGGTGCTGCTACCGAAGTAGAAATGAAGGATAAGAGACTGCGCATCGAAGATGCTCTGAATGCGACCCGCGCAGCTGTCGAAGAAGGTATCGTCGCTGGCGGTGGCACCACCCTGCTCGATATCCAGGATAAACTGGATACCATCGAAGCAGAAGGCGATGTCAAGACCGGTGTGAACCTCGTCCGTCATGCCATCGAAGCTCCAGTTCGTCAGATCGCTGACAATGCCGGCCTCGAAGGCGCTATCGTAGCTGAAAAGGTCAAAGAAGCAGGCGACGGCATCGGCTACAATGCAGCAGAAGACAAGTACGAAGATATGCTGAAATCCGGCATCGTCGATCCGGCAAAGGTCACCAGAAGCGCACTGCAGAATGCAGCTTCCATCGCAGCTCTGGTCCTCACCACCGAAGCTATCGTCGGTGAACTGCCGGAAGAAAAACCGGCTATGCCTCCGATGCCGCAGGGCGGTATGGGCGGAATGATGTAATTTCGCATCGCGTTTGAAAGATAAGAAATGAAAGATCCCCACCATCGATTTGACCGATGGCGGGGATCTTTTTGCGTGCGGGATGGGGCAAAAATAAGAAAGGGTGGTGGCTTTTCCAAGGACAGAAGCGTGAGATACCTGCATCGTCCATAGAGACCGTTGAACCTGTTCCCGTCCTTATGCTACAATCAAAAGAAAAGTTACAGAAATGGAGAAGACTATGGAACATCTGAAGAAAGTCATCATCAGTAAGCGCGCCGAGCTGGCGGCGAAGGGGGGACACCCGTGGATCTACGGGACGGAGATCGAGCACGCGGACGAAGGCATCGAAGCCGGTGATATCGTGCGTGTGGAGTCGAAGAAGGGGAAATTCGTGGGAAGCGGTTTCTACAATCCGCACTCGAAGATCACCATCCGCATTTTTTCGACGAATGCAAATGATACCTTCAACGCAGCCTTCTGGAAGCGCCGCGCAGCGTATGCGGTGGATTACCGCCTGCAGGTGATGCGGAAGGAAGACTATGACTGCTGCCGCCTGGTTTTCGGGGAAGCGGACCAGCTGCCGGGACTTACGGTGGATCGCTTCGGCGATGTGCTTTCCGTGCAGGTGCTCTCGCTGGGGATGGAGCGGCATAAGAAGGAATTCTTGGACGGCCTCATCGAGGTGCTGCGGGAGCGACAGCTCGCGGTCTCCTGCGTCTATGAAAGAAATGATGTCAAGATCCGTGAGCTGGAGGGGATGCAGCAGTACAAGGGCTTCTATCGCTCTCCGCTGCTGGATCCGGCGGCAGAGAAGACACTGGTGGATATCGTGGAGAATGGCATCCGCTATACGGTCGATGTAGAGAATGGGCAGAAGACGGGCTTCTTCCTTGACCAGAAATTCAATCGTCTCGCAGCAGCGCAGATCGGCAAGGGGCGCCATGTCCTCGACTGCTTCACGCACACGGGTGCCTTTGCCCTGAATATCGCCAAGGGCGGTGCGGCGAGCGTGACGGCGCTCGATATTTCCAAAGAAGCCGTCGAAATGACGGCGCACAATGCGAAGCAGAATGGCCTTGCTGTCGAGGCCGTCGAGGCAGATGTCTTTGATTTTCTGACCGAGCTCGACAAGAAAAAGGATCACAGCTATGACTACATCGTCCTCGATCCGCCTGCCTTCACCAAGTCAGGAAAGACAGTCCATGAAGCCTTCCGCGGCTACAAGGAGATCAACTACCGTGCGATGAAGATTCTGCCGCGCGGCGGATATCTGGCGACCTGCTCCTGCTCACATTTTATGGGGGAGGAGCTCTTCGTGAAGATGGTGAAGGAAGCAGCGCGCGATGCCGGCGTCACGCTCCGGCAGATCGAGTTCCGCCAGCAGGCTCCCGATCATCCGATCCTTATGACGGTGCCGGAGACCTATTATTTGAAATTCTTCCTCTTCCAGATCGTATAAAGGAAACGCTGATTAAATCGCAGAATTCGATTTCACATGTATTTTCATGCAACGCTTCGTCATAACCCTCCTTAAATAGCTCGCTATTCGCGTCGGATTATTCCTTGCACTGCATGAAAATACAAGAGTAAAATCGAACAACGATTTAATCAGTGTTTCCTAAGAAAAGCGCTCAGCCGGATCGGCTGAGCGTTTTTTACTTAATGGGTTCATGGTTCAGGTTGGCGGGTTCAGGGTTTTGGTGCGGTGTATCATAATAGGTAGCGCCGCGGAGTATGGAGGATGACAGGCTTCCCGTTTCCGGTTTCGCGCACAGGAACCGTTTCACCGCGAACGAAAAAGATTCCTCGGCTTCGCTCGGAATGACGATACGGGGAAGACGCTTAGTGCGAATAGTATGAAAACGTTTCGGTGAGTTGCGCCTCTGCCAGGCACTCTATCCTGCGTCTTCGGCGTGCCCCTTCTTCAAGGGGCTTCTCAGTTGAGGAGATTGATGCAAACCTTAAACCATAAACCCTAGTCCCTAGCTACTAGTGACTAGTCCCCAGTCACTAGTCTCCAGTCACTAGTCACCCGTCCATCCTTTCTTTCAGATAGTCGGTAAAATTCAGGATGCGTGTCGCGGTCCAAAGGCCGTTTACGTCTTTTTCCAGCTGCACCTGCCAGATGAAGTCGCGGGAAAGGTCCTTGTCTTCCAGCTGCACATAGGCGATGGCTTTGCCGTCCTTCTCTTCAATCTTGAAGATGTCGGTGAGAGAGAGGGCGGAAGAGCCGGCGTAGGCAGTGAGGGTCTTGACAGGCTTGTCCAAGAGGGACTTGGAGGCCGGGGCGCCATCCTTGAATCGGATCTCTGTCTGTCGGATGAGTTCCTTCACGACTTCTTTCTTGATGCTTTTCACGAGAGAGGCAGCGATGGCGTGTTCGGGGAGACCGTCGGCCTTGAGCTCGGCGAGCATGTCGTCCAAGGCATAGCTGTAGACTTTGGCGACATCGACGCGTTTGCAGAAGAGATCCCAGTCCTTTTTCTGCACGGCCTGCTGGATCTCTCCCGCCGCAAAGGCGGGCGTATTCTGCCAGTACAGGAAATACCAGCCGCCGGCAGCGGCAAGGAGGAGCAGAAGGACGAGGAGGAGCTTTTTCAGGAGAGACATGAGAGAATCCTTTCATAAAAAACAGGGCAACGGATGCAATGGGGAAAGTGCAGCGCATCGTATGGAAGTGCCGCAGCGTATAGGGAATCCCAGGCGTCCCGCTTTTTCGAAAAACAGTTTTTCCTAATCACTAGCCACTAGCCACTAATCCCGGCTACTCTCCTGTATCGAAGAGGGCTTTCTGCTGGGTGAATTCGAGCATGCCGTAGATGCCGCCTTCGCGGCCAAGACCGCTTTCCTTATAGCCGCCGAAGGGAGCCGCTGTATCACGCGGGCTGGCATTGATGTAGACATTGCCGGCCTTGATGCGATGGGCGATGGCGATGGCTTCTTCTTTCGGCCCATAGACACCGGCATTCAGACCGTATCGGGTGTCATTGGCGATCCTGATCGCATCGTCAGTGTCTTTGTAGGTGATGACACAGAGGACCGGACCGAAGATCTCATCCTGCGCGATGGTCATATCATTCGTGACATTCGTGAAGATCGTGGGGTGGATGTAGTAGCCGTGATCGGGGCTTTCCGGCAGGCCGCCCGTGAGGAGCCTTCCCCCTTCGGAAAGACCCTTGCTGATGTATTCGCTGATCTTTTGGTACTGCGCCATGGAGGACACCGGCCCGAGCTTCACGCCCGGGTCTGTCGGGTCGCCGACGGTATATTCTTTGGCGATGGCGGAAAGCTCTTTTTCGATGAGGGCTTTCTCGCTTTCCGGGATGAGCAGGCGGGAGAAGGCGGTGCAGGTCTGGCCGGAGTTCAGAAAGATACTATTGAAGCAAAGGCGGATCGGTGCGCTGTAGTCATGGTCCTTGGATGGAAGGATCACATAGGGCGATTTCCCGCCAAGCTCAAGGCTGATATGCTTCACGCTTTCCAGCGCCCGCTTGCCGACGGTGACGCCGCCTGAGGTGGATCCGGTGAAGGAGATCATGGAGACGAGCGGATGGGAAGAGAGCGCATCGCCCACTTCGCCGCCGCGGCCGGTCACGAGGTTGAAGACGCCTTTCGGAAAGCCTGCTTGTTCAAAGGCATCGGCGAGGAAGTAGGAGGAGAGCGGCGTGTGCTGGCTCGGCTTTAGGATGACGGTATTGCCCATCAGCATCGCAGGTATGATCTTCTGTATGACCTGTCCCAAGGGGTAGTTCCATGGAGTGATGCATCCGATGACGCCGATCGGTTCACGATAGGTGGTGGAAGCCGCCATTTTTTCGACCATGGGGACGTCTGGCGCAAGGTCGATGTAGGACATAGTACGGACGTACTGGTACTCGACCTGCGAGGCTTTGGTGAAGGTATATGGCGAGCCGAGCTCCCGGATGGTGATGTCGATGAGGTCATCTTCCTGAGATTTGAAAATGGCGAGGAATCGCTCCATCAAAGTGATGCGTTCGGAGAGCGGCTTTTTCGCCCAGGCAGGGAAAGCGGCATAAGCGGCTTTGGCGGCCTTGTCTACGTCATCGCCGTTCCCTGCCGGAACGCGGGCGAAGATCTCTCGTGTGGCCGGGTTTTCTACCTCGATGAACTCCCCGGATGCGCCCGGGATCCATTCGCCATTGATATAGAGCTTTTCATAATCCATAGCAAACACCTTCCTTTAGACAAAAGAGAGCCCCCTTGCGAGCGCTCTCCCCCTTGAGATGATGATATTGAACCAGTATTTCCCTCGGGAAACACTGATTCAATCGCAGAGTCCGATTTGGCATGCATTTTCATGCAACGCTTCGTCATAACCCTCCTTAAATAGCTCGCTATTCGCGTCGGATTATTCCTCGCTTTGCATGAAACTGCAAGAGTCAAATCGAACAACGATTGAACCAGTATTTCCCTAGATTTATTATAGCATGAGGGAAGGGGAAGACAAGGGGAGGGGAAGGGACTGGTGACTAGAAATTAGTAGCTAGGGATTAGTAGCTAGGGATTAGGTTTGCGATACGAGAAAACCGCTAGTTTCAAACCTC
>ERZ1031467.799-NODE-799-length-9921-cov-18.743766_pt1 | contig 9921 bp, 6 predicted proteins | sample MGYA00517105_ERZ1031467 | MGnify/ENA primary metagenome ERZ1031467 (study PRJEB33719, sample SAMN04261155) | wastewater metagenome | biome: rural village; feature: human; material: feces | host: Homo sapiens | place: El Salvador | collected 2013-01-07 ...
ATACTTTAACGTATATTAATTAATCCTCTTTTACATCCTTCATAGAGAAGCTGATTCTTCCCATCTTGTCCTTGCCAAGGCAAACAACCTTTACCTTGTCTCCAAGTGTGAGTACATCCTCTACTCTGTTGATTCTCTCTTTTGCAATCTTAGAAATGTGAACCATTCCCTCTTTGCCAGGAGCAAATTCGATGAAAGCACCGAACTCCTTGATGCTTACAACTGTTCCCTCAAGGATCTGTCCCTGCTCAAAATCAGTTGTGATAATCTTAATCATGTCGATTGCCTTTGCAATCATCTCTTTATCTGTTCCGCAAACTGAAACAGCGCCATCATCTGTGATATCGATCTTGACACCGGTTCTATCGATAATCTCATTGATTGTCTTACCCTTCTGTCCGACAACATCACCAATCTTTGATGGATCGATTGTAATCTGCTCAATCTTTGGAGCCCACTCATTTACTTCTTTTCTAGGCTCAGCGATTGCCTTGCTCATGACCTCATCCATGATGTAGAGACGTGCCTCACGTGTTCTCGCGATTGCCTCCTCAACGATAGGTCTTGTAAGTCCGTGAATCTTGATATCCATCTGGATAGCTGTAATACCCTTATGTGTACCTGTTACCTTGAAATCCATATCTCCGAAGAAATCCTCAAGACCCTGGATATCTGTAAGTACAAGGAAATCATCATCTGTATCGCCTGTTACAAGTCCGCATGAGATTCCGGCAACCATAGCCTTAATCGGAACGCCTGCTGCCATAAGTGACATACATGATGCACATGTTGAAGCCATTGATGTAGAGCCGTTTGACTCAAATGTCTCAGATACGGCACGGATAGTATATGGGAACTCCTCAATGCTTGGAAGTACAGGAACAAGAGCCTTCTCAGCAAGTGCTCCGTGTCCAATCTCACGACGTCCCGGTCCACGTGATACCTTTGTCTCTCCTACAGAGTATGCAGGGAAGTTATAGTGATGCATATATCTCTTTGTTGTGATATTTGCATCAAGTCCGTCGATTTTCTGAATCTCTGATAAAGGAGCAAGTGTTACAACATCACAAATCTGTGTCTGTCCACGGGTAAACATTGCAGAGCCGTGAACTCTAGGAATCAAATCAACCTCTGCTGCGAGTGGTCTGATCTGGTTGATTGCACGGCCGTCCGGACGCTTATGATCCTTTAAAATCATCTTTCTGACTGTCTTCTTCTGATACTGGTAAATAGCCTCACCAAGTACTGCAAGGTACTCCTCATTATCAGCGAAGGCTTCCTCTAACTGCTCTGTGATAGCTCTTATATTTTCCTCACGCTTCTGCTTCTCATCTGTGAATACTGCCTCCTCCATCTGCTCAGGAGTAACAATTTTCTTGATATCCTCAAACATCTGCTCCGGAATAGCACAGCTCTCATACTCATGCTTTGGCTTGCCAATCTCATCACGGATCTGATCCATGAATGCGATAACTGTCTGGTTGATATCGTGGCACTTGTAGATTGCCTCAATCATCTGATCCTCAGGAATCTCATTGGCGCCTGCCTCAATCATGATGACCTTTTCCTTTGTAGAAGCAACTGTGAGCTGTAAATCGCCCTCATCCCACTGCTTCTGTGAAGGGTTTACGATAAACTCACCATCAACAAGTCCCATCTGTGTCATGGCACATGGTCCGTCAAACGGAATATCTGAGATGTGAACAGCTAAAGCTGTACCGATCATGGCAACTATCTCAGGACGGCACTCAGGATCCACTGACATAACAAGGTTGTTTAAAGTAACATCGTTTCTGTAATCCTTTGGGAAAAGAGGTCTCATAGGACGGTCAATTACACGATCTGTAAGGATGGCGTTCTCAGATGCCTTTCCCTCACGCTTGTTAAAACCACCCGGAATTTTTCCTACAGAGTACATCTTCTCCTCAAACTCAACGCTGAGTGGGAAGAAATCCACACCGTCACGTGGCTTGTCAGATGCTGTAGCTGTTGAAAGGACTGTTGTATCACCATACTTGATAAAAACAGCTCCGTTTGCCTGAGCTGCTACTCTTCCGATATCTACAGTAAGAGTCCTGCCGGCAAGTTCCATTGAATAACTTTTGTACATATTAATTCTCCTTAAAATTCTTTTGCAGAAGTGTATTCCTCTTCCGAAACTACTAAACAATACATGTACGCTCATGCACTCTTTAGTGGTCTCGGCTTACTTCTGCTTTTCAAAAAACAATAATAAAAACAATAATAGAGCGGAATAATAATTACTCCGCTCTAAAGAAAATACTATTTTCTGAGTCCTAAACGCTCGATAAGTGAACGATATCTCTCGATATCAATCTCCTTAAGGTATGCAAGTAATCCACGTCTCTGACCGATCATCTTTAACATTCCTCTTCTTGAGTGATGATCCTTTGGGTTCTGTTTGAAATGCTCAGTTAACTCTGCGATTCTTGCTGAAAGAATTGCAATCTGAACCTCTGGTGAACCTGTGTCATTTGGTGTTCTACCGTACTCTGCGATAATAGCCTGTTTCTTTTCCTTTGCGATCATTGTTGATCCTCCTTATATTATAATGCGCCCTGATAACTGTATGATGCTCAGCAATAGGTCGGAGTGTCCAACTACCGAACATGGGCAAAACCACACTTATGCAGTATAGCATAGTAAGCATTTGTTGTAAACTGTTTTTTTATTAATCCGGCAAATATCTTGCGACACAAATCGGATTTCTGTAATATGCATTTGAAACCTTGATTCCATCACGCTTGTTGCTGGCATGTACAATCTGTCCGTTTCCGATATAAATTGCAACATGTGAGATACTCCTTCCACTTCCGTAGAAGAATAAATCTCCCGGCTTTGCTTCAGATGCACTGATTTTTGTGCCGTATGAAGGCTGTGCTCTTGATGAATGCGGTAATGAGATTCCATACTTTCCAAGAATTCTCATTGTGAAGCCTGAGCAGTCAACTCCCTTCTCAAGGCTTGTACCACCCCACACATATCTGTTTCCGACAAACTGTAACGCATACGATACAACAGATGCCCTTACATCTGATACGCCGTCACCATACTTCACCTGCTCTATTGTCTTTGCTGTAGGAAGTGCCTGTGCCAGTGTCACATAATCCTGTGATATATATCCTACCGAATCATCCACACTTATCTCAACCCAGCCGTCAGCGACAGAATTAACCGTGAATGCCTCTGAATTTCCAACCTGCGAAAGCACCGCAGCCTCTGTTGACTTCTCTGCACGCACATTCAGTGTTTCCGTATTTACTGTGGCAACCGTCTTAATCTCCTGTTCTGCAATAGCCTCTGCCTCATCTCCTGTCACAAGATACTGCTTGTTTACATATCCTGTCACCTTGCCTGATGTGACCTTGTACCATTCTCCGGCATCCTCAAGAAGCTCACAGGCATTGTGATTGGTAAGTATTCCTATTACCTCGCTGTCTGTCGAAGCTTCCTGTCTGATATTTAAGTTTCCGCTGCTGATAACCGACATACCAAGATTTGTATAACCACAGGTCTGTGCGGCTGTCGGTGTCTGAGCTGCTTCATTTGCCTGCTCAGACTCCTGTGAAGCATCGTCTGTCTGCGGTGCGCCCTGTGCAGATGCTGTTACAACATTGCTGTCATTTTGCGCAACAGTAAGCTCAGCTCCGTAGTATGTGAGAGCAGATGTCGCGCCTGCTGTAAGAAGCTCCGTAGCATCTGCCGCCTCTGTCAGACCAAGGGCAACCCCCGCATTGACTGTTCTGTTTTCCTTTAATGATGTTCTGGCATCTACTGTGCTGCTTGAACTCATAGATACAGCACCTATAATAATAGCAAACGCTACAACGCCTGCTGCCTGTCCTAATTTTAATTTATTTTTCATATAGCCTCCAGTTCATGCTATCCATAATCCCATGTTTACGAGTATATCACAAATTGTTAAAATGTCAATATTTCTCCGTAATATTTCCGTAATATTTGTCATTTTTTCGTTATTTTGGGTAATTTTGCAAAAAAACAGCCACACTAGAATGTGTGACTGCCTGCATAATTGATTGTATAATTGATATCTGCACTCATCTGGCTCTTTAACGCTTCTATTGAATCAAACTTCATCTCAGGTCTTACGAACTTATGAAGCTCTACCATGATATCCTGTCCGTAAACATCCTGCCCAAAATCTATGATATATGTCTCTGCACCGATTGGATTTTTGCCCTCTATAGTAGGCTTGCATCCTATATTGGTTACACCAAGGTACCAGTTGTCCCTGACAAGAACTCTTGACATATACACTCCCTTTGGTGGAAGCAGCTTATCGTGCGGCACTGAAAGGTTGACTGTCGGAATGCCAATAGTCCTGCCTAGTGCTCTGCCATGCACTACTCTTCCTTTTATGAAAAAGGGATATCCCAGCAGTTCATTCGCCTTTTTAATATGTCCTGCCGCAATCTCCTCGCGGATATAGGTACTGCTTATATCCCTGGCTCCATCCTTTATCTTGTCCACCACAATAAGCTTATATCCAAGCTCTCCTGCCATCGCAGAAAGCAGCTTGTGGTCTCCTGCCCTGTTGTGCCCGAAACGGAAATCATCTCCGACAATGATACACTTGACATTAAGACTTTTAACTATCCATCTGACAAACGCATCCGCCTCCATCGTCATCACCTGTGGCACAAACGGACACTCTATCAGATAGTCAATACCTGATTTTTCAAACACATACTCTTTTTCATCGTTTGTGATTATAACCTTTGACTCAACGCCAAGTACCTCCGATTTGGGAGGAATGTCAAACGTAAATATGATGCGCTTGTAGCCATGCAGATTGCTCTGTTCAATTTGCTTTTCCATCAGAAATTCATGTCCTCGGTGAAGCCCGTCAAACTTTCCAAACGAGATGACGGACGGCTCCTTGACATGAAAATCCAGAGTTTTGCTTATATATTCCATAATATCTGTATACTATTCTATTCCATAAAAATCTTAACCGGCTTAAACTCACCGGTCTCATCAAGATACGAATACACACCGACAAATATGCCCTCATGATTGTATACTCTGTATCTTATATCAGAGTCAGCACTGTGTTTTAAATAATCCGTAAGCACTGCCGGAATTTTATTTCCATTTCTGACAAGCTTATCAGCATCTGAAGCAGTATGCACTGCCGGCAGATTTTCGAATACTCCGTCAACAGGCATCACCATATCAAAGCAGCCTTCATCCACCTTTGACTGAATCTGCGAAAGTGTAAGTGCATGCTCTAAGTCAAAGCCTGCTACCCTTACTCTAAGCAGTGACTTCATGCAGCCATGGCAGCCCAGCCTCTCTCCGATGTCATTGCACAGCGTCCTGATATATGTGCCCTTTGAACAGTGCACCGTCATCGTAACCTCAGGCAAATCAATGCTTTCAACCTTGATATCAAACACCTCGATATCCCGGGCTTTTCTCTCTATAACCTTGCCCTCCCTGGCAAGCTCATAGAGCTTTTTCCCATTGACCTTTAGAGCCGAATACATTGGCGGCACCTGCTTTTGTCTGCCAATAAACTGTGATATTGCATCATACACCGCCTGCTCAGTCACATTGACCTCAGCCTGATTTAAGACCTGCCCTGAAATATCCTGTGTATCTGTCTCCTGTCCTAAAAGCAGCACAGCTTTATAGACTTTGTCCTTATCTGTCAAAAGGTCACACACTCTGGTTGCCTTTCCAAGGCAGACAGGAAGGACTCCCTCTGCATCAGGATCAAGTGTACCTGTATGACCAATCTTCTTCTGGTGGAATATGCCTCGAAGCTTTGCCACAACGTCAAAACTTGTATAGCCCTTTTCCTTGTATACATTGATTATTCCATTAACCATCTGCCCAAGAATCTCTCCCTAAATATTATCCTTAATTGCCGTAAGGATGCGGTCAACTGCTACATCAAGCGGTCCGTCAATCGTAAATCCAGCAGCCTTTACATGTCCACCGCCGCCAAATACCGACGCAACCTTTGCCACATCATAATCACCGTTTACGCGCAGGCTGCCCTTGTAGGTACCATCCTCATTTTCGTAGAGAAATACAGCAACCTTTATATCCTTTGTCACGCGCAGCTGATTTACAATACCGTCGAGATGCTTTGGAAGCACATCGTACTTCTCCATCTCAGCGCGCGATACTGCAGACAATATAACATCACCATTCAGATACAAAGCAGCATTCAAAAGTGCCTGCCCCATAATCTTGTTCTGAGCAAATGTCTTTGTATAAAATGTATCATCGATTATCCTTGAATAATCAATACCCATCTCCATCAGGGAGCCTGCTATATCCATAGTCTTTTTTGAAGTGCATGAATACTGGAACACGCCTGTATCATGCACCATGCCTGTGTAAATACACTCTGCTATCTGTATTGTGATGCGCTCCTTCGGCAGAAGTTCAAACACAAGCTCACAGGTTGAGCTCGCATCCGGAAAGATGTAATTTGCGTCTGCAAAGGCCCCGTTTGTAACATGATGATCTATGCAAAGTGTCCTTTTTGCAGACTCAAAATACTTAGCTGCACTTCCCAGTCTGCCTGTGTCACTGCAGTCACATGCTATGAACAGATCGTATACTGTATCATCCGCATAGCTGCTGTCAATCTCATCTGCTCTTTGCATAAACTTAAAGATGTTTGGGCTTGGCTCTAAATAAAGCCTTGCCTTTATATCAGGATAATAATCCTTTATGTAGTTGTATACCGCAAGTGTTGAGCCGACACAGTCGCCGTCCGGTCTCACATGACCGGAAACGGCAACTGATTGTGCATCCTTTAAAATAGAATCAATCTCTGTCATAATCAATCCTCTTTGTTAATCCTCTTTGAGATTTTTTTGTTACTTCATCAATCTTTTTAGACATCTCAACACCATACTCTATAGACTGGTCTATGATAAATGTAATGGCAGGTGTATTTCTTAAATTGATGTTCTTTGCGAGAGTTCTGCGTATATATCCCTCCGCTGACTTAAGTCCTGCAAGTGTATCAGCCTGTGATTTCTTGTCACCAAGCACACTGATATAAGCCTTTGCTGTCTTTAAATCAGGTGCCACCTCGACAGCAACAACACTTGTCATGGGATTGATACGCGGATCCTTTATCTCACCGCGTATGATATTTGACAGTTCACGCATTACCTCTTCGTTGATACGAATATTTTTTATGCTGTTCTTTCTCATATAATCCCGCTTTCTTTTTATATTAAACCGTAACTATCCGAATAGCTGCATTAATTCAAGATAACCAATATATGATTATCTCGGAACCTCTACCATCTTGTAAGCTTCAACTATATCGAATTCCTGAATATCATTAAATCCGTCAAATACAAGACCACACTCATAGCCTGTCTTGACCTCCTTGACGTCATCCTTGAATCTCTTGAGTGAAGCAAGGTCTCCCTCGAATATCTGCTCACCCTCTCTGCTAATTCTGACACGGCAGCCTCTCTCCATAAATCCGTCAAGCACATATGAACCTGCAATGTTTCCAACGCCTGAAGCCTTGAAAATCTGTCTGATTTCCGCATGTCCGATAACCTTCTCCTCAAATACAGGATCAAGCATACCCTTCATGGCAGCAGATACATCCTCGATTGCATTGTAGATGACCTTGTAAAGTCTGATATCTACGCCCTCACGGTCTGCTGTAGCCTTGGCAACAGGATCCGGTCTGACGTTAAAGCCAATGATGATTGCATTTGATGCTGATGCAAGGATAACATCTGACTCGTTGATGGCACCAACGCCGCCATGGATGACCTTGACCACAACCTCCTCATTTGAAAGTTTGACAAGACTCTGCTTAACAGCCTCAACTGAACCCTGTACATCTGCCTTTACGATGATATCAAGCTCCTTCATGTTGCCTGACTGAATCTGTGAGAACAGATCATCAAGTGACATCTTTGCCTTTGTATCCTCGATGAGCTTATTCTTCTCCTCTGAAATATATGTGTCAGAGAATGCCTTTGCCTCCTTCTCTGAATCGCATGCCACAAATGTCTCTCCTGCTGAAGGCACACTGTTGAGTCCAAGTATCTCTACAGGTGTAGAAGGCTTAGCCTCCTTTACTCTGCGGCCCTTGTCATCAATCATGGCTCTTACCTTACCATAGCTGCTTCCACATGCGATAGGATCTCCGACATGGAGTGTTCCTTTTTGTACAAGCACTGTGGCAACCGCACCACGGCCCTTGTCAAGCTGCGCCTCGATTACGAGACCTCTTGCGTTTCTATCAGGATTAGCCTTGAGCTCGAGCACCTCTGCTGTGAGAAGAATCATCTCAAGGAGATTGTCGATACCCTCCTTAGTATGTGCAGATACAGGACAGAATATTGTGCTTCCACCCCAATCCTCCGGGATAAGCTCATACTCTGAGAGTTCCTGCTTAACCTTGTCGATATTGGCACTTGGCTTATCTATCTTGTTGACAGCAACGATAATCTCTACACCGGCTGCCTTTGCATGGTTTATTGCCTCAACAGTCTGTGGCATTACACCATCATCTGCAGCAACAACAAGGATTGCGATATCAGTAGAGTTTGCACCACGCATACGCATTGCTGTAAATGCCTCATGTCCCGGTGTATCAAGGAATGTGATGTTCTGGTCATTGATTGATACAACAGATGCACCAATGTGCTGTGTGATACCACCTGCCTCACGGTCTGTAACACGTGTCTGTCTGATGGCATCAAGCAGAGATGTCTTACCATGATCTACGTGACCCATTACGCAGACTACAGGTGGACGAGGAACCATCTTGCTCTCATCCTCTTCATCCTCCTTGAGAAGCTCTGCAATCACATCAACTTTCTCCTCTTCCTCACAGATGAAATTAAACTCTAAAGCAATCTCCTCGGCAGCTGCAAAATCAACCTCAGAGTTAACTGTTACCATCTCGCCCTTCATGAAAAGCTTCTTTACAATGGCTGAAGGCTGAACCTTCATCTTATCAGCTAAATCCCTTATTGTAATCTTCTCCGGAAGAGAAATTGTCTTAATCTCGTTCTCATCCTCTTTTGGCTGTGCCTTCGGCTGCTGTGGCTTTTTCTTACCGCCGTGCTTCTCGAGATTGATGTAATTCTCCTGCTTCTTTCCGAGCTTATCCTGCTTCTGGCTCTGATTGTGATTATGCTTATTCTTTCTATCGTTGCCTCTGTCGCGGCTCTCCTTTCCTCTTACATCATCAGGAGCTGCAACTGCAACTGTTTCTTTTCTGAAACGATTTCTGTCATCACCTCTGTTGCCTGTTCTATCGTTATTTCTGTCATTGCTCCTGCTTCTGTCATTGCTTCTGCTTCTGTCATTATTTTTGTCAAAGCTTCTGCCACCCTCTGCAGGACGTCTGGAGTCATTTCTGAAGCCTCTGTTATTGTCTCTATTATTGTCTCTGCTGTTATCGCGGTTATTGTCGCGATTGTTTGGTCTTCTATCGCTGTTTCTGTCCGTATTTCTGCTTCTGTCGGCATTTCTGTCGGTATTTCTGTCAGTATTTCTGTTGTTGATTCTGTCACCATTATCCTGACGTCTGTCGCCTCTTCTGTCTGCGTCAGCCTGACGTGCCGGACGTGAATTGGCTGCCTTCATATCTGCATACGGATCTGCTGTACGCTCACTTATAGGGCGCATAGCTCTCTCTCCGACCGGTCTTGGCTTAATAATGCTGTGCTGCTCAGGACGTGATGACTGATTATCGCGTCTTCCATTGCCATTCCTGCGCTGCGAACTGTTATTTCCATTATTTCCGCTGCCGTTTCCACCATTTGTTTTCCTACCCTGCTTACTGTACTGGGCATTGAAAACTGCTGTGATGCTTGCCTTTTTCTTTGGTCTGTCGGCTGCCTTAGCCTCATCCTTTTTAGGTTCTTCCTT
>ERZ1031467.808-NODE-808-length-9880-cov-5.243562_pt1 | contig 9880 bp, 6 predicted proteins | sample MGYA00517105_ERZ1031467 | MGnify/ENA primary metagenome ERZ1031467 (study PRJEB33719, sample SAMN04261155) | wastewater metagenome | biome: rural village; feature: human; material: feces | host: Homo sapiens | place: El Salvador | collected 2013-01-07 ...
GGGTACGTTCTCCCTATAATTACAATGTTCATATTGACTATAATGACCAACTGAACAAGGAACGAAATACTGACAATATTTTAGATGATCTCTAAATACTTTAATCCCTTACAAAACCATTTGTGAGGGATTTTTATTTATCTTGACTAAATCAGTCGTAAATATATTTGTTCTCCTCACAACATTTCTATATATTTGCTCTACAATTAAAATATTTGACGTTATGCCTAACTTAAACAGATTAAAGGTGGTACTTGCAGAACAACAGAAAACGGTCAAATGGCTGGCTGAACAAATAGGCAAATCCAATTGTTCTGTCAGCAAATGGTGTAGCAATTCGGTTCAACCCGACCTCGTTACACTTGATGCCATTGCAAGAGTACTTAAAATTGACATCAAGGATCTGCTTAACAATACCGATTATAACAACGAATAATAGCTTAGTATGGATATCTCTCAATCACAAATAGTTTCTTTTATTTGGGGAATAGCAGACGATTGCTTGCGCGACGTTTTTGTACGCGGGCAATATCGCGACGTTATTCTTCCTATGGTGGTACTTCGTCGTTTTGACGCTTTGCTCGAACCTACCAAAGACGAGGTGGAAAAGGAAATTGCAGAGCAGCGCAAGATTGGATTAGATGAAACATGCTTTGATGAAGGTTCTCTCTTTCAGATAGCGAAAGTCAATTTCTACAACTCCAGCAAGTGGACACTCAATCGTCTGAAATCACAAGCTACAGATAATAATGACATTCTCTACTCTAACTTTGTGGAGTATCTCAATGGCTATAGTGAGAATGTAAAGGACGTGCTCCGCCATTTTAGCTATTACGACAAAGCGAAACGTCTAGCCGATAACGACCGCCTTTTGGCTGTGATTGAGAAGATTACGGACCCTTATATCAATCTGACAGACCGAGAAGTTATCAACCCTGATGGGCTAACTATGCCACCACTCTCAAACATCGCCATGGGTACGGTCTTTGAGGAATTGCTGCGTCGTTTCAACGAGGAGAACAATGAAGAAACGGGTGCACACTTCACACCGCGCGATGCCATACAACTGTTGGCACGTTTGGTATTTGAACCAGTTAAAGACAATCTGCCCAAGGTGATTTCGCTTTACGACCCTGCCGAGGGTTCGGGCGGTATGCTCACCGAAGGATTTGAATACCTTACTTCGTTAGGCGTCTCTCCCAAAGCTATTCAGCTTTATGGCACTGAAATCAATCCCGAAACGTATGCCATCTGCAAGGCTGACCTTATCATCAAGGGCGTTGATCCCTCGGGTATGTATCGAGGCAACACCATTACGGACGACCACTTCCGCGGACACACCTTTGGCTACTGCATCACCAATCCGCCTTACGGCAAATCGTGGAAAAACGACAGGCCGAAGATTTACGACAACAACAAGCAGCTCATCGACTCTCGCTTTGAATTGCCTTTAACCAACTTCCGTGGCGAAACGGAGGTGCTTGACTGCACGCCCCGCACGAGTGATGGTCAGTTGCTCTTCACCATGGAAGAGGTGAACAAAATGAAACCGCTTGATGTGCAGCCGCAAGGCTCGCGCATTGCCAGTATTCACAATGGTTCGTCGCTCTTTACAGGCGATGCTGGGCAGGGCGAGAACAATGTGCGTCGCTATTTGATAGAAAACGACCTTGTAGATGCCATCGTGCAGTTGCCTAATAACATCTTCTACAACACAGGTATCTCTACTTACGTGTGGATTATTACCAACAAGAAGGCTGACTACCGACAAGGCAAAGTGCAACTGATTGATGCAAGTCATGCGTTTGAGAAACTGCGTAAGAACCAGGGCCAGCGCAATTGTACTATCACACCCGAATATATTGAAATGATTGTGCAATCATACAATCATTTTGCCAACCAAGCACCTACTGCGGAATGCCCTATTGAAAGCAAGATTTTCGACAATGATGAGTTCCGCTATTACGTGGTACTTGTGGAACGTCCGCTTCGCTTACGCTCTCAGTTCTCGGCACTGAAAGCTGATGAGTTGTTGTTTGATGCGAAGGACATGGAGCTGTCTAAATACCTCTATCAAACCTACGGACAGTTGGTGTTTGAGGGTTTAACAGACAAAGTAACGGAAATCAAAGCTTACCTGCAGGACAACGAAATCAAAATGACGGACAAGAAATTGAGTGCTTTGATTTCTGCTAAGAGTTGGAACGAACGCAAGTTCTTATACGACTGTGCTCAAAAACTCTTGCACGAGATGGGCACGGAGCAGGTGTACATGGACTATAACGTGTTTGACAATGAGGTGAAGGCTGCTGCCAAGAAACTGGATATCAAACTCTCTGCTGCACAGCGCAAGACAATTTGCCGTGCCATGTCGGTTGTCGACCCAGAAGCGGCTCCTGTTATCAGCAAGGTGCTGAAAAAGGATGGCAAGGAATGCCTTGACTTGGCAGAAAACTTTGGCGTTCGTGAGGATGTGTTGGCAGACTATGGAATCTTTGCCACTCCCGAGGGGAAACTGGTGCAATACGAATCGGACAGCAATTTGCGCGACACGGAGAAAGTGCCTGTATCGGAGGATATTTACGAATATTTCCAGCGCGAAGTGCGCCCCTACGTGGCTGATGCTTGGATTGATTTGCCGAACACTAAAATCGGCTGCGACATCTCATTCAACAAATATTTCTATCGCCCACAACCGTTACGTTCGCTGGCAGAGAATGAAGCGGATATTTTGGCACTTGATGCCGAAAGCAAAGGTTTTATTGAGCAAATTCTGAATATGAAGTAACTATGGAGAGGTATCAAGAATATAAGGATAGCGGTGAACAATGGCTGGGGGAGATTCCAAGTCATTGGGAGGTGAAGCGATTGGGCAGTTATTTCAATGAGCGCAAAAGTAAAGTGTCAGATAAAGACTATGCGCCTCTATCTGTTACAAAGAAAGGCATTTTACCACAACTTGAAAATGTTGCGAAATCTAACGATAGCGATAATAGGAAACAGGTATGCGCGGGTGATTTTGTTATAAATAGCCGTTCGGATAGAAAAGGTTCAAGTGGCGTTTCTCTATTGGAAGGTTCGGCCTCTCTAATAAATATAGTGCTTCAACCAAGGAAAAGTATTTACTCTCCATTTTGTAATTATTTGTTGAAAAGTAATGCTTTTATTGAAGAGTATTACAGAAATGGTCGTGGTATAGTAGCTGATTTATGGACAACGCGTTACGACGAGATGAAGTCTATTAAACTTGCCATGCCTCCTCTCTCCGAGCAAGCCGCGATAGTTACCTATCTCGACCGCGTCACCGCCCAAATAGACAAAGCCATCGCCCAACAGCAGCGCATGATTGATTTGCTCAACGAAAGAAAGCAAATCATCATTCAGCATGCCGTTACTAAAGGACTTGACCCGAATGCCGAAATGGTGGATAGCGGGGTGGAATGGATTGGGAAAATACCGAAAGGGTGGAAACTATATAAGCTTAAACATTTACTTCAGGATCCGTTAAAATATGGTGCAAATGAATCGGCTTCCGAATATAATGAAACTGACCCAAGATATATAAGAATAACTGATATCGACAACGAAGGAAATCTTAAAAATAATACTGTTTGTACTATTCCCTTGCACAAGGCTTTACCATATATGCTTCAAAAGGGAGATTTGCTTCTTGCCAGGAGTGGGGCTACTGTAGGAAAATCATACCTTTTTCAAGAAGATTACAAAGCATGCTACGCGGGATATCTGATAAAAGCATGTTTTTCAAAAAAAATCTCACCTCAATTCGTTTATCTTTACACACAATCTGCATCATATTCAAAATGGAAAGATTACATTCTAATTCAATCTACAATTCAAAATATTAGCGCAGAAAAATATGCAAATCTACTCATACCAACACCTCCTGTAGAAGTTCAACTATCAATTCTTAAGTATTTAGATCCCCAACTGGATAAAATGAATGTTACATTAGCAAACTTTAATAGAAAGATAGAAGTTCTCCGCGAGCGCAAGCAAATCATCATCAACGAAGTAGTAACAGGTAAAGTAAAAGTAAGCTGATATGTACGAACCGCCATTCACCATTACCAATGAAGTTCTGCAACTGGTCAGTGATATCAGTTTGCAGTTGGGGCGCATGGAAGCCCTATCGGACGCCCAACTTCCTAGTCCCATGCTCCGCAAGGAGAACCGCATTCGCACCATTCACTCTTCGCTGGCCATAGAACACAATAGTTTGACCCTACAACAGGTCACGGACATTGTGAACGGCAAACGTGTGCTGGGCGCACCCGATGAAATTATGGAAGTGAAGAACGCCATTGACGCATACCACTTGATGCAGTCGCTTGATGCCTTCAACCAGAAGGATTTGCTCAAAGCGCATGCCGCCATGATGCACGACCTGGTGCATACGGCAGGTCGCTTTCGCTTTGATTCTGTGGGCGTATTTGACGACCAAGGACATTGCATTCACATGGCACCACCTGCCGACCGCGTGCCTTGGCTCATTCAAGATTTGTTTGAGTGGGTTTCAACCACCAAGACGCACCCGCTCATCAGTTCGTGTGTGTTCCACTATGAGTTTGAATTTATTCACCCCTTTGAGGACGGTAACGGACGCATGGGACGTTTTTGGCAAACGCTATTGCTGAGCCGCTGGAAACCTGTGTTTGCATGGCTACCTGTGGAGAGCATCGTGCGCGAAAACCAAGAGGGCTACTATGCAGCCATCGCACAAAGCGACCATGAGGCAAACAGCACATCGTTTATTGTGTTTATGCTAAATTGCTTGCTTCGAGTAATTAAGGAACATGAGGACACACACCAACAAGAGTGCGAAATAAAGACCCCAATCACTCTAAGCAAGTCTGAAGAAAATGTGCTTGACGCTCTGCGCAAAGACGGTAGACTGACCATAGCTGAAGTGAGCCAATTGACTGGACTTTCAGTCAGTGGCGTAAAGAAAGTAATTGCTGCACTCAAAAAGATAGGAATGCTTGAACGCAAGGGCGCCAGCAAGTCGGGCGAATGGGTGGTGAAAAATGCCAAGTAACCAAGAAGTAGCCTATAAGTAGCCTATAAGTAGCCTTTAAGTAACCAGCAAGTAGCCCATAAAAGCTACAATGTAATCTATTAGAATAGCTAAATATGACAGAATACATACAGCCCACCGATGAACGGGCTTTTGAGAAAAGCATTGAACTGGCACTCATCGGTAGCACCAGCGAAAGCCGCAAGGCTGACGGACAGACGGACGTTGATGTACAACGCCCGTCAGCCGATCAATATTATTGGGGAAAGCCGAGCGACATGGACAAGAAAATGGCACTCGACTTGCGTCGTCTGTGGCACTTCTTGAAAGCGTCACAACAAAAACAATTGGACGAATATAAGGGTGGAACAGATTTGAAAGTGGCGGTGGAGCGCCGCATCTCAAAAATGATTGAATCGCATGGCGTCATCGATGTATTGCGCCAAGGGGTGGATGTGGACAACATTCACTTGACTTTGTTCTACCCGAAACCTTCACCGGCCGATAGTGCAGAATCTCATGCCAACTATGCATTGAATGAATTTTCGCTGACTCGCCAGCAAACATTTTCTGTAACACGCCCGGGACTGGAACTTGATATGGCGCTTTTTGTAAACGGCATTCCTTTGTTTACATTTGAGTTGAAGAATCCTTGGACGCATCAAACTGCACGTGTGGACGGCATTGAGCAATATAAGAACGATCGCGACCCGCGCGAAACAATTCTCAGTTTTGGTCGTTGCCTTGCACACTTTGTGGTGGACAAGGATGAAGTGTTCTTTTGCACCCATTTGGATAAAGATAAAAGTTACTTTATGCCTTTTAACAAAGGCCTTCCCAATGGAGCAGGACAGGGAAATCCCGCCAATCCGAATGGCTTCAAGACGAGCTATCTATGGGAGCACGTGCTGCAAAAGGACGTACTTGCAGACATTATCATGAACTATGTGCTCTTTGATTATGGAGAGGCTAAGACACAGAAAAAAGTGCCACACGTGATGAAGAATGCCAAGGTGCTTATCTTTCCACGTTATCACCAACTCGACGTGGTGGACAAAGCCATTGAAGATGTAAGGAGCATAGGTGTGGGCAAAACTTATCTGATTCAGCACTCTGCGGGTTCAGGCAAATCAAACTCCATCACTTGGTTGGCTTTCAAATTGATTAAGGCTTGTCCGCAGTCGATGGAGGCTTTGCGTGCAACGTCAATTGATGCGCCATTGTTCAATTCTGTGATTATTGTGACTGATCGTCGTGTGCTTGACAAACAGATTACAGACAATATCAAAGCTTTTGGACAGACACAGAAAATCATTCAGCATGCCGACTCTTCTGCTGAACTGAAGCGTGCTATCGAAGCAAATAAACGCATCATCATCACTACCATTCAGAAGTTCCCGTTCATTTGCGACACAATCAGCGATGTGTCTGACCACAACTTTGCCATTTTGATTGACGAGGCACACTCTTCGCAATCAGGTATCGCTGCCGACAAATTGAATGCTACAGTACAGAAGATGGTGAGTGAAGATGGAGAGATGACCACTGATGCGGTATTGACCGAATTGATGCTAAGCCGCAAAATGTCTACAAACTGTTCATACTTTGCCTTTACTGCAACACCAAAGAAAGAGACTCTTGAACGTTTTGGTACAAAGGCAGGAGATGGCTCTTACCATCCTTTCCACCTTTACAGCATGAAACAGGCCATAGAGGAGGGATTCATTCTGAATGTATTGTGCAATTACACCACTTATAAGAGCTACTATGAGCTGATTAAGTCTACAGAGCAAAATCCGCTTTACGAGAACAAACGCGCACAAAAGTTGCTCAAGAAAGCTGTGGAACGCGAACCAAAGACAATTCGAGCTAAAGCAGAACAGATGTTGGCTCATTTTGATGCAAATATGTTTCGCAACCACAAATTGAGAAACAAGGCAAAGGCAATGGTGGTGACGAAAGACATAGAGTGTGCTATTCGCTATTACATGGCTTTGAATGAGATTAAGGCTGAACATCGAATGCCCTATGGTATTCTTATTGCTTTTTCTGGCGAGAAGGAAGTAGATGGAGTGAAATATACCGAAACTGACCTAAACGGATTTCCTGACAATAAAACGCCTGAGGAATTTAACAAGGATGAGAACCGCATTTTGGTTGTGGCTAACAAATACCTTACAGGTTTTGATCAACCTAAGTTGGCAGCTATGTATATTGACAAACCTTTGGCTGGTGTATTAGCGGTGCAATGTCTTTCGCGTCTGAATCGTGCAGCACCAGCATTGGGCAAACGCGCAGAGGATTTGTTTATCCTTGATTTCTACAACAAAGTGGACGACATGAAGGCTTCGTTTGACCCTTATTTTACATCTACTTCACTCTCTGAACCAACAGATGTGAATGTTCTTCACGAATTGCGTTCCACGATTCTTTCTGTGGGCGTGTTTGAACAAGAAGAGGTTGACGAGTTCGCGGAACTTTACTTCAATGGCGTTACTCCCGACAAATGGGCGCATTGTATAGATATCCCCATCAACAGATTTTTGAATGAAATAGAATGGCCAGAGAATGGGCAAGCGGATTTCAAAATGAAATGCAAACAATTTGTCAAGGTGTATAGCCGCGTAGCTGCCATCATGAGTTTTGAAATGAAAGAATGGGAAAAATTCTTTTGGTATCTGCGTTTCCTTATTCCTGGGTTGAAAGTGAATGTGGCAGGACGCGATGATATGAGAGACTTACTCGATAACGTGGACTTGAATACATATGGTTTACGTCGCACAGCACTCAACCAAACTGTAGAACTTGATTCTGCAGAAACGACTCTTGACCCCAACAAAGCTGCTATGGCTGGCGCGGGCACAGAAGAGAATGAAGATGATACCCTTGAAGAAATTGTAAAGATATTCAATGAAGGGCATTTCAGTGGCTGGGATGCTACACCAGATGACCAAAAGGCGAAACTCATAAATTTCGCCATGTCTATGACGCAATGTTCTGACTACAAAGAGTTCGTGGTAGGCAATCAAGACCCAGAAGCTGTTGAAAGTGTTAGCTATAAAATTATTGATGAGCTGATGCGCGAAAAGCGAAAGGGAGATATGTCTCTTTATAAGCAATACCAAACAGATGCAGACTTCAAGGCTCAGTTCCGTCATACCATCATGCGTATGGCACAAGCTGTCGAAGCCGCTCCCGCTGAAACTATATTAAAGAACGTGGGCTTTACACAGCCTGCACAAATACAATAAAATACAAACCAAATGAAACGGATTATATTCTTTTTAATGCTAATTGTTTCACTATCATGCAGTATGAAGGCTGAAGAGATTAGCTTATTCAATTCCAATGGAGAAGCTGTTGCATATATTGATACCAATGATGAAGACTTGACCATATATATGTGGAATGGTTATCCTGTAGCTTACCTTACAACTGCAAGCGGAGATGACTTCAATATATATGGTTTTAACGGCAAACATTTAGGTTGGTATAGTGACGGGATTGTTCGCAACCATAAAGGAGATGCCGTCGGTTTTATTAAAGGTGCTGTAAGTAAGTATACTCAGTACGAACCATATAAGGGCTATAAACAATACAAACCTTACAAGTCATACAAGGAATATGCACCTTACAAGCCGTATTTCAGTAGTTCTTTCTCTGGAGAGTCTTTAGCTCTCTTCTTAAAACGAGGAAGAAGCTAATGTCTTTTCATAAATGCAACCTCGCCCATAGTTTTGCAGAAACAAACAAGCAAAACTATGGGCGATTTCAATTATCTACACATAACAGGCGTGAACGACCTGCCCGGCTATCATGCCGCGGCAGCGTTCACCACCAAAAGCAGCGAGGTTTTCAAGGAATCGGAGGAGATTTCACCGCGCCATGTGAGCGACAAGGTGAGCTATATGCCTTGGGGAGCGGACGACCAGATGCCGTATGACATTATCAACCTGATTGAGAGTGATGAGACACTGAGCACTTGCCAGATGTTCAATGCAGAGGTGTGCTATGGGAGCGGACTGGTGTACCAAACTGATGAAATGTGCAAACAGAAAGTGGTGAACGAGGTCGAGGAGTTCTTCTTGGATAACGACATGGCGAGTTATTTTCTCGGTGTTTGCCAGGATTTCAAACACTTCGGTTTTGCCGTGAGCGTGATAATTCTCAATGAACAAGGCAACAAGGTGGTGAGGGTATTGCGCAAGGAGACTTGCTATGTTCGCTTTGCCCCTGCCAACAAGGAGGGCGTGATACCACAGGTGTTGTACGCGAATTGGCGCAACTCGGTGCGAGCGGAACAGGTGGAGGTCATTCCACTGCTCAACCCGCAAAGTCCTTGGACGGACTTGCAAGCACAGGTGAAGAAGGGCAAACGCAAGTTTGCCGTGGTCAGCCGTGTGCCGACGCCTGACAGCACGTATTATCCCATTCCTTATTATGCCTCGCTCTTCAAGGGCAAGTGGTACAATATCAAGCAACTCATCGGGGTGGCAAAGGAGGCAAAGTTGAAGAACTCTGCACCTATCAAGTATCACATTGAGATTGCCAAATCGTTTTGGAGCAATATCTTCAAGGCGGAGGGCATTACCGACCGCGTGAAGCAACAGGAACGCGTGAACGAGGAAAAGGACAACATCATCAATTTCCTCACGGGCATGGAGAATTCGGGCAAGGTACTTTTCTCGGAGTTTTATGTGTCTCCCAACGGGGAGGAACAGCATGATGTGGTGATTAACAAGATTGAAACGGACAAGGAGGGTGGCGACTGGGCTACGGACATCATCGAGGCGGTGAACATGATGTGCTTTACCATGCGTGTGCACTCAAACCTTGTGGGTTCTG
>ERZ1031467.810-NODE-810-length-9836-cov-11.897250_pt1 | contig 9836 bp, 7 predicted proteins | sample MGYA00517105_ERZ1031467 | MGnify/ENA primary metagenome ERZ1031467 (study PRJEB33719, sample SAMN04261155) | wastewater metagenome | biome: rural village; feature: human; material: feces | host: Homo sapiens | place: El Salvador | collected 2013-01-07 ...
TACCGCTCCTATCATCGGATTGCTTTTAGTACAGACTGTTACTTCTGGCGATTGGCTGGCTCCTACCATCGGTATGTTTGGTTTTGCCCTTGCTTTGGCACTTCCATTTACCCTCTTCGCCTTGTTCCCATCATGGTTGAAGTCTGCTCCTAAGTCAGGCTCTTGGATGGAAACCGTAAAGATTGTACTGGGCTTTATCGAGTTGGCTTTCTCTTTGAAGTTCCTTTCTGTTGCAGATTTGGCATACGGCTGGCACATCCTCGACCGTGAGGTATTCCTCTCTCTCTGGATTGTCATCTTCGGTCTCTTGGGCCTGTATCTCATCGGCAAGTTGAAATTCCAGGTGGATGCCATTGGTGGCGACATCCAGAAGCCTATGCCTGTACCTTGCATCATGCTCGGTCTCTGCTCTTTGGCTTTCTCTGTATATATGATTCCTGGACTTTGGGGTGCACCTTGCAAGGCTGTCAGCGCTTTCGCTCCACCTATCAATACACAGGATTTCAATCTCAATACCAAGACCGTAGAACCAGCTTACAAAGACTACGAAACCGGTATGGCAGCAGCTAAGGCAGCAGGTAAGCCTGTACTCATAGACTTCACAGGTTTTGGCTGCGTAAACTGCCGTAAAATGGAAGCATCAGTATGGACAGATCCTACTGTAGCAGACATTTTGACAAAGGATTACGTCCTCATCTCTCTTTATGTAGATGACAAGACTCCGTTGCCTCAGCCAATGGAAGTAGAATTCAATGGCGAGAAGCGTACACTCCGCACCATCGGAGACAAGTGGAGCTATCTGCAGGCAAGTAAATTTGGTGCCAATGCCCAGCCTTTCTACGTACCAGTAGACAACGATGGCAAGCCTTTGAATGCAGCATTCAGCTTCAAGGAGGACGTCAGTGCCTATCTCGATTTCCTGCACAAGGGACTTGAGAATTACAGAAAATAATCTGGAATTATAGATTACCAGCAAATAATCTATAAATATATATATTGAATTTAATTGATTACAATGATGAACAACAAGGAAGTTCCGGTACTCCTACTCACAGGTTACCTTGGCAGTGGTAAGACCACACTGCTAAATAAGATTTTGGCAAATAAGAAAGGTATTAAATTCGCTGTTATTGTAAATGATATCGGTGAGGTTAACATTGATGCAGCACTCATAGAGAAAGGTGGCGTAGTGGGCCAGAAAGATGACTCGCTTGTTTCATTACAGAACGGTTGCATCTGCTGCACGCTCAAAATGGACTTGGTTGAACAGTTGAAGGAAATCGTAGACATGAAGCGCTTTGACTATATTGTAATCGAAGCTAGCGGCATCTGCGAGCCAGCTCCTATTGCCCAGACCATCTGCTCTATCCCATCATTGGGACCTCAGTATATCAAGAATGGCATCTTGCGTCTCGACAGCATTGTAACCGTCGTAGATGCTCTCCGCATGAAGGATGAGTTTGCAAACGGTTCTGATTTGATGAAGTCAAATCTTGACGAGGAAGATCTTGCATCGCTTGTTATCCAGCAGATAGAGTTCTGTAATATCATCCTCTTGAACAAGGCTGCAGAGGTAGAGCCTAAGGAGCTGGAACATCTCAAGCAGATTATCCGTGCCATACAGCCTAAGGCAGAGATCTTTGAATGCAACTATGGTGATATTGATCTCGATTTAATCGTGAATACCCATAAGTTTGATTGGGAGGCTGTAGCTACATCTGCTGGTTGGATTCAGGAGATAGAGGCTGAAAGAAATGGCGAGGAAGATGAACATGAGGAGCATGAACATCATCACGAACATGAGGAGCATGAACATCATCATCACGATGATAAACATGAGCACCATCATCACGATGACCATGACCACGATCATGACCATTGCCACCACCACCACGATCACGACCATGACCATGAAGGTGGTGAGGTAGAAGAATACGGAATCGGAACCTTTGTATATTATAGACGTAAGGCATTCGATCTAACTCTCTTTGATGAATTCGTAGCCAGAAAATGGCCTCGTGACGTAGTACGTGCCAAGGGTATCTGCTATTTTGCTGACGAACCTGACATGTGCTATGTATTCGAACAGGCAGGACAGCAGAAAACTGTAAAGCAGGCAGGACAATGGCTCGCAACGATGCCAGCTGACCAATTGGCTGAGCTTCGCAGAAACAACCCTCAACTGGAGAAGGAATGGGATGACAAGTATGGTGACCGAATGATAAAAATCGTATTTATCGGCCAGCACATCAAAGAGCAGAAGGATGCCATCATCAAGGAGCTCGATAAATGTTTGAGCTTGTAGCAACATGCTAGGGCATCTTATGAAGACTATAGTTTCAGAATTTGAAGCTATAATAGCCTCAAAATAGAGAAAAAAGGAGAAAAATCGACACATTGGTGTAGTTTTTTCTTCTTTTTCGCTTTTATTTCGTTTTTTTTTGTTAAATTTGCAGCGGATTTAATATAATAGCAGCGTAGTTAATATAATAAAAGAAAAGATAATATGAAGACTGACTTCAGACCTGCATACAAAAAAGATTTTGAAGCTTGCTGGAATGTCATAGACCAGGCAAGAAAACTCATGATTGCTTCTGGAAGACACCAGTGGACTAACGATTATCCGTCTGTTAAAGACATTCAAAACGACATAGACAATGGTAATGCTTTTGTCATCACGGTTGATGACCAAGTAGCTGTCTATGGTGCCGTCATGCTGAACGGAGAACCACAATATGACTTCCTTAAAGGAGAATGGCTAACGAATGGAGATTACTATGTAATTCATCGTTTCGCTACTTTGCCGATGTTCCAGAGAGAAGGATTGGCTCGAATCTTTATCGATAAGGTTAACAGCCTTTGCGAAGTAGAAAAAGTACCAAGTATCAAGGTTGATACCAATCATGACAACTTACCTATGATAAATCTTCTCTCTTCAATGGGATTCTGCATCTGCGGACAAGTAAACTACGGAACGAGAGGTATGAGATTTGCATTTGAAAAAACGACTATGGAAATTGAAAAATAATGAACGATAAAATATCACTTATGAGAAGCTTGGTTGAACGACTCAATCAAGCTTCTCTTGCTTATTATAATGGTGAAGGCGAACGGATGACCGACTACGAGTGGGACGCCATGTTCGACCAACTGAAAAAACTGGAAGAGGAAACTGGTGAAATACTACCCGACTCCCCTACCAATAAAGTTTCTGAAGACCAGATTGCCGGTCAGAAAGAAGAGCATGAATTTGCAGCACTATCCCTTGCAAAGACAAAAAAGGTGAGCGATCTCGTCAAGTGGGCTGAAGACCGCCCGATATGGATTTCCTGGAAGCTGGACGGTCTGACTTTGGTGGTAACTTACGATAACGGTAGTCTTAGCAAGGTGGTAACACGTGGTAATGGACATATCGGCACCAACATCACCCACCTGGCTCCAGCTATCAGTGGTATTCCAGCAACAATCAAGGAGAAGGGTCATCTTGTTATACGTGGTGAGGCAGTCATCTCCTATGCCGATTTCGAACAGTTCATCATTGAAAGTGAAGGCGACTATGCCAATCCTAGAAACCTGGCATCAGGCTCCCTCTCACTGAAAGATGTAGAAGTGGTTAAGCAGCGCCATATACAATGGATTCCATTTACACTGGTATATACCGAACATGAAATCACATCGTGGGGAAAACGTATGCAGTTACTGGAAGACCTGGGACTACATCCTGTGGAACGACAGTTGATAGAACATCCTACGGAAGACCACATCCTACAGGAAATTGATGTCTTTACCAAAAAGGTAACCAACAAGAAAAATCCATTTCCTGTCGATGGTCTGGTTATCTGCTACGATGATACCGTGTATGGTGCTACAGGTTCTGTTACGGGCCATCATGCAACCAGAGCTGGCTTTGCCTTTAAATGGCAAGACGAGCATGCAGATACAGAATTAGACCATATCGAATGGTCGTGTGCTGCAAATACCATCACGCCTGTTGCCGTTTTCAAGCCAGTAGAGTTGGAAGGAACCACTGTGCAACGTGCATCTCTCTGCAATGTAAGCGAATGTGAGCGCTTGGGTATCGGTGGTAAGGGAACGAAATTGCAGGTGATTAAAGCAAATAAGATTATTCCTAAAGTGATTCATGTCACTGAAGCTATAGGAACTTTCGAAATACCTGAGTTCTGTCCGGTTTGCCATGCTGAAGCCAAAGTACAGGAAAGCGAGAGCGGTACAAGAACCCTACATTGTACAAACCCACATTGTGCAGCAAAGCAACTGAAGAAATTTGCCAGATTCGTCAGCAAAGAAGGTCTCAATATCGAAGGGATTTCAGAGCAGACTATCTGGAAATTCGTAAACGAAGGATTAATAAGCGAATATGCTGATTTCTATAAACTCAGAGAACCAGAGAAAGTCTTTAAAATTTCTAACTTTGAAGGCTTTGGCAAGAAAAGCGTCAGCAATTTACTGAACAGTGTAGAAAATAGCCGTCATACCGATGGTCGTCATCTTCTCTATGCGCTCAACATTCCCCTTTGCGGTGGCGATGTTGCCAAGAAATTGATAGAGCGCTACCCGTTAGAGGATTTGATAGATATAGCCCAAAACAGCACCAGCTTGTTTGGTGATGACTTTGCTGACATTGATGGCATTGGACCGGAAAAAAGTGCAAAGTTCATCAACTGGTTCCATGATGCAGACAATAGAGCTCATGTAGCGCACCTCCTTCCACATCTCGTCATCGAGAAGCAGGAACCTATAGAAAAAGGTACGAAGTGTGATGGTTTGACATTCGTAGTTACGGGAGATTTACATCATTATAAAAATCGCAATGAACTGAAAGCATACATCGAGAGCCAAGGTGGAAAAGTGACTGGCAGTGTGAGCAAGAGCACCCATTATCTCATCAACAATGATGCAGAATCACAAAGTTCAAAGAATAAGAAAGCGCATGAATTAAATATTCCTATCATAACCGAAGAGCAATTCATTGCACAATTTGGAAAAGAATAAGAAAAGAGCATCTCGTGAAAACGGGTATTCCCTTATTGTTATCAAGACGCCCTGTAAGGACAAAAGCATGAAAATGAAATCCTTTGCCTTTACAGGGCGTATTATTTCTTCGGATGGTGAATCATACAACTTTCACTCATCCCCCTTCAGCTGGTATAAACACAAATGTTATTTTACCTTCTTCTTCTTCAATTCCAACTTTGGAATCTTGACCTTCTGTCCACTCTTAATAGTAGAGGTACCATTAAAAGCCTCAATATAACATTCCATGCCAGGACCTAAATATCGCTTGCTGAGTGTAGCCAGTGTCTGATGCTCGCCAACAGTTACTACCTGGTCTACACCTACGATACGATAGGCACCAGTACGAACCCTTGGGTCACTGTCATATTTATCTGACACTACCTTTGCATGTTCAGCTGCCTTATCCTGCTTTTTATCTGTTGCAGACTTTTTTTTAAGTTCTGCAGACATTTCATCAGCTTTCAAGTTCTTTACAGAGATTTCTTTATCTACAGCAGCCGATTTTAATGAATCGTCTCTTTCTGCAGCCTTAATGGCATCATTTGCCTTTGCCATACGCAAACTGTCCTGTCTTGCTTTTTCCTGAAGAAGTTGCTCTTGACTCTTCACATTAGCAGGCTTCGCTACGACATTCATATCCGTCTTATATTGCGCCAATTGCAATTCAAGATGATCACGTTGAGCTGCCATCTGCCCGTAATTGAAGGCAAACCATCCCAAGCCTCCTATTAATAATAATAAGGTGAAGCTTGCAATAATCACCACATATTTTGGAATGATGAAATGACGACGACGTATCTCAACTTCATCATCTGACTCAATTTCAGCATCAGTCTCAGCCTCAATTTCTGCATTAGAATTATCCTCCCTGCTATCTGCCTGAATATCATCTGATACAGATGAAGAAATCTCCTCCGTTGGTACTTCCTGAGAAACAGTTGTCTGCGGTTCAATCGTCGAGTCTTCACCAACCACCACCACACTACTATCTTCAGATGGATTTTCAGGAACATCCAGAAAATCTATAACTCCACTAGTAGTAGGTTCTGAAGAGGAAACAGCTTCAGCCTGTGTAGTTTCTTCTGAAACAACGTCCGGTAAAGGAGTTTCCGTAGGTTCAACGACCTCTATTATAGGTTTAGGTTTCTCAAGAGATTCCTCTTGCTCCTCATCCTCTAAACTATCCTCATATTTCTTATCTATTGACTCGAAATCAACACCGTCGTTCACAATAACAGTCTCAAACTGAGCAAAAGGCTTATTGACAATTTCCTTGAGAATATTATCAGGAGTAAAGGAAATCTTATCACGTCCCTCTATAACGATACGCTCACCCGTATTCACATCTACACTCTCACGTTCCTTCACGGAAGTAACCTTGAAAGTACCGAGCCAGCGCATCTTGACTATCTTATCAGCAGCAAGCCCCTGATGACAGACATCAAACATTTTACGAATAAAAAGTTCTGCCTCAATCTGGCTCAGCCCACTCTTCTCGGCCAATTTATCAGCCAATCCATTCAGACTATTCTTACTCATACAGCATCCCCTCCATTTTTAAGTTTCTCCTTGACAGCAGCTACCGGACGAAATCCTAATACGAGCTTCGGTGGCACCAACTGGCGCTTTTTGGTAGTAGGATTAACCACCACACGCTCCATACGCTTCTTTACCTCAAACGTACCAAAATTGGGGATAGCGACAACCTCGCCATCCTCAAACTCAATTATCATAGCATCGATAACCTTACGTACCAACTTCTGAGTGTCATCTTGCGAATAACCAGTTTGCTGAGCCAACTCAGCGACAAATTCCTTATTATTCATAAGCCATTTATTATTTCACCACTTCACCATAGAGGTCAAACTCTTCGCTTGCAGTAATCTTAACATTATAGAAACAACCCACACGCAGGCGCTTCTCCGTAGCACGAATCAATACTTCTGGATCTACTTCCGGCGAACAGAATTCTGTACGACCTATATAATAATCACCTTCCTTACGGTCGATGATAACCTTTAAGACCTTGCCTCCTACCTTTTCTGCCTCTATTTCAGCACTGATGTCCTGCTGAAGAATCATCAGTTCATCAAGTCGGCGCTGCTTCACATCTGCAGGCACATCATCCTCATAATGAGTAGCACTATAGGTTCCCTCTTCTTCAGAATAAGCAAAGGCTCCCATACGCTCAAAACGCTGCTCACGTACAAAATCCATCAATTCATCAAAGTCTTCCTTAGTCTCACCAGGGAAACCAACCATCAGTGTAGTACGGATATGAATTCCTGGCACACGCTCACGGATAGCCTTCAAGAGATCTATTGTCTCCTGCTTGGACACATGACGGTGCATACGGGAAAGCATGTGATCACTGATATGCTGCAACGCTATATCAAGATACTTGCAGACATTTGGTTTCTCGCGCATCACATCGAGCAGATCCATAGGGAACTGATTAGGATAAGCATAATGCAATCTAATCCATTTCACGCCTGGAATATCAGCCATTTCGCTGATAAGCTCTGTGATATGATGCTTGCCATCAAGGTCAACACCATAATAGGTTAATTCCTGAGCAATAATCTGAAATTCCTTAACTCCTTCTGCCACTAACTCCCTAACCTCATTCAAAATCTCCTCCTTAGGGCGAGAAACATGTTTTCCTGTAATGATTGGGATGGCACAATAGGCACAATGACGGTTACAGCCCTCTGCTATCTTGACATAAGCATAATGACGAGGAGTAGTAAGATGACGGTGTCCATCGCAGGAAGGAACGTCAGCCTTACCTAATTCCTGAAGTAACTGCTTATAATTGAATTTGCCATAAAACTTATCAACCTCAGGCATTTCAGCTTCCAATTCCTTCTGATAACGCTGTGAAAGACAACCCATTACATAAAGTTTCTTCAGTTTTCCTTCTTCCTTAGCCTGGATAAACTCCAGAATGGTATCAATACTCTCTTGCTTGGCATCCTCTATAAAACCGCAGGTATTGATAACGGCTATTTCACCCTGAGGGCGTTTTGAATCATGAGTACAATGATAACCGTTGGCCTCAAACTGCTTCATGAGCAACTCACTGTCAACCAGGTTTTTCGAACAACCCAAAGTTATAATATCTATCTGATTTTTCTTCATCTATTTTTTCACTACTATTTCTTAAAAAGAGAGTCAACGAACTCACGCTTATTGAAAAGCTGGAGATCTTCCATACCCTCACCAAGTCCAATGTACTTAACAGGTACCTTCAACTGATCAGAGATACCGATAACAACACCACCCTTTGCAGTACCATCCAGCTTGGTGATGGCAAGCGAAGTGATATTGGTAACAGCCGAAAATTGCTTAGCCTGTTCAAAGGCATTCTGACCAGTACTGCCATCAAGAACCAGCATTACCTCATCAGGTGCATCAGGAAGCACCTTCTTCATCACTTCCTTAATCTTCTTCAACTCGTTCATCAGGTTCACCTTATTATGAAGACGACCAGCTGTATCAATCAGAACTACGTCAGCACCGTTAGCCTTAGCACTCTGCAGAGCATCAAAAGCCACACTGGCAGGATCGCTACCCATCTGCTGTTTTACAACAGGCACCCCGACACGTTCGCCCCATATACAGATTTGTTCAACTGCAGCAGCGCGGAATGTATCGGCAGCACCGAGATAAACCTTCTTGCCAGCCTTCTTAAACTGGTAAGCCAATTTGCCAATGGTGGTAGTCTTACCTACACCATTCACGCCAACCACGAGAATAACGTATGGTTTATGATCGCTAGGCAAATCCCAATCATCATTATCATCAGAATGATTCTCAGACAAGAGATTGGCGATTTCGTCACGCAAGATCTGATTGAGCTCTGAAGTAGAAACATATTTATCACGTGCTACACGCTCTTCGATGCGACGAATGATTTTCACGGTAGTCTCTACACCAACATCAGAAGTGATGAGAACTTCCTCCAAATCATCAAGCACATCATCATCTACGGTCGACTTACCAGCCACCGCACGAGCTAATTTTCCGAAAACACTCTCTTTGGTTTTTTCCAAACCCTTATCGAGAGTTTCTTTTTTCTTATTACTGAAAAATCCGAATAATCCCATTATTTATTTTTTATAGCTATAATTTTCTGCAAAGATACGAAAAAAAATGTATACATCTGCCATTTGAGGCGAAACTTTTCAATTAATTTTTATTTATATTGAAACCTTTAGCCAGTCCACCCTCACTCGTTTCCTTATAAAGAGAAGGCAAATCATGTCCTGTCTGGCGCATCACCTCCACCACTCTATCAAATGAAACACTATGATGACCATCAGAGAAGGAAGCATAGAGATCTGCATCTAAAGCACGGGCTGCCGCAAAGGCATTACGCTCTATACAAGGAATCTGAACCAAACCGCAAACAGGATCGCAGGTCATTCCCAAGTGATGTTCCAAACCCATCTCGGCAGCATATTCTACCTGTGCAGGACTTCCGCCAAAGAGCTGACAGGCTGCAGCCGAAGCCATTGCACAAGCCACACCTACTTCTCCCTGACAACCAACATCAGCTCCACTGATAGAAGCATTCTGCTTCACGATATTACCCACCAATCCAGCAGTAGCCAAAGCACGAAGGATGCGCTGTTCACTCATGTCATGGGCCGTGTGCATATGATAAAGTACCGCTGGCAACACTCCACAAGCGCCGCAAGTTGGAGCTGTCACGATGGTACCACCAGAAGCGTTCTCTTCGCTTACTGCCAAAGCATACGAATAAACCAATCCTCTACTCTGCAAAGAGGCACGAT
>ERZ1031467.812-NODE-812-length-9820-cov-3.994060_pt1 | contig 9820 bp, 8 predicted proteins | sample MGYA00517105_ERZ1031467 | MGnify/ENA primary metagenome ERZ1031467 (study PRJEB33719, sample SAMN04261155) | wastewater metagenome | biome: rural village; feature: human; material: feces | host: Homo sapiens | place: El Salvador | collected 2013-01-07 ...
CCGACAGGAAACGCATACCGAAACCGGCTGCCGGAATCACAGCCTTACGAATTTTTTGCATTCAAATTCTCCTTCGGTTTTATATTATCTCAATACTAATAGATGTAGAAGTCTCAGATTTGATTATCACCATCTATAATTGCTCTGATCCTATCTGCAGATTCAGAACTATAATCTTTACAGATTTCTTTATAAAAGGCTTTAACATCCAGGTCATTAAGAACATAAGTGACCTGATGATTAGCAAGTGCAATATGCAACAATCGATCTTTTTGCTCCGGACTCCACATCTTTTGAGCAGAAAGTTTCGATATGACATCATGAGTAGTCTTAAATGACCCACTTTCCTCAAGTTGATTAATGAATATTTCCTTTTGTTTTTCTTCAAAAGATTTCTGCCTATCATCCTGCTTCATTTCATGCAAGCATTTGACATGAAATCTTTCCAGTCGTTCATTAGTTTCCGTTCGTTCAATAATATTTTTAACCAATTTTTCTAACTCATGATTTTCTGTATAATCAGCAGGTGCGAAGTAACGAATACGTTCATCATGCATCATTTTAAATACTTTGCTTTTATCATTAGTTTCCGGATTATAAACACCTATAGAATAGCCCCCTTTACTGTTAACAAGCTTCATGCAGGGAATATCAGTATCACTATCTCCAATATATATCATATTCCTGAAGGGGACCCTATAGTCTTCCGGCTTTACAAATTCATTAATATGTGGATCATTGACATCTAAAGCGCCTTTTTCAATTCGGAAAAGAAACTGTGTTTTATTAGTATAGTTAACAACTTGTGAAGGCCATATAGCGACTCAATCTTTATCATAATAAAACGTACTGGCATAAATAGCATCAAATTCTGATGACACTTTTGTACCTTTAATCATTTCCTTCAGCCCAGACGAAATAATGTAATGCTTTACATCAATTCCATGATTTCTGCCGAAAGAATTAATACGCTTAAACCATGAATCAACACCGGGAAATAATTTCACCTTACAGCCATATTCTTTTAAACTTTCTTCATTAAAAATCAGTTTTCCATGTGCCTCTTTTACCATCATAAGCATGTAAGCTAAATTCTGATCCATATGGTTCTGCTCAGCCAGTTTATTGGATTTGCGCCAAAACGTCTCTACATCATATCCAACAGACTGAATATATCCCTGTGACTGCATATCATCTGGAGATAATGTTTTATCAAAATCATAACATATAGCTAAAATCGGCTGTTTTTCGTTTAACTGTTTAAAATCCATCTTTAATCCCCCTTTCGACAATCAATATGTTCCCCCGCATTGTTAAATATATTGTATCACATGTAATTTGGCATTAGGACAATCACTCTACGAAAGAAAGTTTAACTGCCACTGGAGTAAAGATTATTATTCGGTTAGGAGCAAGCAAATCCGCCAAGTAGAGCCAGAATAAAATCGCCACTTGGAGGCGGAAGAATTCAGCCAAAACTGTTTAACAATAGTAGTCGACTCCCTGTTTCTTATAGCATAGACTTGAACCTCGTAATATTCATAAGACAAAACGGCCCTTTCCCTTTATTCCACTATTTCTATATCTCTCTAAGGTCCGCTAAAAAACATTCATTGCACTACAAAAAGCCCGGTATCTCCAAATCAGCAAATGCCCAATGAGTTCGGTGTCTGCATGGTCTACTGCCGCTGCTGTACGGGGTACGACGGCGCGCGCCAAGCATGAGTCTCCCGTCATTTCTGCATATGTGGAGCTGATTTAAAGTCCTGGGTACTTTCTGTAGTTCATATTTTAATTCTTTCTGGCCAGATTGGATGGAAGGAAACAAGGGGATCCCTGCGTGTCCGAAATACACTCTCCTGCTGTACCATGGATTGACAGAAAAGCGTCTGCTTTCAGAATTGCCTTATAAACTTGTTCCTTCTACTATATAAATAGAAAAAATCGCTTTTATGTGAACGTGGAAAATAAAAAAAATTATTTTTCTTCATTTTACGGAATATTGGAAGGAGATGCAAGGAAATAGTAACAAAGAGTGTGCCCGTCACACCCCTATAAACTTGCCTACCCCTGCCTCAGGTAGCAAGGAAACTGGATTCATAGGGAGTCGTCAAACGACTGAGAATTCAATGACACGCTTCCCACTGGGGTGTGGGTGGCGAGCCGAAAGGGGAGCAGCTGCCTGTGGCAACTGCATAAGAGAGGGATCCATAGTTTCAAAGGGCACCTTCATTTACCATTGATTTTCCCCCTCCGACCTCCCCTGTTGATTATCTACGCCAAAAATATTTCCAGAGAGAAAAGTAACCGTGCTTAATGCGTAAGTTCATTACGATGAGCTCTTATGTCTTTCCATTAAAAAATTTCCTGCGTCCTTTATAAAACCAATTATAATAATGGCCATTATGATCCCAAGCGGAAATGCTGCGATGATTGACACGCTTTGAATATTAGCCATAGAACTTTCGCTAAAAAGCAAAGCAATTGGCAGAACAATGAGAAGCACGCACCAGATAAACTCAATCTTTCTAGATGGATAACTTCCCTCATCTAAACGATGATAGCTATAACAACTTGCAATAAAAGCTATAGAATCAAAGCTAGTTGCATAGAAAGCAATCATAGTGATTATGAGCCAAGCCAAAACGACCATTGGATGGGGCATCATATAGACCATTGAAATAATCATATCGTATATATTTACTCCGGATTGGTACATCGAAATGAAATCCTTCTGCCCCGTCATCTGTATTCCCATGGAATAATTCCCAAGAACGATGAAGCTGATGCATGTACTCCCTACACCGAATACATAACCACCAAGAATCAACTGACGAATAGTTCTGCCACGGCTGATTTTCCCAATGAAGAAAGGAGCCGCAATGCTCCAAACCATCCAATATGACCAGTAATAAATAGTCCAATTTTGAGGGAATGAAGACGTTCTAAGAGGATCTTCATAAGTTGCCAACTCTATGAAATGATTAACCATAGTCCCGAAAGACTGCAGACCGGTCTCAATAATATATCGATTTTCGCCGCAAAATAAGCCAACAAAAACAAGCAGACCAAAAAATAGATACATACACCAGTCTGACAAGTGAGAAATCCCTTTAATGCCATACAGAAGGGAATACGTGTAAACAGCAAAAGTAATAATAATAATGCCAATAGTAATTAACGTACGAGAAATCTGTAGACCGGTCAATGTTTCAATAACAACTGCCATCAACGGTGTTGCAACTGAAAAAGTAGTCGCAGTTCCTGCAAGCAAAGCAAAGACAGAAAATAAGTCAATGAGTTTTCCTAACTTTCCATCTACCATTTTCCCTAATAGTGGCCGACATGCTTCAGAAAATTTCTGCCGATTTCGTTTCCTGACATGAAGCATGAATCCGAAAGAAGCAGCCAATACCAGATAGAAAGCCCATGGTATGAATCCCCAGTGAAATAAGGAAAAAACGCCAGCCCAATTTTGTATGGTCCCCAGTTCTGCAATATGAGGATCTGCTGCATACATGACCCATTCAGAGAAAGAATAGAATAGAATATCAGCTGCCAGACCACAAGTAAACATCATAGCGCCCCATGTCCAAAAAGAATACCTGGGCTTTTCACTTTTATTCCCGAGAATAATATCCCCATATCTTGAAAATGCCAAATAGAGAGAAATTGAAAAAATACCAATGCCGATTAGGAGATAGTACGAACCAAACGTATCCCCCAGGACTGAACGTATCTGCCCAAGCAAAAGATTCGATTGTTCCGGATAAACAAAGAAAAAGAAAGCCATACTGGAAATACAAACAATTGGTATAATGGTAATTTCCCAATCAATTAGATTATTATTTGCTGTTCTCATGATTAACCTTTCATTTTAGTGATATTGTTTTACTTTTGTCATACAGATATCGATAGTTTCTCTCATGCACCTTAAAAGTAAAGCCAACGGATTGATTATTTTCCCCCTTTATACTGCAAATATCGATAATCTCCCCTTCCTGAATATTCATCCTCTCTGCAATACTGGCCATAATAGAAGAGCCTGTATGATTAATATAACTGGAATCAAACTGCCTTAGTTCATCCAATGAGTCAAACTCAAAAATTGTCTTTGCCGGGTATTTTCGAATTTTCAGTTTTAATTCATCCAAATGCCCTATATAGATATTCTCCCAAAGCTTATCAGCCATACCTGGCAAATCATAATTATGATTCAGAATTTCAATGAAATGTCTGCTAAATGAATAATCCCAGAAAGTATGCCCTAACATATACCAGCATGCCTTCCCTCCTATGTGTACTTTATCGATATATCCATGTGAATCCACTGAGAGAAACCATTCTTTAGTTGGCCCATCGGAATAAACCGCTGCATAATACCCATCATCCTCATAAGCCGAGAATGGATTCCTGGTAAAATAATTATCAGCTGAGCATATGTATGTATCTCCTATGATATCTTCCACCGTCTTTATGCTGCTATTATTATTCCGAACGGCATATTCATGATTATATCGAAGATAAACATTGAATTTATCCCTAAGATAATCAAACATATTAGACTTATAACCGGTCACAATATAAATATCACGAATTCCCGCTTCACGAAGCTGTATAATCTGACGCTCTATCAATACTTCTCCTTTAACTCTGATCAACGCTTTTGGTTTTTCAAAGCTTAATGGCGCAAAACGACTGGATGTTCCGGCTGCCATAATCACAGCATTTTTTACCTTTATCATTGTTTAATCCTTTCCCTTGCATATCGGTAGTAGTCCTTCGCATACCTATACTGTCGTAACGAGTATTCTCCAAGCTCAACCCCTAGCTGACTTTTATATTCACACCAGTTTGACCAGAGCAGTCCACAAGCCGCCATATAACAATAAATTTTTGTCCTTGTATCATCACTGCACTGCCCTTTGAAATAAATATCAATCAGATGATCAGTTTGAGCTTTATTGTACATCGCATAAATGCAAAACATCGCAATATCAACATGAGGGTCCTGCATTCCCGCATATTCCCAATCTGTCAGCTGCAGTTGATCTCTACCATTTTCCATATAGAAAAGGAAATTATCATAAACCGCATCAATATGAGTCAAGCAGAAGTCTCTCTGTTGAGAATCAATATATTTTTTCAGCGAAAAGACATGATTCGTCGTCTTTTCGTGATCCTGATACATGGATTTATTATCATTCCATAACGAATGATAATATTCAATATTTTTGAAAATGTCAAAAGTATGTTTCACTTGCAGCCTCTGACTATGCAGTTGCCGCAACTTGCTCATACACCTCTGCAAATCCGCCTCATTAAACGGATTGCATGTACGCACATTATGCAAGTACCGTGTAATCTTAAAGCCATTTTCTGCATTCATATAAACCGGAATATCACATAATCCTTTACCTTTAATGGCCTCATACACATGTGCTTCCTGTCTGCGATCAACCAATAAATCCGTTCCTTCGCCAGGAATACGCATAATATACTTTCCATCTGAAAGGCCAGTTGTCCTGATGTTTTTGACATTAAAGAGAAATGATCTGTTTGTCATTCCTTTTTTCAGCACATTAATTTCCGTCACATCAGACTCTCTACAATGGAAAACATCTGCAATTGTCGAAATGGCATCTGATTTTAACTGATCCGAATTTCCATCTAAATTCCTCAGCTGCTCATACGTATTGATTTCTACACAGTGCTTGCTATCCACAGCTTCAGCAAATACAATCATCTTATTGCCGGTGTAAAGTGTTTCCTCCCAAAATTTATCTAAATATGTCGGATACTCATGATACTTATGAATTCTATTACGAACAATTTCACATACTTCTCCGCAAAGATAACTGATGCCAATCATCTTATTACCCTTTACCCCTGGCTTCACGAGAACAAGTTCACCCTTTCGATTGACTCGTACATTTGAGTCATCATCAGGTAAATCACCAACCATATACCAAGGATACAACTCTACCTTGTTAAATGGATTCTCCCGACACCATACATCAGAAGGAATAACATATGTATTTTTTAAATATTTAGCAGCACATGCCAATGATTCAAGATTGTTATATTTTGCATATTTCGGATTTACAATCAAATCTACATTGTATTTATCCATTAGATATTCAAATTTCTCTTTCATAAATCCAACCACAATATGGATTTCACTGATTCCGACCTCATGAAGCTGTCGTATAGTTCGCTCTATGAGTGTTTCCCCTTTTACTTTTAATAAGCCCTTCGGACTCTCCACATTGATTGGTACCATTCTCATACCATAGCCAGCTGCTAATATAATTGCATTTCTCGGTGATTGTGACTGTAAGAAAGATTTTGCTTTGTCAGCAAGAACTAATTTTTCACTATTCCTGCCAAATCGTATCAAGTAACCATTGCTAACCAAAAGCCGCAATGCCTGATTTACTGTTCCTAAAGCATATCCCAATGATTCCGCCAAAATCCGTTGTGATACAAATGGACTCAAGCTTAAAGCCTTTAATATATTTAATTCTTGAATATTCATTTCTATCCCCTCTTCATTCATCACCTGCCGTTCATGAAAATTATATATTTTGTTTCATGAACATAATGGCCTGATTACGCTTCATACAATCTTCTTATATTCCTCCTTCAAATTAAATAAGATATCCTTGTTGCAAAAGAGCATCACACACACCATGAATCAGGCTTCCTGTGCTCTGCGAGTCAGGATTTGCCTTGTTATCCCTGCTTTTTATCGCCTTTGGCAATATCGGCACCCAGGGTACCGGAGCCTATCTAAATTGCATGATCATCAAAAGTGGTATCCCCCAGAACTACTGTATGCTTGTAACTCTCACAGATATCTATGTAGCTATACTTACCATCTGGGGCGGTGTAGGAGAACACTTCGGTACATTCATCTCTATTGCAGCCTTCATACAGGCCCCCAATGTTTCCTCTTTTCCTGCTTTAATGGAATTTATCTCCTAAGGCGAATCTTTCCTATTATTTTTACAATATGTTGCTTATTAAATAACAGATACATAAAATAAACACATCCATAAGCTATGGTACACCCCCAGCTATTTATAAGAAATCCAGTTAATATAAATATCAAAACCATACAATTATCGGTTATTAAATCTCGCATTATGTTTATTTTAAGGATTTTCATCAAATAGTTTTCAGCAAGCTCACACCTGAATGCATATAGAAAAATAGCAGATATAATTGCCAAGTGTATATTGTGCATCATATATACTGTCAGCATGGTAGCAAAACAGCTGACAGTAATACTAATGATATTAATCTTTAAAATCAAGCCTTCTCTTCTGATAGCTTTTAAATATGTATTTACAAGGAGGCTAAACCTGCTCTCAAATACGCATACAGGAAAAAATATCGCCATATATGCAAAAGATTCCGCATACTGAGGAAGCCAAAACGAAAATATCAATTTAGCCGGGTAATAAAAAAGCAATATTCCAAGCACAATGACTGACAAAAATAACCTTCCATTAATATAAACAGCACCCAATTTTTAAGTCAATGTGTTTTAGCAAAGGAAAAAATACAACACTAACAGAATCGATAAAGACCATTAAAAAGTTAGATAAGCTTAAAACTAAAGACACTTTACCAAATGTCGATACATCCCACTCTGCAGAAATCCCAAAACATACAATTCCAATAATAAAGAAACCTACAATATTTGCCGCTAACAATTGGATTCCAACTTTAATATTTTCTAAAGCTTCCATAGTAACCAGCTTTGAAGTTGGCAAATGAGTTGTGAATAATACAGGACACGCAAAAACACCAAAAGTAGATGCTATTGCCAACGCAATTAGGTTTGATGAATACATAAACTCATAATCTCTTGCTCCCAGGAACAGGAATACTAAAATCAAGAGAAGTAGTGTTCCTCTCTCCACAGCAATGAGACCTGCATACTTTTTAATACAATTGGTCATTTGTAAAATAGAGCTGCAAAGAACCTCAAAATTATAAAGTGGTAATATAACAGCAACACCTAAAAGAATTTCTTTTTTTACTGGATCTCGTATAAAGTTAATGTTTAAAAGAGTCATGCATAAAGATACTATAATCATAAGTAATACATAACTATATATCTGCCCGGAGAAACAACTTTTATTTAAGTTCTCCAGCTTATCTCCTGCAGAACGCAGATAAATCCCATCTCTCCATCCAAACGTACCCCCCCTAAATAAGTCATGTAAAATAAAAACAACTGCCATTTCCCATGTTCATCTATTGATAGAAATTTTGGGACAAACATTACCATGAAAATAGAAACAATGAAGGACAGAAGATTGGCGCAAAAAGAAAAAGAAATATTCTTAACAATCTGACGTTTTACCATAATCTATCCTCCTTCCTTTAAATGCCATGAAACGATGCGTACTCACTTAGGTACGTCTATTTATACAGTAACCAATAATAAAATAACTCATATAATATTATAGAATCGTGATGTTGATCCATAAACTCGCACAGCAACTAATATGCAAAAATCAACATGAAAGTTCACTATTTATTTAAAAGTCAGGAAATTTATATAAATACTCGCTCAAATTAGCTTCTATATATTCAATTTCATTCTTGCTTTGTGGCAAATCTTTCCATGTCTGCGTATTTCTTTTGGAAATATTAGGATTAAAAATCTGCCCTGCTCTTTTATGGTGCTTCTCTGAAAGCCCAAGCCAGACTCTAAGCTGGCTTGTCGTATCTCCATATTTATATATTAAATCCTCAAAACGGACAAATCGAATATTGTCAGTGTTCAGATTTTCTTCCTTACGATGTGCCCTAGTGTATTTAAACCATTTGCAAAATGTTTCTACATCATTTGGTAAAATGCCATCTTTCCATACATATTTATCCAAAATAAATACATCTCGCGGATCCCGATCAACAACGACGACCTGAATAGGATCCTTGAAATATCTCAAATATCTTTGTAGATTCATGGGCGGAAGAAGCTGGTCTACCATCAGTATATCCATATCTTTAGGTACCACGGAATGAAAAAGGTTATGAATATAATCCTGTGTGCATTTCAGAAACTTTTCTTTTGAAGGATGGCTCCCATAAGTAATTTCACTTTTCATGGAATTATATTGCCTATCAATTTGTCCACTCCATATTGTCATGTGAAGCAACTTGTTTAGAATTCTTTTCCTAAAATAAAAGAAAGAGCCTCTATCGTAAAGATCATACATCCACCATCCATGGTATGTAAAATCAGTAAGAGCATCAATATACTCATACGAGCACTTTTTCCATTTATCACCAAAAAAAGCTGTATATTTCCGACCAAAAACATTGCCACAATAGAAATCAACTAATCTCTTATATCTCTTCAGCGCATGTCCGGAATTATGTCGATTAAAGCATTCTACCAAGTTGAATTCCAAATCAGAAATTCCATCTGGATCCTGAATAAAGCGGAATTCTTCATTAGTAAATGAATAAACTGTATCAAATTCAGATACATAATCAGTCACTGCGCTGGAACCGGTTCCATAATAACTGGCGCAAGTAATAAATCTCATTTATATTCCTCCATAATCAGATTCAAAATATATAAAAGCCTAGATTTGATTGTTTCCGGCATAAAGGCCTGTGTCCGTTTACTGCTTTCCTGCTTGTAATGGTTATATAATTTATCATTCTCAATCAATAAATTAATCTGCTTTGCCATGTCAGTGGCATTATGTACTTTACAAAGAAGCCCAAAATCATTATTGCCTAAAATTTCCCGTGGTCCCGTAGGACAGTCAGTAGCTACAATAGGAAGATG
>ERZ1031467.815-NODE-815-length-9803-cov-3.424600_pt1 | contig 9803 bp, 8 predicted proteins | sample MGYA00517105_ERZ1031467 | MGnify/ENA primary metagenome ERZ1031467 (study PRJEB33719, sample SAMN04261155) | wastewater metagenome | biome: rural village; feature: human; material: feces | host: Homo sapiens | place: El Salvador | collected 2013-01-07 ...
AGATGAATAATATTTTAATCATGTATCTAAAACCTCTCTAAATGCTTGATTTTACTGTATTTTCGGCACTTGCAACAATTCTGCAATATTTCTATAATAGTTTTTTTGTTCACATTTTTAGCATATTTCGGAATAACTTTGCATAACTTTTCCTTCGTTTGGACTAAATACCGGGCTATTTTTAAACCTTTTAGCCCACAACCTTTTTCATCTCTTCTAAGGCATCCTCAAACTGTAAATGAGTATATGTATTAAGGGTAACTCCTATATCTCAATGTCCCCTAATATATTGTAATGTTTTTGGGTTCATACCAGATTTTGCCATATTAGAGCAGAAGGTGTGTCTGCAAACATGAGGTGTAATACTAGACACTTGTACTTTGTAAATACTGTCATACTTCTCACGGTTTTGAAAAGCAACCTGCTGTTGCTATCCCCTGTCTATATGATTTAATTATCACTCTTTGGTCATTACTTTTTGCACCAGGTTCTTTTTTAATATTATTTTGTTATAGTTCTTTCATATTCTTCATTCATGCTTTTTTGTTGTAACTATTCTATCATTCGCTCCTCCCTGTTATCAGAGCAATTTCAGTCATAATATTCTTTTATATCCTCATTAATTTTTTATAGTTTCTATGCACTTATTACGCCACTGCATTAGCATTAATCTGGTCAATAACTTTCTTGATATTCATCCACAGTGTCATATCTGTAAATATTTCAACTACACTTCCCCTATCAGTAAAAGGAGACTCCTTAAGCACCGACAAGTCTTTCATAATGCCATTATGCACAATGTATTCGACAATCTGATTCACAAAATATATCTGTCTGCTGTCAAGATTTGTATCATTTAAAAACTCCGAAAACGCTGCCTTTGCAGCATTCATATCAAGTCCTACAATCTCACGCACAAACTCTCCCAATGGTTTATGTCCATATTCCTTTTCATAATCATCCTTTGAGCCTAGTTCATTCCAAAGAATCTGCTCCAGACTTTCTATATCCACCTCCGTCAACGGCTGATTGGTTTTAAGTTTTGCAATTGCAATATTATCCTGATGCTGGCGAATATAAAATTCCACTTTAGCCTTATAATTTTTTAACTCATCATTTTCAAGTTCTGACTCATTCCACTCTGTCGATAATATTTCATCAGTAAAGTCTGTATCATATTTTATAATTCCCTTAGGCAGATATTTCATAAGATTACGGAGGCTAACCCTGATATACTCAAACTCATCAATTCCAGCATTATCTACATAATCAGTATGAAGAATTTTATTAATAAGTTCTGACTGTACCTGAATTTCAGGAATATTTGCAACACTTGCAATACCTTCTACCTTTTTGAAAAGATCACTTTTATGTCTGCCAAATCCCTTTCCTGCAAGATAAGCCAATTCCATTCCACACATCAAAGCATCAAAACGAATCGCACTTACTTCATCTCCATCCGGCTGAATTAACGGTGCTAACTCATCACGAACCATCAATGTATCCTCAAAAGTGATTGATTGATAATTACTTTCCACTGAATATGTATCTACATATTTAAGATGCTGCCTTACTGCAAAGTTTTCACGGTTCAGCTCCTGCACCTTGCCTGTCATCTTGTCAACAAGTTTGTTCCTGTAAGCAATAAGTCTGTCCATCTGATATTCAATGCTTTGAAGTTTATATGCAATTTCAAATTCAAGTGAGAAGACCGCCCCCTGTAAAGCAATCATATTTGCTGTTGGTCTTCCCTGATTCATACGAAAAAATTCAAAGTTTCCACAAAAATCAAAGATGTAAAACTTGTCCTTATCCTCTCCATCTATAAGTCCAGGACACAGTCTTGTACCACGTCCTATCATCTGCCAAAACTTCGCCTTACTCATTACCTTTTTGAAAAATACAAGGTTCAACACTTCCGGTACATCAATACCTGTGTCAAGCATATCTACAGATATAGCAATTTGTGGCATTTTGTCAGCATCCGAGAACTCATCTATTGCACTCTGAGCATATGTCATATAGTTATCAATTACTTTTGCAAAAGGCTGACCATTTTTACTAAGCTCAGGATACTGCTTGTTGAATACTTCAAGTATCTTCTCCGCATGATCATGATTTTTGGCAAAAATAATTGTTTTACCGATTTTCTGACCATAATCCACTTTAAGTCCATCTCTCATCAGCACATGAAGAACCTGTTTAATGGTATCCTCATTAAATACCCATGTATTTAAAGCAGCCGAATCTATTCTCTCTGGCAGTTTACCATCTTCAAATTCAAAAGTATCTTCATAAACAGCCTTATCTTCATCCGACAATTCATCATAAGCGATGCCTTCTTCAATGAATTTAGTCTTGCTTTCAACCGTTACAAAATCTACAAGATAGCCATCTTTTACAGCCTGTGCCAGCTCATATCCATATGTAGGCACTCCATTTTCCAAATCAAATATTTCATAAGTATTTTTTTCAATCTCATCCTTAGGTGTTGCTGTAAGACCTACTAACGGAGCATCAAAATAATTAAAAATATCCCTATACTTGTTGTAAATAGACCTATGTGCTTCATCACAGATTACAAGATCAAAATGTCCACAAGTAAATAACTTACCATTATCATCCCTGACTGAATCAATACAGTTCATCATGGTCTGATATGTAGAAAAAATGCAATGCGCTGTATAGTTATCTTTCTCCTCAACAAGATTTGAGCAGGATAAATCTGGCAAAAGACTTACAAAATTTCTTTTTGCCTGTGTAACCAATGAATTACGGTCTGCAAGAAACAAAATATTTCTAATCCAGCCCGCATCCAAAAGTACCTTACATAATGCAATCACAGTTCTTGTTTTACCGGAACCAGTTGCCATTACAAGAAGTGCCTTCCTACGATTGCGATTGTCAAATGCATCACAAGCAGCCTTAATTGCAGCTTCCTGATAATAGCGTCCTGCAATATTCTTATCCACTGAAATATGTCTCAGACTTGTCTTCATTTTTTGAAGATTGAAGAGCTTTTCTAAATCTCTCTTTGAATAAATAGCCGCAACCTTTCTCTCCGGATACTGATTATCTATAATTCTCGTCTCAAAACCATTCGTAAGAAAAACCACTGGTCTTCTCTTATATTTTTTCTCTAATATGTCAGCATAAAGCTTTGCCTGCTGCCTGCCTTTCGCCACATCCACACACGTTCGCTTCGCCTCAACTACAGCAAGAGGCTTATGACTATCATCATAAAGCACATAGTCCGCGAAGCCCACCTCTGATTTATTTGGCATTCCCGAAAGTTCAACTTCATTAATCCAGTCTTGCCCTTCTATCCAGTCAGCATCCAGCAACATAGAATCAATATAAATTTTTCTTGTCTTATACTCTGATAAATCAAGAGGTTTTGGAATATAAGTCTTCTGTTGCTCCGTACGCTTAGCTGTCAACGCTTCCTTAAGAGCCTTATTTTCAGCAATTAACGCCTGCAAATCCACATCAGTATCCGAAGATTTAATCACCTCCGGATTTTCATATGTTTCATTCAACAGATTTACATCATACTGTCTCTCTTTATAAAAATCAGAATAGCAGTATGACACATAATCCATAAAAATAAACAAATTCTGCAAACAAAGAATTGCCTCGTCCTCTGTAATCTTTCTACCATTGTGCGCAGCTCTATTACCAATCTTTCGAATCAAATTCAAACGTTTCCATAAAGTATCATCCACAAGATCATGAAAATCTTCTGTGCTCATAAGGCTCATAAGATTGTCCTGATAAGGCATCTCAAGTGATTTGTCTACGGAATACATCCACTTGATAGCAAATTCCATGGCACGACGGCAGTTAATCACGCTGGATTCTTTGTCTATCTTAAGAACTTTCTCTGCGGCTATTGCCACATCTGAGAAACTATTGAATTTTGGTTCTTGTTTCAAAAAATCAAAGTTGGTCATAGAAACCTCCCATTCATATACTATTCTCGTTTAATTAAACAACTTCGGCTCATCATTATATAATTCCAGCAACCATTGATGTGGAACAAATGTTAATATTATTTCATTATTCCTCCCCAGAGTAAATACTTGTTCTGGCATGTATAAAAAGCAATTATTTATCTTTGGCTTATCAACCGCCTGATATCCGCCATGATATACTGTCAGCAATGCCATCCCCTGCCTCCATTCAACTTTTATATAGAATAATTTGTCCAAAATATTATTACATGCCTTGTGGTTGTTTCCTTTTTGGAAATAACCACTTCCTTATCTAACTCGCCCTCATAAAAATATTTTTAAATAGCATCAACCGGTACGCTTCCCTCATCTGGATGATACAATACCATTTGTTTATTAAACATTAATCTGCTTTACTATTTCATGCCCCAAAAATATTAAGTATTTTACTATCATTCCAATTTTCACAATCAATATTTATTGCCTTACATAACTCCTTCATAAAAGTAACTAACGCATCCTCCATTTTTCGAGAACGTTCTTTAGCATCATTTATTAATGAGCACCTATGTAAGTAGTCATATGATTCTATAACATTCTTGTTATCTTTAAATACTATTGGTACACGATTCATAGCTGCATAAAATTTTTCTACTCCACTGTCTTTATTGAGTAAAAATCGATATCCAAATATATCCGCCACCAATTGTTTCTTTTCTCTCATAATCTCACTTTTATGATTAATTGTTAAAGTTATAATCGTAGCAAGAACTCCTGATATAATTGCTCCCATCAATGATACTATTGCTGCCACTATACTCATAAACATTCTCCTTATCCGAAATATTCTTGCATCAAACTGTCAAAAAGCATTTGTGTTTCGTCTAATGCTTTTTGAACTGCAACTTTTGATTTGTCGACTTGATGGACGAAGTCAGCAAATTGATTTTGAAGCTCTATATCAGGAACATATATTACCGTTGCGTTAATTTTTGAAAGTAATAAGTTAGGTTGCGCTGATGCATTTTCCACCATATACATTTTTGTATTAACTCTGTAGCACCACTTTAAAAAAATGGGATTCAATACATCTTTCTTAACCTTCAATAATGCCACACTTTTCTGTAGCAAAGTATGCTCAGTTCTCTTATCACAAGCAATTGCCGACTTACCTATTGTCGCTCCTGTATTAACTATAAGAAAATCGCCTATTTCAACATTGCAACGCTTATAATTTTTTTCAAATTCTTCAATATTTATTTCTGGTACTGATTCATAATGTACATCATCATCATAAATTTCTCGTGCTCCAACAAAATATCGCTCTGTTCCCACTTCTGATTTACAGCCGCCATGTTTTCCATCTGTAATCTTATTACACAATTCTTTTAATGTTGCCTTTTCAAATGCTTGAGTTGGGGTATCTAGTGTTCCAAACATCTCGACAAATCGGGCTTTTGTTAAATTATCTAATTGTTGAATTTCTTTTTTTCGAAGTTTTATTATCTTAAGTAGCTTATTTAATTGATTTACAATATATAATTGATTTTCTATTGATAAATTAGGAATTAACATCTTCCGCATTGTTGTTTGTGTTAATTTTTGTCTTGTTGCCCCATTAACCAATCCTTCTGTATTATAAAACATTAATGAATAACAAAGAAAATCTACATTAAGCCCTTCTTTAGGTTTTAAAACATGCGCGTGATTATTAACCCAACATTTACCTGATACTCTATATGCAATAGGTCTTGTCTTAGACCCGAAATTACCTCCATCTTCAGCAAGTAAAACTAGTTCATCATCAAAAATATAATCTGCAACATGATCTTGAATACCATTTGCCCCATAATAAGGATATATGCCTTCTTTTCTATTTGATGCAGTAATAGGAATTCTCATCGAATCAAGTATTTCACAACATTCTTCTAATAACATCATTTCCATTTTTTTCACCCTACAAACACGAATTTGTCTTCCTTTCTATTCTATCATTTCGCACTAACTGCAATCAAATAATTCACAAAAGCACTACACGACACCAACATAAATTTTGCTTCTTCAAATGTTGATGATGGTCCACCAATATTGCCAGCATGTCTTATTCCATTAGCATCTGATGTATATCCGTATAGCATATTAAAAGCCGCTTTCAGTCCTGCATGAATTACTACACCATTATCTTCTAATTTTTTCAACATTTTTCCCAATGAAGCCTCTTTCCCTGTTATTCCAGTAAGTATTTCACATAACGCTTCAACTGCACTAATACTTTCTTTGATAGAATTCTCGTAATCAGGCTTGCTTCTGTCTGCTAGTAATTTGTTTGCCTTAGATATATGCTCATATACTGGGCTATATGTGTTTTCTAACGCTTGATTTACTTCTGCAACTTCATATTCATCACTTATTGGTACAATTATATCATCCACAAACCGATATCCTATATACTCATCTCTAAAAAAATCATTAGCAGCTTGATACATGGATTTAATCGGATATTGTTCAAAACAAGTGTTGTAATACATAACTCCTTGCATATCAGTCCGATAGTCTTCCCAATATTGAATAATAGCTTCAATTAAAGTCAAAACATCATCATAATCATCTTCTTGTATGGTCTTATTAATCATTTTTAACACATCATCATCGAAATAAGTCTGTCTAGTATCCACTGGTTCTGAATAAACGGTTCCGACAACATATCTAAAAAATTCTTGTATGTTTTCTCCACCATAATATTCATCCCCATATATCTCCTGATAAAACTGGCTAATCATATTTTGCAATTGTACTCTAGTTCTCTTATCAAATTCTTTTAACTGAATCTCTGTATTTTCCGGTTTGATTTTATTTCTATCTGAAAATCCACCTCGTTTACTTACTTTCGCCATGATTTCATTCTCCTAACAATCTTGCCAACTCTTCCATCTCATTCCCAATCTCAATCTCAATCTCACGAATATTAGCCATAATCTCAGATGTAGGTGGATACTCTACAGGTACATACTCCACTTCTTTATACTTGTTAATACTAAGGTCATAAGTATTATCAACAATATCCTGCTTAGGCACCATAAATGACTTATCTGTACGTTTTCTGTCTAACTCAGCATCACGATTGCGGAATCTTTCAATAATATCCGGAATATCATTATCAGCAATTGGAGACCGCTTGTCATCCAGACTAAATCCATCTGCCTGCATATCATAGAACCATACATTATCCGTTCCACCATGCTCTGTCTTTGTAAAAATCAAGATAGCTGTCGATACTCCCGCATATGGTTTGAACACTCCTGATGGCATTGAAATAACTGCTTCAAGTCTTTGATTTTCCACAATTTCTTTTCGTATATCCTTATGTGCCTTTGAAGAACCAAATAATACTCCGTCAGGAACAATACAGGCACATCTACCACCTACTTTAAGCATTCGAACAAATAATGCTAAGAAAAGAAGTTCTGTTTTCTTTGTTTTACACACCTTTAACAAATCTGCTGATACGATATCTGCATCAAGGCTTCCCTTAAAAGGAGGATTTGCCAGAATCAGTGAATATTTATCCTTATCTGTATTCTGGTCTGATAAACTATCTCTGTATTCTATAAACGGACTTTCTACTCTATGATTCATCATATTCATAGCGCCAATACGGAGCATCGTTCTGTCCATATCATAACCATAGAACATATGATTCATAAAATGGTCTTTTTTCTGCTTGTCATAAAAAATTTCATCTTTCTTATTAGCCCACAGATATTCTCCTGCCTCCACAAGGAATCCTGCTGTACCACAGCTTGGATCACAGATTACATCATCAGCTTTAGGATTCATTAGTTCTACCATCATTTTAATGATATGACGAGGTGTCCTAAACTGACCATTCACCCCTGCTGTAGCCAGCTTTGAAAGAAGATACTCATACACATCTCCTCTGGCATCTGAATCATTCAGTTTTGCCATCTGCGTATATAAATCATCCATTGCATCCACAACTTTAGAAAGCATTAATGGTGTAGGCAGCTTGAAGATTGCATCATCCATATATTTTGAAAAAGCACTATCTTTATCAGCATGCAGATTCTTGATAAACGGAAATACCATTTCCTGCACTACAGAATACATTCTATTAGCAGGATAGTCCCTGAAAACAGACCACTTAAGCTGTGTTCCATCAATAGTTCTCTCACCAATTTTTACTTCCTTTGCAAATACACTTTCGTATGGAAGCCCAAGCATGGCACTTTCTTTTGCATGTGTATTATCTGATACATCTAAATCATGAATGAACATAAGATATGTCATCTGTTCTATTACATCTAGTGGATTTGTAAGACCTCCCGTCCAGAAAATCTCCCACAAACTGTCTATTTTATTTTTTAATTCACCTGTTATCACTTTTTTAAGTCTCCTTATCCCAGTTCCATTTATACTTTGTATAACGGCCATTTCCAATCTTTATTATCTTCTCTGCCTTGACTAAATCTGTTAGTGTCCGCTGCACTGTCGTTGTACTTATTCCTGACGCTTCTTTAACAATCTCCGCTTTAGTGATTGTACCTAAATGATTCTTTATCAATTCTTCTATTCTGTCTGGTTTTGGTACTTTCTTTTCTTCTACAATATGTGCCCTGTCAAAAAACTCCCGGTACGCAGCCGTAATAATTCCCAGTATATATTTTACAAAATGCTCGTAATTGTTTTCATCTTCTATCCAGCCTTGCGAGCTTGACTGTAAAGCATCATAATAACTATCCTTTGTTCGCTCTATTAGTTTTTCCAAACTTATATATCTTCCAACAATATAGTCATTTTGATATAACAATAATAAGGTCAATAATCTGCTCATTCTTCCATTTCCGTCATTAAACGGATGGATGCACAAGAAGTCTATAATAAACATGGGAATTAACAAAAGTGAGTCTGCTTCGCCTTTGTTGATTGCCTCATTATAAGCTGTACATAAATTAATGATTGCGTCTGGCGTCTCCCATGCAGGTAATGGTCTGAACCTAACAAACTTATTGCCCCTTTCATCTTCTTCCTCAATAATATTATCAGCTGTCTTGAATCTTCCTCCATAAGAGGCATTCTCGAATTTATATAAATCTCTATGTAATTGTAATATAAATGTATCACGAATCGGAATATGTTGAAAATTCTCATGTATTGTGTTGAGCACATCCCTATATCCCGCTATTTCTCGTTCATTTCTTGTCTTGGGCATTGTCTTATCCAAAACAATTTTTTTTAATCGTTCATCAGAAGTATAAATACCCTCAATTTTATTAGAGCTTTCTGTACTTTGAATCTTTGCTATCTCAACAAGATTTTCCAGTACATCAGCATGACGTTCAGCAATCAAGTGCTGTTTACCTTTGTACTCATGAATTGTTGTAAGACAACTTACAATTTGTGGTGTAAGCAATTTTTTCCATTTTTCCATGTAATCAAATTGTTTCATTTTAATTGCCTCATTTCGAATTTAATTTCGTCTTTTAAACAAAATGACTTAATTGAATTATATCATTTAATTTAATCAAAATCAAGTTCAATTTAGTCATTTAAGCACAAATGACTAAATTGAACTTGTTATGATGCAATTATAAAATAATCCAGATATCCTTTTTCGTTATCCCATTCCTTCAATCCACGATAATAGAACATCTTCAAATTGTCCTCAATGATAAACGGAATAATATTGTATTTTAGGCACTCCTTAAACATAATCAATCTGCCCACACGACCGTTTCCGTCCTGGAATGGGTGAATCCGCATCATCAGAAACAGTTAATTCAAAATGATTTCGATTTGTTTTTATAAAGCCCTCTTTTTGTAACTTTGATA
>ERZ1031467.820-NODE-820-length-9794-cov-14.155252_pt1 | contig 9794 bp, 9 predicted proteins | sample MGYA00517105_ERZ1031467 | MGnify/ENA primary metagenome ERZ1031467 (study PRJEB33719, sample SAMN04261155) | wastewater metagenome | biome: rural village; feature: human; material: feces | host: Homo sapiens | place: El Salvador | collected 2013-01-07 ...
ATAACACAGCAAAGAGCACAATCACTTGGGAGAAGGTGCAGAAGCTTATAAGTGGATTGCTTATCGGTAACTCCAACGCATACAGCATTGATGCAAATGGAAACGTAACCATTAACTTACTCAACTCTGCCGATTACGATGATGCAACTCAATCAGGTTTTGGATTTTACAAGCGCAAGGATGGTAAGTACGGATTGAATGTTACAGACATCAGTGTATGGGGCAAGGCGTACTTCAATAACTTGACGATTCGTGAAACCACCTTCGTAGGTGGTAATCTTGTCTTCTCTCCTTCTGCCGGTAAGATATTTGAGGTAAGAGAGATAACAGATGCTCAAGGCGAAGTAACAGGCTGGAAGTGTTATCTCCTGGCCGATGATGGTACGACAGCTACCACGAACATGTGGGAGAAGTATGACCAGGTAAAATGCGAAACCTTCAATATCCAGGCGGGTGTATACGAGCATGTAAGTAACAAGTATTATTGGCGACTTGTAACGGATGTATCTACCGAGAACGAGGTGATAACCGATGCAGAAGGCAATGTGCTCTACGATGGAAAGAAATTCTCATGGATAGTTATCTCTGCAAGTGATAAGGCAGAAGGTAGTGATAACCCTGCTGCTGGAGATACAATCGTTCTCATGGGTAATCGCACGAACACAAACCGAATGAGCTTCGTGGTTAAAGAAACCTATGGTGATAACGCTCCTCGGGAAGTTGGTTATACTAACGTTCACAGCTATACTCTCGGCAACGATAACCTTGTTTATGAAATAAGCCCGAAGAAGGTGCGGTTCTACTCTCAGTACTTCGAGATAGTAACCGTTGAGGGGTTACCTATTAAGACTATCAACTATCGTGGTGATTGGAAGCAGGGTGATACCTACGTGTACTACGACCAAGTGACGCACAACGGAACGACATGGCTCTGTGTTGCACCCGAAGGCACTGAGGTAACGAGTGAGCCAGCAAGGGGTAATGATTTCTGGAAGGCGCAGAATGCCATTCTTGATGCTACACTCAATATCACTCAGAGTACAGGAGAGTGGATAGATAAGGGCGAGACAAACCATATAGTATGTTTTGTGATACGTGGATTTGAGGACATTACAGACCAAGTAACATCATGGAACATCGTGCGTGATAGCGGTGATGCTGTCAATGATGCTGCTTGGCAGAATAAGGATAAGGTCAAGAACTTTGATGGAACGATAGATATAGCATGGACGGATGATGATGATGACATCGGTGATTCCAATAGCTGTATCTTCACCATCACTGCTTTTTGGGGTAACAAAGTTGAACTAGCAAAAGGAACAATAAGCGTATGATGTATGTAATATTAGACAAGGTGCAAGCGTTGGGTCTCGGATTCAACTTGCATACCCACATCACTGCTCACGGCAAGATGATTCTCAATGAGAAGGAAATCTTGATGAGCAGCAATATTCAAGGTGATACCTTGGATGAGCGTGTTAAGAATATCGGTGGCAAGGCTATGACCGAGCAAGAGTTGGAACAATTTAAAAATACGGAGGAATAAAGATGGCAGAAACTAATTACTCAGTACAAGGTTGTGTACCTGTACGAAGACTTCGCAACAACGATTCTTTGTCAATTTCAATCGAGAGTACGCAGCCTCTATTTCAAGGCGTGGATGCCAACAATGACAACGCTACACCATTCCCTAACTGGGAGACTGATGATGCGGCTCGACCTATCCTTACTCCTGTGGTTAAGAGTGCGAAAGGTAATATCGTATCTCTCAGCAACCATCATTGGAAGTATGGTGATACTCTGCTTGTGTTTAGCGGAAGTACGAGCGGTACGTTTCAGCTTACAGGAGATGGCAAGTTCGGTATGGATGCAAACGGAAGGTTGAAGATATTCAAGAACCTTGCATCAAGCAGCTCTACAAGTTCAGACACTCTCACATATAACGGAACTGCAAAGATTGGTGATAGCAGGACTCAGGACGTTAGCGGCTTCGTCACTATCCTCATACAGCCAATGGGTAACAACTCATATATGGGATGGATAACGGCAAATCGCTCGATACTGACTGATGCGCAGAACGAGAACACGGCTACGCTCTCGGCAAGGTTGTGGTTATCCACAACGGAACTTACCGACTTCTCTGTCAAGTGGAAGAACTCGGCAGGTGAAGTACTCGGAAGTGATAAGACCCTCACGGTTACTCGTGATATGGTGAATGGCTCTACCCTCATTACTTGCGAATTTTATCACAAGGATGCTCAGAATGCTTGTTTCCGTGCAGGTAAGGTAATGACAGATAACGCTGACGAATACGTAATTGTCGGGGAAGTATCAAATCTTATAGGCGATAAGGCTGCTACGATTACAGGACGCATTAAGAATACAAGGACGAATGCTATTGTAACGCCAACCAACGTTGCGTGGAACGCAAAAGCCTACAAGGACAATAACGAGCTTATCAAGGAATTAAACTCTAACGTTATCACAATCGCCAAATCTGAGAGCGACTATGGCGGTACAGAGCATGATGCTTATGTTCTGTTTACGGCAACTTGGTAAAAATAGGAGGAAAGAACTATGGCAACAAACAACGCAGTAAGAATTAGAAGGTCTTTCGCACCGCTCAATACGGCAAAATCAATCGTATGTGTGTCGGGCGGCTCTCCTACTACGCAGGTGTATAACGTGGCTAACAGCAGCTACGAGCCTAACCGAGCCAACACACCTTGCGTATTACACCCAGACATCACAGCTTACGCAAGCGATGGTACGTGGAAGTATCAGCAAGCCAATGCGATACTTGCCAACATGGTGTGGCTCGTCAATGGCAAGGATATAAGCAAGGTGTGGGCAGCTTCGGACTATTCCATCAATCAGGATGGTGCTACACGTGGAGACCTCACCATCTTTCGTAATGTGGCAGTAGCAGAACGATTTGCATTGAGGTTCAAGGCTGACATCGTGGATTATCGAACCAACGTCAATGTTCCTGTCCTTACAGATGAGGTAGTTCTGAACACGGTTGCAAAGAGCGATGATGCCTATTCAATGGCATTGGATGATGACGAGACTATCATCTACAATCCGATATTAGACAGATTGCTTCTGTACGACTACAAGGTAGCTCATGGTATGATAGCGGCATCCGATGCTGTAAGAAACGCTTGCATTGACGAAAAGGCTTATCTGAGAAAGATTCCTCTCCATATCTACAAGGGAGCAAAGAGTATTACTTCTGGCTACACTATCAAGCTATACAAGATGAGCGGTTCTTCGATGGTTCAGATAAGCGTAGGAATGAATGAGGTGGTCGCAATTAGTAATAACTATATCACGCTCGACCTGAGACTTATTAATTCGGTATCATACGTTATCAAGGCATTTGTAGGCGATACGGAAGTATGCAACAAGCAAATCTCTGTTTCCCGAACTTACCCTAAATACAGCGTGTCGGCAGGTCAGAACGTTGATATATCTCCTGGAGTTGATAACCGACAGCAGATTGCTCTAGTCAATTCAGAGGGTAACATCGTGGAATGCCCTGCCAACGTCCTCAAACTTAATTGGAGCACTATTGCGGAGAATGCTGGTGCTACAACTACAAGGCAATGGCAAGAGGGCGATATGGCAATCTTCAATATCTCTGATACAGGTCTCGGCGAAACTGCTGATGATGAGCTGGAGATAAGATGTGATGCTGAATACAAGCCGAGCTTCGATTTCTTCTCTGATGGCTCAGAACCTCTCGTTGATGAGAATGGAGAATACTTAATTGGTAACTGATTTAGTAACATAAAAATAGCAAAATATGAAAAATCTTGCAACAGTAGCATCGGTATCATCAATGGTTAAGGGTGATACCTTATTGATAGAGGTTGGCGGCTCGCTCAGACGTATCAAGCTGTCTGACTTGGCTAACTCTATTCAGACTAACCAACTTGACCTCTCACTGATAGCTTGGGGTACTTATCTTAAAGAAACAAGTGATACGCAATGGGGAGTTTGCGGCAACCAGACGAAGTGGAATGAGTTTAAGTCTTCGCTCGGTCGATACTTGCTCACTAACGATGGAAGAATGGCTAAATTGTCTCGCAGCAACTCTGCTATATTCGAGGATGGTACAGCTGTTGACGAGAGCAAGGGGCATATCATGTTCCATACTCCTCATCGTCTCTACTATCTTGTGAAGTACGATGCGTCAGCAGGATGCAACATTCTGTGGGGTTCTACTTATCCTATCTCTGAGCATTATATAGACCATCCTAACTTTGGCGCATATATGGGTAGTATTGTTAGCAATAAGCTTGTAAGCCGTAGTGGACTTGGTGTATCGAATAATATATCAATCAGTGAGTTCTTTACTTATGCCCATAATAACGGAAAGAATTTCGGTCTGCTCGACTATGAGACATTGAAGATTATTCCGATGCTCGTTTTGTGGGAAAGCGGAAACAGCAACGCACAGGCTAAGTTTGGTTGTGGTCCTACTGGTAGTACTAATATATGGGATAAGGTTAATGGTCTTAAAACGGGTGCGACAAAGAGCCTTGGAGATAACAATGGTAAAATCAGCTTGGCAGAATTGACAGGAAACGCTGACGCATGCCATGTGAACCTCTTCGGTATCGAGAATCCTTGGGGATGGTACTGGCAGATGATACAAGGCATTTACTTCGGTAATAGCGGTAATAGCGGTCAGACTGGTTCAGAAGCATTCGTATACAAAGGTAACAGAATGCCTTCTGCTTCCGAACTTATAGCTCATCCTGTCGGAGATTATCGCACATTCACACGAAATATAAATAGTGGATGGGTATTGAGCCTTGTCCTTGGAGACTTCTTCGACATCATGCCAAAAAATGTTGGTGGCGATAATAGCGCAAACTACTATTGCGACTACTCATGGGCAAATAGCACGGGGCAGTTGCTAATCTTTGGTGGTAGCGCCTGGAGTGCGCTTAGCTGCGGCTCGTTCTACGTCTATTCGAGTAACGACTTCGGCAATCGCGATACGAGCTGCGGTGTGCGTCTCGCTTTTTACGGAAATCCGACATACGTAAACGGCGCAGACCTGTAGGGTCTGCGCTACCCGATGTGGAGCTTGCTCCACCGAAGCAAAAATGGTGATAAGAAAAAAATAAAATAAAAGGTGGCGAGAGACATTTTGCTCCTCTTTGGTGGTAACGCCAGGAATGCGCTTAACTGCGGCTCGTTCTACGTCAATTCGAATAACGACTTCGGCAATCGCAATACGAACTACGGTGTGCGTCTCACTTATTTATAATCGCTGAATCAATAATCTATCGTGTATGGATATATGAAGAAGCGAGTCTCTCAAACCTTGACGTGGGCTTTCAGCCTAGTCAGAAAATAACAGCGGAAAGGCTCTCTGTATTCGCTGAATGGAGAGCAAGCGTGGTGAAGTAATCGGCTCAGTTGTACGAGCAGAACAAAGTCACGGGCAAAGCGGCAAAAAAGCAATAGGCTTTAAATATAAAACACAATGACAGCAAAGGTAAAGAATCTGATGAATGAACTCGTAAAGAGGGAAACATTGGAGCAAGGCGGTGATGATGCCTACAATGCGTTAGATGATAAGAATACGTGGTTTGCAAGGAGATATATCCGAGATAAGGACAATATTATCGACCGCATACAGAATATGCTCATTCTCGGCATTTATCCTAAGAAGGAATATAAAGAGGTTGACATAGTATCAGAGAATAAGGCAAGAAAGATATGCCCTATGCACTTCGACCCTTGGAACGTTCTCTTCCATGCCATAAAGATAGTGCTAGAACCTATAGTAGAGCGAGTGCTCATATATGATTCAAGTGCTGGCAGAAAAGGTAAAGGTCAGGTATTCGGTGCATTGAGAACTCAACGAGCTATCAGAAGGCATCCGAAATGGGCTTATTATGGGAAAGGAGACCTCAGAAAGTACTATCTGACAATACCTCATCCTGTTCAGCTTATGATACTCAGGCGATATGTAGACGATGATTTATTCATCGAGCTTATATATCAGACCATGCTCGATTATTCTGTAGATATAGAACCTCTGATGCTTGAAGAATATGAGCGTAAGCAGAAGTACTGCATTTGGGCAGACAAAGGTGGAATAAAGTATCTCGGGTGTAAGCGTGGTGTAACGCTCGGCAATCCTATCGGTCAGATGTTAGGTAATCTCGCTTTAAGTCTGGTAGACTATGCTATGGTTCATATCGAGCATGCTAAAGGCTATCATCGGCATTGTGACGATATTACCTTCTTCGCTGAAACAAAGGAAGAAGCTGTTCGGTTGCTCGGAAGATTAGACTACTGGTGTAACCAATATGGTCTCTGTCTGAAGACGAGCGGTCACGTAGCAGAGCTGCATGATGAAGAGAAAGGCGTGAAAGGCAGAAATCTAGACTTTGTTGGTTATGTATATTCTCGCAAGAACATGAGGATGCGCAGACGTACAAAGGTTAAGGCTGCAAAGGCTTTCGGTAGAGTTAAGAGCCGTAAAAGGCGGCATGAACTTATCGGAGCTTATTGGGGAATAGCAAGATGGGGCAAGTGCAAGCATCTTTGGAAGAAGATTGTCGGAGACTACCCCGAAAATTATAAACAAGAAATTAAAAGTAAAAAGAACATGAGTTTCAAGGATATAGGAATTGTATCACCGAAATACTCGGTAGACAAAAACGGAAAACGTATATTTTCCGTACAGGAATACAATCAAGCTCTTCTCTGTCAGAATCACATCATCATCAACATATTAGACTTTGAAGATGATGTAGAGGTCAATGGCAAGGGTGGTCGCTGCTGGGTTCTGTACGAAATGAAAGATAGCCCAGGAACAGAGTATAAGTTCTGCACTTCATCAAAACTCATAAGGCAGAAACTTATGAAAGTAAGGGAGAAGAATCTTCTGCCAGTCAATGACACTTTCCTGTTCAGAGTAGACAAAAGTGGCAGATATACTTATGATTTAGATTAACAATTTTAAAATATCAGATTATGAAGATACAATGCACAATGGCAGAATTGCCAAAGGATAATGTGAATGTTTCTGTTTCAGGTAACTACCTTCAAGTAGCTTATGATTTTGTTCGTATCGAGCAGAAAGCAGATGATACGAGTGATAGTATGCGCATGGTGGTAGAGAACTCTTGCCAAGGCGAATACATCGAGCTTCGTGGTGGCATCCGCAGCTATGATGCAATAGCGTCAGCCATCATCGAAGACAAATACCCATCTGACAAAATGGATGCCATTCGTCTTAACTTCGAGCTGGCTCAGAATAGTGCTGTGGCATCTATTTCATTGGATGCCAGTAAGCGTGAGGAGTATATTGCAGAGTATAAGGCGATGCAAGAGTGGCGCATCCACGCCAAGGAAATAGCTCGAAAGGCTGTTGACTTAATTAACCATGAATTGAAATAATCAAGAAAGGAGGTATACTATGGCTGGACATAGTGCGCAAGGTGTTGTAAGGGTAAGCCGCAAGCCCAAGACAGCGAGTGAGACGGAGATTGTCCGTCTCATAACTGCTACTAATGAGAGTACGCCTATCGGAAACTTTACTCAGTTAGTTAAGGATTTGGAAGCGGCAGGTATCGTTATTAATGCGGATGAGGTTGCAATCAAAGGCAACAAGGTGACTATATACAATAAAGATGGTGCTGCCCTATTCGCCCAAGATGGCAAGCTCAATGCTAATCTGATTGATGCTGATAAAATCGAGGTAAAGCACCTTTGGGCGAAGTCTGAGGATGGAACTACCAAGGTGGGATATTTCGGCAACTACGAGATTAACGCGTGCAAGGTGAATAATGCCAATGCTCCGTTGTTTGTTGGTGCTGATACGGCAGCTAAATCTCCATTCTATGTTACCAATGAAGGGCACATGGTATCTACAAGTGCCACGCTTGGCTGTTTCTTGTTGGATAAAATGAGTCTCAGATATATATCTGAATATGATGATGAGGAGCCTGGTTTCGCCTTATACAATAACTTTATGTTGTTTCGTGAATATAGCAGAACTTTAGATTCAGATACGCATAAATGGAAATCGGAAAGAAAAAGGACGGTTTGGCTTGGTGAGTATCTGACTACTTACCAAGTACCATCATTATTGAGTAATCTTTTAATAGAGGATAGCTTTTCCGCAAATGGTGATACTCTGAAGTCTGGTATACGCATTTCTGTAACAGGGTGCGATGATTCTCAGCAGTACAATAATCCTGCATTTAATATAATTAACGCAGTGTATGGTAACTTTGCAATATATGCAGAACATGGCATGTATGGAGGATTAAGACCGATGACCAGGAAAATAAGCAGAAGTATGGAGTTAACGGATATGGATTGTTTCGTTATAGTAACTAAAGGCGTAACTCTTACACTTCCAGCGAAACCTCAGAGAGGTCAATATTACAAGTTTATACAAGCTGGTGACAACTTCGTTATTAAATCATCAAGTAACAATCTGTATTGGAGAGGAGCAGATGGCGTAAGCAGTTTCACATCGGGCACATACAATCAGACAACAGAATTAATATATGATGGTAGTAGTTGGCACGTAAATTGGTTTAGAGAAGCAGTAGCATAATTATTTTTTAAGTAATAAATATGAAAAAGAATTTCAATGTTCCTTTCAAGAATTGGAAGGGTGAGGTGATAGTAGCACCAGTTAAGAACGAGAACGGAGAAGAAACCTACAAGCCACAGATTATGGGCGATATTGTAGGTAAGGTGCTCTTCGAAGTGATAGACAATCAGAACATGCAGCTATCGGGCGAAGAAAAGCTACGTGCTTATCGGGTAGCTTGCAAGATAGGCAAGGATGCTGAGAACGTAGACATCGAAGCCGAGGACATTATCCTTATCAAGAAGATACTCTGCCCTGTCATGGCTGTAGGTGGATATGGTCAGATAGTTGATTTGCTCGAAGGATAGGAACAGATAAGGCGGTTCACTACACAGTGACCGCCTTGTTTCTTTTCTCGTCAGTCAGGGAAGTGTGTTGCATTGAACTTCTCTATAGGTTCTAATATCATGTCAGCGAAATATGGAGCATCAGAGCCACCGAAAGATGGAATTAAGTCACTAAGATAGCCATATCTACGTTTTCTTCGTTCCTCCTCTGCTTGCGTTACTAGACCTTTCTGCATTCTAACAGCGAAAGGAAGTTTGTTGAAACCATAGATACCATCTATCCAGTCGTTAGGGTGCGGATTACACTTGTGCTCCAACTCTCGCTCTCCAGGAGTTGATGGCAACCTACTGCCACCTACCAGGTATCCCATTTGATTTTCGTATGGTTCTAACTTTTTCATAATCTTAATGTTTTAATTTCTGCCGCAAAGTTACGAAAATAATCTGAAAGCGCAATATTTCTGTTACAAAAAAAAACGATAAAATGGTAACAAGAATTTGGTAACAGAACTTTCAGATTGTTACTTTTCATAAAGTTTAACACAGAAATATTCTCATTTCCGATTGTTTTGTGCAAAAAAGAGTATCTTTGCACCATCATTTAATTTAAATCAACCCTATAAATTAGCAAATTATGACTAAAGAAGACGAAGCCGAAGTTCAACGGCTATTGAATAATGTGGACGTTACCGAGCTGATGGATATGCTTAAGAAGCATGGTAATCGGTATAGCAGGAGAATACTAAAGTTTTTTCGCTGGTTCTGCAAGTATGTGCCTATCATTATTATGTGCTTTCATGCTTATGGAATATGTGAGTTCTCTCAGCATCCCCGTGAGATGTTTATCCCCTATAATGAAAATATGCCTT
>ERZ1031467.825-NODE-825-length-9773-cov-16.561844_pt1 | contig 9773 bp, 7 predicted proteins | sample MGYA00517105_ERZ1031467 | MGnify/ENA primary metagenome ERZ1031467 (study PRJEB33719, sample SAMN04261155) | wastewater metagenome | biome: rural village; feature: human; material: feces | host: Homo sapiens | place: El Salvador | collected 2013-01-07 ...
ATATCCTATATATGAAAGAGAAGCGCAAAGAAGATTAATATCTTTACATTTTAACAACCTTAATAAATCTTACCTATCTCTACCCTATGGTTTAATGTCCATTTGAAAAACTGAAACTGCCCCCATGTGATTCCATCATTTAAACGAAGAGTTATTGATAAGAAAACATTGAGTGATGCGGCACAAAACATTGAGTTGTCACCCAAGAAACTACCAGTTAGATTCGTTAACACTTCTCAAAGGAGTTCATCCCCCTCATCTTCCTCCCCTATCACATGGGGACAGTATCAGTTTTGAAAACGGACATTAAAAAGTGCGATAGCACCGCCCTAACTACCTATTTTTATATAGTTAGGGCGGTACTATCGCTAAAATTCGAGACCATTTACCGCAAAAACACAAAGTAAACTACCGTTAAAATACAAAGTAAAACGCCGCAAAAATATAAAGTAACTGTAGAAAACATGATTTACGATAAAGCCATATCAAGGGTAGATGGAGTAAAGGTTATACCTTTAGCTACATTAAAAGACAAGAAAAAGCTAATTTTTCGATAGAAAACTAAGAAAAAGTTTGTTTTCTATCGAAAATTTGACTATCTTTGTACCCAAATGAGAAATATTCTAATTACATTAGGCAATATTCCAGTAACATCTTCGGTCATTGCTTCACTATATCCAGATGTAAAGACCAAGTTTGCAAAAGTTGCACAGCTGGAAAAGGCGGGTGAAATCATCCGCCTCAGGCGAAATCTGTTCGTTGTAAACCCACAAGAAACGGGACAACCACTCTCTTCCGGACTTATCGCCAACCATCTGTTGTCGCCATCTTATGTGTCTATGCAGACAGCATTAAGATATTATGGTTTAATACCCGAAGCTGTATATACAGTTCAATCCATGACCTTTAAGACAGCAAAGGAATACAATACACCCATAGGCAACTTTTACTATCATCATATTCCAAGGGCCACCTATCCTATAGGAATTACGCAGATAAAGAAAGGAAACAATGTCTATATAATGGCTACTCCAGAAAAGGCATTATGTGATTTGATAGCCAACCTGCCAGGTATCAAACTGAGATACAAGAAGGAAGCATTAGAGTTTCTGGAAGAAAATCTAAGATTTGATATGGACAGATTCTACCAGCTCAATCCCAAGATATTCGAAGATTATGCAAATATAGGAAAAAAGGCAACATCCATACTCACCATATTAAAACTCTTACAACATGAATGAGATATACCAAAATATGTTATCAGCTTATGATCTTTCCACAGATCAGGCTAAAAGAAATGCTACTTTTGAAGTAAACCAGCAAATAATTCTTGCCGGTTTGTATCAAGGCGGTTTCTTCGAAAAAGCAGCATTTTATGGTGGAACCTGCCTACGCATTTTCCATGGTTTAAATCGCTTCAGTGAAGATATGGATTTCTCTTTATTGAACAAAGATGAAAGTTTTGACTTCTCTCAATACTTCCAACCTATCATTGATGAGTTTGATGCCATCGGGAGAAGAGTGGACATACAGAAGAAGGACAAGAAGAATTTTGGAAAAGTAGAATCTGCCTTTCTGAAAGATACCACCGACGTTTATGACATTTCCTTTCAAACAGAAAAGTCCATCAAAATCAAAATTGAAGTAGATACCAATCCACCTCTCCATTTTACTACGGAGCAAAAACTTCTGATAGAGCCTCGTTCTTTCATGACAAGATGCTTTACCCTTCCCAACTTATTTGCCGGCAAAATGCACGCATTAGTTTATCGAGCATGGAAAAACCGGGTAAAAGGACGCGATTGGTATGATTTCGAATGGTACATCCGAAATAGAATTCCTCTAGATTTCAAACATCTACAGGAAAGAATCAAAGAATTTAATGGATGCGAGAAATCAAAAGAAGAATTCATTGCCGACTTGGAGCAAAGACTAAAATCTGCAGACATCAAACAGGTAAAAGCAGATGTGATGCCATTTATAAAGAATCCAAAAGAAATGACAATCTGGTCCAACGAATACTTTTTGCAATTGGCAAAAATGATAAACTTTGAATAGTTAAGGTATCTCCCATCCCTATCACATGGGGACAGTATCAGTTTTGAAAACGGACATTAAAGGGGTAGGCTTCCACATTCCATAAGAGAAAAGAGAGGGGAATTGCGGCAACCATTCCCCTATATATAATAAGGTGTAAGCTCGGGAATACAATCGGGAAAGGAAGAGGTAAACAGGCTTCAGCGGGAGAAAGACGCACCTCTCCAACTACACCTCCCAAAAGTTTAAGAAATGCTAAAAAAAAACATTTTTGGCATTTTTCACTAAAAAAAATGCATTTTTGGGTCAATTGATTCAAATCAAGGCAAAATTGAACCAATTTGAACCAATTCGGTTTCATTTATTTTATATATCTTTGCACCCAAACATGAATTAGTTATCAACGTAAATTGATATTCTTAACGATTGTATAAAGTAAATGAAATACTCTTAAAGGTGATATGACAATACTACTTATCATATTGATAGGAATCGGAGCATTTGTACTTCTCGGCATTCTAGGCTGGGGAATACAGCTTTTGGGATTTCTCGGAGGGCTCTTAGGTGAAGGCATTACTGGATGTATAGGATGCTTCATCAAGTTCTTCTGGGTGATTCTGCTAATCGCCATATTTATTGCGCTGATACAATAATCAGTTCATTTAATCTTAAAAACAATAACCATTATGACATATTGCAAGAAATGCGGCGCAACGCTGCAACCAGGAATGAAATTCTGTACGAAGTGTGGACAACCTATTGACTTGCAACCACAGGCTCCAACACAGCCACAAGGTGCCAACAAGCCTCAACGTCCTCAACCACTAAAAGCCATGGCTCCTCAGCAGCCTATGAAGCCTCAACCTATGAGACCTCAAGCACCGGGTATGCCCCAAAAACCGATGCAGCCTCAGCGTCCAGTAATGCCTCAGGCTCCACAGTCTCCTCAAGCCCCTCAGGCTCCACAAGCCAGCAAGGGTATGTTCACTAATGCCGTTCGCTCTGTAGCAAACGCTATGACTGGTGGTGCGCTCAATCGCCAGATTGCAGAAGAACAGAGAAGAGCCATCAACCAGCAAGCTACTGAAAGCCAGTCAGAAATCCGTGATGCCAGAAATGCGCAGCAGCAGGCTGAACAGGCACAGATTGCAGCCGAAAGAGAAGCTGAACGTGCCCGCGACCGCCGCAGTATGGAAGCTGTGGATGGTGTTGACGTGGTAAGAGGTAGAACCATCTGGAATATCCAACCAGGAGAAATCGCTCGCAAGATTAGCGAACGGGAACTCGACGAAATAGAAAAGCTGAAAGGTATCATCGTCCAGGAAGGTTGCACCGCCATCATTTTTGCCAATGGCGAACTGGTTTCAACCCTCTCAGCAGGTGCATACCTCTTTTATAAGTCTGTGGAAGAAGAGCAGGCAGCTATCAAGAATGCAGTTGAAAAGGCTGAGAAAGATATGGCTGAAGCCGAAAAGCGTGAACGAGACCGCAAGCGCCAGGCTGAGCCTACCTTCCGCCAGCTCGGTATCGTAGGAGAAGTAGGCCGTGGCTTCAACTGGCTCGGTCGCATCATCTTCGGCGAAAAGAAAGGTGAACAGAAAGAAAAAGCCAAGAAGCGCCAACTAGATTATGCCCGCATCTTAGCCCGCATCACCCAGGCTCCTATCCTGTCAGTCTATATCGTCAGCAACCGTTTCATCACCCTCACCTTTGGTGGAGCAATGAACGAGAATGGCGAACTTGCCTTCCAGCCATACACCATTCCGATGGGCATCCATGATGTACAGATTGGAGTATCTCTCCAGATGAGCATCAGCGATATTCATACCTTCGCTACCAATTATCTTACCGACCGCAACAGCGTAACAACTAGAGAATTACAGCAGTTACTCAATGGTACCGTAGAAACCCTGTTGCGCCAGGAACTTCGCAACCAGAACTACGAGTCTGCCGGACTGACTGCAGAAACAGTAAATGTACTGAAAGAGAAGATCCGCCAGACCATCAACCAGCAGGTATTCGGCATAGAATGCACTCAGGTTCTGAATATCACCGACAGCAACCAGGACTTTGAGCGTTTCCGTCAGGTAGAACGCCAGCTCTATAACACAGAGAAGGAACTCGACTTCATGCACCGCACCGGAGAATTCCGAAACCGAATGGAAGTTGAGGCCAACTCCCAGCAGATTTCTTCTGCACAAAACGCCGAGGATTTGCGCCATGCCCTCCAGGGCATCAACAAAGACCAGTTGCTCCACGATGATGAGTTGGAGGAATTCGTCCAGATGCTCGAAAGCCAGAAGCGCATCCGCCAGGCAAAGACTCAGGAAGAGGAGTTCGAAGTCCTGGAAGAACTCCGCAAGAACCGCCTGGTCAAGCAGGAGGAAATGGAAGTGCTCGAAGATGAACTTGCCCACAAGAAGATTCCTCGTGAGGAAATCACGGAAATCATGCGCATCCAGAGCCAGCAGAACATCGACACAGCCCGTCTCAAGGCAGAATGGGCACTCGATGATTCCCGTACCGACCACGACTGGGAACGTGAAGATCTGGAACGCCGCCGTAACTGGGGCATCGAAGACGAAGAGCGTGAACGCCAGTGGATGCAGGAAGAAAAGGAATACAACCGCGACTTCAACCGAAAGGAGAAGGAGGATGATTACGACTTCCAGCAGATGATGCGTCAACGTGAACTGGATAAGGAAGACCACTTCCTGGCACGCAACGAGAAACTGGAAGACGACCGCCTTGCCTATGAGCGCAACCGCCAGGAAAAGATGGACGATGACCAGTTGGAAGCCAACCGCCACCAGCGCCAGATGGACAAGCTGCAGCAGATGGCTCAGATGCAGGCACAGCTCGACCAGCAGAAATATCAGCACGAAGAAAACGTAGCCACTATTCAGAGCAATGAGCAGATGAATCGTGACAACCATTTCGCCAATATGACTGCCGAACAGATTCGTGCCGCACAACTCTCCCACCTCACCGGAGATGCACAGGTAGCTATGGCAAACGCCTATAACGGCGAGAAGGAAGCCGAGAACCTGCGACAGACTGCAGCAGAAAAGGAAGCGATGATGCAACAGATGCTACAGATGCAACAGCAGAACAGCAATGCCCAGATGGAAGCCATGATGAAGATGGCCGGTATGATAAAAGATACAGCCACCGGCATCAGCGGCGCCCAGCAAAACCAGCAGCAACAGCGCATCAATCAGCTGGAAGAGGAAAACCGACGCCAGCAGGAGCGAGTAGATCATACCCAGGATGTGGCTATGAACAACATCTCGCAGGTAAGTACTGCTGCCGCCAACAATCTGAACGTCTTCAATGGCGGACTCTGTGGAAATACAGCAGGAAGCCAAGCCGCTCCACAACAGGTGGCTCCTCAGCAGGAGGTTCCACAACAGGAATTGATAGAATGTCAGTGCTACAACTGTGGACACACCATCCACATTGCACCAGGCACTCCAAACTGTCCAGACTGTGGCGCACCTTTCCAATGGTAAGCCCTTTCCAGAAAATGCAACAAGAAGTCTAAACATATAAAGTAATCAGACTATGAGCGATATTAAACTTGATGGTGATGCGGCAGTGGTAGGCGGAATCCATTCCGACTCCCACAATACGCAAAACAACTATAGCACCTCAACAACAACCCATACCACCAACAACAGTACGGTTAACAACAAGACTGTATATGAGGCACAGAAGACTCAGACTGAGATCTATCAGCAGAATGAGACTCTCTTTCTGCAGGCTGTGCAGGAACGACTGGTGGATGGCAAGCTGGATAATCAGAAATTGGCAGAGCTCAACCAGTTGAGCATCCAATGGCATATTGCTCCCCTAAGAGCCAACCAGATCATAGATCAGGTACGTCAGAACATCCATATCCTGCAAGGCAGCAAGGGCAACGAATTCCTGGCAGAGCAGATTCTGACCGAGGTCTTCAATGCCATCCAGACCAACCATACCGACATCCTGAAACGCAAGTTCAACAGTCTGGAGCAGTTGGCACGTGTGATGACGAATGATAACAACATCCAGTTCTACTATCATCTGTTGCTTGCCTCGATGTATCCCGACAAGTGCGCCCTTGCCTTCTTCGGCTCCCGTACCGATAACTACTGGCAACTCTTCTGGGCTCATGTAGCGTTCATCAAGACCGGCAATATCGACAATGCCACCGTGCTTCTGCCAAGAATGGGCGGTTTCGGTTGTCCGCAAGGCGACATCGCCCTACTGATGGCTCTCGATAATCTTGCCGACTACCACAAGAATGGCAAACAGGATTACTACAGGCAACAAACCATTCTGTATCTCGACCAGGCCGTGCAAAACGGAATGAGTGAACCGCTAAGTGCCCTATGGTATGCCGTAAAGGAGATGTTGGAGGATAAACCTCAGCCAGAAGAATGGTATCAGTTCTATTGCGACACAACCCTTTCGGAATTCATCCCGAAGGAAAAAAGCAAGATGGCTGTACCACCTCAGATGCCTACACCTCCTCCGATGCCAAAGTTTAATGCCCAGAACGTGAAGCTCAACCAGATGAGAGGCTTCAATCCTCTGCAGGCTGCCAACAATATGGGACTGGGAAGCGTCAATGCGATCAGTCAGCAGCCTCAAATGGCAAGTATGCCAGGCGGTGCAACTCCTCCCCCTATGCCGGGAGCCTCATCGGTTCCCCCTATGCCGGGACAAAGCAAGGCGGCTCCACAGCCGGAAGCCGTGCAGATGGCATCAGAAGCAAGAACAGCTGATGAACCCATCGACCAGCCCGACCCCTTGGAAGACCACTACGGCATCATCCTGACAGATGGCAATGCACTGGCTAGAAAATACGGTTGCTCCATCCAGGAAGTATATGATGTCTTCAACGACTTCATACAGAATGCCTACGACCAGCAGATGTACTGGACATTTCTCGACATCTCGCAATATGGACTGGATTCCACACATGAGACTCCATCCTGGATAGAATGCAATGAAGCAGTATCCCGCTGCATCGCAGACAACAACCTGTCAGCAGGTCCCGACCTACACCTATTTATAATAGGAGGTGACGATGTGATTCCTATCCCTCGCGTCGAAGACCCATGGCCGTATGGCGGCGAGCGAATCCCTACAGATACCTGCTATGCCTTCGAAGGCACCTATATCGTAGATTTGCTGGATAGTCGCGATTCTGACTTCACTGTAGGTTGCGCCCGCAACAATGTGGCTCGTCTGCCTTTGGAAGACGGTCAGCTCGATACGGATATCCGAAGCGACATCGGTGCTTACTTCAACATCAGCAGTATGTATGGCGGCGGTATTCCTGTTGGCAATGTTCTGATGATCAGCAACCGCGACTGGATTCCAGCCAGCTGCACGATGACCCAGCACCTGCCGCTTCTTTACAATACCGACGATCCTGAGCTGATTCGCAACGGAATGTATATCAGTCCGAAGCTGCTGACCGAAGATTCGGAAAGCCTCAGCATCTATTGCAAGTCTTTGGACAAGGCAGATATGCTGATGTTCAATCTTCATGGTGCCGATCCAGAGGGTATGTGCGGATTCTATAGTGAGGATGAAGCTTTCAATCCTTCGCTCCTCAACCAAGGCAGGGCAAGAGTCTTCAATACCGTGGCTTGTTTCGGAGCCCGATATGCCGGTTACAAACGAAACGACTCCATGTTGCTCAGCGCCCTCTACGGAGGTGGCGTATTGCTCTATACCGGTTCGCTCATTCCGGTTCCGATGTTCTCTAATGAGGAAACGGATGAAGCCCGCCAACTTCTGTTGAATCCAGGCACAGGCAGCGAGGTGCTGATGCGCCTCTATCCGCTCTATCAGTTCAAGGGTATGACGGGCGGAAAGGCGATGCTCCAGGCTAAGTGCGATTACTTCAACATGTGCCGACATGTAGAAGATGACAGTTTCTCTATGAGCACCGCCCTGATGTTCTGCCTTTACGGCAACCCGATGCTCCATGTCCGTCGCAGGGAATATGTGGTTGAATCTGCCCTGCAGAATGATGCGATGCCACCAGCTCCTATCAAGGCAGACGGTTCTCCGCTCAAGAAGACCATGCGACAGCGCCTGCTGCAGAAGGATAAGATCAACCAGTCTCTCATCGACCAGATTCGTGGTTATGTGGATGAGAATCTCAATGCCATCCGAAACATGGTAGAGCAGCATCTGTACCAGCAGCTGGGCTTGAAACCGGAAATGCTGGATAGCATCGACCAGGTAAGCCGACCTACCATCGACGGCAATTACGAAACGGGATATTCATTCAACTATCACGACGCAAGCCGCCAATATGGAGCAGACACCTTCGTAGAAGTAGATGCCCATGGCAAGACAAAGCGAATCTATACAACGAAATAATCTGTCCCCTACAAAGGGATTCTATAGTAAATAACAAAAATAATAACAATCATAAAACTGAAACATATGGGATTTTTTGGTTTTAAATCTTCTAAGGAAGTAGAAGAAGAGAAAAGACAGGCTGCCGAGGAAGCAGCGAGAAGAGTGGAACAGAACAACCTGACCAACCTCAGCAACCTGAGCAAGGGTAGTCAGCTGAACTTTGCCATCCCTTACTTTGATGTCTTCGACCCACGCCTGCAAGATTATGGCGTACCAGTATCTGTACATGGTGCCGTGGTATATGCCATCGAGGACATGGATCTCTTCCATAGTGTGAACCGCAATGAGGGTTACAGCGACGAGACTTTCAAGAACAAGCTTCGTGGCCAGCTCACCAAGTTCATCAAGAGTGTAGTTAGCAATGCCCCTTCTGACGCTCAGATTCCTGTAGTTCAGATTGAGCGCAAGATTTTTGAGATTAGCGAACTCATCCAACAGCGTGTTACTCCACAGGTAGAGAAGCTTTTCGGCATCACCATCCGCAGTCTCGACATCACAGGCATCAACGTGGATAAGGAGAGCCGTGGCTATCGTGAACTCAAAGCCCTCACTGCCGAACTGGAGAAGGAGCGTATGATGGCTCAGCATAATGCCCAGATTTCCAACTTCAATCTCAACAACGACCTTCAGCAGGATATGCTCAAGAAGCAGTCTGAGTTGAATCTCGATGCCATGGGCAGAAAGCAGGAACTCGACCTTGGCGGTCAGGAGGAGTTGCAGCGTATGAACCTGGAGAACCAGCGTGAAACCATGCGTATTCAGCGTGAGGAGATGCAGCGTGCTTCTCGTCTCCAGACAGAGCAGACCTTTATGGGTGCTCATCAGGCAAACCTCAATGCCGGTGTTCTCAACAATGCTACAGATAATGGCATCAATGCCTTCCGCCAGCAGACTATGGGTGGTGGTATGAACAACATGGGTCAGATGGGCGGAGCTCCTCAGATGCCAGGTCAGAAAGGCATGGGTGGTGCACCTCAGATGCTGGGAATGGGTGCTGCAGTTCCTCAGGTACAGTATTATATTGGCATCAATGGTCAGCAGTATGGTCCATGCGATTGGAACAAGCTCCAGCAACTCGTTCAGCAGGGTCAGCTCACCCAGCAGTCATACGTTTGGAAGAACGGTATGGCGCAGTGGGAGTTTGCCGGCAATGTAGCAGAACTCGCTCCATTGTTCCAAGGCACCGCCCCACAGATGCCGGGAATGCCTCCTACTATGCCGGGGATGTAAATAGAGATAAATATTATTATTAAACAACTAAAGTTTCGCAAGTGAAAATTCACAAGCGTGATTTAACGTAATTTTGGAAT
>ERZ1031467.830-NODE-830-length-9766-cov-7.530326_pt1 | contig 9766 bp, 8 predicted proteins | sample MGYA00517105_ERZ1031467 | MGnify/ENA primary metagenome ERZ1031467 (study PRJEB33719, sample SAMN04261155) | wastewater metagenome | biome: rural village; feature: human; material: feces | host: Homo sapiens | place: El Salvador | collected 2013-01-07 ...
GCGATACGAGAATACCATCTTCTAAAAAAAGGCGGCGAAGCCGCCACCTGAACCCTGAACCTTGAACCAAATGAAAGCAAAGTAAAAAGGAGCTGTGAAGAAATGAGGATTCATTTCTTCACAGCCCCTTTTGTTATTCTTCTGTTTCCTCAAAATCTATCTCATGCATCACCGTCATGACGGCATCATGGGAAACCCCCCTTCGCAGGAGAAAGGAGGCTGACTTTTTGAAATCTGTCCGCAGCTTCGGGCTCATGCCCCACTTCTTTTGCAGGAGGGCGGCCGCCATCTCGATCTCTTCCTCAAGCTGCAGGTGCTTCTCCGTAGCAAGCCCTTTCAGCTTCAGCTTCTGATGGATGTAGGCGTCTCCGTACTGCGCGCGGCGGCGATAGGCTTCGAAAAGCTCATCAGCGAGGTTCTCATCATTGACATATTCATAGTCTCTGAGCCGTTCCATCGCCTCTTCGATCTCTTTCTCCGTGTACTCCCGCTCTTTCAGCTTCCGAGTGAGATCCTTCTCGCTCTGGTCGCGGAACTGCAGGAGGTACACCGCCGTCTCGTAGCAGGTCCTATCCTTCGGACGAGTCCGTTTCACTGTCCGCTTCCGAGTGTACGCCATCTTCGAAATGATCCGGTTCTACGACAAGGGTGTCACGGATGATCTTATCGATCTCCGCTTCGACATCCGGGTGTTCCTTCAAGTAACGCTTCGCTGCCTCACGACCCTGGCTGATCCTGCTGCCTTTGTACGAGTACCATGCCCCGCTCTTCTGGATGATCTCCATATCGACCGCGATATCAAGGAGTGTGCCTTCCTTGGAGATCCCTTCCCCGTACATGATATCGAACTCAGCCACCTTGAATGGCGGAGCGACTTTGTTCTTCACGACCTTCGCTTTCGTGCGGTTGCCGATGATGTCCGAACCATTCTTGATGACTTCAAGCTTGCGGATCTCGATGCGGATCGAGGAGTAGAATTTCAGCGCGCGGCCGCCCGTCGTGGTTTCCGGATTGCCGAACATCACGCCGACCTTTTCACGCAACTGGTTGATGAAGATGACGATGGTCTTCGATTTGCTGATGATCCCCGTCAGCTTACGGAGTGCCTTGCTCATGAGGCGCGCCTGCAAGCCGACCGAAGCATCACTGATATCCCCCTCGATCTCCTGCTTCGGTACGAGGGCTGCGACCGAGTCGATGACGATCATATCGACCGCGCCGCTTCTGACCAGAGACTCTGCGATGGAGAGCGCCTGCTCGCCGCTGTCCGGCTGGGAGATCAAAAGCTCTTTCGTATCGACTCCGAGGTGATGCGCATAGACAGGGTCGAGTGCATGCTCGGCATCGATGAATGCGGTGACGCCGCCCATCTTCTGCGCTTCTGCGATCGCATGCAGCGCCAGCGTCGTCTTACCGGAGGACTCCGGCCCATAGATCTCGATGACACGCCCGCGCGGATAACCGCCGACACCGACAGCGATATCAAGGGCGAGCGAGCCCGTCGGGATGACCTCGATGTCGAGCTTATCTCCCATTTCGCCAAGACGCATGATGGAGCCGGCACCAAATTCCTTGGTGATCTGCTTCATCGCATTTTCGAGCGCCTTCTGTCTGTCCTGCTGTGCATTCATTTCTTTCGTGACTGCCATAGATACCTCCTTGAAAAATAAGTCTCAAATCGTTTTCTTATACTGCAATTATACGATACAGCAAAGGGAAAAGATAGCGAACCCCAGATTAAATCTCAAAACCGGTCTTCCCTGAATGCCTCCCAAGCACTTCATCAGCTAGTCAGACGCAAAAACCCGCCGCGCTTTCCACGCGGCGGGTTTCGCAGGGGTATATGTGACTGGCATCTGGCAGCAGGTCCTCAAATCAAGCTCACGAGGATCCCCTCTCACCTACTTATTCTTCGGTGTCTTCTGCTTCCGGATCATTCGAGAGCACGTCGATGGAGGCGATGCGATCCCCATCCTCGAGACGCTGGAGAATGACGCCCTGCCCTGCTTTCGTCTTCTTGCTGACGATCTGGCTCGCTTTGGTCTTGATGGTGATGCCCTGTTCGGAGACGCCGACGAGCTCATCCTTGTCATCCGCTGCGACAAGGGCTACGACCTCGTAGCCACGGCGGAAATTCCGGATGCCCTTGCCGTTTCGGCTCTGGATATGATAGGCAGAGGCCTTGTTTCTCTTCGCATTGCCGTCCGCAGAAATGGTGAAGATATCCTTATCTGCCGCAATGCATGCGCCGACGACTTCATCATCGCCAGCGAGCTTGATACCATGGACACCGGCAGCGGCGCGGCCCATGGAGCGGACCTCGCTGTCATCCACAGAGAAGCGGATGGCCATGCCGTCCTTGGTGCCAAGGATGATCTCCTCTTCACCTGTGATCGCAAGCACAGCTGCGAGGCGGTCCCCCTCATTGAGGCGGATGGAGATGAGACCGTTCTTGTTGATGTTCTTGTATTCCGCAAGCTCCGTCTTCTTCACGTAACCTTTTTTCGTGACCATGAGAAGGTACTTCGTCCCTTCCTGGACATTGTCGAGGTCGAGAAGCTCGGTGACTCTTTCATCACGGGCCAGATTCGGAATGAAATTGATGAGCGCACTGCCGCGTGCGGTCCTCGTGGATTTCGGGAATTCCACGGCCGTCTTCATGTAGACCTTGCCCTTGTTTGTGAAGAAGAGGATGCGGTTGTGCGTGGAGGTATTCAGGATCTTCCAGACATAGTCTTCGTCCTTCATCTTCATGCCGGAGACACCGCGGCCGCCCTTCTTCTGGACACGAATATCCGCAGAGTCCATGCGCTTGATGTAGTTCTGCTTCGTCAGGGTGATGGTCATCGGTTCATCCGGGATGAGGTCGGTCAGGGTGAAGTCCTCCTTCGTGGCCGAGATCTGGGTGCGGCGTTCATCTCCGAAATTTTTCTTTTCATCCTGGAGCTCGTCTTTGACGACGCCCATGATCTTTTCTCTGGAGGAGAGGAGGTCTTCGAGGTAAGCGATGGTTTCCTGCACGTCCTTATAGTCCTGTTCGAGCTTGTCTCTTTCAAGGCCTGTCAGCTTGCGCAGACGCATGTCGAGAATGGCGATGGCCTGCTTTTCCGAAAGTCCGAATTTCGACATGAGAGCCTGTTTCGCCACATCATCGGTGCGGGATTCACGGATGGTCTTGATGACTTCATCGATGTGATCGAGCGCGATGAGGAGACCCTCCAAGATGTGCGCTTTGGCTCTGGCCTTGTCGAGTTCATACTGGCTTCTTCTGGTGATGACTTCTTCCTGATGCTTCAGGTAATAGTAGAGGATCTGCTTCAGGTTCAGGATGCGCGGATGTCCATCGACCAGTGCCAGCATGATGGCGCCGAAATTCACCTGCATCTGGGTATGTTTGAAGAGATTATTCAGCATGATGTCCGGGCTGACGTCGGCACGCAGCTCGATAGCGATACGCATGCCGCTGCGATCGGATTCATCGCGAAGGGCAGTGATGCCGTCTAAGACCTTCTGACGCTGCAGGTCGGCGATGGACTCGATGAGACGCGCCTTGTTCACCTGATACGGGATCTCCGTCACTACGATGCGGTGTTTGCCACGATCCATGTCTTCGATCTCCGTCTTTGCACGCACGGTGATGCTGCCGCGGCCGGTGCGGTAGGTATCCTCGATGCCCTTCACGCCCTGAATGATACCGGCGGTCGGGAAATCTGGACCTTTGATATACTTCATCAGCCCATCGATCGTGATGTCTGGATCATCAATCATGGCAGAGAGGCCATCGACCACTTCCGACAGGTTGTGCGGCGGGATATTCGTCGCCATACCGACGGCGATGCCGTAGGACCCATTCACGAGCAGGTTCGGGATGCGGGACGGCAGGACGAGCGGTTCCTGCAGTGAGCCGTCATAGTTCGGCATGAAATCGACGGTATTCTTGTCGATGTCGCGCAGCATTTCCACGGTGATCTTCGCCATACGCATTTCCGTATAACGCATCGCAGCCGCAGAGTCGCCGTCGACAGAGCCGAAGTTCCCGTGCCCATCGACCAGCGGATAGCGCGTCGAGAAGTCCTGCGCCATGCGGACAGCGGACTCATAGACTGCGGTATCGCCGTGCGGGTGATACTTACCTAAGACATCACCGACGATGCGGGCCGACTTCTTGTACGCCTTGCCCGGCAGCATCCCGGCTTCGCTCATCGCGTAGAGGATGCGGCGATGTACGGGCTTCAGGCCGTCTCGCACGTCCGGCAGCGCACGAGTCACGATGACCGACATGGCGTAGTCGATGTAGGAATTCTTCATCTGCCCTTCCAAAGGGGTATTGATGATCTTTCCTTCTTTCCATTCGATATCCATAGTGTCTCCTTGCGAAAAAAGACAGCGCCTTTCGCGCTGTAAATTAAACGATAACTTGTCTTATTATAGCACAAAAACGCTCTCATAGCCATTTGAGAGCCTTTTTGCAGGATCCTTTTGAAAAGTTAAACAAAAGCAGGATCTATGCATAGCCAATCGTCTTTGCCAAAGCTTACTATGCATGGACACATCGATGGCAAGCACTTCTTTCATCACAAAAGAGCAGCCTCAGGGAAACGCCGGTTCGATCGCAGGGTCAGATGTGATCCGTGTTTCCCTAGAGCTGCCTTCTTTATTTGGATACATATATATTATCTTCGAGCACCATGCGCCATGGGAAATTTCTTCCATACTTCGCATAGTCGATACCGATGCGTTTGGTGCGCTTCACAGGGAAATGTCCCTCTCCCTTTTCGATCCAGAGACGGTTTCCGGTGAGGTCTTCTCCATAGAAGGAGCGATCGATCCCCATCGCCATCGTCAGGCGGCCGGGCCCTCCTGTGAGAAGCCTTCCCTTCGCCCCTTTCCGTCGATGCCGCATGAGCTCCACGCCGGAAAGCGGCTCGATGGCGCGGATAAGGACGCAGCCGGGTATTCCCTCGGGTTCGCAGACGATATTGAGGCAGGTATACATGCCATAAATGAGATACACATAGGCATGACCAGGCTCGCCAAAGATCACCTTCGTCCGCGCGGTGATGCCCCTGGCAGAATGCGCGCCATCGTCTTCATGGCCGCGCCAGCATCCGCCATAGGCTTCGCACTCCACGATGCGCCCCGTAGTCAGCCCCTCCTTCGTGCGGCAGCAGAGGACAGCGCCGATGAGCTTCTTCGCCAATGTCACGGGATCGGTGTCGTAGTCGGCGCGCTCCCATTTCATTTCACATCGACCTCCATGCCCATCTCGAGGTCTTTCGTCGGGTCGGTGACGACGCGGTCGCCCTCAGAAAGACCGTCCATGATGAGCAGGAATCCGCCTGTCTCACTGGCGATATCCACAGTCTTGATGTCGATAAGGCCATCATCATTCACGACAGCGACGGAGTCATCGCCGATCAGAGCTGTCTTGGGGATCATGTAGGAAGACATAGTCTTGCCACTTTCGATGCGAATATTGTACTCATTCCCGATGGTGATCTCATCATCGCTGTTATCCACCTGCACTTTGTAGGTGGTGTATTTGTCGCCGTCTTCGTTCGGCTGCTTTTTGAGCTCGCCATACCAGATCTCATCGCCATCCGTCATCGTGACCGTCAGCGTCTTGTCATCCTTAGCGCGTTCCATCAGCGTATCCAGTTTGGACGGGATCTCGATGGAGGCCGTCACCGGTGAATCCTGACGGATGACGAGAGCGGGCTTGCCTGCCATGGCCATGTGCGTATCTCCGATGTAGACCTGAGAAACGATCCCGCTGATCGGCGCACGGACAGTGCAGCCGGCGATGGTCTTCTGCAGGGCTGCCAGTGCGGACGCCAGATTTCCATCCACCTGCGCCCCGCCACCGGAAGGGGCCGGCTCAGCCACTGCACTCCGTCCCTTGATGCGGTTATACTCTGCGCGGGTGATGATGCCCTGCTTCAGAAGCGAGGCTTCCATGCTGTTATCGATCGGCGCGCCGCCATAGCTGGCCGCTGGAGCCGAAGAAGCGCTCTCGGCGATCTTCGCCTTGATCGATGCCGCCTGCGACTCATACTGAGAGGAGTCGATCCGGAAAAGGACATCGCCCGCCTCGACCGTGGTCCCGATATCAGGCAGATCAGAAAGAAGGCCGCCTGATACAGACGGAATGACCGGCGCGACATGAAGCGCCTCCGGCACCGCTTTCGTCTCCAGGGTAAATGGTTCCTGGCTGGCTTCGGCCTTCATGACATGCACGGAGGGTTTTCCGCAGCCCGAGAGAAGCAATACGGCAGAGAGCGCCCCTGCCGCCATCCAAGAGATCCATTTCTTCATCATGCGCCTTCTTTTCCAAGAATATCCGCGGCCAGCGTATCCGCGAGGGAGATCAATGCTTCGTCATCACCGGTGATGCTGCCCTTCACGTGGAGCGGCTCCTCGATGATCTCACACTTCTTCCACGTGCTGACGATATCCTTCATGAGCTTGCCGGATACATTGGGCGCCCAGCTGCTGTTCCCCAGGATCGCCACTTTGCGGTTTTGGATGCCCATCGTCGTACATTCGTGAAGGAAGGCTGCCATCGCCGGATTGAGGCACATATTCATCGTAGGTGCTGCCAGTACCATGTGGCTTCTGCGGAACACTTCCGCCCACGCATCGCTCACTGGGGTCGCGCAGAGATCGATGAGCTTCAGATTTCTGACACCGCGCTCGCCGAGGAGTGTCGCAAGACGGCTTACTGCCATCGCGGTATGGCCATAGGCGGAGGCGAAGAAGATGGAAGCGGACGTATAATCCGGTGTAAAAGACGCCCACTTCTTCACGCGATCGATCACATACGCCTTGTCCTTCTCCGTGCGAAGGACAGGCCCGTGAAGCGAACAGATGATGTCGATGGGAAGAGCCTCTGTCTTTTTTAAAGCGGAAAGCACCTGCATGCCGTACTTGCCCGTCGTATTCGTGTAATAGCGACGGCCTTCCACGCCATACACATCCGCATAGTCAACGGCATCGGCAAAGATGGAGCCATGGATCGCACCGAATGTCCCGAAGGCATCCGCAGAAAAGAGGACTTTGTCTGTCTCATCATAGGTAAATGTCACTTCCGGCCAGTGGACCATCGGTGCCTTGATGAAGCGGAGCTTGTGCACGCCGAGATCCAGCACCATCTTTTCGTCAGAAAGGATGGTGCGATCTTTGAACGATACATGGAAGAACTGCTCGAACATTTTGATCGCCTGCGGCGAAGCGATGATCTTCGCCTTGGGATGTGCCTCTGCAAGTGCCAGAAGCGAACCGCTGTGATCCGGCTCCATGTGATTGATGATGATGTAGTCAAGCGCACGGCCTTTCAGAAGGTAGGAAAGGTTATCCATGAAAATGTCCCGGCATGCATTGTCGATCCCATCCAGAACACAGGTCTTTTCATCATCGATAAAGTAGGTGTTATAGGAAATCCCCTGCGGGAGCGGTACCAGATTATCAAAGCGAGGCGTCACGAAATCGTTTGCGCCGATCCAGTAAATGCTGTCCGTCACTTTCTGTTCATTGTGCATCATAACAAGACTCCTTTGGAAATACGAATAGATATGTATTATTATAGCATTCATGGGAAGAAGGCTAAAGGCTCGATGGGTTCAATGGGTTCTAAGGGTTCAAGAGGTTCAAGAGGTTCAAGAGGTTCTAAGGGGTTAAAAATCAGAAGCGCCGCGAAGTATGCATAAAGCGATGCCCGAAGTTGTAGTCACAAGTCGCTCATCCCTGCTTTCACACATCCATCGTTTATCGGTCTGCAAGGAAGATTTCTCGGCAACGCTTTCAATGACGATACGGGAGTCTGATGTCTTCTAGTCACTAGTCACCAGTCAAAAAAAGCACCTGCCTTCGCAGATGCTCACATGTTCTTTTCCAATTTGGCAAGGATCCGACTGGTAACGACCGTCAGAAAGAGATAGATGACGGCTGTCGTGATGAATGTCTCCCACACACGATAATACTGTGCATTCGCTGCATTCGCCCAGTACATAAGCTCCGGCGTCGCGATGACGGAGGCGAGAGACGAGTCCTTGATCAGGCTCACAAAGGAATTGCCCAGTGCCGGTACGACCGACTTCAGCGCCTGCGGCAGGATGACATATCGCATGCTCTGCCATGCGGAAAGACCCAGCGCACTGGCGGCCTCCCCCTGCCCTACATCGACGGACTGGATGCCCGCACGGATCGTTTCCGCAATGTATGCCCCCGCATTGATGGAAAGCGCAAGTGCAGCCGCCAGGACACCGTCCGGCTTCTTCATGAAAAGAGGTACGATGCCGAAATAGGTGATCAGCAGCTGCAGGAGGAGCGGCGTCCCGCGTATGCTTTCGATGAATAGCAGTGCGGGGAAAGACAGGCATTTCTTTTTCGAAGTACGCAGGAGTGCCAGCACGAGCCCCAGCAGAAATCCACAGAGAATCGCGATCAGCGAGAGCTTGATCGTGAGCCATGTGCCAGATAAGAAAAACGGCGCATATTCCTGAATGATGGAAAATTTGAAATCAGACATGATTAGCCTCAGAATTATAAAATGATGCGTTCCGGGTCAGCGTTTCCCCAGTTTTTCCAACGTCTCCTCATCGACTTTCGTCTTGAACCACTTTTCATAGATCTTTCCATAGGTACCGTCAGCGATCATGTCCTTGAGCGCCTTGTCGATCTTGCTCTTGAGCTCTGCGCCCGTATCCTTTGGATACAGGATACCGAAGAACTCAGGCGTGAAGGCTTCATCATCATAGACGATCGAAAGATGCGCCTCGGGGTACTGCGCCTGGATGGACTTCACGGACGTCTCATCACCGACCAGTGCATCGACCTGCCCGCCGATCAGCATCTGGATGGACATCGGCGTCTTCTTGATGGAGGGATGATTCTTTCCGAGAAGCTTTTCCAGTGCCTCCTGCCCCGTCGAGCCGTTCTGCACAGCGATCTCTTTGCCGTCCATCAGATCCTTCGCACTGTGGATATCCACACCTTCCCGCACCAGGATCGCCTGCCGGGAGAGGAAATACGGCGCCGAAAAGAGATAGGATGCTTCTCTATCCTTCGTGACGGTGACACCGGAAATCGCCATGTCCGCCTGATGTGAGCGGATCTGCTCGAAGAGCGCTTCCCAGCCCGCATCGGTGAGATTCATCGTAAGCCCGGCGCGCTTCACCGCTTCTCGTGCGAGGTCCACGTCAAATCCGACGATCTTGCCATTCTCCATATACTCGAAGGGATTCCAGTTCGCATGAGTCACGACATGGATCTCATTTTTCGTCTGCTTCGGTGCGTCTCCTCCGCAGCCCGTCATGAGAAAACAGCCTGCCGCGAGAAGCGTTGCCCCTATGATGATGATTTTTTTCATTGTTCTTCTCCTACTTATTTCATGGGATACCATGGAAGAATTTTACGCCTGCCAAAAAGGTTTTGTTCAGCATGCCTCTTGGATATTCCCATTATACGACCGCAAGCATTCCAATACAAGTTGTTTCGTATTTATTTTATAAAACTCTAAGTAAATACTGATTCAATCGTTATCAGATGTCATCCGTGTTTCCCTTAGCCTCCAACAAAAAAGGCGATGTGAAATAACGATCATCTCCTTTTCGCATTCCGTCTGCCGCGGGGGACTTGCAGCTCTCATAGGAGTGACCGGAAAACCTTATCCCGGCTGTCTTTCATGCCATAGTCACCCTCTCCGCCCCTTTCGGGTACCTTCCCCTAGAGGGGAAGGCTGCGATACGAGAATACCATCTTCTAAAAA
>ERZ1031467.832-NODE-832-length-9736-cov-34.635885_pt1 | contig 9736 bp, 11 predicted proteins | sample MGYA00517105_ERZ1031467 | MGnify/ENA primary metagenome ERZ1031467 (study PRJEB33719, sample SAMN04261155) | wastewater metagenome | biome: rural village; feature: human; material: feces | host: Homo sapiens | place: El Salvador | collected 2013-01-07 ...
AATTAAACAGAATAAAAAAAAGAGTGTATCATAAATTCATGACACACTCTTTTTTGTTAATATTCTCAGACTGACGCCCCTATATCGCCCCCAGTCAATCAGCAACTTATCAGCCAATTCCCCAAAATCATCAGTAAACAGCAACCTATAAACTATTAACTATAAACTATCATTAGTGTCCAATAAAAATTGGACACTAATGCTTTTACTTACTTGATAAGTATCAAATCAAAGTACATTAGACGAGTCTTTAATGGCTTATCAGAAACAATACCTCTATATGATTTTTAATACTAACTTTAAAATTTTGCTTTTGCCAAAATAGCCTTCATCTCTGCACGCTGCTTTGAGAAATCTATGCTACCCGCTTCTTCAAGGTTTCTTCAGCTCTTTCTCTGAAAGCTAAAGCCTCATCACCTGTCAGCATTGGGATACCACTAATTGCTAATGCCATAATCTTATCTCCTATTATTTAGTTTATATAACTTGGCGCCAAGTTACGCTTTTTCTTCGAAACCACCAAGAAAATCGAAAGAAATCTGCAAGTTATCAGCAAATTACCCAAAATCAACAGTAATCTGTAAACTATAAACTATTAACTCTCAACTATAAACTCTTTTTCCCCCGGCGGTCCCAGCCCGCACAATCTGGCGAAGACCTTTGATGGTCCGCCAACCTTAGAGCGCAGCGGTTCTGAGCACCGGAGGCGGTTACATCCCTTTCCCTTTTGGATACTTACGGAAGCAAGCTATTTAATTAAGATTATTATTTCCTTGATTCCGTAATAATAATTTCACGAAATCTTTTATGTTTACAACAAAAATCCGAGGAAATTCTATCTCATTGAGAATTTTAAAGTGAGCATCATTGCTCACTATACAACTTGCACCAGCAGCAAAAGCACAATCAACAAATTTGTTGTCGTCTTCATCAGCCTGAATGAGATGCAACTTATACCAAGGTGTTACGAATTCCACATTTTTTTTGACTTAGAATCACAGACACAACATTACTTGCAATATTTGCATTAGTCTTCTGCTCGATGATCTCTAAATACTCCTCAATAATTTCATTTGTGACACACAAAATCAATCTACCTTTCAAGAAATCATCCCAAATCTTACGATAAGGACTTATCCTTGGAAGGCTCATCAATAAGCAATTAGTATCAAGAACAATCTTTCTCATTTGCCAGAAGTACGTAAATGTTCATTCCCCCAGTTCTCGATGGTATCAAGAGTTATACTTCCATTATCGCACAACTCATCAATCCCCTCATCAACCTTCTTTGCAAAGTATTGAGAGAGAACATTTTCAAGATTATCCAATTCCTGTGGAGTCTTGATATATGACATCATCTGCAGAATCTTCATCTGAGCAGGGTTAAAAACTGTCTGTTCCATCCTATTTTCATTTAAACGTTCAACATTCTAACCGCAAATTTACACATATTCTTCGAAACCACCAAGAAAATCGAAAAAATTCTGCAACTTATCAGCCAATTATCCTCAAATCATCAGTAAACAGCAACCTGTAAACTATTAACTATAAATTGTAAACTCTCTTCCCCCCATGCGGTCCCATCCCGCACAATCTGGCAAGACCTTTGACTCCCCACCAGCAAGCCCCTCAGCAAGGCAGGCACTAATTTCCTCATCCCGGCGGTCCCATCCTGCACAATCTGGCGAGACCTTTGATGGTCCGCCAGATTGTGCAGGGTGGGACCGCCGGGGGACAAGCTTGATGATGGGGACCGGCTTATTATAGCTTGCTACGGGCGGCGGGGGACGGGAGTTAGAGCTCTACATCCTCATCTACTGTTAAGATGAATTTCGAGGCATTCATGCTCTTCATTAACCGGATGTTCAGATTGATTAAATCACGATATTCATCTAGGGCTGGGTTGTTGATGTCGGTATAACCGTGAAAACCACCCATACCTGTTGCGTCGTTTATCTTTACTACATCTACAAAATAGATGTCACCATCTTGAGTTTTCACTCTTTTCAATACAAATTTTTTTAGTTTCTGCATTTCATTTTATCCTTTAGATTCATACTGTGGTTGGTCTATGACTGGCACCTTATGAAGCAGTACATAACGCTGCAACAACTGGCGCCAAACCAATAGACGCGTTCCTTTCCATAATTCAACGGCTGCCGCTACAAGAATGTTAAATGTTGAATGTTGAATGCTGAATGCCTTGGCAACAGCCTTTGACATTGCATCTATATCATTCGTATAGTCGATGTCTGTTTCTATCGAAAATCCACCTATCCCATTGACTTTTTCAAATCTATATTCGCTTTGAGTGAGCAAGTAGAGTAAGCGGGGATATTTCTTCGCCTCTAAATCTGCGAGAAAAGCCTCTTGTTCTTTACAGCTTTGTGATGCGTAATAATCATAGAATCCTCCCCATGAACAGATGGCCTTTACCTTTCCACCATCTGTATTCACCAGTGCAAAATGGGCATAATACTCATAGTCCTCATCGAAGTCCGTGGAGTTTTTATCAGACTCACTACCTTTATCCTGGAAGACATCCCGAAGATTACAGCGGAGGATGAGCTCTGTGATTCCATTATGATGCAACACCGTATAATCATGTCCTTCCGGGATGATTGCTCCAGAAGTAGGTGTAAGAAATGGACGTAATTTGGCATCAGGAATCAGTTCATTCAACCACCCTTCAAGGGAGATTTCCCCTGCCTTAAAGTAATTGGAAAGAATACGAAAGTTATTGCGCATCTTTTCGTCTATTTGTCCTAATACCTTTTGCTGCTGGGCAACAGTGATTTTTTCTTTCTTGCTTTCGTATGCCAAATCCGACATACTCTGATTGCGATAGACAGGCAATCTCTTTTGATAATCCAAGAAAAGATTGCGCAATGTTTGACAGGCATTCTCGGATGGCTGTTTGGCTTGAAGATAGCCAATCATCTGATCGATGGCACGCCACACACCCACAGCCTCAGCTTTTGGTCCCTTGGTTGCCTCATGCTCTACCTGCATATCGTATTGACGAACGTTGGAAAAACTGAGACAGAGGGTGTTACCAAATCTCACAAAAAGATGGCGGTCTTTCTTGCCCTTGTTCTTGATTTGCTTGACCACGCCAACCCAACCTACCAAAGGTCCACTGAATATGCGGACGGTATCATTCTCCTGAATGAGGTCATCATATCGCTTGCTTACAATACTCAATCCCTCTACACCATCTGCCATTTTATCACTGAAATAAATAAAATGCTCCATGTCTTCATCTGGGATTGTAGCCGTTCTGATAATGTCATCCGGAGATAAGTTCTTGACATCCTTACAAAGAAGATGTGCGCTTGAGACAAGCTTTCCTTTCTGCAGTTCGCCTGTTTCCTGGCTACGAATGATATCTTCATAGACAAAATACCCCCAAGGTGTCAGTATTTTCTTCAAAACCTTTATGCTGTCTGCCTTGATAAACAGTAATCCATATATCAGCGGACGAAAACGGAAACGTTCTTCTCCCTGGGCATTGACATACTTCGTTCGGCATTTTGGCAGATAGACAAACTTCACTATGCCGGGATACGTATTTTCAAGAAACTCTTTCGTGCTTTGTTCTTGAAATTTATCTGTATTGACTATAAACCACATTGTCTAGAGTTAAGAATTTACAGGTGAAAGCTTACAGATGAAAATTGCTAAATATTAACGGCAGTTAGCTACAGGATACATCTCGGTTTCTCCTGAAAAGATTCCTCTTCCCGGATTATTGGGGTTGTGATATGTATCACAGCATTGATAAATCAACAGACTAACTTCCACTAATTTTCAATACTTTTATGTCTTTCGGTCTTCTGCATACATGATGCATGTAAGCCCGTATATAGCAAATTGTTTGTCATACGCTTCGCTTATATGAAAGCCATATTTATAGTTCTTATTTCACTACACTCTTCTGAATCTCTACATAAGAGATACAGAATTACCTTGCAAAAATACGAAAAATGTTGGAAACAAGCAAATTATGGGTGTTAAAAAATTAATATCGTTCTACGAAAATCAACATTTTTTTACGCTTCTTTTCGTACATAATTTTCTAAGTCGTTGTTTGAACGAAAGTTTTCGGCATTTCTGTATCTCTTATGTAGAGATTCAGAAAAATCGGTTCATTTTGGTTCATTTTATAAAATCCCTCTTTTTATTCTTTTTTGTGGCTTATAGAGCTGCCAGTATCTTGGCGTTGGCATCATCTACTTCTGAGCTTTTGATGGAGCGGAGATAGATCTGCGTGGTGGTTTCGGAATGATGTCCCAATGCCTCGCTGATGACTGAAATAGAGATATGGTTGTCTCTTGCCGTCGTTGCCCAGGAATGGCGGGCGATATAAAGGGTAAAATAGTTTAACCTTGTTATTTTCCTATTCTATTGTGGCAGTTGGCGCATTTTCGTTGTGGCAGTTGCCCCGAGTTCGTTGTGGCAGTTGGCGCATTTTCGTTGTGGCAGTTGGCGGAATTATTTTTTCTGATACACTCTTACATAATCGATGAGATACTTCATCGGGAGGGCGGAATCATCTATCGCTCCACCATTATCACCGCCCAGGGCAAGATTGAGCAAAAGATACTGCGGCTTCTTGAAAGGCTGCTCGCCATTGCCCAGTTTGCCATTCACCGCCTCTGCCTGACTAATCTCGTTGAGGAGTTCATCGTCCAGATAAAGACAGATGCTCTGCTCATCCCAATCCATGCGCCAAACGTGGAACTTATCAGCCCACTGCGCATCACGATCGGTGAAATGGGTGAAGGGGATTGCCTTGCTGTTCCATTTCGCCGTCCAAGGCTTATCGGTTCCCCAGCAGGCATTGGCAAGGATATGAGGCACTCCCTGCTTGCGATAATACTCCATCATGTCGATTTCCCCATTCGATGGCCAGTCCATGCCGCGCCCCAGAAGCCAGATGGCAGGCCAGGCTCCACCCGCTGTAGGAATCTTAGCCCTGACCTCTACCCTGCCATAGAGAAACTCCTTCTTTTCTGCCGTATTTACCGAGGCTGAGGTATATTGTATCTTTTCGATGTTCTCAGGCCATCGGCTACTGCTCTTCCGGAAACCGGGATTCCGGCGAGGCTTCTTCTCCTTGCGTGCCTCGATGACGAGATTGCCATCCTTGCAATAGGCATTGGCTTTCTGATACCATTGCGCCTCATGATTGCGCTTGAATCCCTCCTCGTAGTTCCATACCTTGGCATCAAGAAGTCCATCGGTATTGAACTCATCGCTCCATACCAGTTTCCACTCATTCTGAGCCATCAGGGCAGATGGAGCTAAAGCCATCGCCATAACTCCGAACGCCATTCCCATTTTCTGCTTTACATTCATTTTGATGATTGTTTTGTTTTTATTTCCTATAATTGTCAGTATTTGCACAATACAACGATTGATGGCGCAAAATTACAAAATATCAATAAAATGGAGGACTAATTTTAGATAATTCAAGGTAAAATATCGATATTTTACATAAAAATCGGACTGTCCCGTGAATCAACGGCATCATGATGCCCAGCCTATACCGAATACATTGGAATAAAATGAAAAAGCAGAATATCAGCTGATATTCTGCTTTTTCTCTTACAAACTCTCACCAAAATCTTTTCTAAACTTCTCGGCAAGTTCTTCCTGCCAATAGCCTACTTCTTTCAGACGACCAAAGAAGAAACGAAGAACAGAAGGCTCTTCTACCCATTGCAAACCACCAATAAACTGGCGATTATCCCAAAGCCACTTCACGCGATCGGCAACATACTTCAACTGTGATAAAGTGAATACACGACGAGGAACTGCCAATCGCATCAACTCTAACTCAGCAAAAGGCTCAGAGCCATCAGGATTTCGCTGTTCAGAGAGAGTACCACGCTCCATGCCACGGATGCCACCGGCAATATAAAGAGCTGCTGCTACAGCACCTGCTGGATACTGATTATGAGGAACATCCAGAACAAAGGCACCAGCATTGAGATGACAACCAAGACCACCAGGAGGCAGAATTACCGGTACACCATAATCATCCAATTCCTTGGCAAGATAATTGATAAACTCTGGTCCCTGATTGATGTATTCCATATCAAGCGATTCGTAAAGACCCTGTGCCATCGCCTCCATCGTACGGACATCAATACCACCATAAGTTAGGAATCCCTCATACAGAGGAATATATTCCATCATCTGCTGGGTATATTTAGGATCCTTGGAAGTGATGATACCACCCTTGGAGAAACTCAGCTTACGGGCAGAGAAATAGATAATATCAAAGTGGTCTGCCAGGAGATGATAGATTTCTCTAGGTTCCATATACTTGCATCGAGCCTCACGCATCTTCATGAAATATACATTATCCTGCAATAAAGAGGCATCGAGTACAGACTTAACTCCCATTTCATGGCAGATATCCGTAACCGCAAGCATATTCTCAAGAGATACAGGCTGACCGCCAATCAGGTTGGTTCCCGACTCTACACGAACGAAAGCCACTCTGTCTGCTCCAATTTCCTGAATGCGCTGGCGCAGGTTCTGAAGATTGAAATCGCCCTTGAAAGGATCATTACTCTGTGGCAACAGACCTTTTGGGTCCAGAAGTTCTTCCACAGTACCGCCAAGACGAGTGATATGGGCTTTCGTAGTGGTAAAGTGGAAATTCATCAGTGCCACCATACCCGGCTTGACAAAAGCCTCGGCAAGGATATTCTCGCATGCTCTTCCCTGATGTGCCGGCAAGACGTTTTCTGTACCAAAAACTTCTTTCACAGCCGCCTTTACTCTGTTAAAGGTTTCGGAGCCAGCATAAGCATCATCGGCATGCATCATGGCACCAAACTGCAAATCGGACATGCCGTTAACACCCGAATCGGTCAACATATCCATATATATATCCTTATTCTGAAGCAGGAACGTATTGTTGCCTGCCTCCTGAATTTTCTTCAATCGGTCTTCTACTGGCAGAAGCGAAAGCTTCTGAATCATTCTCACTTTGTGCATTTCGAGTGGCACCTGGTTTTCACTCTTATAAAATTTTACTGCCATTTGTTATATTTTTAAGTATTGATTGTTATTTGTTGCTTTTGAATCCTATTCTTCACAACCTAAATGCAAAAATATAGAAAAGGAGTACAACTAAAAGGATATATATTTCGGTTTTATCTACCTTTTTTAATGATTAATCTTGAATCTACCATTTTTATCTACCATTTTTATTGGATATACCAATAATTATCGTATATTTGTACCAAAATTACATTTAAGTTATGGAACATATTAGAATAGAAAACATAGAACAGTTCAATCATTATTTCCACCAACCCACCTATCACCCACAAGTGAGCGTGGCAAGGTTGCAGGATGCCGACCTCTCCCTATTCGAACCAACCGACTTCTGCATGTATTGTGTAGTACTGATGGAAGTGGATTTCGGAGAATTGGTTCTGCATGATACCTGCATGAGATACCGGGGAGGAACCATGTTTACCATGAAACCTGGCGATGTGGTATCAATGAATCTAGACAGTCGGGTAAAACCGCATGGCTGGATGCTCGCTTTCCGGCCAGAACAGCTCAATGGCACAGGATTGGGGCGTGACTTTTATATGTTCAAATTCTTCGAATACAAAGTGGCTGAGGCTTTGGAACTTTTTGATAGCGAACGGCGGGTCATCATCAATTGCTTCAACAATATCTATACTGAACTGCAAGCTCCTGATGATGAACTTACCAGTCACATGTTGCGCCTGGGTATCGGACAGTTGCTCACCTGTTGCCGCCGTTTCTACGACCGGCAATTCGATACGAAAGACCTGCATTCTTCTGATTTAGGTAAACGATTAGATAAAATGGTAGATGAATACTTATCAGAAGGCTCTAAAAAGCTACGTACCCTGGGACCTCCCACAGTGGCATGGTGTGCAGAACAGTTTCATCTCACCCCAAGCTACTTTGGAGACATCGTACGACGCGAAATGGGCATCACGCCCCAAGCCTTCCTGCAGACCAAACTCATCGACCGTGCCAAATCATTGCTGGCAAGCCAGGAATTAACGATCAATGAAATAGCTGAAGAACTGGGCTTCAGCTATCCCAACCATTTCGCCCGCCTCTTCAGACAAAAGACGGGAATGTCTCCTAGTGCTTTCAGGAGACAGCTGTTAAAAGAATAATCCTGCCTGTATCAGGAAGCAACAATGGAATGACTGAACTTATGATGCTTGACCATCCAGCGGTATACAACCACACAGATGATAACAGAGAACAGCGAGCCGAGCCACGTAGTGATACCCATAGGATAGAGCGTATCTGGATACATCATTGAGGCAAGATAAGCCAACGGAATTCTTACCAGAATGACCGACAGGAAATTATAAACAAAAGAAATGATGGAATAGCCACAGGCTGTAAACAAGCCTGAGAAGCAGAAGTGAATGCCGGCAAAAAGACAATCATAAATATATCCCTGCAGATAAACGGCTCCTTTTTCTACTACAACAGGATCATCGGTAAAGATACCCACTGCCACCTCCGGGAAAATCTCCCAAACGGCAATCATCAGCATGCCATAACCAAAGATGATGACAAGCGAACAGCGCAGAGTCTTAAGCACACGGTCTACATTGCCTGCACCATAATTCTGGGAACAGATGGCTGATACGGTAGAAAGCATTGCAGAAGGAAGAATAAAAACCAGACCGATAAACTTCTCTACGATGCCCACAGCACCGGCATCATACACGCCTCGTCCATTGGCAATCACGGCAATGGCAAGAAAGCCCAACTGGATGAAACCATCCTGCATAGCTATCGGAAAGCCTATCTTCAGAATACTTTTTACCGTCTGACGGTTTGGACGGAAATCATGTCTGTGAACATCAAATACCTCGCGATGACGCCTGATGGCAATGAGGGCTACGATCACACTAAACATCTGCGATAAGGTAGTGCCCAATGCCGCACCTCGGGCTCCCCACCCCAGATATCCGATAAAGAAAAAGTCGAGAAGGATGTTAACCACACAGGCCACAGCCACGAAATACATCGGACTCTTCGAATCACCCAAACCACGGAAGATAGAAGCTATCACATTATAAGCCATGATGAAAGGAATGCCGATAAAGCATACCATAAGATAATCACGGGTACCTTCTATAGCCTCGGGTGGCGTATCCATCAGGCGGACAATACCATCACGGCAACAAAGCAACACCACTGCCAGCAATATACTCAAGGTAAAGAACATGGTAGCAGTATTACCAATAACCCGGGAAGCCCGGCGCTGATCCTTTGCACCGATGGCATGAGCCGTATTAACCGTGGTACCCATAGCCAGACCAATGACTACGCAAGTAACAAAATACATTACCTGCGCACCATTAGATACAGCCGTAGTACTATCTACATTACAATATCTACCTATCACGAAAAGATCGGCCAAACCATAGAGAATCTGTAGGAAATAAGCCAGAATATAAGGTAACAGAAAGGTCGTGATATTCACCCAAATGCTACCTTGTGTCAAGTCTGTTCTATTCATCGGTTGCAAAGATACTATAAAAAACAGAAAAAGCAAGACAATCTTACTTATTTTTTCTCAAATTCTGCAAATTTGTGATATAGCACCAACATTCACGGAGCCGTGGTTACCTCATACCGGACATACATAAAAAAAACTCCGAAGAACCAAGATTGATTCTTCGGAGTTTTTTGTACACCCTTA
>ERZ1031467.843-NODE-843-length-9693-cov-6.973853_pt1 | contig 9693 bp, 11 predicted proteins | sample MGYA00517105_ERZ1031467 | MGnify/ENA primary metagenome ERZ1031467 (study PRJEB33719, sample SAMN04261155) | wastewater metagenome | biome: rural village; feature: human; material: feces | host: Homo sapiens | place: El Salvador | collected 2013-01-07 ...
ATGCTATGTTGTGTATAGTATAAAGAATGGATGTCTCACATTATGGGTATTCCAAGATAATATAGATAAATATCTTTCGATTCCCACATATTATATATGTGCTTCACCAAAGGATAAAATTAAAGGTGCTGGGCATCAGTTGGATTGTATGGTTCTACCATTGTTGGATAATTGCAGGGAAGTCGGTTTAAGAGACTACATTGATATGGTTTTGGATTATTTGTGTTTAAGGCAATGGGCAGAAGTGCAATTGGGTAAAGTCTCAACAACTGTAAAAAAAGAAGTTAAGAAAAACAAGAAAACACAGATAGTAACAGAACCAGGACTTGATTATTTTATGTTTGACAGTAAATGGTACACTGAAATATCTAACAATGAGTCATTTAAGGTCAGTGGTCATTTTAGATTACAACCATATGGTGATGGTACGAGAAAGCTTATTTGGATTAATGAGTTTACAAAGAATGGTTATCACAGAAAGGCTACTATAGATAAAGTTAAGGATGGGGAAATTACTTTAACATAATTCGGTCTATATTGTTGATGTTTCACTATTATATTAAAGTTTAATGTTTGTTGGCTAACGCCGTTCGATACACACCTTCATTTCGTTCGGCATGAAAGCTCGTATCGTTCGATATGAGCACTCACACCAAACGATACGAGACAATAAATAAGCCTTTTTGAAATAATTTTCAAGGAGTCTTGAAATTACAGCCAAATAGTTTTGTTGTTACGGTTGCAAATCCCTATATTCAGACACCGCATTGAAGCAAGGGCAAGCCTTTTGTGGGTTCAAGTCACGATGACCGACAATAACAGCCTGCGGATATGTTTTCTTTAGGCGCATAATCAATTGTCGTATGGCTGTTTTCTGTGCATCCGTTCTTGTGTCCTTGGGGTTTCCGACTGCGTCTAAGCCTCCCTCATAGCAAATGCCGATGGAATACCTGTTGTGGTTCACGCAGTGGGCACCAATTTGTTCAATAGGTCTGCCGTTTTCAACAGTTCCGTCACGACGGACAACATAGTGATAGCCGATTGTGCGCCAACCGCGAGCCTTGTGCCATTGTGTGATGTCTTTTGCCGAACTCAGCTGGTTGGGACGAACCGCAGAGCAGTGTATAATGATAAGTGTTACTGTTCTCATGATTCTTCGTTTTTGTTGTTTGATACTTTTCCGCTGTGATAATCCAATCCTGCCAAGGCAGCACTGAAAGTGAGCAGTTCACCAAAGGCTGTCAATACAGTTGGGTCGATGTAACCTTTTGGCGGAATGAACATGGCGGAGATTATTAACCCTACACCAAGCACAGCCAGTATGAACGAGGCTGCAAGGTGCAATTTTGTATGTCTGTATTTCTTGATTGCCATAAATGTTGTTTTTTAATTCAATAGCCACCACATATAAAAGGTGGCTACCGAAAATGTTAGTTGATGTATTCCAATTATTCCTTGCTGTCTGTGTCGACAGGTTTATCGTTCAGTTGGTTGATGTCAACAAACGATGCAACCTTACGTATTGAAACAGAATCCAAGGCATACGAACGCTTTTGGTTCGGCCAGAAACGGAGGTGTACTTTCATCACGTTGTCGGCAGTGAACTCCTTTTCAGTAGGGCTGCCGTAGGTTTCAGGACTTAGATAGAACGTGCCGAGGTCTCCGAAGCGCACACGCTTGGAGTCTTTCACAAGCTCCACGAGACAGTCGCAAGCTGCCATCAATACGCCGAGGATAGTTGCACGATCGAAAGGTGAACCGTGGTTGCTGATGTGCTGTGCAAACTCCTCCGTAGAGAGGGTTTCAGTGTAGACGAAGCGTCCGTACCATCTGCCGTATGCAGCAGAACTCTTGTTGTTGTTCTTGTACTTCTTTGTGATTAACTTTGCCATAATACGTTGATTTTTAGATGTTGTACATGTTTACAATTCTCGTTGCTATCATGGATAGCGTGCTTGCAAGCGGACAACCTTTTATCGGATGTCTGATGCAAAAGTACAACATTGGCAGAACGAAATCAAGCGTATGGAAAAACGGGAAAGTGGCGTGGAAAAACAAAGGTGAACCACACTATGTATGCAGTTCACCTCAAAATGGCGTTATAAAAGGACTTTCACTAAGCATGTTTGCGCATCTCCAACTCTTTGTAATAATCCGTTCCGTGGAAAATCCCAAGCACCTTTAGAAAATCCTTGATGAACAAATCATTCTTCCAACACTCTCTTTTAAACTTGCTTGAAATAGGTTCTGTGGAAAGTTTATTGCGAAAATCATCCAAGGTGCGAGTCACGCGATTATGGAATGTTCGTTCTGTCATGCCAATTTTATCTATGACCACTTTTTTATTGATATACTCAAAAAACGGTTTTTTGCATTTCTCACTGAAAGTATAGTTGCCCAACTTCTCCCACTCGACGAGTACAAACAAGTAAGCGATAAGGTCAATCGGTTTATTGTAGTCACCTTCAAGTTTTTCAGTCGGTAATGCACCAAAGAACTTTTGATAGATGCAATAGAAACAGTCGGATAGTTTGTTTTCGTCAACAAACGGTTTGAATATACAATATACAGGAATTGCTATCTCGGTATTAGACAAGGCTGTCCGAAGCTTATTTCCAAATTCCTCCATCCTTTTTAAATGTTGAATTCCTTCCTGGAGCAAAACAAGATATTCATCATGAAGTTCATTCAAGTTTATATGAACAGGAAATGCACTTGCACAAAAACAGCAACATGAAGTGTTTAACATTTCATCGAAAATTTCAGAAGAAAGAATACATGCAGCACCAACAGTTGACGGCATTGCATGATGTCGAATTTTCTTCAGGCCTACTACAATGTCAACAATTCTCCGTGGGTATGACGGAGAAATCTTCTTCACTATTTCAACATCATAACCTTTCTTGCGGAATGCAACTATTTCTGCTTCTGTAAGAATAAGAACTTTGGTATTTCCGTCAATCTTGAAATTACCCTCAAGAATTGACTCGTAAATGTTCTTAAAATGAAGCCATTCCCATAGCTTCATTTTGTATTGCTTCAAGCGACGGCTAAAAAAGAGTTCTTTCATAAGACACATATTTAGATTGTTAAACAAAAACTTCTTTTTGCTCAACCATTACAGGCGCAAAGAATCTCTTTCCTTTGCATCGCTTCCTGTGCTCCTATATATGTGTGAAATTGTAGTGCTACAAATATACTGAAAGTTATCCATTCTGCCAAACTTTCTTATGACTATTTTGAGAAAGTTGCCTAATTTCTATAAGAAAGTTGGCAACTTTCTATGAGAAATCTGGCAAGTTTCTATAATTAGCCTTGTTGAAAGATACAATAAAGGTGCAAAAAAGAACTTTTGCTAATACAGAAAGTTACTTTTTGCACCTATCATTCTTCTTATTACAGATTATCAATTATTTGAAGGCGTAATGATTATAGTTTCTTCATTGTAGTATGTAGAAGAAAAGTCCTTTTCTTCTTGCGTTATAGCACATTTAATAATGTGTTTACCGATTTTTTGATTAGTCAGTTTAAAATCATTATAATATGGGAAAATTGAGGAACTTCCAATAAGTTCATCATCAAAATACAGTTTAACTGAAATCTTCCGTTTGAAATTCTTTCCTCTGAATGATTTTACTACACTTTTTATTGTTTCCCCTAATTCGTAGTCATTTCTTCCTGACATCAAGTCAAAATAAGTAAAGCTGTCATCATCTTTAATTGTTGTAACATTACCATAAGAATAGTTATAGAGATTTGTCTTATTGTCAGCATTACTATATTTGATTGTAAGTGACCATGAATGTGGCTCTGTATCTTCATCAACGACTTGTGTATTCCAAACAAATGGAGCTGTTGTTTTCGTCAATACCAATTTCCCATCCCAATAGTACTTTATCTCTTCTATCTTTGTTCCTGGTGAAGAACGTTGTACGTTTAAAATGGGATTTACATATAAAGTTCCTCCATTTCCAACATGATTGCTGTCAATGTAGAAATCAACAAAATCTGTCACAGTATTGTTCTCTGAAACGACAAACTCGTCCTTAACCTCCAATGTTAAATCATCGCAATATTCACCAACAACCAATATTTTCGCTAATAGTGCATGCTTGCCCTCACCCAATGCAGATAGCTTAATCATCAAATCAAAAGGTTCGGAAGTCGCAGACTCAAACAGTTTACCGTCAACATAATAGTCAACCTTTTTTACTGACAGTCCCCAATTTTCAAAGTTTTCACTCATATAAGGAGAATACACCACATACTTTTCCCCATTAGAAGCGGTACTTCTATCAACTTTTAGATCATAAGCTGCACTTGGTATAAGATGCTCAATATTGCCAGTCAGTTTATACTCACCGACATTTTCATCATCACACGAAGTTGTGACAAGCATCAGTGAGGAGCAAATAATACTCAACACATAAGTAAGGCTTTTCTTAATTTTTTTCATCATCATAATTATTACTTTTTAATCCAAAACGAATTGTACTCCTATACCAAAGTTTAATCCGTTTTTCTCCTTATAACCAAAAACATAGTCATAGCCTATATTCACAACTATATCCAAATAATCTTCAGATACGGGGATGAACCCTTTTATTACAGGTCTAAGCATGAAATTCAGTTTTGTACATTCTTGTGTCGTTGACGAATACCCAGAAGAAGATATTCCTCCTGACAATGATGAACTGTACGAACTTGAACTTTTTTCCTCTTTACCACTCATGTATAAAACACCAACACCGCATCCAACAGATACATATCTGAAATAAAGTGATGGTGTTGCAGTAACATAAAACTTTGGATCAAGAATTTTTCTTGTTCTTTTGTAATTCATAATGTCAGTAAAGTCTACATCGTCAAGTATATATCTGTCTTTTTTGAAATCTATACCAAAATCAAAGCCAAGTCTAAACCAAGGCCACGCATAGTCAAATGACAATCCCACTGGAAAGTTCTTGCTGTAATTGTATGTCAAAGAATAAGCCTCATCAGCAAAGTCAATGCCGCTGAAATCTACTTTAACCTTCCGTTTACCTGTCCGGTCTATTGTTTCTTCATACTTGTCAATCTTGGAAATTTTTCCATTGCGAACATAGAAAAGGTCTTTTACATTGTAATTTACAGCACCTGAAATAACTATATTACAAGCTATTAAATCAAGCCCTTTTGTGTCATATACCGTAGTTTCTGATGTGTTTATTGTTCTGAAATTTGAATACTGAATATAGATTCCTTTTTTGATTTCTTTTATCAAGCAGTTTAGGTATGTTTCCAGAAAATACGAGCCACCATTACCCATGTAACCGTTTTTTGCAGCCAAGCTTTCCACTATCTCATCTGCAACTCTAACACTTTTTGCACCATCACACAGCCTTTTCAAATTTTGTTGGTACTCCAATTTTGACGTTTGTCCCCATGATTGCATATTTGTTGCAAAGGAACGCACTACATATTCGCTTTTTTGTGCTTGTATGCCTAAGACGAGCCAACCAAACAGCACTAACAATATAAATCGTTTTGTCATTTCTCGTTTTGTGTTTTATTATACAAATAATTTAAGAATTTTTCTTTCTCGTTTTCAGTCACTTTATCGAAACTTGTTATTAGCCAACCTGTGTTGTTGGTATCTCTCTCTATGAATTTGATTCTGAATACATAACCAGGTACTTGGTGAAACACGAATTGCAAATCCTTTACATACTCTATATCCAAAAGACCATTATAGACATCAGAAAGAAAGACTGAAGTTTCATCCAAAGGATAATTTCTCTGCATATAGCATGATATCAAGTCATCTTTTTCTGTTGTTATCCTATGCAAAGACATAAAGCTTGTTTCATGGTCATCTGGCATTAGCATGATTTTGTCAGACTTCAATGATGACTTTAATTTAAATACATCACCTTCTGCTTTTGCAATGACCCACTTGTACATATCCTCCTTTCTATGTTCCACATTAAGATAAAGCGTAAAGTCAACCTCTTTGCCTTTAAGTTTCCCATGACAAATAGCCTTGGCAAACCATGTGGTATCTGAGTAATTTATGTTAGTTTTGTTTGCAATTACAGTATCTATGAAATTCTGTAATTCCTTATATTTCTCATCTTCTTTAGATTTGAACATTCTGCCATTGAAAACAAACATCAAGTTTTTCTTCCGATAGTCCTTATCTCTATTTGAAATGTCGGGATGTCCTTCTTTTCCATTAAAACGGTCAAAGAATTCATCTACCAACTTGATTCTGGAATCATACAACTCCTTATTTAATTGATTTGACATTATCTGAGCATTTGCAATCCAGCAAATTAATGCCAATGCTACACATAGTAAAATCCGCTTCATAATTTTAAATTAGATTTAGTTTCTATTGCATATATGTCCCCAAGTAAAACGGTATATTCAACCCCATTTTCTATATTTTCTACCTCTATATAACATTTTACTTTTTTCTGCCCCAAAAAGTCTATACATGTATGAACACTATCGTTTTGCTCTATATGGGTATAATGGCAAACACACACATAATGTTTATCGTCAATCTTTTGTATACCACTTACTTTGGAAGGCAATTGTATCAAGACTTTTTTATATGTAAAATTTAGAACCCCATTAAGATAAGTTCGCAAATACATGGAACGATTCCTAATTTGTTTTTTTGAATGAATATTTATTCTTATTCCATCCTTTTGGATGCCATTATCTTCATAATCATAGCCATGTCCAGCAAACATATTTAAGGCTTGTTTTTTGTAATATTGACGAGTTCCAATATCGTTTGATTTGTCCGCAATAAAAGTGAGGTAATCATCCAATTGACATAATCGCATACAAATACGATTTCTAAGAATTTCACAGAAATCGTCCTTTGCATTTACTGTCAAACAGATTGTGAAAATTGCCGTCAATAATATATAGCGTTTCATAAACTGAGGTTTATTAAGGTACAGCCAATTCATGACTGGCTGTACCTATTATTTAATTACTTCTTTTCGTGTCAATTGCTTGAACATCTCCTAACAGTACCACATATTCTTGAGGACCTCCTTCTACATCTTGGACTTCAATATAACATTTTACCTTTTTACGAGTAATGTCTTTATAAACAGGTCTTCCATCCCTATAACCGACAAATACTTGGTCAAAATAACAAGTGCAAACATACATGTTGTTATCAACTTTTTGCAAGTTGCTCACTTTTATACTCGCAAGTTCTGTTGACTGAATAGATACCTTTTGATAAGTAAGGTTCATCAATCCGTTAAAATAAACCCTCATTAATTTTGAACGAGGACGAGTGTTGTTTACAGAGGTTATTTCCATACGAACACCCTCTTTATTAACACCATTCTCCTCGTAATTATAGCCTCGTCCAGCAAATAAGTTTAGGGCTTGCTTTTTATAATACTGACGAGTTTCCATATCGTTAGATTTGTCTGCCATGAAAGAAATATAATCGTTCATTTGAGCAACCCGTTGAGCCGCTGTACGTTTTATTTGTTCATCCACAGCATTCTGTCCCATTATTGGTAAGAAAAACAAAAATGCAAATTGCAAAACAAAGATTCTTCTTAAAAATGATTTCATATTTTACCTCTTTTTATAAACTTCACGAACACGCAATGAATTAATTTTACTATCATTTGCTGTTGCGTCCACTACAGTAACATTCTCCAATAAGCGGCTGGTTGCTATTCGTCCCAAGAACATTGAAATTTCCTCTTTGTTAACAACAAAGCTACCATCTTGCGACATTATTCTAACTATAGTATTATTTGCGAATACTTGCTCTAATTTACCAGCCAATGAGATACGCTCTTTTTGTGACACCTTAGTTGATGAAATGTAAGATAAAGCGTTCGACAATGTGTTCAGTATTTCTGACTTGTCAGAAACTCTTTCTGTACCAGGTCTGTCTGGTGGCGTTGGAGTAGGTGTACTTGCAGAATTTAAGTTTGCTTCCCAAATAGGCGTTTGTGTCGAACCTGGAGCTTGGCTTTGCAGACTCGCATTATTGCGAACATCATTATAGACATCTTCTTTTATAGAATTCATCATTGAGTCCCATGTTGGATTACTCATTTCCGGCAATTCGTTGTTAAATTGATCTATCAAACGAAATGTGAAATAATCGGTAGGACCTATAGGTGTGCCACAAGCCCAAGAACTTTCATTTGGCGAAGCTGAAGTTATAAGAATGTCTCCCTGATAGTTCAAAAACATTTTTTTAATGCAGTTGGATTGTTCTTCACTAACATAAGTGTTTCCGTAATTTGCACTAAAAGTTGGCTCGACCCTACCTGCAACACCTTGTCTTGCATTGCAACACATTCCTATTGTCACTGTCAATCTTGCACCTTTGTTCTTCAATGTGTTATGTACCCATGATAATGGTACAAATTTGTTAGGATTAACTTGTCCCATCAACATCAATGGAAATCTGCTTGCTCCTGTATTTTCTGTTCCATGACCAATATAATAGAACACAATGATGTCATCAGCATTGCAGTTGAAATTGTTTACTATACTCTTGCAGTTTTCTGGAGTGGTATTACTTCCATATACATCAATAATATCAACAGAATAGCCGTTGTCTTTCAACGTGGAATTTACAAGGTCTATCCAGCGAGAGTATAATAATTGGCGAGAACTTTTGTCTATCTCACCAACGTTCCTATCCGTAGTGTCAATGAATGTCAGCCAATGAATTGTTTTGGCATACATTCCTGTGCCGCATAATAGGCACAGCATAAATATTAATACTAGTTTTTTCATTTCTTGGAAGAGTTATAAAGATTAGTTATGAGTTCGTCATTAGGAAAGAGATTGTGCGAAAAACGTAAAAGGTCATTTTTTACCAAAGAATATTGTTTGATAACCTTTCCAGTACAATCTACTAGAATCCATTTTCTCAGACCAAAATCCAATCCTACTTCTACCTTTTCCGACTTTGACTTCTCGAAAAGAACTCTTACTTGTGGCATTACAACGCCATAGCTTTGAGCGCTTTCTATAAACATTTGAGGATCGGAAACCAAGAAACGCAACACCTGTGTGTCTTCGCGAGATAGAACCAACTGTATTGGTTGTGCTTTCAAGCTGTCTGTTGTGGTCAGCATTGCAACCACTTTACTAGACATCATAATTGTTTGGATGCTGTCGCCAACGGCATTATCAAATGTCGTATTAGCATACGTCATTCTTGACGCTTTCTTAGCCTTTTGAGGCTTTGAAGACTTGGTTGAACAACTTGCAGTAGCGGCAACAAAAGAAATAGCCAAGAATACTGCACTTAGCCCTAACTTAAAGAACCAGTTTTTCTTTTTCATATCTGTCACAAACTTAGCGAGGCTTCTGCCTCAGTTATTCTTGTGACCTCCTACAAGATATTTTAAGAATACATTCTTACTATAAATAAAAGAAGCGTGAGATCCGTACAGAAGCTTATCTCACTCTTCAGGCCTTCGAACTTGCCCACTAACGTAAAGATAAGCAACCTCGAAGCCCACGCCGATATGTATACAGCAATCCCTTAAACGAAATCTCCACGATTCACTTTTGATGTGAAAATATGGATATAACGTCTTAAGGGATGCGTCATAGACACATCCCGAGAGCATCTACTCGTTGCTTCACTTTCTACGTTAGTCCTCAAGTGTTCGAAGTTTGAAGAGTAAAAAGATGAAG
>ERZ1031467.845-NODE-845-length-9685-cov-5.332814_pt1 | contig 9685 bp, 7 predicted proteins | sample MGYA00517105_ERZ1031467 | MGnify/ENA primary metagenome ERZ1031467 (study PRJEB33719, sample SAMN04261155) | wastewater metagenome | biome: rural village; feature: human; material: feces | host: Homo sapiens | place: El Salvador | collected 2013-01-07 ...
TTGGAACTCATCTACCAGTTTGCCTATCGTGAACTTGATGCTAAAAAGCAGGAGTTGAAGACCAAGGAACTCAACGAGTATTTCCAACGCCTATCTATGCTTAAGGCTGTGGATGACAACTGGGTGGAGCAGGTAGACTATCTGCAACAACTCCAAATGGCTATTGGTAGCCAACAACTCAGTCAAAAGAACCCGATTGTCGAATATTACCAAGAGGCTTACAAGGGCTTTGAAGCCATGAAACGTCAAATCAGAAAGGATATGGTTCGTAATCTTCTCCTTAGTCAGGTGCAAGTCACTAAAAAAGGAGATATCATCAGCCATTTCCCATAAAATAAGGAAATTATGACAGTATATAACATTAATTTAGGCATAGGTTGGGCCAGCAGTGGTGTCGAATATGCCCAGGCCTATCGTGCCAAGATTTTCAAGGAAATGGGACAAGAGGCAAAATTTGTCTTTATGGATCTCATTCTTGGAGATAATATCGAGCATATGACTAGCAAGATTGGTTTTGCAGACGACGAAATCATCTGGCTCCATAGCTATTTTACAGATGTTAAGATTGCACCATCAACTGTTAGCCTAGCAGAAATCGAGGCCATCTTACCTGCCAATCCTGAACGCAAGGAAGTTTCTGGCCGCCTCATTCGTTACCATTACCCACAAGACAATATGGTGGTGGCATGTAACCTTCGTGCGATGGACGAAGATGCTGTGGAAACCGTGAGCTACTTTGTCAATGACAAGCTCTTGCGCAAGGACTTTTACTCTTATACTCGTTATTGCAGTGAGTATTCTGCGCCTAAGGACAATCAAGCCAAGGTTTACCAACGTCGTTTTTATAACGAAGATGGATCTACAGCCTATGACATGATTGTAGGAGACAATAATCAGGATATCTATCGTTTCCCTGATCAGGTTCTCTATGGTAAGCAAGAATTCCTTCGCTATTTCTTCAAACGTCTGGCCCTAACCAAGGATGATGTGGTCATTTTGGATCGTGAAACAGGTATTGGCCAGCTGGTCTTTGAAGAAGCACAGGCTGCACGCCTAGGCGTCGTTGTTCACGCTGAGCATTTTAGTGTCAATCAAACTGATGACAACTACATTCTCTGGAATAACTATTACGAGTACCAATTTACCAATGCGGACAAGGTTGATTTCTTTATCGTGGCGACTAATCGTCAGAAGGAAATCTTACAGGAACAATTCCGTCGCTACACCAACCATGATCCAAAAATTTACACCATTCCGGTGGGAAGTCTGCCTGAATTGGTTGGCCAAGACAAGCCACGTAAGCCATTCTCAATGATTACAGCCTCACGTTTGGCTCAGGAAAAACACATTGACTGGTTGGTTCGTGCGGTGATTGAGGTTCATAAGACCCTGCCTGATATCACTTTCGATATCTACGGTAGCGGTAGTATGGATGCCAAATTACGTGAGATTATTGTCGAAGCACAAGCTGGCGACTATATCCGACTCATGGGCCATGCTGACTTGACCGACATTTATAGCCAGTACGAGGTCTACCTAACAGCTTCAACCAGTGAAGGTTTTGGCCTTACTCTCATGGAGGCGGTTGGTTCAGGTCTTCCGATGATTGGATTTGATGTGCCTTATGGAAATCAAACCTTTATAGAAGACGGGGGCAACGGTTATCTCCTCCCTGTCGCTGAAAATCATGTTGTGGATGTTATCACCAAGTCTTATAAGGATGCCATTGTCCGTCTCTATGAGGAAGGCAATATCGAGGCCATGCGTCAAAAATCTTATGACCTTGCCAAAGGCTTCTTGACTAGCCAAGTCAAGGCAGCTTGGAAACAGTTAATTGAGGAGGTACGTTCATGATATTCTTATGTGATTACTACAATCAAGCCAGTAAGGATTTGGCTTACTCTCTTCAGGCAGCGGGCTACGATGCCACAACAGTTGTCATCAATCCAGATGGCTTTCTCCCTCAAGGAGCTCTCTCTCCTTTCACCTACTATGTGGAAGCAGCAGAGGAAACTGGTAAACCACGCTTTTTCAACCAAGTTCCAGTGCCAGACTTTTGGGAAATTTCAGGGAACAATCAGATGGCGCGTGTGTCTAACCTCACCGAAGAACGTGCCCGCATCACTTATCCTGAAGGGAGCAAGGCTCGTATCGTCAAGAGTGTCGAATGGTTGGACAAGTCAGGTAAGATTCGCCAAGTGGATCACTATAACAAGTACGGTTTCTGCTTTGCCAAGACCACTCATGATGAGAATGGTCAGGCACTCTTTACCGGCTACCAAACCAAAGAAGGCGACGAACGTATCTTGGAAAATCATCTCACCAGTGATATTCTCTTGACCCTACCAGGACAAGCCCTTCGCCGTTTCGCCAACCGTACCGAATTTATCAAAGCCTTTCTAGCTCAGGTCTTTGGTGATATCGACCACATTATCTTTAATAGCTTGGCGACACCTTTCATCGTCTCATGGACTATGGAAAATCAAGGTGCCACTGATGTCCTTGTCTGGCAAGAGCCGTTGGGTGATGTCCTTCCAGGTAATATGAATGGTATCTTGGAAGATAATTCAGCCAGAGCCAATGCCATCATCATTCCTGATAAGGCGACTTATGAAAAGGCCTTGACCTTGGCGCCAGAGGACAAGCATCATAAAATCTTGTCTCTTGGCTATGCCTATGACTTCAAGGAAAATCATGGTAAACCTCGTAATGCCTTTATCGCAACCAATTCAGACCAAATTGAGCGTTTGGAAGTCTTGGTTGAGTCACTCCCTGATGTGACCTTCCAGATTGCAGCAGTCACTGAGATGTCACCAAGATTGCTTTCAATGATGCGTTATTCAAACGTTGTGCTCCATCCAAACGCTAGTCACAAGCAGTTGGACAAGCTCTATCAAGAGTCTGACCTCTACTTGGACATTAACCATCATAATGAATTGTATAAGGCGACACGAACTGCCTTTGAACACCAATTGTTGATTTTGGCCTTTTCAGAAACAGCTCATGGACCTGTCTATACAGCGCCAGAGCATATCTATGCCAGTCAGAACTATCCAGCTATGGTTGCCAAGATTAAGCAGGTTCTAGGCAATGATCAAGCCATGCAAGAAGCCATGCAAGCTCAAAAAGCTCAAGCCAACACACTGACTGCCTCTGAGTTGGCCGACCGCTTACAATCACTTTTAGGAGGAAATCATGTCTAAAAAAGATTTATTCTACGGTGACGTTGAAGGCCGTATGGAAGAACTCAAGCAAAAGCCTATCACAAAAGAAAAAGAAACCAGAGGAGAGAAGATTAACAAGAGCTTTTCAATCATGCTCGGACTTGTTATTATCATCGGTTTGATCTTCACCCTTATTGGTTTATTGAGGTAGTCTTATGATGTTAGTATTTATGGTTCTAGCAGTGATTCTTTCGGTTGCCCTTATCGTCCTAGTGACCATCCAACCGCGTCAAACGCAGATTTTTTCAACGGATGCTACTAGTAATATCGGTAAACCAAGTTATTGGGCTAGCCAACCGATTCGAAAAATGTTGACCTTGGCTATCAGCATAGCCCTCTTTATCCTCTTACTTATTTTTATGATTATTTCTTATAAGTAGAGGACTTCCTACCGTATAATAGAAAGAAGTATGTCATGCGCGTACATTTTACAAATTTATTTGGCCAGTCCTCACGTAGTGTAGCTTTGATTGCCCAAAATGATACCATGAAGATTGCCAAAGAGCTCGGTGCTAATGAACTAGGAATTTATTTCTATGATAGTAGCCAAGAGCCAGATGGAGAGCTTAATTCCCGCTTTGATGGGATTGTAGCAGGACTGAGTGTTGGAGACATCGTTTTCTTCCAGTCTCCATCATGGAATGGTAGTGAGTGGGACAGCCGGTTGCTCCGTAAATTCAAAGCTGTTAATGCTAAGACCGTTATGTTTATCCATGACGTCCCACCTCTCATGTTTGATAGTAACTACTATCTCATGTCTTCTTATATTGACATGTACAATCTCTGTGATGTCGTCGTTGTTCCATCTGAAAAGATGCGTAATCGACTAATTGAGGAAGGGCTAACAGTTGAGAAGATTATCATCCAAAAACTTTGGGACTTACCTCATAGTCTGGACTTGCACCAGCCTGCTTTCCAAAAGAAAATGATTTTTGCCGGAAACCCAACACGTTTCCCACATATCTTAGACTGGAAACAAACGACCCCTCTCCACGTCTACGCAGATAAACAAGAGGATAAGGATTATTCCAAAGTCCACCTCGAAGGCTGGCGAAATAAACATGAGCTTTTGCTAGAACTATCTAAGGGAGGATTTGGTCTGGTCTGGGGGAATTCGGAAAAACCAGAGGACGAGCTTGACTACTATAAGATGAACATCTCTTATAAACTCTCTACTTACTTAGCAGCTGGTTTACCGGTCGTAGTGCCTAGCTATCTCTCAAATGCAGAATATATTAAGGAACATGGTCTTGGCTTCGTTGTTTCAAGTCTGGAAGAAGCAGACCGTTGTGTTCAAGAATGTACCGAGGAGCAGTATGCACAGATGGTGGCTAATGCTCGCCACAGAGCCTATCTCATTAGTAATGGTTACTTCACAAAGAAACTTTTTATCGATGCTATCATGGCATTAAGCTAATAGAAAAAGGATTATCGAAAGGTAATCCTTTTTTGTGACAAATCTGAGCATATATTCAGGAATGGGAAAAAAGTATTGCCTTTCGGGAAGCGGCTCTTTTGTCCGCAAAGGAAAAACTGTTTCACGATGCAAAGAGTAGTGGTGTGATGGTACAGATGAAGGGAGAAGAGCCTAAGGGAAGTGCGGCAGATTTGATGTATGTTGCGATGCAAGTCTGCCTGAATAATGCAATCCAGTATGCACAGGCAACGGAACTTGAGATAAATATTTGGAACAATGCAGATAATTATACGGTGATGATAGGGAATAATGGCAAGCAGCCGGAGCAAACGATTATGGAAGGCGGAGGTCTTACCAATTTGCGTCATCGGATAGAGGCAGCGGGAGGGGTTCTTGTTGGTCATGCCTCCGTCGAGATAGTTGACCACTACCTGCGGCAGACGCAGCAATGCCAGATGCTCGCGCTCGGCTCGCTTCATGATGCGTATGCACCAGTCGACATCGGCAGAGAAGCGGTAGCGCAGGTTGTAAGGTTCGGCCTGGGCGAGGTCGGTACGTGCATAGAAAGCCTGATGGCACACGAGCATGCCATGACGGAACGAACGCCACGTGAGGTTTTCGGGCGGAGCGAGGCGACGGGGATGCAACAGCCGGCCCTCATCGTCAACTATATTGGTGTCGCCATAGAGCACGGCGGGCAGCTTGCCGTCCGAACGGTTGTTGACGTCGATTGAAATCTGCTCGAGCGTATGGGCTGACGGGAACACGTCGCCGGCATTGAGATAGACTATATAGTCGCCCGTGGCACGGGCAAGACCTTTGTTCATGGCGTCGTACAGGCCACGGTCGGGTTCGGAGACGATGACCACCTCGTGCTCGGTCTCTTCCTCCTGGTTCTTGCGGCTATAGGCTTGCGCCATAGCCAGGGTGTTATCCTTGGATGCACCGTCGATGATGATGTGCTCAATCTGCGTCCACGACTGACTGAGAACGCTATCGAGCGTGCGGGCGAGCACCGCCGACGCATTATAGGTGCATGTTATGACTGAGAATTTTATCATTGTTCTTGTTGGTTGACTGTTATTAAACGATGTAGCGCTTGAGGGCTATCAGCTCGTTGTACACCTCGATATAGCGCATTGCCACGCTCTGTCCGGAGTAGCATCGGGCCACCTTGCTGACGCATGCGGCTCCAAGCTGGGCTGCGTCAGACTCCTGCAGCACCCAGTTCATGCCTGTGGCGAGGTCGGCGCTGTCCTTGAAGTTGGCTACGTAGCCCGTGCGGCGATGCTCTATCATCTCGGGTATGCCGCCCACACGGAATCCTACGCACGGCACTCCGCACGCCATTGCCTCCATGATGGTGTTGGGCAGATTGTCTTCGAGCGACGGCAGCACGTACATGTCTGCCGAACGGTAGATGTCGACTATACGGCGCTCGTCGCTGACATAGCCGAGCGGATAGGCTTTCAGTGCCAAACGGTCGCAAACGAGCTGGGCGTTGCCGCCAAGCACGGCTACGGATGTATTGTCCTTGAGTTCGGGATGCTGCTTCACGAGGCGGTCGATGGCGTCGATGAAGTATTCCATGCCCTTGCGCTCGTCAGTAACCTTCTGCGAGACGAAGAGTATGATGCGGCCCTCGGCTGGCAGTCCTACGTTCAGTCGAGCCGCCTTGCTGTCGCCGGGGCAGAACATGCGGGTGTCGATGGTGTTGGGCACGGATGTCACGCGCTGCCCTACGAAGAGGGCGCTCTGCTTTGCCTGCTCCTCAAGCCATCGGCTGCACGTGACGAAATGGATGTTGGAGTTGTGGTACAGGCGCTTCTTGCGCGTCCACACACGGCGCGAAAGGTCGTTGGCAGAACCGCCTGCGGGCAGCAGCTGGCAGTTGTGGCATCCCGTGCGGAATGCGCTGCAGGTGCGGGCGTAATGGCATATGCCCGTGGCGGGCCAAAGATCGTGCATGGTCCATACCACCGGCTTGCCGCTGCGCAGTATCTTGCGGATGGAGCGGAGCGAGAGCATGCCCTGGTTTATCCAATTGAGGTGTATCACGTCGGCCTCCTTGAACTCGGGCAGGCGGGTTATGTCTGTTCCGGAGTTGGCTGTGTCTATCTCGAAGAGGTGCCGGCGCTGCAGGTGCAGGTGGAAGAATATGGTGAGACGTTCCCACAGAAAGTGGAGCCGGGTGAGTCGGCCGTGCGGCAGCTGCACCACGGTGATCTGGTCGGTCTCCTTCTTGGCTACGAGCATCTTTGCCTTGACACCGTTGTTGTTGAGCGCCTCCATAAGGCGGTTGGCTGCTACTGCAGCGCCACCCGTCTTTTCGCTAGTGTTGACAATTAATACGCGCATATATTATTTTTTATTTAAGTTTCGCAAGCGAAAGTAGTTAAGAAGTTAAGGAGTTGTCGCGCCCTACGGTCGCTAAGGAGTTAAGCCATTAGCTTTTTTTTGCTTGATATAGCATTATAAGCATTTGGCTTAACTTCTTAACTCCTTTAACTACTGAATTCTCTGAACTTGCGAAAGTTCAGTTGGTTATTAATTAAGCAATTGCAAAAATACAAAAAAATGGCCGTAATCGCCACATTAACAATAAATTCATTCAAATTTGTGATATTGCCAATATTTTGCACTACCTTTGCAACTCGAATTATGCATCATCATTCATAATGACTAACAAGATTCTTATAACCGGTGCCAGCGGTTTCATTGGCAGTTTTATTGTAGAAGAAGCCCTGCGCCGCGGCATGCAGGTATGGGCGGCAGTGCGCAAGACCACATCGCGCCGATACCTCACCGACAGCCGCATCAACTTCATTGAGCTTGACTTTGCGTCGAAAGACGCGCTCAAGCGACAGCTCGACGGCCACACGTTCGACTATGTGGTGCACGCTGCGGGCGTGACCAAATGTCTGGACAATGCCGACTTCCGACGTATGAACACCGACGGAACACGCAATCTGGTGGACACTCTCATCGAACTGCAGATGCCGCTCAAGCGTTTTGTATTCCTTAGTTCGCTCAGCGTGTATGGTGCCATACACGAGCGACAGCCCTATCAGGACATTACGGAGAACGACTGTCCGCGTCCTAACACTGCCTACGGACGCAGCAAGCTTGAGGCAGAACGCTATCTCGACTCTATAGGCAACGATTTCCCTTACATCATACTGCGCCCGACGGGCGTGTACGGACCGCGCGAAAAGGACTATTTCCTCATGGCTGAGAGCGTGAAGCGCCACATCGACTTCGGGGCGGGATTCCGCCGTCAGGACATCACGTTCGTGTATGTGCTCGACGTGGTTCAGGCGGTGTTCCTGGCGTTGGACCGTGGCATGAGCGGACGCAAGTATTTCCTGACAGACGGCGAGGTTTATCAGTCGGCGGACTTTTCGCGACTGCTCAAGAAGGAGATGGGCGTGAAGTGGATGCTGCGCATTGTGGCTCCGATATGGGTGCTGCGTGCCGTGACCTACATAGGCGAGCGCATCAGCCACATAACGCACAAGCCTACGGCACTCAACAACGACAAGTACAACATTCTGCGCCAGCGCAACTGGCGATGCGACATCGAACCTACGATGGACGAACTGGGCTATCATCCGCACTACAAACTGGCGGACGGTGTGCGCCTGGCGGTGGAATGGTATAAGCAGAACGGATGGCTGTAAAAACAAAACAATAACATAGATGAACTTCATAAAACAACTCTTCGCTATTGAGCAGAAGCCCAAACGCGGACTGCTGGCTCTCGAATGGCTCGTACTGGGCTACACGGTGTTCACACTGCTGGTGGCTCTGTTCACTTATACCAATCTGCAAAACCCCGACTCTATGATATGGGGACGTGTGCGCGTGGTGGCTATGACCGTAGCGCTGTGGCTGGTCTACCGGCTCATACCGTGCCGACTGACGCAACTGGTGCGTGTCGTGGCGCAAATGTCGCTGCTGGCATGGTGGTATCCCGACACCTACGAATTGAACCGCATGTTCAACAATCTCGACCATGTGTTCTGCTCGTGGGAACAGTCGATGTTCGGATGTCAGCCTGCGCTCTACTTCGCCGAGAAATTCTCGTGGCCCGTCATAAGCGAACTGATGAGCATGGGCTACGCCAGCTACTACCCGATGATTGCGCTGGTGGTGCTGTTCTATTTCGCCCGACGCTACAACGAGTTCCAGCGTGCCGCCTTCGTAGTGATGGCTTCGTTCTTCATCTACTACATCATCTTCATATTCGTGCCCGTCGTCGGACCCACATTCTATTATAAAGCGGTGGGCGTGGACAACATCGCTTCGGGCATATTCCCGCAGCTCGGCACCTACTTCAACACCCATCAGGAGTGTCTCACCACTCCAGGCTACACCGACGGATTCTTCTACGGACTGGTGGAGAATGCCAAGGCGGCTGGCGAACGGCCTACGGCGGCATTCCCGTCATCGCACGTCGGCATCTCAACGGTGTGCATGCTGCTGGCATGCCATACGGGTCAGCGCCGGTTGGTGTTCTGTCTGCTGCCCTTCTACGTGCTGCTGTGCATGTCGACGGTGTACATCCAGGCTCACTACGTGGTGGATGCGCTGGCAGGATTGGCCACAGGCGCCCTACTCTACGCAGCACTCATGATGTCAACACGACGCATGTAAAGGTGCAAATGCGGCTCATCCTGTCACTCTAAATCAAGGATGAACCATATATTTTATTAATATGTATTGCCAATGCTATAACGGCATAATTTCAAAAGGACTCCTTTCGCTCTACGAAAGGGGTCCTTTTGCGTTGTAAAAGGGCTCGTTTTGGAGGGCAAAAGGACTCGTTTTGGAAGGCAAAAGGACTCCTTTTTTTTGAGTGTTGAACGCTTTGAAGAATTAGCATTGCATATTGTAGAAGGAGGATTAAAAGTCAAACAACACGGGCTGAAAGCAACAAATGTAGGAGGGGGTGTGTCAAAACTCAATTATACGGGCTGAAAGCCCAATAAGCACATAGCCCAAGGCAGCGCCTTGGGTGTACGGATTGAAAATAGCAAAACGC
>ERZ1031467.857-NODE-857-length-9605-cov-4.377906_pt1 | contig 9605 bp, 4 predicted proteins | sample MGYA00517105_ERZ1031467 | MGnify/ENA primary metagenome ERZ1031467 (study PRJEB33719, sample SAMN04261155) | wastewater metagenome | biome: rural village; feature: human; material: feces | host: Homo sapiens | place: El Salvador | collected 2013-01-07 ...
CTGCATCCTGTGGATATCTTACAGCCATTGCAGGAACATTCTGCACGAAAACTCTGCCAATGCTCCACTTCAATGAATATCCTTCTCTTTCAGGAATTCCATGTGTACTCCTCTCCATCATCACTTTTTTATACATAATTTAATCTTACTTGCGGCTCTCTTTTTTGTCAAGAAGATTTCTGTGAAATTCACTATAATTCCTCTTCTACCATGTTCTTTTCCCGATGGAACATATCGTAGATACATGGAATGACAATCAGCGTCAGAACGGTACCATAAACCAGTCCTCCAATCAGTGTGATTGCCATCGGACGCATCATGTCGGAACCGTCACCGATTCCAAGAGCCGTAGTCAGCATTGCAAGAACTGTGGTCAGTACCGTCATCAGAATCGGACGCACCCGGGTCTTTCCGGATGAAATAATCGCCTCATGCTTAGAAACACCCGCTTTTCTTGCCTGATTGATATAATCAATCAGTACAATACCGTTGTTTACAATAAGACCTGCCAGCATGATAAATCCAAGCATTGCAAGGACATTGACTTCCTGCCCTGTCAGAAGCAGAGCAATAAATCCTCCGGTGAAGGCAAGCGGAATCGAGAACATAATGATAAACGGAGAAACGAGTGACTGGAACTGTACCACCATGATCAGATAAATAAAGATAACTGCCAGTATCATCATCAGAACCAGCTGGCTCATGGAATCACTGATTGTCTCATCCTCTCCGGTCATTTCGATATGATAGCCTTCCGGCACATTCAGCTTATCCATACTCTTTTGAATTTTATTGCCAAGCAGTGTGACATTGTAATCTTCATCCACACCACAGGATACCGTAATATAACGTGTCTGTGCATCCCGTTTCATGGTGCTGAGTGTTGTCGTATCTTTCATCTCACAGATTTTCGTAAGAGGAATCTCTTTTTCTTTTCCGTCTTTGTCTGTGTGGGTAAATGTCATCTGTCTGATATCGTCCAGTTTCGTATCCGTCTGTTCCTGTGTCTGCACATAGACTTTATAATCTTTGATGTCTGTGGAAATCGTGGTTGCGCTCTTGCTGTCTGCCATCTTCGCACTGACAAGCTGATATACCTGTGCAACCGTGTATCCGTATTCCGCAGCTTTTTCTTTATCCACGGAAATGGTAAGCTGTGGTTCCATATCTTCCAGACCATCGTCCACATCCACGGTTCCCTTTGTCTGCTTCATCACATCTGCCACTTCTTTGGCAAGCTTCTGCAGCGTATCAATATCATTTCCTTTAATTCTGACGGAAAGACCGCTGCCGAAATAACTGCTGTAATCCATGGAAGAACTGTTGGTTTCTACTTTGCAGTCCAGATCTTTCGTCCTGCTGACAATTTTTTCTTCCACATCCGATGCTTTGACTTTGGAGTCCTCATCCAGCAGGATATACATGCTGACGCTGTCATTTCCTCCACCCATCAGATTCATCGTGGAATCTCCACCAGCCATCGCTCCGACCGTCTTGATTCCTTTGATTTTTGAGATTCTCTGAATCACATCATCCGATGCCTGTGTTAATTCCTCAAAAGTCAGTTTCTCACCCTCTTTTGCAGAAATCGTGACGGAAAGCTGATTTGTCTCCATATCCATATCCATAAAGTTTAAGCCTTTTGAAAGTGACAGTGCTGCACTTGCGATCAGAAGAACCACCGCAATAATCAGTACCAGTGGTTTGAAACGCAGACACCACTCCAGCACTCTGCCATACCATTCCCGGACGGCATCGAACCACGGATGACGGATATCTTTTGTTTTTCTGAGTGTAACAGAAGCCATCGCCGGGACAAACGTCAATGCCACGACCAGACTCGCTACCAGGGTATATGCAATCGTAAGGGCAAGATCCACAAACAACTGCCGGGTAATTCCCTCTGTAAAAATAATCGGCGCATAGACGCTGATCGTGGTAAGCGTTGACGCAATGATCGCACCCGTCACCTGTTTTGATCCTTCTACCGCTGCTTTCCGGATGGAATAGCCTTCTGCGCGCAGACGATAAATATTTTCGATGACAACAATTGAGTTGTCCACAAGCATACCAATACCAAGCATCAGTCCGGACATGGAAATAATATTTAAGGTAATTCCGGTAAAGTACATCAGCACGATTGCAGCGACAACGGAAAGCGGTATGGAACATGCAATCACGATTGTCGGTTTGATATCTTTCAGGAACAGCAGCAATACCAAAATAGCAAGGATTGCCCCCCAGATCATATTCTGCATTACAGAGTTTACAATCATGTCAATGTATACGCCCTGATTCATCAATACATTCAGGTGGAGCTTGGAATCTTCTTTTTCTAACGCTTTAAATTTATCCAGGATACGATTCGTAACTTCTCCGGTAGAATATCCGGTCTGTTTTTCCATCGAAAGCATAATGCCAGGATTGCCATTAATCACGGCATACGTCTCATCGGAATTATCCGTCACTTTGACTTCTGCCACATCCGAAAGACGGATCGTATCGATTCCGTCGATTCCCATATCCATAAGCGGCAGATCTTTTAATTCATCGACATCCTGCACGGCATCTCCCACGCGGATCAGATACTGGGTATCCCCGTCCATGGCATATCCCGCCGGCATATCAAAATTCTGCGCGGCAAGCAGGCTTGTGATGGTATCCTTGCTCAGCACTTTATTCAGATCTGCGGAATCATGTGCCGTATCTTTGGCTTCATCCAGTTTACTCTGTGCGCTCTCCAAGGAGGAGGCTGCATTGGCCAGTTCGGTAGAAGAAGCACTGACCTGAAGTGCCGTCATGGATGCATTGGCATTCAGCGTATCTAAAGCCGAGGCCAGGCTGACTTTTCCGCTCTCTACCTTCTGCTGTGCACGTTCAATGGTTTTCATTCCTGTATTGACTTTGGTCAGGAGTTTTCCCACTTCTGCGGATGCCGCCGGGAGATCCTCATAGGTATTTACTGTGATTCCAAGCGAGGACAACGCCGAAAACTGCTTTTTCACAACCGCATTAACCTGTTTGATCTGTGCCTGCATCTCACTGCTCTCTGCAAGCTGCGGGTTATCTTTTAATACCGTCACGATTCCGGTATAGGCATCCGACTTCATAAAGGTCTGAATACCGGTCTGGATCTGTTCCAAAGAAGCTTTCTGTTTTTTTAACTCTGCGAGTTGTTTTTTCAGATCCTGTTCCGTCTTGTAGAGCTTCTTCTGCTGATCCATCGTCTGATTAATCGCGCTGTTTAACTGCTCCGATCCCTGACTGATGGAAGACTTTCCACTCTCTACTTTCTTTTTCCCCGCATCAATTTTTTTCTGGGACTTTTCAAACTGTTCATCGATCTTCTTCTGAATCTTTTTATTTAATGCGTCTATCTTGTCCTGATCGAGTGTTACATCTACGCTTTCTTCCAGCTGCCCGGTCGTAGTGACAGAAGCCACTCCTTCCAGACTTTCAAGTGCCGGCGCAAGATCATTCTTCACATAATCGGAAAGTGCGTTCGCATCCATGCCATCCTTATCCACCGCTGCAGCCAGCACCGGCATCATGTCCGGATTGACTTTCATAATCATAGGTGTTCCAATGGAATCATCCCATTGCCCGGATACCTGATCAAGACTCTGCTGAATTTCGATCACCACCGAATCCATATTTGCATTCTGCTCATATTCCAGTGTTACGACGGAATAACTGTTATAGGAAACAGAACTGATATTTTTAATGTTGGACGTTGTTGCCATCGCTGATTCAATCGGCGCTGTCACATCACTTTCCACCTGTTCCGGACTTGCTCCCATATCGGTTGTGACAACCAGCGCATACTGAAAACTCATATCCGGAAGCAGATCTGTCGTCATTTTTGACAACGAGACCGCACCGAGCACGATGACAAGCACGACTGCCACAAGCACGGTATAAGGACGTTTCACACTGTACTTTGAAATCATGTTTTCCTCCTGTAAATTTTTCTTCTGCTGAATAAAGCAGACGCATTGGAAGTGGAACACAGTTCCCAGCGCCTGCTTTTTTTCATTATACCGATAATCGGTTCTTTTTTACAAGAGGATTTCCGAAAGCTTTATTTTCTTTTTAGAAACGAAAAAAAGACATCCGTTTCCGAACGTCTTTCTTTCCTGTACTCTGTCCGTTATTTTCTGACTGCTTTATGCGTTCTCCTCCAGTCCATCCTCTTCATCCGAAATAGCTGCAGATGCCCCGGATACTGCTGCAATCACTGCGATCAACGCCCCAAGTACCGCAATCCCGATAATCGCAATCAGAAAAATAAATAACCCCGTTGCTGACATGATTCCATCTCCTTTTGTAATTGATCCCCAAATCCTTTTCACCTGTCTTATCCTTTAAGATACCCGGATAAGTCTCAAAGAATACAATTTCTTTTTTTATTTTATCACAGAACCACTGTCCTCACAATGTTATTTTACTTTAATTTTCATGGAAACTGTCTTTGTCTTTCCGTTCTTCAGTGTTACTTTTGCTTTGATCGTGACGGTTCCCTTCTTCTTTGCTGTAATCTTTCCGTTTTTATCTACTGCTGCAACAGACTTTTTACCAGATATATATGTAATCTTTTTTACATTATCCAGATCAAGCTTACTGCTTAACTGTATCTTTGTATTCTTTCCCGCTTTGATGGAAGCTGTCGTCTTTTTTACGGCAACCGTTTTTAAAACCGCTTTTTCCACATTTTTTATTTCTGCTGCAGAAAGCATCCGATAATCTGCGGCAAGATTCACATGTAATGTGCCATCTTTTCCAACGGTATACGTCTTTGCATTCACCAGTTTATACGCTCCGGTTTTCTTATCCACAACAACGACACTCAGTTTGTTTCCTGCAGTTAAGTCTTTTGCATCTGCGGTTACTGTATATCTGATATTTCCTTCTTTATCGGTAACATTTGCAGTAATTGCCACATGGTCTGTTCCGGCAGCTTCCACGATCCTGCTCACCATATCTGCAGAAATCTCTGCCTTGGTACCTGTCACTTCTGCACTTGCTTCCGTTACTTTTCCAGCCGTATCTTTTGTCACGGTAACCGTTACTTCTGCTTTCTCCCCGGAAGCAGTCGTTGCCGTTACGTTCTTTGATTCGGTTGTCTGCTCTGGCTTGTCATCCTTCTTTGTATCATCAGATGGAGTGACGGTTGCAGCGCTGCCGGAGGATGAGCTATCGGAGGATGAGCTGCCGGAAGTATTTGTATCATCCTTTCCTTCCGAAGATGATGCATCCTTATGCAGATACAGCACATCCACTGCTCCCCATCCGCCATCCTCATGTTCTACACATACACGAAGTTTTACGCTCTTTGTCTTATCCAGTGTAAAAGTTACCTTCGGTGTATGCCAGTCTCCCCATGCGGTCATTGCTGTGGCTTCGCCGGTAAATAATACACTGTCATCTTCTGCGTTTAATATCTGCATGGTTACATCTGACTGTGCCCCCTGGGCATATGCTTCCAATGTATAGGTTCCTTTTTCCAGCGTAATTGCTTTCTTATATGTAACAGAACCATTTGCTGCGGATGCTCCGTACCAGCCCATACTGTTTTTTCCGCTCTTTGCATTCTCTGCGGAAGGAATTCCCTTGAACGTGGTTCCGTCTACGGTAAAGTATTCTCCACTGTCAAATTCAACCGCTTCTTTATTTGTAATCAGATTTGCATATTTTACCTGTAAAGTAAGTGTAACATCTACACTGGTTTTTCCTTTATAAGCACCTCTTGTAATTTCTTTGCTCAAAGAAACCGTACCGGAAATCTGATAAGTTCCGGGCTTTGACATATCCGCCTTTTTTACAGATGCTTCATCCCAGGTAACCGCCTCTGCTACCGGTGTTTTGCTATCGGAATAAGTAACTTCCACGGAATCCGGAAGTGTAAAATCACTGCCTGCAGTAATCGTCTGTGTCAGTGCAGAATCAAATCCTTCTACACTTACCAGATTCGAAACAGCACCCGTTTTTACATAATTCCATACATGAAGTGCAGGAGTTGCAGTGCCATCCGGATAAAACATGGCTTCATTGTCAACTGCAGAACCGCCATACCATTTGCCTGCATCTTTCGAATCATATTCGTTGGCATAACTTGAAGCCCATCCGCTTCCGTATTTTTCCCACTTTTCCTGATTTTCCTTTACCTGTGCATCATATGCATCTCCGGTAAGTCCTTTGGTATTTCCAACGGTCAGCCATGCCGGCTCCCAGTAATATACACCCAGTCCGCCAGCTTCATTTACCGTATTAATCAGATTGCGGATTGCAGTTGCCTGTCCCTGCTCGGTAAATGGCTCCGTTGTGTCAGCTCCGTTATCATTATTTCCAACACGCACTGTATTGGCATGTCCGTCACTGTCTTCTAACGTATAAGCATAACTGGTTTCCACAACCATCACATCTTTACAATATGTATTCTTTACCGTCTGAAACTGCTGTTTTAAGTTATCTAATGTTCCATGCCAGTATGGATAATAACTGGTGGCAAGAATATCATAATCAACATTGTTGTTCTGCAGATTTTCTGCCCATGTTACCATGGTTCGCTTATGTGGGCTTTCCACATGGATGACGACTTTGACATCCGGATTGTACGTTTCTACACCGGCTGCGCCCGCTGAAAATAATACACACATATTGCTGACATTTGTCTCACCGATAAATCCGCCCGTTGTCTCATTTCCAACCTGCACCATATCCACAACATCTTTTGACGGATCAATGGTATTTAAGGATTCTGTGATATAAGTATTTAATGCCTCTTTTTTCTGTTCAAGGGTGTAACCTTTCCATGCTTTCGGTTCCTGCTGCTTGCTTGGATCTGTCCACAGATCGGAGCAATGGAAGTCAACTAACATTTTCAATCCGGCATTGCGGCATGCATCTGCAAATTCCTTTGCTTTTGCCACATCATTGTTTCCTCCGCCATAGCCGTTGCCATTGGCATCATACGGGTTATTCCATACACGGACACGAATGTGATTGATGCCCTGCTCTTTGATAAACCTGCAGATATCATCTAAGGTTGCCAGTTCGTTTCCGTCATAGTCACGGTATACTACACCGCTTTCCAGCTCGGAGATCATGGAGGAGATGTCCATTCCCATGATGAAATCAGAAGATAACTTGTTGACTTTTGTAACAGCGATCGGTGCATCTTTCACACTGTTGGATGCTTCGTTCACTGTAAGTTCTATTTTCTTTTCTGCGATGTCGTTCCAATTTGCATCCTGAAGCTTTGCCTGAATTTCATTTGTTCCAGTTGTCCCTAACGTTGTCTGCAAAGTCAGTGCATAACCGTTTTTGTCATCATAATTTATAAATTCAGCCGAACTGCCTGTCGTATTGTTCCACCAATACAGATGTAATCCTGCGGCTTCTAAATCTGTGATTTCGGTCTGTCCTTTTTTCAATACGGCTGTCAGAGTAACTGTGTCTCCTGCTTCTACTGTAGTGTTGTCTGCGGTGATCTGCAGATTGTATTCGGTGGAATTGTCAGTATCATTATCATCTTCTAAAGCTTTAACCATACTAAAATTATCTAGATCAAACCATCCACTCGCCTGCAAATCAACTCTGATCTGTATAGTTATTTCTGAATCGTTCTCTACTTTTACAGTATCCGTCGTTGTCTTAAAATTATCCCAATCACCATAAAGAAGTTCTTTGGACTGCGTATTGTTTTCTTCCCTAATCTGTATATTTCCAGAAACATTTCCTCCGTCCATATCCACAGATACAATATAACTGCCAGAAGTAACTTGTATTTTTCTAGTAATTGTTACTTGATTTTCAACAGGTGATTTAAACACCCACCATTTGGTAACATTATTCTTTGCCCATTGGTTTGCACTTCTTTCTACTGTAACACCCTCTAAGGTTTTCCATGCAACATCCCAGTTCTCATCAGCATCATTTTCCATATCATCCGAATAAATAACTGAATCCTCCGCAGCCTGCACGCTCTCCTTCCCGACATTCCACACCCCAAGCTGTGTCACTACCATGGCAAGTGCCAGAAGAAAACTGAGCACTCTCCTGTTCCAATGTTTTTTCGCTTTCATACACGATCCTCCCTCTTTGGACACAAACACGATAGTTCTGATATCCTCTCCCTTATCACCAGACCTATCGTGTTGCGCAACCGTTTGTTTTGTTGATAGTCCTAATATAGCACGTGCGCAACCGTTTATTCAATTGACGGAGATCCCAACATTTTTCTCATCATTTTATACACATTTCACATATATTTTTGTTGTAAAAAAGATATTTTGCACAAAATAAAAAAGGTGCAGTGTAACAAATTCCTGCGCCTTTTTTGATATTTTATGCAATTATCCCTGTATTTTTGTTATTTTTTTGTTTATTGCCAGTTTTTATAAGGTATTTGCCTATATTTTTTCAGATGTTTTTAAACACTTTTACCATTCCCCTTGAGATCCTTTACTTCAATTTTTTTATCATGGATTTTAATTCAATTTCTTCCAATTCCGTTGCATCCATAATCTGTTCTAACGAGTACCCTTTCTTATGCATATTTAAAATTACTTTTTCAATTTCTCTTTGCTGGCCCTCGGCAATTCCGGCTTCTCTCCCCTCAGCAATTCCAGCTTCTTTAATGCCCTGACTCAAATTACACATAATACTCACTTCCTCCTTAAAACTTTCTTCCATTGGAATATGATATTCCTGTTCCATAATTTTCATTTTTTGCTGTTGTGATAATTCACTGGAAAACATGGCACATAACAGTCTATGCAGCACATATTCATTATGACGCTGCGGAAGCGCATTCGTCAAGCCGATCATAACAATATTCAACAGATTCAAATTCCCTTTCCAATTATGTTTTCCGAGTAAATCTTCTTTTGTTAAATGAATATGACACATACTGTTTTCCGGCATGTTCATACAAACCCATATACTATAGACTGTCTTTACATCATTATAATTTGATTTTACAAAATCCCGTTCCTTCTGTGAAGAAATCAGTCTGCTTACATAAAAAATAGCGCGGTTTAAAATCTGATAGGAACCGGGTTCATCTTTTTGGGCTTCCACATTGATAATCATCTGTGCCAACCCGTTTCTCATTCGCACATAAAAAATAATATCAAATCGAACCAGTCCTTCATTTCTTTCTCCTGCTTCTGTATTTAGTCCTACAATCCTTTTCCCCTCCACATTCCTGTCCTTGTTGGTCAGTCCGGATGCAACCGGTATTTTGCTCATAACTAATTTTTCGATTTCCATCCCTTGAAATTCTTCCACTGTTCTAACTAAAATGTGAGCCAATACATACTTTTGTGCTAACAGACGCTTTGCGCTTTCATCATACTGTGCCTCGCTATCAGCTGCCTGTATGGCATTCTTTATCTCTGTGTTCAAATAAAACCTCCTCTTACATAAAAATCCCCGTCAAAAAATCTCCCCAAAAGAACGTATGTGATTTTATTGTAAAAGATATTGATTCTGATAGCAAATTAAATTTTTATAAATCTATTTTTCTCTCTATTTCATTGCTCCCAAAAAATTTTAGGACCCCCCTATACTTTTGAGATCCCCTTCAAAAAATAATAAATTTT